>OIFH01000057.1_pt1 | contig 38413 bp, 38 predicted proteins | sample 1581951 | NCBI WGS metagenome assembly OIFH01 (sample SAMN04414075, study PRJEB24778) | human gut metagenome | material: faecal | host: Homo sapiens | reverse complement strand
AAGTAACTAACTTTAAACATTCTTATATGAATAAGTTATTTAAAATACACTGGCTTGCTGCTCTATGCGGCCTTACAATGCTCTCGCTAACAGCCTGTAATGACGATGACAATCCGGAAAACAAATCTCCGGAAGTCAATCCTGATATCAACGTAAATGTAGAGACCTATGCAGGCGGAGAATTGGGTACAACCTTCAACAATTCCGCTTCTGCTTATGAAGATCCTACTCCTGCAACGGAAAATGCAGGTATGACCGACAAATTCAAATATGGGGAATATTTCTTTGAACGTTCTTATACGCAGAATTCCAAACCTTTCAATGGTTTGGGACCGCTTTATATCCGCAATTCATGTATGAACTGCCACCCCGGATACGGTCATGGCAAACGGGTAGACCGTTATCGTGCTGATGACTGGGGAAATGGATATCTACTTGTTGTGACCGATGGAAAGGATAACTACCTAAGTTCTTTAACGGGAATGCCTCAAACCAAAGCTGTAGCCCCTTTCAAAGCACCAATAGATGAAGATAAGATAAAAATAGACTGGCTGCCTTACACAGACGAATGGGGAAATAAATTTCCTGACGGAGAAACATACAGTCTGATCTATCCGGAAGTGACTATTCCTCAAGATGCATACTACGTACCTTTGGAGGCTACTTATAATCAAGTTGTCACCCCTGTCAACTACTCTGATGTAGTAGTTTTGCTGGAATCTACCATTGGTATCTACGGAACCGGATTACTAGATGCCATTCCCGATGATTCGTTGAAAGCAGAATATGCACGTCAGGAAAAAGCAGGTGTAAAATTGAATCCAGCCATCTTCGCAAACGGAGAGTGGACTTCACTCTATAAGGGACTTACAGGTAAACAATATCCCAAACGTTATACTTACGCTTTGACCAGATCTTCCATACAGGATGGTCCCGGTGCCAATGCAATCTGGAACATCACCAATGTTACCCGTAGTGACCGCCGTTATCACTACATGACTGACACGTATGCCAAAACAGCCTCCAAAGACCCGGATGTACAAAAAGATTTTTATAACTATTTCCCTGAATGGAAACAGACCGGTAATGTAGAACAAGATATATACAACTATCTGATGAATAAGGAACTTCCGGTGGAAATGACAGACGAAGATTATGTAAACTTCATGATATGGCACAGAGGACTGGCAGTTCCTGCCGCACGGAATCTGGATGACGAAACAGTTCAGAGAGGTCACAAATTATTCCGTGAAATAGGCTGTGCTACCTGCCATCGTCCGTCATGGACTACAGGAGACGATAATTATCCCGATCCGAACGGATACTTCAAAGATGGTGACAGCCGTCTGCCACGCTATCCACACCAAACTATCTGGCCATATTCAGATATGGTTCAACACCGCCTGGAAATGAAGAACAATATCCGCACGGGATGGTGCCGTACCACTCCTCTTTGGGGACGCGGACTTTCCTTAATCTGTGCCGGACACAGCGACCGTTTGCATGACTGTCGTGCACGTAATGTCATTGAAGCCATTATGTGGCATGGAGCTTCAAATAGTGACGCACGCTGGAGCATTGACAAGTTCCGTGAACTCAGTAAAGAAGATCGTGACGCCATCGTCAAATTTATTGATGCCATTTAAGCAATGAAACAGATTGTCTCCCTCCTGAATCCTATCACCAATAATATGACAGGACATTCAGGGGGATGAGACAAATTCAAGATTCACCTTCTGGTTATCTTTCAGAAAATTATAACTACATGAAATTATTAAAACGAACTGCCTTCAGTCTGCTAGGCATATTACTTCTGATTCTTACTATAGCTACTATATTGGAAAAAATATATGGTACGGACTTTGTAAACGAGTATATCTACAGTTCCGTACCTTTTGTCATTTTATGGGGAGTAACCGCAATTACTTCCTTATTATACATCATAAAAAGCAAACTGCATCGTCAGCCTGTTATTTTTTGCTTCATCTTTCTCTTCTATTTATATTGGCAGGGGCATTCACCACATGGATATATGGAGAACAAGGCACTATGCGTGTCCGCCAAGGAGAACAACAGACCTCTTTCACCGATTCCAAAGGAATTTCCCACCAGCTACCTTTCAGCATCACACTAAACCAATTTGAAATTATTTATTACAAAGGAACCTTGGCTCCAATGGACTTTATCAGTCATATTTCAGTAGCAGACAAAGACTGCCACCGCCAGATACAGGGGAAGGTTTCCATGAATCATATATTTTCATACCAACACTATCGCTTTTATCAATCAGGCTACAGTGAAGATAATGAAGGAAGCGTATTTAGTGTATCTCATGATCCTTATGGTATAGGAATCACTTATGCAGGATATACTTTATTGCTACTTTCCACCGTTTTCTTTTTCTTCAGCCCGCAAAGTCGGTTCCGCCAACTGCTGAAAAGCCCTTTGCTACACAGAAGCTTGACAGTCATCTTGCTTTTATTCGCATTCAGTCTCAACAGTAATTTTCTCAAAGCAAACAGTACATCCCCCAAGGTGCTTCCGCGCGAAGTAGCCGAACATTTTGGAGATTTATATATTTTATACAACAACCGTATCTGTCCTTTACAAACCTTTGCCCGTGATTTTACAGTCAAACTTTACGGTAGTTCCTCATATAAAGGACTGACACCAGAAGAAGTACTTACCGGATGGCTGTTTTATTATGACAGTTGGAAAAATGAACCAATTATACGAATCAAGAGTAATGAAGCCCGTAAATTACTGGAAATAGAAGGGAATTACGCCAGGCTGAAAGACTATATCAGTACCATTAATGAATACAAGCTGGAAAAATGATGAACCATATCCGTTCAGGAGAACAGGTGACTGACAAACGAGGCATAGAAGAAGCTGATGAGAAATTCAATATCATCAATTTAGTATGTACCGGTGCCATGATGAAAATATTCCCTTGTCGCAATATAGCCGGAAAGACATTGGAATGGTATTCGCAAAGCGACCAATTACCTCAAGATATGGATAATGACAAATGGGTATTCATTCGTAAATCTATGAGTTATGTAAACGAAATGATTGTGATGAAAAAGTACAATGATGCCTGCCTGTTATTAGAAAAAATCAAGAAATACCAGCAGAAAGAGTGTGACGGACTGCTTCCTGCAGATAATAAATTCAAGGCTGAGAAAATATATAATCAATTTGATTATAGCAAATCTGTCGCCATGGCATGTATTTGCATCGGCCTGATATGTTTTATCTATTATTGCCATTGCATGGCATCGCAAAAGAGAACAAGCCGGAAGGCAATCATAATATTGAATATTTTGCTATGGATTGTTTTTACCTATTTGTCGGCTGCTATCTGCCTGCGTGGTTATGTGAGCATCATCTGCCATTGTCCAACGGCTTCGAAACCATGCAGTTCATGGCATGGTGTACGCTATTGCTCACTTTTCTGCTACAACGTAAATTCGCAATGTTGCTCCCTTTCGGTTTCCTGCTTTGCGGACTTACGCTGATGGTATCCATGCTGGGAGAATCAAACCCACAAATCACACAACTGATGCCGGTTCTGCAATCTCCATTATTGAGTATCCACGTAGTAGTTATCATGATCGCTTATTCGCTGCTGGCATTTATCATGCTGAATGGTGTAACAGCGGTCATACTCCACCAATCACAGAAAGAATGCAAAGAACAAATAGAACGATTGCAGATAATAAGCCAAATAATTCTTTATCCGGCAATTTTCTTACTCGCTATCGGTATTTTCATTGGTGCTGTATGGGCAAACGTATCATGGGGACGCTATTGGGGATGGGATCCTAAAGAAGTATGGGCCTTAATCACCATGCTGGTATATGCCTTGGCACTGCATCCGAGATCACTGCCATGGTTTCATCGCACCATGTTTTTTCATGTTTTCTGTATAACTGCTTTTATAACAGTACTGATTACTTACTTCGGAGTGAATTTTCTGTTAGGAGGAATGCATAGCTACGCAAACGGATAGCCCTCATCCATCAATGAAAAACTATCCTTTCCGAAACAAATAGAAACCAACTTGGACAAAGAACCTGAAACACTATAAAAAAAGGAAATTACCCCATAAAAGAAGCACTCCCCGCGAATCACTTCGCAGGGAGACTACTAACTAATAACTAACTTGTGGTTTACGTAATTTTTATATGACTTATTTACAATGCAAAGATAAGGTTTGCCATCTGTCTGTGCAATCGCATGATATAGGTATTCTGGACAGTCAGACATCCCTATTTATAGCTATAATAAACGAAAGTAGAAAAGGTATCTATCAAAATCATTATTTGTAGGTATTGTCTGAGATTATTAAATGTTGCAATTTTGCCAAAAAGAATTTATCTTATTATACCGTAACCATTGATGTGGAGTTCTCTCTATTATTATTTCTCTGTAATGTTAGTCACAAAAGAGAGACTATAAAACCTTGTTCCAGGGAAGCATATCTTCGGAACAACAAAAAGTCCGGACTTGGGAAAGCCCGGACCTTTTATTTTATATCCATCAATACAAGATATTAATACACCTCTACCTTTGCAGCAACAGCCTTGCATTTGTCACGCAGAGCGTCCAAGTCACTGCCATTAGGAGCATAACAAACCACAACCCCCATACGGCGATTCAATTTTGTATAAGGTTTACCAAAAATACGGAGATAAGTATTTGTCTCCTTACAAACCTCTTCCTCACCACGATAACGGGGAGCTTCCTTGCTGGCAATAGGAGAAAGAATCACTGCACTGGCCCCTATGCGTTCTTGTGTAATTTCAGGAATAGGAAGTCCTAACACCGCCCGCAGATGCAACTCAAACTCATTTAAATTCTGAGTACCTGCCAAAGTCACCATTCCGGTATCATGCGGACGGGGAGAAAGTTCGGAAAAATAAACTCCGTTTTCATGACTCAAGAAAAATTCAACTCCCCAGATTCCCGCACCAGTCAGAGCTGCCGTTACCTTATCAGCCATACGTTGCGCTTCCTTCAAATGTTCGGGATCAATATGTGCCGGTTGGAAACTTTCTCTATAATCTCCTCCTTTCTGTACATGTCCGATAGGCGGACAGAACAAAGTAGGACCGTTTTTCTGAGTGACGGTGAGCAAAGTTATCTCACTATCGAACTGAATAAACTCCTCAATAATCAATTCTTTGATATCTCCACGACTGCCTTCACACCCATAATGCCATGCCTGTTCCAACTCATCCGCGCTCTTGACCAAAGACTGGCCTTTACCGGATGAAGACATCAAAGGCTTCACCACACAGGGGAAACCAATTTCTTTTGCAGCTTCTTTCAACTCCTCCAGAGACTTGGCATAGAAATATTTGGCTGTCTTTAATCCTAATTCCTTAGCTGCCAAATCACGAATAGCCTTACGGTTCATCGTGAAATTCACAGCACGGGCACTCGGCACTACTTGGATACCTTCCTGTTCCAAATGATACAGACGTTCGGTACGGATAGCTTCAATTTCAGGCACAATTATATCCGGCTTGTGTTTGGCTACCACAGCATCCAATGCATCACCGTCAAGCATACTGAACACTTCAAATTCATCAGCCACCTGCATGGCCGGAGCACCTGCGTAAGAGTCGCAAGCAATAACATACTGCCCTTTACGTTTTGCCGCAATGACGAATTCTTTACCTAATTCGCCGGAACCCAGCAATAAAATCTTCTTAGTCATAGTATTTATATATGTTTGATATTCCTTACAAAAAACGGAGAGTTGAGAACAAGACACCTCTTGATTCCCAACTTTCCATCTGCAAAGATAGTGTATTTTATAAACTATACGATATCATTGAAGCAATATTTGGATCATTCAGTACAAAGAAAACACCCACTCCCAAAGCGATGAGCCACAATACGATAAATATAATTTTGGTTACAATGGACATGGGTTGCCAACCTCCAAAATGACGCATCAGCATGTGTATCAGTCCTATAATAGGAATACCGATAACCAGAATACCTGCAACGGACATAGCGACAGTCAACCCCGGAGAGCTACCCACCGTAGCCCAATTAACTGCAGGCAGCACCTCATAAAGCACTGCCGGCAATGCAGCAATCAGCCCCGTAGCCGCCATCAGCAATGCAAAAAAGACAATCAATAATACAAACAATACAGGCGCACAGCAAATAGCAATGAAAACAAGCAGGAATTTGATAAGGAACCCCGCCACAGACACAATCCCCTCCCCTATCTTTTGCAAGATACTTCTAGGACGATCTGAGCGTACATAATCATTCACTTTTTCAAATCCGTCTGTTACAGTCTTGCCTATATTCTCCACATTAATAGCAGCCCCTTTCATAGCCAGCTTCTCGGGGGCAGTACGCGCCATAGGAATAATAATCCACGCTATGATATAAGCCAATATCACCCCATGAACAAAGAAGCCAAGAACCAATAGAATGATACGTACCCAAGTAACATCCCATCCCATATAAGCGGCCAATCCGGAAGCCACACCACCCAGCACTTTATTGTCCGGATCACGAAACAGACGGCGTACAGTGGTCCCTTTTGTCTTTTCCGAACCGGATGTTTCTCCATTCCCTTCACCAGAGAGTTCTTCAGGTTTACCCATCCGGGCTATGATTTCTTCCACATCCTCAATGGTAATAACCTGTTTGCCCTCATTCAAACGGTCAGCAAACAGTTCAGATATGCGTAATTCCATATCATGTACAATCTCCTCCGCACCTTCCTCACGACGAAAGTGAATGCGTAAATTAGCTAAATAATTATCCAACAAGTGGTAAGCGTCTTCGTCTATATGATAAACGGTACCTCCTAAATTTATGGTTAAAGTCTTTTTCATTGTATCCTGTTTTTAATTGTTTTTTAAATGATTCACTGTATTCGTCAACTCCTCCCAAGCAGTCTCCAATCCGCTAAGGAATATTTCACCCTGAGGAGTGAGATTATAATATTTACGAGGTGGTCCCTGAGTAGACTCTACCCATTCGTATGAGAGCAGGTCATCGTTTTTCAGCCGGGTAAGCAGCGGATAAAGCGTCCCTTCTACTACAATGAGCCGGGCTTCTTTCAATCTTTGAATGATATCCGAAGCATATGACGGCTCTTTGTGCAACAACAATAAAATGCAGTATTCCAGCATTCCTTTGCGCATCTGAGATCGTACATTGTCTACATTCATAATTTATAATACTTTGTTTGGCACAAATATATGTATTATATCAGTACCTTGTATTGCATAGATCTATTATTTGCATAAATTAATATTTAAACAAGTAAAAGAAAGGAAGTCCCTTTTTTTGTTGTAAAAAGTTTATCTTTGTCTCTCGTTATAACCCTAAAAAGATATAAAGATCATGTTTACCATACAAAAAGCGACAACCAATGATATTCAGTTGATTAACGAGATGGCTCAGATTGTATTTCCGGCCACCTACCAGGAAATTCTTTCAAAAGAACAATTGGATTACATGATGGACTGGATGTACTCTCCGAAAAATCTGCGTAAACAAATAGAAGAAGAAGGGCACATCTATTACATAGCTTACAAAGATGGAGAAGCTGCCGGATATGTTTCCATACAGCCCGAAGGAGAACATTTATTTCATCTGCAGAAAATCTATGTACTTCCTCGTTTTCAAGGTTGCCGGTTGGGCAAAGCACTATTTGAGCAGGCCGTCAAAGCAATTAAAGAAATCCATCCCGGACCTTGCGAAATGCACTTGAATGTAAACCGTAACAATAAGGCTTTACAATTCTACCAACATTTAGGAATGGAAAAAGTTGCAGAAGGAGATTTCCATATAGGCAACGGATATTATATGAACGATTATATCATGGGACTGAAAATCTAACCCTATCTTACAAAAACAAAATGGACGAATATCGTATCAACGGATTGACCATAAAAGAAAATTTGCTGCAACTGGCAGAAAATGGAAATAAAAAGTTCACCGAATCGCTACATCCGGGAATAGAAAATGTATTGGGTATCCGCATCCCTGCCCTAAGGCGGTTAGGAGCACAAATTGCCAAAGATGACTGGGAGAGTTATCTACAGACTGCGGATACTTATTATATGGAAGAACGTATGTTGCAAGGTATGGTAATAAGCAATCTGAGAATGAAAGACATAGAAGCATATCTTTCACTGGTTGCCCGGTTTGTTACCATCATCAACAGTTGGTCTGTTTGTGACACTTTTGACTTTTACGGCAAACAACGGTTTGTTGACAAGAACAAGAAAAAGGTCTGGCTATTTTTGGAAAACTGGATGAAATCCGACAAAGAATATGAGATACGTTTCGGAGTAGTAATGGCAATGGCTCATTATATTGACGAAGAGTATATAAACAACGTATTGCAATGGATGGACCGGATCAGTCACGAAGGATATTATGTGAAGATGGCTGTAGCATGGGCTTTATCCGTATGTTATGTCAAATTTCCTCAAAAGACGGTGAACTATCTGAAGGAAAATCATTTAGATGACTTTACCTACAATAAAGCGCTACAAAAAATCATAGAATCTTATCGGGTAAGCACGGAGGACAAAGAAATCATCCGCAGCATGAAAAGAAAAAACAAATAATGTTCATTATTTACCGCAAAGAGGATTTGAATCCTTCCGAAAGAAATTCACCATTCATATTCGGAAAGATTCAAACTGCTCCAGCAGCTATTAATAATTGGGAAAAGTTATTCCTCCCAAACCAAATAAGCTGAAACCAGCCAATGATTCAATTTATTGCCATCCACCTGTTGTGCCTCAGGGATACTTACCTTAAAAGAATGTTTACCGGCCGGCAAGTCACCAATAACAGCCTCCTCAGGCATCACATCGCTACCCGGACACCAATTGGAACGGGATAAATCTGAAGAAGCCAAAGGTTCTTCAATCTCTTTTGTCGTATAACCCTTATCACCTATATATGCGGCAACTCGTGGTATCAGCCATACTCCTGTAGCCGGGTTAAAACGGCGGAAAGAAGCACAGTCGTCACGCCAAGGAATGAAATTCAACACCTCCTTGCCATCAACAGACACAATGTTTCGTTTCTCCACAAACTCATCTCCGCCACTATGCCCCCCGTGACCTGTAACAATATACTTCAAACGAACATTCTTGGCAGCTTTCGACATATCAAAATCCATCACCACATCTTTGCGTGAGAAAATATCCGGATAAGTCTGTCCGATATAATACACCGTATTCATCAAAGGCTTCACACGGCGCTCCGGCATCACGTCGCAAGTAATCTTACTCTCCTTCACGTCCAATTCCATGCTGGCCACATACCCCTCGGCAGTCCATGTATCAATATAAATTCCCACGTATGCCTCTCTCTCCAATGCCGGATAAAGATCGGTAATATCCTGCACCCAAGTCACACTCTTTTCCCATTTCGGGATATATACAGGACGTCTCTTGCTGCTCAAAGAATCATTATCCGAACTATAATACCCCACACCGAACGGGGTCATAAAACGCATCAGTTCAAGGGTAGGCACATAATCCTTACCCGGAACAATACCAATCATTTTTTCATATTTGGCACTGTCTACCGCAGGAAACGCCCTCTTGCCTTCGGCTATATTCATCAGATTGATCACCGATTCTTTGGGAAGCACAAAACAAGAGCCAGATTTATCCCAACGGTCACCATTGGAAGCTACAGTTACTTTCAGGGTAACATCCACATCTCTTTTGTAATCGGGCAAGGTTATTTTCTTTAAAATAATACGCCCGTTTACCAGACGGATCACTCCGTCAGCATTGGCAGGAGTATAATTAGGAAAAGAGTCGGGACGAAAACAAACAGGGGTCTTGTCGAATACTTGAATATGAGTATTTCCCAATGCCGGTAATTCTTTGTGATTTGCGGCATCGGCCGGCATCATAAAAGTTGCCGCCACAGCCAGTGGAGCAATAAAGGTCAGCAGGTTCATTCTTTTTAATTATAGGTTAGTAATCAAGGGTATATAAATTAATTTCACAAAAAAACTACACGGATTTACACAAATCTTCCGATCTGTATAAATCCATGTAATCTACAATAAAAAGGGGTTATTGATGCTGTTCACGCAACAAATCATTCACAGTCTTCACCGGATTAAAGGTACTCAACGGCACTTCAACGAAAACAGTGTTCCAGTCACTCATCGCACCATTCCACAAGCCCGGAAGTTCCAATGCTTTCAGTTCTCTACCGTTCTTTGATTTATAAGAGATAAAACCTGTAGCCTTATCCACATACTTCACCAAGTCGAATTTGTTTCCTTTATAATCTCGTACCGCACACACCAAATCCACCGGATTAAAGTGAGTACCTTTCTCGAACATCTCTTTCTTGGCCGGATCATTCATGTCAATCTGAGAACTTTCCAAAATTTGCAGTGAAACAGTACCATCCGCATTATAAGCCAGGAACGGGCCGCCTCCCGGTTCACCCACATTCTTCACCATACCGCATACACGCATCGGACGGTTTAACTTCTTACGCAGATAAATAACCAAATCGGCATCTTCCAGATCCTTGATATCCGGTTTGCGGCAACATAAAGTCTGCTGTAAGAAACGAATGATCTCTTCCAGCTGCGCATGTGTATATTTACCGCCATCCAGCAATTCCAGATATTCAAATACCTGCTTCTGCAGAGTAACCAGTACCCCCGCAATCAGCTTTTTATACATAACAGTATCCTCTTTCAAGCGATCGGGCACCACATTATCTATATTCTTGATAAAGATAACATCGGCATCCAGATCATTCAGATTCTCAATCAGCGCGCCGTGCCCTCCCGGACGGAACAACAGTTTGCCTTTATCGCGGAAAGGTTTGTTCTCCATATCGGCAGCAACCGTATCCGTACTCGGTTTCTGTTCAGAAAATGACACATCATATTCTACTCCATACTTCTTTGCATAAACGGCAACCTTCTCTTCCACCAGCTTTGTGAACAATTCACGATGTTCCGTAGAAACGGTGAAATGCACATTCACTTTTCCGGTTCTGCCTGCCGCATACAACGCGCCTTCCACCAAATGTTCTTCCAGCGGCGTACGCACACCATCCGCATACCGATGGAATTTCAACAACCCCTTCGGTAATGCCCCATAGTTCAAGCCGGCAGCTTCCAGCAGATTGGCTACTATAGGTTTATAATCCTTCCCGGCCATCAAAGCATCAATATTCTTTCCTGTATTATCCATACAAGCCGCATTCAAGTCATTGTAGAATGCGAAGCTATGAATATGGTCGAAAAATTTCTTTTCGAAATCTGTCTTCGGAGTATTGTAATCAGCCCCCAGGAATTCGAACAAATTCTTAAACATGCGGCTGGCAGCACCAGAGGCGGGTACAAACTTCACGATGGTTTTCTCACCTTCCTTATATGTATCCCATGCTTCCAAATAATTTTTCATTTCATTTTCGGCGGGAGCATGATTCCCTTTTCAACAGAAGCGGCTGCATCCAGCTTCAAAAATGGGAAACCCTTTTCAAAGCAAGCCAGTTGTTCTGCAATCTGCTGCTCGGAAATTCCTTTTTTCACTAATAAGTCTTTGTCTTCAGGTGTTAACATAAGTACATGATTTTATATGGTTTAAATAAATTGTTACCTTATTCTTTCACTATTAATTGCCCAAAAATACAAAAAAAATGCGAGAACACTACCTAATAAATAAAGAAAAAAACTACCTTTACCCTCGAAAAGATTTCACGTGTTATGGAAGAAAAAGCATTTTTCACAGCCAAAGAGCGTGAGCAACTGTTCGCCCTCTATAAACGATTGCTGCAATTATCCGGCGACACCTTGCAGAAGGGTGATTGCCATAAGTTAAAAATACACCTCATAAAAGCAGTTGCCGAAGGTAACCTGCCACGAAATTGTTTCGGGATGAATCCTATCATCAAAGATATGCAGACCGCCGTCATCGTGGCCGAAGAAATTGGGATGAAACGGGCTTCCATCCTGGGGATCATGCTGCACGAATCGGTAAAGAACCATTTATGCACCTTAGCATCTGTACAACAGGAATATGGAGAGGATGTAGCGGGGATCATACGCGGTCTTGTGAAAATCAATGAGCTATACTCCAAAAGCCCTACCATAGAATCGGAAAATTTCCGCAACCTGCTACTCTCTTTTGCCGAAGACATGCGTGTTATTCTGATCATCATTGCAGACCGCGTGAACCTGATGAGACAGATAAAGGAGACTCCCAATATAGAAGCACGCACCCAAGTAGCCAACGAAGCTGCCTATCTGTACGCACCGCTGGCACATAAGCTGGGGCTATACAAACTGAAATCGGAACTGGAAGACCTTTCCTTGAAATATACCGAACACGACGTATATTATCATATAAAGGACAAACTGAACGAAACGAAAGCCTCCCGTGACAAATACATAGCCGCCTTTATCGAACCGATACAGCACAAGCTGGAAGAAGCAGGATTAAAGTTCCACATGAAAGGGCGTACCAAGTCCATCCATTCCATCTATCAGAAAATGAAGAAACAGAAATGTCCCTTCGAAGGAGTGTATGACTTGTTTGCCATCCGAATCATTCTGGACTCTCCCGTCGACAAGGAAAAACAAGAATGCTGGCAGGTATATTCCATTGTGACCGATATGTATATGCCCAATCCCAAACGCCTGCGCGACTGGCTCTCCGTACCCAAAAGTAACGGATACGAATCCTTACACACCACTGTAATGGGTCCTGAAGGCAAATGGGTGGAAGTACAGATACGCACCGAACGCATGGACGAGATAGCAGAACGTGGTCTGGCAGCCCACTGGCGTTACAAAGGCGTAAAAGGAGAAAGCGGTTTAGATGAATGGCTGACCTCCATCCGGGAAACACTGGAGAACGCCGACAGTGACCTGGAAGTGATGGACCAGTTCAAACTGGAATTATACGAAGACGAAGTATTCGTATTCACCCCCAAAGGTGACTTGTACAAGATGCCGAAAGGAGCGACCGTACTGGACTTTGCCTTCGCCATCCATAGCAAACTGGGTTCCAAGTGTATCGGAGCAAAGGTGAACGGAAAGAACGCACAATTAAAGCAAACGCTGAACAGCGGCGACCAAGTAGAAGTCATGACTTCAAACACCCAGACACCCAAACGCGACTGGCTGAACATCGTCACCACTTCGAAGGCAAGAACCAAAATACGCCAGGCCATCAAAGAGATAGAAGCCCGCCAGACAGAGTTCGCCAAAGAGACCATAGAACGTAAATTCAAGAACCGCAAGCTGGAATACGACGAAGCAGTGATGATGCGCCTGATAAAAAAGCTGGGATACAAAACCGTAACCGAGTTCTACCAGGACATAGCCAACGAGACAAGAGATGCGAACGACATCATCGAAAAATACCTGGAACTGAAGAAAAAGGAAACGGAAAACCGGGAAGATATTGTCTATCGCAGCGCCGAGAATTTCAGCATGCAGACAGCACAGGATGACAAGACCTTCAAAGAGGATGTGCTGGTCATTGATCAGAATTTGAAAGGACTGGACTTCAAATTAGCCAAATGCTGTAACCCTATCTATGGCGATGATGTATTCGGGTTTGTAACCATCAGCGGAGGAATCAAAATACACCGTACCGACTGCCCTAACGCACGAGAATTGCAATCACGTTTTGGCCTACCGTATCGTAAAGGCGCGTTGGGCTGGAAAAAGCCACGGCAAACAATACCCCATCACGCTGCGCATCGTCGGTCATGATGATATAGGAATTGTGACAAATATCACCTCCATTATCAATAAGGAAAACGATATCCTGCTCCGTTCCATCAGCATCGACTCGCACGACGGGCTGTTCAGCGGCATGATGACCGTAATGGTAGATGACACTTCAAAGCTGGAATCATTAGTAAAAAAGATAAAGACAGTAAAAGGAGTAAAACAGGTAAACAGAGGATAAACCCATCCCAAGCTTAAAAAAAATGAATGAACTGCATAAACGACTAAAAAGCTTACATACGCTGGAAAGGCGTATGTAGTTTTTAAGTAAGGAACACAATGCCTGGATACATTGCACAGCCATCATCGCCGTAACCATTGCAGGCATCCGGTTGGAAATAACAAGCACCGAATGGCTTGTCATCCTCCTGTGCTTTGCAATGGTACTGGCTGCCGAAGCATTCAACACAGCCATAGAACGCCTGGTAAACCTGGTATCCCCGGACTACCATCCTGTGGCCGGAGCCGTAAAGGACATAGCAGCAGGAGCCGTACTGATTTGCGCCATATTTGCCGCCATCATAGGGTTGATAATCTTTGTCCCTTATTTTTAAAGGTGTTAATTTACCATTTATTTCACTAACAGTTAAAGACCTTTTATAAAAAAAACAGTAATTTAGCCCCGATAATTTTTAAACAGTGGAACTAATGAAGAAAATTTTGCTTTCAACATTATTGTTGATTATAGGGTTAACCACATACGCAGCCGTATGGCAATCTCAAGGAGAAGCAGAAATAACCTTTGAGAAAACAACACATAATTTCGGTTCATTTCCCGAGTCAAGCCCGAAAGTTACCTGTGTTTTCAAATTCAAAAATTCGGGAGATGGTCCCCTAGTCATCCATCAAGCGATCGCATCTTGCGGATGTACTGTTCCCCAATATCCTAAAGAGCCCATCAAACCGGGTGAAAGCGGACAGATAACAGTGACTTATAATGGAGCCGGCAAATTTCCGGGACATTTCAAGAAATCAATCACTATCCGCACAAACGGGAAAAATGAGATGACACGTCTTTATATAGAAGGTGACATGACCCCGAAAGGCACAGCTGCCGAATAGAATTCTCACATCATAAGAGAGAGGATGTATCAAAACAAAAGAAGATTCGAGTTTGATACATCCTCTTTTTATATCCGGAAAACACTGCCCCGCCTGCCTGTATGCAAGTAAAAACAAAAAAAATAAGAAAAAAAGAACATTTTTCCCCAATAATAAGCCACTCTTATTCTGATTAAAATAACGTACTTTGCAGCAAATTTAAGAGAACAATGACAAACAAGCTATTATTCTTTGTCCTACTGGCCCTCTGTTTCAGTGGCTGTGACATGCTGGAAACCCATCCATACGATGTACATATTACAGGAGAAAGAGAACTGAACAACAAAAACATCCAGTTGATAGAAAACAAAATGCAAGGCAAAAAAACAATCCGCTTTGCCATGATCAGTGATACCCAACGATGGTACAACTCTACCGAGGATGTTGTAAAAGCCCTCAATGCCCGTGGTGACATAGACTTTGTCATTCACGGAGGAGACCAGTCCGACTTCGGTGTCACAAAAGAATTCATATGGATGCGGGACATATTTAACAAATTCCAGATGCCCTACGTATGCCTTTTAGGCAATCACGACTGTCTGGGTACAGGTGAAGACGCATACAGGGCCATTTATGGAGATCCCAACTTCGCCTTCACAGCCGGAAATGTACGCTTTATCTGCCTCAATACCAATGCGATGGAATATGATTATTCGGAACCGGTTCCCGATTTCAACTTTATAGAAAATGAACTGAACAACCTGTCGCCTGAAATAGAAAAAACGGTATTCGCAATGCACGTAAAACCTTTTGAATTTGTATTCAACAACAATGTAGCAAAAATCTTCCAACTATACGTCAACCAGTTCCCCAAAGTCCAGTTCTGTCTTTACGGCCATGAACACAAATTCGCAGTAGATGATCTATTCAACGACGGAGTTCTGTATTTCCAATGCCCCTGCATAGACAAACGCATCTACTTATTATTCACCATTAAAGAAGATGGAACCTACGATTATGAAACAGTTGAATTTTAAAAAGATATTTCTGAACCTATTGTGGCCACTATTGCCTTTTACGGCACAAGCCCAAGAAAATAATACACTTTACTCCATCTTATCCAAAGACAGCATACTTGTCCCCTCTCCTTCCGTTCAAAACCAAGAGGAAGATATTGTAACCCAAATGCCAAACCGGCACCATAAATACGACAAGCGCGTACACCGTTACAGGCGTGCGTGGGAAGCTTGATCCCCACCCACACCAAATTACAGTACGCCGGTGGAATGGGCCTGTTATCCTGGGGCATAGGCTGGGATTATGGAAAAAGAGGCCAATGGGAAACCGATCTTCTTTTGGGCTTCATCCCCCGCTACTCATCCAAACATTTCAAGATGACCATGACCTTGAAACAGAATTATATCCCGTGGAGTATCTGGCTGGGCAAAGACTTCTCGCTGGAACCGCTGACTACCGGAATCTATTTCAACACCGTATTCAGCGATGATTTCTGGACAAGCGAACCCGAGCGCTATCCCCGTGGATACTACGGATTTTCCACCCGTATCCGCACCCATATCTTTCTGGGACAACGCGTCCGTTTCGACGTGCCCGAAAAGTACCGGAAGTTCTCTAAAAGTATCACCGCATTCTACGAAATCAGCACATGCGATTTATACGTTGTCAGTGCGTTCAACAACAGTTATTTGAAACCCGATGACTATCTGAGACTATCATTTGGATTGAAATTTCAGATATTCTAATCAAATCATGAGGATGTTTCTCTATTTTTTCACTATTTTTGGGCATTTATTATGATAAATTTCAAAAATAATAACATAGAGAAACATGAAACAAGAAGAAGAAAAATCGGTTGGATTGCCCGATAACGCGTTCCGACCTCTGAAACCGGGGGAACAATATCACCCCATCATGTCACCAAACAAAAAATATCCCGAAGTAAACCTATGGTCTGTGCTATGGGGTATCGCCATGGCGGTATTATTCTCGGCGGCCGCAGCTTACCTGGGATTAAAAGTGGGACAGGTTTTTGAAGCCGCCATCCCTATCGCCATCATCGCCGTAGGTGTATCGGGAGCCGCCAAGCGTAAAAACGCGTTAGGTGAGAATGTCATCATCCAATCCATCGGTGCCTGTTCGGGAGTCATAGTGGCAGGAGCCATCTTCACATTGCCCGCCCTTTATATATTGCAGGACAAATACCCCGAAATGACAGTCAACTTCTTTCAGATGTTTGTCAGCTCACTGCTGGGAGGTATTCTGGGAATCCTGTTCCTCATCCCCTTCCGTAAATATTTCGTCAGCGACAAACATGGCGAATATCCCTTCCCCGAAGCCACTGCCAGTACGCAAGTGCTTGTTTCCGGCGAGAAAGGCGGAAGCCAGGCAAAGCCATTGCTTTTTGCAGGGCTAATAGGAGGTCTGTATGATTTCATTGTAGCCACATTCGGCTGGTGGAATGAAAACTTCACCACCCGCGTATGCGGCTGGGGTGAGATGGTTGCCGAAAAAGCCAAACTGGTGATGAAAATAAACACCGGTGCGGCAGTATTAGGCTTAGGCTATATTGTCGGCTTGAAATACGCGGCTATCATTTGTGCCGGTTCATTAGTGGTATGGCTGGTTATTGTTCCGGGTATGGCCCTGTTGTTCGGCGATCAAGTGCTGAATGCATGGAATCCGGCCTTGACACAAACCATTAGCGAAATGTCACCCGAACTTATATTCAAGGAATATGCCAAAAGTATCGGTATCGGTGGTATCGCCATGGCCGGTGTGATCGGTATCGTGCGCTCATGGGGCATTATAAAGAGTGCTGTGGGACTGGCCGCCAAAGAGATGGGCGGCAAGAAGGTGGAAGCAAACGTCATCCGCACGCAAAAAGACCTTTCCATGAAAGTGATCGCCTTCGGTTCCATCTTCACCATCCTGCTGATCTTACTGTTCTTCTTTTTTGATGTGATGCATGGAAATGTATTACACAGCATTGTAGCCATCCTGCTCGTAGCCGGCATTGCATTCCTGTTCACCACCGTAGCCGCCAACGCTATCGCCATAGTCGGCACTAACCCAGTATCGGGAATGACACTGATGACACTGATACTTGCCTCGGTAGTAATGGTTGCCGTTGGACTAAAAGGCGCTACCGGCATGGTTGCCGCACTGGTTATGGGTGGTGTGGTTTGTACGGCACTCTCTATGGCAGGCGGGTTCATCACAGACTTGAAAATAGGTTACTGGCTGGGCAGTACTCCTGCCAAACAGGAAACATGGAAATTCCTCGGCACACTGGTATCGGCAGCAACTGTGGGCGGCGTCATCATGATCCTGAACAAGACCTACGGCTTCTCCACCGGCGCATTGGCAGCTCCGCAGGCCAACGCGATGGCAGCCGTAATAGACCCGTTGATGAACGGTGTAGGCGCTCCCTGGCTGCTTTACGGAATAGGTGCCGTACTGGCATTGGTGCTGACCTACTTCAAAGTACCCGCACTGGCTTTTGCGCTGGGTATGTTCATTCCACTGGAATTGAACCTGCCGTTGCTGGTAGGCGGAGCGGTGACTGGTATGTCACTACCCGCAGCAAAGACGAGGCGGTGAACGCCGAACGTGGCGAGAAGGGAACTTTGCTGGCATCCGGATTCATAGCCGGAGGCGCATTGATGGGGGTTGTCAGTGCCGCCATGCGCTTTGGCGGTATCAATCTGGTCAATGAAGAATGGCTGAGCAACCCGTTGAGCGAAGTACTGTCAATAGTCGCCTATATCCTCCTGATCATATGGCTGGTTAAAGCCAGTATGCATATCAAGAAAAAATAACCCTTTTTCAAATACCATGAAAATAAAAGCTATATGAAACGAATCTTACTAATGAGTTTACTTGCAATCTCTACCGCATTGTCTGCCCAGAAACCTGTAGAGTTGGAATTATGGCCCGATGGCGCCCCCAACTCCAACGGCATCACCACCCCCGAGCAGAAATTAGAGAACAACCGGATTTCCAATGTCAGCGAGCCTACCCTTACCGTTTATCCGGCAGCCAAACCGAACGGACTGGCCGTCGTGGCTTGTCCCGGAGGGGGATACATACGCCTGGCAATGAATCACGAAGGGCACGATATGGCAGACTGGTTCAACGCACAAGGCATCACATACGCCGTATTGAAATACCGTATGCCAAACGGACACCATGATGTACCGTTGAGCGACGCCCATCAGCTATCCGGCTGATGAGAGAACACGCCAACGAATGGCATATTCAAAAAGTGGGTATCATGGGGGCCTCTGCAGGCGGACATCTGGCCAGTACGGCAGCCACCCACTATACAGCCGGAACGCGTCCGGATTTTCAGATCCTGTTTTATCCCGTCATAAGCATGGATCTGTCCAACTGCCATAAGGGCTCACGTGACAATCTTTTAGGAAAAAGCCCGTCAGAAGAGCTAGTGAGACTTTACTCCAATGAACTGCAAGTAACAGGCGACACTCCTCCCGCCTTCATCATGCATAGCAGCGATGACGGAGCTGTACCCGTCAGCAACAGCGTGAGCTATTACCTGGCGCTGGTAAAGAATAAAGTCCCTGCTTCCCTCCACACCTATCCTATCGGCGGCCACGGCTGGGGCTTCCGCGACAGCTTTACCTATAAGCGCCAATGGACGAGAGAATTAGAAAAATGGCTGAGAGAAATACTGTAAAAAAGCAAGGAGGCGTGTCAAAACAAAAATGACTGCTCCTAAAAGTTACAGATAGTAATTATAACACTTAAAAGGGTCGTATCAAGCTCTGTATGGAGTAATGATACGACCCTTTCTTTAGTCTTTTAGGATGCTCAATTTTCAGATTATAAGTTCATATTTCCAAAAACTGAATTGGGACACACCCACTTTCTATTTCCAATAAACACCTGCATCTTTATCTGCAGAAGAAAAAAAACAGGCATTCGTTTCTCTTATCGCTTATTTTCTTGCGCCAAGCTGAATATCCAAGTGATACAAAGCCACATCACCACCCAGCTTGATCTTGTCCAAAATACCTTGAACGGTAGCTTCCTCTTCCACCTGCTCGCGTACAAATCCCCACAAGAAATCCTGAGAAGCCTTGTCCTTTTCAGCAGAAGCAACATCTACCAGTTTGTCAATCAATTCGGAAACATGGCATTCATGCTTGTATACATGCTCGAACACATCCAGCGGAGAGGCCCATTCCTGAGGAACAGCATCCACAGCCCCCACCTTGGCTTGTCCGCCACGTTTCATCACATATTGCGCCAACATATCAGCGTGATCATTCTCCTCATGAGCCTGCGCTTTCATCCATGAAGCAAAACCTTCATAGCCTTTCGCAGCGAAAAAATAAGACATGGAAAGATAAAGATTGGCCGACCACATTTCGGCTACAATCTGAGCATTAATTGCGTCTTGTAATTTTTGTGAAATCATAATTCTTTTATTTTTAGTTAAATTGTAACTGTTGCAAATATATAATTTTTCTAGCGATTAACACTATGTCTGTCCACCTTTTTATAAAAATTATATTTTATCTCATCCAAATCTTTGCGGTTCAAAAGAAAAGTCTTACCTTTGCACCCGCTAATACGGGTTATTAGCATTAATTCAAATCATTAATTATAAAAACATTATTTAGAAATGGCAACTAAAATCAGATTGCAAAGAAACGGACGCAAAAGCTATGCGTTTTATTCAATCGTTATCGCAGACGTAAGAGCTCCACGTGATGGTAAATTTACTGAAAAAATTGGTACTTATAACCCTAATACCAATCCTGCCACAGTAGATTTGAATTTTGAACGCGCACTTCATTGGGTAATGTGCGGTGCACAGCCTACTGATACAGTACGTAACATCCTGTCAAAAGAAGGTGTTTACATGAAAAAGCACTTGCTGGGGGGTGTTGCCAAAGGCGCATTCACAGAAGCAGAAGCTGAAGCTAAATTCGAAGCTTGGAAAAACAACAAACAATCCGGTCTGGCTACTTTGAAGGCTAAACTGGACGAAGCAAAGAAAGCTGAAGAAAAAGCTCGTTTGGAAGCTGAAAAGAAAGTAAATGAAGAAATTGCCAAGAAAGTAGCTGAAAAGAAAGCTGCTGAAGCTGCTGCCAAGGCTGAAGCAGAAGCCGCTAACGCTCCTGCTGAAGAAGCACCTGCTGCTGAAACTACTGAAGCTCCTGCTGAAGCATAACTCATTTTACTTCAAAAAGAACAGCTCCTCTGATTATATCAGAGGAGTTTTTTTATGCTCTTATCCGAAGAATCAAAGGGAGTTTATCTCATCTTCCGAAAGTCCGGTAACTTTTGCGATTTCAGCTATGGAAAGCCCGGCATTCTTTAAATTTCCTGCAATAGTTTGGGCTTTCATCCATTCACCTTTCGCAATGCCTTTCTCCATCCCTTTCGCAATGCCTTCCTCCATCCCTTTCACAAGTCCTTCCTCCATCCCTTTCACAAGTCCTTCCTCCATCCCTCTCGCAATGCCTTTCTGAATAGCTGTATCAATCACATTGTTCCAATCTCTATATACTTTCAAACTCTCCTCATAGGCATAAAGGTTCTCTTTTGAGAACTGAGCAATTTCGGCAGCCTCAAACAGCCGGTTGAACACACGTTCCTGAAGGGCAGTGGGGCGTTCCATCAAACGGGCCAGATTCTTGAGCACAAACATCCATTTATCAAACAACGTATCCAACTCCTGCTCGGTTTTATGGAATTTGGGCATTTCCAGATACACAAAAGTCAGTTTGTCAAAAAACACTTCATGAGTAGTTGTATCCATCAGCTTCACTTCATGGCGGAAGCTGGAAGACGAAACATCATCCAAGGCAAAATTCAAAATACCGATCACATACACCGCTTTCAGTTCATAGTCCCAGATTTCCCCTTTAATAGCCTGTTCCCTGATAGGATAGGTAGCATAGTAAATACTCCGGTCCTTGAAAAACTGTTGCTCCCCTCTCTGCATTTCTATCAGAATCTTTTCTCCTTTTTCATTTTCACAATAGACATCAAAGACAGCCCGGCGGTCAGTCTCTTTGCTGCCCAGATGCTCTGTGTTCAAGTAGGTGACATCCTCAATGACCTGCTTGCCGTCGAACAAGGCATTCAGGAAGCCAATAAGAATTTCTTTGTTCAAGTCGGTTCCAAACAATAATTTGAATGCAAAGTCCGTATAGGGATTTACATATCTTTCACGCAATCCTTCACTACACATAAGCGTTTGATATTTAAAGTTGTTTAACTCTGTTGAAAGCAGTTCAATACAAAGGAACGAAAAAAAAGCGGATTTCAAGAAAGTTATCTGCTAATAAATTGTTAATGTTCCAATATGTCACTCACCTCTATAGGGGGAAAGCGTTTATACAAAGACGGAAATAACTGTATAAAGAGTTTCGTAATAAAAAAAGAAAAAGGGCTGTTCCGCCGGTCAACTCCTTATGTTTTTAACTTACAGTCTGTAAATATTCAAAGAAATATCATTCAACAGATTTAAGATCATTACTTTTCTACCCCCCAAAATGAGTTCACATTCTCTACTTATAAACTGTAAGCAACAATAAAGAAACGTGTCCAAAACTAGAATGACTGCTCCGAAAAGTTACAGATAGTAACTATAACACTTAAAAGGGTCGTATCAAACTCTGTATGGAGTAATGATACGACCCTTTCTTTAGTCTTTTAGGATGCTCAAATTTCAGATTATAAGTTCATATTTTCAAAAACTGAGTTTTTGACACCCACTTTATTTATCTTCAAGTTTAAAACCTTATTTTGTTACTTCAGGTTCACCTTGCAGTTCAAATTTAGCATTTCCTAAACCTTTGAAAGTATAAGTATAAGTAAATGTTTCAAGCCCATTATACACTTTTGCAGAAATGACATAGAAACAATCAACCCCACTTACTTGCGCGCCGGCTGTAGGATACTCTGTTGCCAAGATCAGTTCAATACCCTCCTGAACCATAGACAACAAATAAGCCTCAGCCTCTTTATCATCTGCCGGAACCACCCCGTCGGGGTCATTCGAACGGCGTTTAGCCAACTGGATATTGAAGTTTACATAATAAGAGCTGCCACCGAACCAGTATTCCGAGTTTCCATATTTGGCATCCATATACCCGGCATCCTTATTCGCTTTCACCCAATTTTCCAAAATCAAATAATCTTCGGAAGCCAATGATTTCGTTACCGTCGGATCAAACAACCACTCGGTTCCATTATGTACAAAATTCACTTTTTCTTTCAGTTCAATATTGTTATTCAGAACCCATGTACCCTCCTTGAACAAATACTCGTCCACCTCCATCGTCGTTACCTTATTATAATATTTGTACATGACGGCTTTTGAATCCCCTTCCTGGGCATATGGAAATTTCTGAGCCAGGAACTGGGGCAGATAATTCTCCGGAGCATCCGAAGTGCTGAAGTTATCATGACTGCCCGGGCTTCCCATAGCGTCATAATCGGCAGGAGTCACTACAACCAATCTGCTATCTTCTTTAACCTTCCAAGCCGTTCCGTCAAACTGATACAATGCATTATAAGGCTTTTCATTCGTCGGAGCCAATACAGCCGATGAAATACTTACATTATCGAGCTGAACAGTCGTGGTTTTCGCCTTGGGCCCCTCGCCTACATAGCGGAACGCAACATAAACGCTTTTGCCATTGTATGCCTCCAGACCGGCTTTCCCTACATTCACAAAATTATCATTGTAACCGTTGGCAGGTCCTTCAGGAAAAGTAAACTGGTCTTTCACGCTAGTCCACTGTGCCATATCAATCGAACCATTTCCCGCATATGTATCGGAAACCAATACATCCAGACAATCCGCATTATAGTATCCGAACTTTATGTCGAAAGACAGTCCGGCATCTTTGCTCGTCACTGCTACTGCCGGAGAAACAAGCCAAGTATCCACCTCACCCTCAAAGCCATTGGCCGAGAATTGTGCGTAACCATTACTACTATAGTTTTTTCCCTGCCATTTTCTATCGCCTTTCAGAGTCACCTGCTCCCAGCCTTCCAACACGATATCCTCATTGACCGTAACCGACTCAAAGTCCTGAGAGTACAAGTCCTCCCCTGTAAATTCAGGATCAACATCGTCATATTTGTAATCTACCAGCACAAGATCACCTTTTGCCGCATCCTTATACTGACCGGCCAGCCACTCGGGCAATACGGTAGCCGGAGCATGTGCCGGAGCCAGGAACTTCACGGGAGAGCCTTCGCCCCACAGGGCCTCATAATCCTTATCACCCAAAGAAGTATTAGTCACTGTCCTATACTCCAGTACGTAATCGGAAGGAGTATTCTGATAGTTATAGGTCACTCCTACCGAAGAGCCTTTCCCCCATGAAGGCAGCATCTTCGCGATGATGGAAGGAACATACTTCTCGGCCGATGCAAACTCGTTCAAAGCCTTATCCGTCTTGACGGCATTCGCCAATGCTTTTTCAGCATCCGAAGTGGCAGCCTTCGCCGCCGCAGAGCTGATAGTTTCGTAATCGGCATCAGTCAGTACATATTCCGCCATCGTCTGGGTGTTCGTTGTACCTTCCGCATCGATTTCATTATAAATATCGTCCATGGGATCACATGCCGCAGCAAAGAATCCCAACAGAGACCATGCAATTAAATTATATTTTAACTTCATATTTATTGACTATTTTAGAGATTAAAAGATTACTTTAAAACCGGCAGACCATGTAGTACCGAAGCCGTAATATACCAATGCAGTTTTCCAGTCATGGTTCGTACCGTCCTTGGCATCGGCTATATATTCCGTATTAGTCAAATTATATACATTACTGTATACGATGGCACGGATATCTTTGGTGATATTGAAACGATAGTTCATACCCAAATCAATCGTACCATAATCCGGCAACTTCCAGGAGTCAATACCGGCGTCTGCTTCATTCACCCGGTTCTGAGGATCGAAGTCTGCATAGTTCTTGCCGAAGAAGTTGTAGTCGGCCGAGATTTTAAATCCTTTGAACGGTTCCCAAGAGGCGCTCAATGCGGAAGTGAGCTGTGCGGAGTTACCCACATGGACATCTTTCAGATAAGCGTCGTATGTTCCGATAGGATTATTCGCTTCATCATACATAGTGAAATGAATATCATCTTTCCATTTCCAATCGCCTAAAGAGAACATACCTTTCAATTCAAAGGACTTGACAGGACGGTAAGTCGCTTCCAGTTCCACACCCATGTGGACTGCGTCCAATCCTGTAAGGTTGGCATATTCCTGACCGATCTTACGGCGCAAGGACTTATCCATCCATTGAGTGTAATAACCATTCAATGCAATATTGACCTGTTCCGTGCTAAATCCATAACCCAATTCGAACGTAGTAATCTTTTCGTAGGGTACATCCTTTTCGGGAGCTGCCGTATTGCTTGCAAAGACAGAGTTGAAGAAAGGCGCGCGGGTAAAATATCCTGCATTGACAAATACATTGTGGTTGTCATTGAACTTATAGTTAAAACCACCCTTCACGCTCCAAGGCAGAAAATTCTGAAGGCTGGACACTCTGTCCAGTTTATCCGCACCCGTGGCAGAGTATCTTGAATCCGTACCACCACGGTCATCGTATCTATAAGCCTCTTCGGTCAATGATGCCGACAGGAATCCCGACCACTTATCGGTATTATATTCAGCCTGTGCAAAAACACCGCCCCAGAATATCTCTCCAATGCTATAGTAATTGAACTTGTCACCCACTTTCAGCAGCTGGTTCTTGGTTTGGAATGCCAGCGGCGAGGTCTGCAGATAGAACTCACCACCCAGCAAATCATCAATTTCCTCTGTATGATACCCTTTATAGTAACGTAAGTCAATACCTCCCGTAAGAGTCAGGTTCTCAGTCAGATGATTCTTATAGGAACTCAGCATGCCATACCAGTCATGGTCATTGACAGCATTGGTAAAGATCACCTGCGACCCGTTCTGAGAAGCCGCATTGGCAGCCATAGCACGCTCGTAGTCGAACAAACCGTCCGGAGTCATCATCGCACCGTCTTTAGGGCGGCCGGTGTTGTTATCAATAGTCAGCCAATTGCTCATCGCGCCACGGGCACGGCGTCCGCCGCCTGTAGCCATTGAGCCGTATAAAGAAGTGGTCAGTGTCGATTTCTCGTCGATAGTCCAGTAATGATTCAAAGAAACCTGGGGCTTATGATAATAATTATAGCCGTAACCGCTACCTACCGCTTCACCGTTGATATAACCATATCCGTTATTGAAACGTCCGCCGTCGGGGCTGTTCTTGTAATCCTCGATATAGTGCATGGTAGAGCGCTGGTTGTGCCACTGGGGAGCTCCGAAAGCTGTCAATGACAATTTATGATGATCGTTGATTACCTTCGAGATATTTCCAAAATAAGTCCATCCTTCATAATTGGTACCTTTCACGTAACCATCTCCCGTATTCAGCGACCCCATGAATGTAATAGCCCATCCGTTGTCCATCAATCCGGTAGAGAAAGAAACCGAATACTTGCGGAAACCGTCGTTACCGATACCGAAATAAGCTGATCCGCCTTTCTGGGCTTCGGTACTTTTAGTAACCATATTCATGGTTCCTCCCACAGAAGAAATACCTAAAGCTGACGCACCCAAACCACGCTGTACCTGGATAAACTGGCTCACATCAGACAAACCGGACCAGTTAGACCAATAAACCTTACCGTTTTCCATGCCGTTGATGGGCACACCATTGATCAGCACGCCCAGGTTGGATGAATCAAAACCACGCATATTGATACGGGAATCACCATAACCACCGCTTTCACGGGTTACATACACCGAAGGAACTGATTTCAGCAATTCGGGGAATTCCAGATTACCTATTTTCTCCTCTATCTTGGCCAGTTTCACGTTAGAAATAGGAATAGGGGTCTGACGGTCACTCTTTATAATAGAGGCAATAACACTGACCTCACCCAAACCAATAGCATCAGGAGACATCTTGACCTCACCCAAGTCTATCGTATTGCTTCCTTTTACTTGATGCGTAATTTCGTTGTACCCCAAGTACTTGAATATAAGAGTAGCCTTGGAAGAGGTAAGTTTCAACACAAAGTTACCGTCAATATCCGTTACAGTACCCAGTGTCGTACCGCTGACCGATACAGTGGCACCAATCAATGGCTCATTGTTCTCGGCATCTACTACTTTACCTTTTACTGTTCCTTGCGCAACAGCCGTAGCAGTGAAACAGATTGTCAGAACTGCCAACAGGAGGAAATGCTTTAGATGATTTCTCATAATTTTGTCTTTGATTTAAATTAATTAGTTAGTATTTCATTCCCAATAGGAAAGACAAAGATAAAACTTTAATTCATATAAATTGCATTTATATTAGACTATTTAAACGAAAAGGGTACTTTTTAGGCGGAATATGACAATTATGTTAAGAAAGGAACAAAGAGCCGCCTCAGGAGAGGGGAAAACTGCCCGGAAATTCCAGAGCAACTGCCACATGATTACTGTAGGGGGTAAATGGGCCGTGACCGGCCGGTCCGGACAAATCAGGCCCGCCCCCTACAGCAAGACAACAGGTCATTTTCATTCAGACTCCTCTCACTTCCCCAATGACAGAGCAAAAAGAAAACGAAAAAAAACAGCCTTACAGGATATCCTTATGCTGCTTCATCCTCTCCCTCAGCGCCTCCAGCTTTTCGGCCTGTTTCTTCAGCTCGTACGCCTTTTCCTCGGCTGCCTCTTTCCGCTTCCAGTTATTGATATAGGCATCCACTCCCTCCTGCACTACGCGGCGGAACACCTCCTCGCCCTTCGCTTTCAGCAGATGGTCGGCAAAATGAATATAATAACTCACTTTCAAATCCACCCCCTTTTTAGGGAGGCGTAAGTATCCGGCCCCACATGCTCATCTCCGAGAACACGCACCTTCGTTATCTTCAACCGATTCATCAATAACTCTAAAAACTCTCCCAATTTGGGGAAACTGCACTCTGCATTAGACATTTTAAATTTGTTTTAAGTTGTAAAATATTAAATAAACCTCTTTTTTTTCACGTTACTTCACAATGGGACTGAAAGAAGAAAAAGCAGGATGCCTTTACAAGAGGTTACGGGCACGTTTCCACGATGCAACCCGTTAACACGGCCCGTGCATAAGCTACTGATTGCCAATGCCGGAATCTTTATAAAAACGGTATTCCCCACGATAAAAAGTCTTTTGTCATACTACCTTTCCGGCCTCTCGCAGCCGTTACACCTTCCATCCCGTCATTTAATCCGTTCTTCCTACCTTCGGGAAGAAATTCAGAGGACGCAAAAAAAATGCGGATGCAAAATTAATACTTTTTTAATAAAACGAATCATGAATCAAGAACGTAAACTATCTTTTTTCCTTCCCCCCATCTCGCCGGTGAAGGACGCTAACGGGAAAAACGTGACGCCTGCCACGCTCGTCCCTCACAAGGAACTGACCTTGGAGGAAGTATGGAACATAGTCACCGGCAGCCCGCGGCTGAAGAAACTGACCGAAGCCGCAGCCGCCGCATACGGTGACGAGAAGGAGTACCGCAGGCTGAAACAGAGCACCCTGCCATACGTCACCCCCTGCGGAACTTTCAGCTACCGCCGGAGCGACCGGCTGCTGGCTCCTTCGGGATTGAGCATACTGGACCTGGATCATCTGGACAGCCGCGAGGAGGCCGAAAGGATGCGCCGGCAGTTGTTCGACGACCCTTTCCTGCTGCCCGAACTGGTGTTCGTAAGCCCCGGAGGACACGGCGTGAAGGCTTTCGTGCCCTACGATCTCGGCCGGACAAGCGACGTGAAACAGAATGCGGCCGAGAACATCTACTGGCTGATGGAGTACGCCCGCCTGAGGTATGGCGACTGCTCGGACAAAGACAAGGGCAAAGGAGTGGACTACTCGGGCAAAGACCTGGTGCGGGCCTGCTTCCTGTCGCATGACGAAAGGGCCTTGATGAGAGTCAAGACGCCCATGGGCTAATGTGCCAATCCCCATGCGGAACAGAGCGCGGCCAACGGGCATAGCAGCACACGGGCCAACGGGCCGCTTATTCAGAATCATTCAGAAACGAGGTATTCTTATACCGAAACCAAATTAACATAAAAAGGAATATGAATCATTACAAAAACAATCTTTTGGAAGAACTGCACCGCCTGACGGAGGCGGTACAGGCATCACACGCGGACATCGCGCCCACCTATCTGGAATACACCCAACTGGCATTTGCCATCGCCACGGACTGCGGCGAGGCGGGCCGTGCGGATTTCATGAGCCTGTGCAGCCTCTCGCCCAAGCATGACAGTGCGGCGGCGGAGAAACTGTTCAGCAACGCCCTGCACACCTGCAAGGGCGACATCCACCTGGGAAGCGTGTTCCACCTGGCGGAAATGTGCGGAGTGAGAGTCGCCCCCTCTCACAAAAACGCAGACGCAGACGCAGCAGACGCAGGTCCTTTTTTCTCACACACGTGCGCGCGATATAATAAAGTGGAGAATGAAGAAAAAGAAACAGGAAAAAAGAAGCACGAGGAAGAGGAAAAGGAAATGAAGGGAACGGAACCCCTCTCTCCCCTACCCTACTTTCCGCAAGATCACGACTGGCCCGAACCGCTGAAGAGCATCCTCTCCTTTGCCAAGACCCCGGCACAGCATGATGTGCTCCTGCTGGGAGCAATGACGGTGCTGGGCGCCTCACTGTCGCACATCGTACGCTGCAAGTACGGGGACAAATGGCAGTATCCCTGCCTGCAGACCTTCATCACGGGCCATGCCGCCGCAGGGAAGAGTGTACTGGTATGGGTACGCAAACTCATAGAGCCCATACACGAGGAAATACGCCGGCAGGTGGCGGAGAGCATGAAAGTTTACCGCAAGGAGCTAAGAGCCTACGAAGCGCTGGGGAAGGCACGCAAGGACAAGGAGCCGCCCGTGGCGCCGCCCAACCGCATGTTCATCATCCCCGGCAACAACACGGGCACGGGACTGCTGCAAAACCTGATAGACTCGGACGGAACGGGGATTATCTGCGAGAGCGAGGCGGACACCGTATCGACGGCCATAGGGACGGAATTCGGCAACTGGAGCGACACGCTGCGCAAGGCGTTCGACCACGACCGCCTGTCCTACAACCGCCGCACAGACCGGGAATACAAGGAAACCACCGCCTGTTACCTGTCCGTACTCCTCTCGGGCACGCCCGCACAGATAAAGCCGCTCATCTCCTCGCCGGAGAACGGACAGTTCTCGCGAAACATATTCTATTACATGCCCCGTGTAGGCGAATGGAAAGACCAGTTCGGCGAAGATGAACTGGACGTGGAAGCAGAGTTCATCCGGATGGGACACGAATGGAAGGCCAGCAGGGACGAGCTGAAGAAGAAAGGACTGTTCACCCTGAAATTCACCCAGCAGCAGAAAGATGAGTTCAACGGGCACTTCAGCGCCCTGTTCTACCGCTCTTCTCTAGTGACGGGCGAAGAGATGTCTGCTTCGGTGATGCGTATGGGGACCATCCTGTGCCGCATGATGTGTATCACGGCGCTGCTGCGCAGTCTGGAAATTCCCTCGCTGGCCGTACCGGATCCCACTATAAACCCCGAAACCTGAGGACGGTATCATCACCCGGCATAACCTGTCCATCACCGATGAGGACTTCCGCGCCGTGCTGGCTTTGTGCGAGCCGTACCTTCATGCCACGCACATACTTTCGTTCCTGGACAAAAGTACGGAACTGAACAGCCGGGGAATAGCGGACCGTGAGATGCTGTATGCGGCCCTGCCGCAAGAATTCACCAAACAGATGGTGATGGAGCAAGCGGAGAAGCTGAATATCCCGGTCAACACCGCACGCAGCTGGATACAGCGCCTGAGGGAAAAAGGCGCGCTGGATATGGTGATGGTGAAAGGGAAAGGAGTCTACTCAAAAAAACAAAGGTAACAAAGAAAACACGCGCACATGCATATATAATGTACGTGCGCGTGTGTGAGAAAAAGGACCTGCGTCTGCTGCGTCTGCGTCTGCGTTTCGCATCTCCGGTTGTGATGCCGGTATTCCCGTGGATCTCCCTGTGCTCCCGGAGAATCCCCGGCATTCCCGTGGCTCTTCCAGCATCCTCAGGGCTCCCCCAACGCCTCTACGATAAGTTTCACCTCAAGGGGCAGGAAAGTGTGTGACAGCTCATTGTATCCGGCAGCCCGCATCGCCCCCATCAGTCCCGGCTTGCGGTCTATCCAGCGCATCAGTTTGCGCCGTGCGGCACTCTCGGTAATATCGGGACTGTAGCACAGGGCCAGTTCGCTTTTCCCATAACTTCTTATCTGAAAATTCTCCATGTATGTTCGTTTTGTTTTGATACAAATATACCCTTTTTCCGGCAGACCGTCAAACATTATGAACAGCGAATCGCGTCAAATCGCGTCAAATCGGACCATTCCGCACCCTATCGCACCTTATCGCGTCATTGCCCTTTCCGCACATCGTATCTTTGTAATGTCGGGACGATGAAGGCGAAAGATCTATAATCTTACAGCCGTAAGATACAGCATCTTACACGTGAAAGATAGGGTTCTTTCAGCGGTCGGTGACCAGTGGCTGACGGCTGACTTACTTCATCCTCCGGCAATCGTGTTTCTTAATTCTCAATTATCAACTTTTAATTTTAACAAACTATGGTAAATTACAGTATCGTTATGCGTAACAATCCGATGGATGCGGATGCCGCAAAAAAGGCTTACGCCAGTGCACAGTATGCTGAAGTGATGGACATCAACCGCTTTGCCGAGCACATCGCCAGCCACGGCTGTGTGTACAAGCGTGCGGACATCGTGGCCATCCTCACCATGGCAGTGGACTGTATGCGCGAACAGCTTCTGGCAGGACAGAAGATACAGCTGGGCGACTTGGGGGATTTCTCCATCAGCATCAACAGTATAGGTGCCGAAAGCTCAGCCGCCTACAACCCTGCCATCCACGCCAGAAAGCTGAATGTGAACTGGAGTGCCGGAACACGTTTCCGGAATCTGCTGGAAGATGCCGTGTTCAATCTGGTGGCCACACGCAAGGCGGCCCGACTGGTGGTGAAGGCGCTGAAAGCCGGAAAGACCAATGTGGACCTTACCGGAGAGGCGAAGGAGCCGGAAAACGGAGGACAACAGGCCTGACGTCCCCCCACCAGTACGACGGAAACAAGGCACTACGCTAAAAGGCTGAATGTGCCCTAATGACAAGCCGTTTTCATTGGGGCACAGGCCCTTGGTTTCCATTGCAATTCATTTATTATCAACCCACTAAAACAAAAATCCCATGAACTTGAAAACAAAGAAAAACACCTGGACACTGATTCTGAAAGTAATCATCACCGTAGCCACCGCCCTTGCCGGCGCGCTCGGACTGAACGCCTGCATCTGATGATCATGAGAACCATCACCTTGATTATTATCCACTGCTCCGCCACCCCTGAGGGGCGGAGGCTGGATTTTGAGACCTGCCGCCGGGACCACATCCGCCACCGGGGCTTCACGGACATAGGATATCATTTCTATATCACCCGCGACGGAGAGATTCACCGCGGACGCCCCTTGGAAAAGGTGGGAGCGCATTGCAGGAACCACAACCGGCATTCTATCGGCATCTGCTATGAAGGTGGGCTCTCGGCGGACTGCACACCTGCCGATACGCGTACTCTGATGCAGAAGGGAAGTATGCTGGCACTGCTGCGCGAGCTGCGCCTCCTGTTCCCCAAAGCGTTGATAGTGGGGCATCATGACCTGAATCCCGTGAAGCCGTGCCCTTGTTTTGATGCTGTGAAGGAGTACCGCTTTTAAGGGAAGCTTTTACCAAAGATAGGGTTTCCAATGAGAACTGTTTGTGTTCAAAGAGGCTTCTTCAAAGATAGCGTATCCAAGGATGATTTTACCAAAGATAGCGTTTCCAATGAGAACCGTTTGTTTTCAAAGAGGCTTCTTCAAAGATAGCGTTCCTTTCCTCCACTTTGATTTCCTGCTTCTTCATTCAACTAATCTTTTCATTTAATAATAATAAAAATGAACCATCTGATAAACCAACTCATGACCGTGGACAAAGCTTTCTACCGTCATTATCTGGAAATGCTGCTCACCCTGAACCGCATCCAAGCCCTCACCCCCTGGCAGATGTCCATGCTGCTGTGGAGAGCCAAGATTTTTCATATACAGGTGCTCTACCCCGAACTGCTGCGCATCAGCCTGTGCACGGAGCAGGAAAAGGACGAGATACGCTTTATGAAAGGATGGAAACTGAAAGAGCTGGAGAAAATAATGCCTGCATGGCAGCGACGGCAGTGCGAGGAGATAAAACGGGAACGGTGGAGAGGCTTTTAGTGGTCAGTGTATTCCGGAACGCAATGCCACGCAAAATACTCTTGTTTACGAGCATTTTGCGTGGCATTGACGTATGTCCTTAATATCTTCAATAGTTAACCCACTATCCATTTCTCTATATTACGACTTTTCTTGCTGAAGTTCACCCCTACCTTAAACAATTTGCGCCCGTCCGTCTCGAAAGGTCGGGCATACTGTTTTTCATTGATCTGTCGCAAGGCTTCCTCCGCTGTACCGTTTAACTTGAATTCCATTACGTAAATAAATCTGTCTGTCTGCAGAACCAAATCCACGCGCCCCTCACTGGTATGATATTCCACCTTTACATAAAATCCTACCAACTTGAACACAATGAAAAGTACATTCTGATAGTGTAACTCCAAGTCGCGTATCATCTCGTAGGGCGTATCAGCAAAGAAGCTCTGAAGGCGGCGGAAAAAGGAATCATAGTCACCACTTTCCACTTCACGGGTAAATTTCAGGATTTCGAAAGGAGACTCCACTTTGGTAACCGTTGTATAATAAGGCAGCAAAAAACGCATGAATCCTTCCTCTACCTCCCGGTTAGGAAAACCTAGATAATAGATACCGAAACGCTCATCATACCCCTTGATCGTAAGATACCCGCTCTGATAAATCACCGGAATAGGATTCGTGGACTCGGAATCAATACTATTCAGCACCTGGATATCCGTTTCCTCGTGCGCCATCCGTTCCAAGTCATAATGATGTTTTTGCAGCAACCTCACCAGATAAGTCGGCGTACCGGTCTCAAACCAGTAGTTTCCGAACTCCTTCCGTTTGAAGGCATTAAGCAGGCTGAAAGGATTGTAAATACCGATGGAATTATGTGTAAAATGATAACCGTCATAACACTCTTTCAGTTCGGCACAGATTTCATCGTATGTCCTCCCCCGTTTTTCAGCAAATTCATGAAGTTCCGGCTCCAGCCAGGTTTGAATTTCCTTGTCACTGACCCCACAGATATCAATAAACTCATTCCACATGGAAATATCGTCCAAGTTGTTCAAATCGCTGAACACACTGACCTTGCCAAACTTGGTAACCCCCGTCAGCAAAGCGAACTTGATGCAACCGTCCATTGTCTTCAACACTCCATAGAAGGGTTTCAGTATGCTCCGATATACTCTCTGAAGCTCCTCATTGCCGATGGCTTGCAGCATGGGCTTGTCATATTCGTCTACCAGAATGGCAACCCTCTGCCCCGTCTGCTCGTAAACACGTTTTATCACGCCTTTGAAACGGAGGGCGAGGGATGTCTCGGAAGGAGCGGAACCGTAGACAGCTTCCCAGTTGGTCAGAAAATCATTCAGCATATCGCTCAAATCCTCCGCTGTCTCATATTTTGAGATATTCAGATCGATATGCAGGACGGGACGTACTGTCCAGTCTTTCTCCAGTCCGGCTATGGCCAGTCCTTCAAACAATTCTCTCTTGCCTTGGAAATAGGCTTCCAGAGTAGAAACCAGCAGACTTTTCCCGAAACGGCGCGGACGACTGAGGAAGTAATAACTGCCGGTCTTTACCATTTTGTAGATCAAGGCCGTCTTGTCAATATAGAAATAGCCTTCCTTGCGGAGTTTCTCGAAATTCTGGATACCGATGGGATATATCTTATCACTCATAAACTATTGTTCTTTATAGGATAACACACAAAGGTACTTAATTTATTCTTAATTCCAAGTTTTTTCAAAACAAGGAAGAATACGCATACAAAAGAGGCGCACCTTCATGGGTACGCCTCTCTATCCTGCTCCTGTATTGTCTGATACAGGCTATTTCACTTAGTTAAAGATATAACGGACACTGAACTGTATGGAATACGTAGAATTGAAACTGTTCAGATTGGAATACGTATCAGTCAGTTTCTTTCCTCCGTTCTTCTGGAACTGGTAAGCACCACTCTTATAACTCAACAAGGAAGTATTGTTCACCGTCTTATAAATTCCCCAGTCGCTGTTCAGCAAGTTCAGGAAGTTCTTGATATCCACTCCGAACTGCAAGGTATTGCGCTTGCCCCCTACATTGAGGAAGAAATCCTGATTGAACTTCAAATCCAGCTGATGATGCCAGGGCATGATGGCTCCTCCGCGTTCGGCATACTTGCCTTTACGGCCTTTCAGGTAACTGTCCTCATTAATGTAAGCCCAGAAATCATCGCGCTGCTCCTTGGCGGAATAAGTCACCTCACCCGTCTTGCTGTCAGTATAATCGGCGAAGTTCCACTTATCCAGCGCCTCACGGGATGCCGGAATGTACAGCAAGTTGTTTGAGCCGTAATCGCCTACAATGTTTCCGGTAAATGTATAGGAATAACGGGCGGCGGAATATCCTCCGGCATAGCCCATGTTCATACCCTCATAAATCAAAGACAAGGAGGAAGCGAAATTCTTGGCGTATTTAATACGGTAAGCGGCGGAAGCCAGCACACGGTTGGGCGATACATACGTACCATAGCCGGTCTCCGTGTCATTGTTTCCGTTGACAGAGTAACGGTTGTTGTAATAAGCCGAGTTCACCTGGTCGCCGATGCCGTCGCCATACGACTTGGCATAAGAACGGGTGTAGGAAGCGGAAAGATGCAGGCCGAAATCAAATGTCTTGGCCAGTGAAGCGGTGAGTGAGTAATAATAAGCGCTGTTTCCCGCATTGGTGATATAATAAGCGTCCGTCTTGTTCGAATTGGAGTACTCAAACATTCTGCGGACATCACCCGGAGCTATCTCCTGCTCTCCTTTAAACTTACGTCCCAGGTTGGTCACAGTAGCCGGATTGAACTCTTTGCTGAAAATACCTTCCAACGTAAAGTCAATATCTCCGGGAAGTTTTGCATCCAAAGCCAGTGAAGACTTCCAGGTGGCGTTCATCTTCAGGTCGCGGTCAATGATGGTGGCTCCGGAAGGTGCGGCGGGATCAGTAGCTGCCGGAAGGTTCAGGTTAGGATCTTTCAACATATCGGCCACGCTGGTGTGGAAGCCCGGCTGTCCGTACTTGGCATCCTTCTGCTCGTTATAATAATAAGTGCTTTGTCCGCAATTGGCATTACCTACTGCCGAAACCAGCCATACGAACGGCAGACGGCCGATGAAGTAACCGCTACCGCCGCGCAATACATACTTACGCTCGCCTGTAAGGTCCCAGTTGAAACCGATACGGGGGGAGGCGGTCAGCTGGTAGGATGAAGGCAGCTGGTCTGTGGCGTAATGATATCCGTCAAAGTCAATCTGTGCGAAATTTTTGTTATAGTTGTTCTTCAGCTCCGGATAAATGGGCAGTTCGAAACGCACCCCGGCAGTCAGTCTGAAGTTGTCCGTGATATTCATCTGGTCCTGCAGATAGAAAGAAAGCTGCTGGTACTTCATGTTCGCCAGGAATTGGGAACCGTCCCCGGTGTTGGAATACGTGATACCGAAGGCAGCCGGAGCTCTGTTGTTCACAAAATCATCCCAGGAGGAATAGACATAATAACCGCTTCCCGCCTGCATGAATCCGTTCACTGCCTTATTGGACTCAAACTGGATACCGCCCATAAAGTTATGGATACCGCTGGAGAAATTGAACTCATCGGTAATGACAAAAGTCTTCACCTGGCGCAAGTTCCCTTCTGTAAAGGGGTCCGGACCGAATGAGGTGTACAGCGAGCCTTGGTCAAGGATGTCCACCGTAGGGAATGTCCCCCCTTCGTATGTACGCGGTTCGTTCTGATAAGAATAAGTGAAACGCAGGGCGTTATTGATAGCCCCCCACTTTGAGTTCCATTCGGAAGCGATGGAGGTGAAGTTCTGTTCCTGCATATAGCGTGAGCTTTCAAAGTACAGACCGGTGTTTGATGTACGTCCCGAACTGCTCTTGCCCGCGCTGCCGTCTACTCCGCCCGGATAAATGATTGAATCTTTAAACGGGGTGGTGGAAGAGGAAGGGTTGGCAGAATACTTGGAATGGGTATGGGTGAAACGGAAATTAATCTTATTGTTGTTGTTGATGTTCCAGTCCAGACGGCCCATGATCTTGTAAGAAGGGGTTTCCAGAGAGTATCCCTGATAACGTCCCGGATTGTAGTTGTATTTTTCCGACAGGTATTGGCTGATGTTGTTCATCCCTACGAAGGTACGGTCGCCTACCGTTGTGGTGTTCTCGAACGGACGGTGCACAATGCCGTTGGTGCTCCATTCGTCATTGGCGCCGCTACGCGCTATGCCCGACGGGCCTGCCTGCACATTATCCTGATATTCGCCGTTCACGAAGAAGAACAATTTGTTTTTAATGATCGCACCTCCCAGAGAAGCTCCGTAGGTGGTGCTGTGGTCACGGTTGCGGGTCAGTTCATAGTCCTCTACCTTGTTTCCGGTGAGGTGGGTATTGGAAGTGTACATATAGGCTGTACCTTTGAACTCATTCGTACCACTCTTTGTCACGGCGTTGATGGCACCTCCTGTAAATCCGCTCTGACGGACATCAAAGGGGGTGGTGGAAACGGAAATCTGTTCCAAAGCATCCAGAGAGATAGGCGAACCGCCTGCCGGCAAGTTCGAGCCGATACCGAAGGCATTGTTGAAAGCGGCTCCGTCCACAGTGACATAAGACTGGCGGTAGTTACCTCCACCCACTGAGAAACCGCTACCGATATTGGCTCCCTGAGGGGTCAGACGCATGATATCGTTCATGCTGCGCTCACTGTAGGCACTTCCGACATTCTGGCCGCATCGACATTGGTTACCGCTCCGGCGCGGTCTGATTTCATGTTGCTGCTTTTGGAAGCGGTAATCACCACTTCATCCAATAATTCGGTAGATTCCTTCAAGTTCGCATCCAATACGTAATTCTCTCCCAACTGGAGGTTGATGCTCTTGTAAACCACTGATTGATAACCTACATAAGAAACTTCTACTTTGTAAGGGCCGCCGGCACGCATGCCCTGGATGGAATAACGGCCGTCCACATTGGTAATGGCCCCATAATGGGTGCCGGACGGTTCGTGAATAGCCTGAATCGTTGCGCCGATAATGGCTTCATTGCTTTGATCAACCACCTTACCACTCATTGACGAAGTGGTGACCTGGGCGTAACAGCAGCAGCGATTACCAACATAACCACCGCAAAAAAAGATCGCATTCTTTTTACCATAAACTTTATTTAATTAATTAATTATTAAT
>OIFH01000044.1_pt1 | contig 46646 bp, 44 predicted proteins | sample 1581951 | NCBI WGS metagenome assembly OIFH01 (sample SAMN04414075, study PRJEB24778) | human gut metagenome | material: faecal | host: Homo sapiens | reverse complement strand
TCGTGCTTCACACTCCGCTGATGTGGATTGATAAAGCGGAAACATGGGCGTTGGCGGGACGAATTGGGCGTGCTCGATTTGATCCGGCAATGAACGTTGACTTGCTATAATGGCGTACAGGGAGATGGCTGCGGGTCATTGCCCGGCCTGTAAGCTCCGTCGTGAAGGATTGGAAAAGTATCTGGAGATAAAGGCGGAAAGAGAGAAACGATAGGATAAATGAATGTGTTTTCTCCTTGTATGAAAGGTGTTTTCTTTTGCCGAGTATATTGTTTCACTTTAGTGAGCAAGTTTTATTACTAGAGTGAAGAAATTTCATCACTTTAGTGGTACAACTTCATCACTCTAGTGAAAGATCTGCTCGAAGCGGGGAGAGAATTTCTTTTCTAAGGTATGATAGAGAAAACATGAATATGAAAAAAATAACTTTAATGGAAAGAAAAGATGAATTGACCCTTCTCGGGGCGAAGACCGAGTACAGGCAGGATTATGCTCCCGAAGTGTTGGAGTCCTTTGTGAACAAACATCCCGGAAACGACTATTGGGTACGTTTTAACTGTCCCGAATTTACCAGCCTGTGTCCTATTACAGGACAGCCCGATTTTGCGGAAATCCGTATCTCCTACCTGCCTGATGTGAAAATGGTGGAGAGCAAGAGCTTGAAGCTGTATTTGTTTAGTTTCCGTAATCATGGCGATTTTCATGAAGATTGCGTGAATATCATCATGAAAGATTTGATTAAGCTGATGGATCCTAAATATATTGAGGTGACGGGCATTTTTACTCCGCGCGGTGGTATTTCCATTTATCCGTATTGTAATTACGGCCGTCCGGGTACTAAGTATGAGGAATTGGCGGAGTATCGGATGCGTAATCACGATTTATAGTTGTATCTCTTGGAATGAATAGAGAGATTGTGGACTCAAATATTTGCTGGTTCTGAAAATTTGTTCTATTTTTGCACTCCGAAAAAAGGAGAGGTGCTCGAGTGGTTGAAGAGGCACGCCTGGAAAGCGTGTATACCCCAAAAGGGTATCCGGGGTTCGAATCCCCGTCTCTCCGCGAAAGTAGAAAAGTTAAAGTTGTAGATTCTTGAATTTGAACGATTCAAGAATTTTTCTTTTTCTAGTATTTTCCTTCATCTTTTCAAGGAGCTTATGTTAAATTGGAATCCGGTAATTTGATTTATGAAGACAATTTCGATATATGATTCGTTGCTTGTTTTAGGGCGTGGAATAGGACAAGTCATGTTTCAGAATAATGCGTTGTCCGGTTTGTTAATGTTGGTCGGAATTTTTCTGAACTCGTGGCAGTTGGGAGTATTAGCGGTAGGCGGTAATATAATAAGCACGTTGGCGGCTTGTATCTCAGGTTATGGACGTGACGATATAAAGAATGGACTGTATGGTTTTAACGGCACATTGATAGGTATAGCAGTCGGAGTTTTCATGCAGCTGTCTTTGTGGTCTTTGCTGCTCATGGCGGTAGCTTCATGTTTTTCTACTTGGATAGTACGGCTTTTCAGCCGGCAGCATTCACTTCCCGGATTTACTGCTCCTTTCATTTTTTCTGTGTGGATATTATTGGGAATCTGTACTTGGATAACGCCGGATTTATTGCTGGTTTCCGAAACGGTATCTGATACTGTGCGGGAGGTTGATTACGTTCAGGCTTTTTGTTTAGGTATTGGTCAGGTCATGTTTCAAGAAAATTTATTGACCGGACTGTTCTTTTTGGCTGGTATTGGGGTTAATTCATGGACTGGAACTTTTTATACTGCGCTGGGGACACTTCTTCCTGTTCTTTTTGCTGTATTTTGGGGGATAGATCCGGAAATGTTGAATATGGGATTGATGGGCTATAATGGTGTATTGTGTGCTTTGGCTTTAGGAGGCAAAACTTGGAAAAGCTTTGTATGGGCTTTATGTTCAGTCTTGCTGTCCGTTGTATTGCAGTTTGCAGGGATCAAGTTGGGAATTACTACTCTGACTGCACCTTTTGTACTATCTGTATGGATGATAATGATAATGCAGAAAGTGGTGAATACAAAAGGTGAATAATAGACAGTATCCGTAGTTCAGGCAGATTGATTTTATAATGGATGTAAAACAATCTAATTGGGATATTATTATGGATCTAAATTGATTGACGCAAAGGCTGGAAAAGTATAGCTTACGCTCAATGAATCATTTATGAAGGGTTCCTTTCAAGATCCTTCATGACAACACATTGAAAAACAATATATTGTGTAATTATGAAGGATTTGAAGGATTTCCCGGTATCTTTTTATATTTATAGGTTTTATGATAACTCCAATCCCAGTGCTTCTTTTAATTTCAGCAGATTCGGGTTTTTCTTGCTCATCATCTGGAAACGTTCCACATGGCTGTAAGCACGGATGTTCTCGGTAGGGGCACTGACACGTACCGTCATGGTGATTTTCCGGTTGTGCAGTCGTTCGCGTAAATGATTCTGAACCGATGGTATCAATTGTACCATATATTTTTCCACCATATCATTGTCTACTGTCACTTCAAAAGTCGTGTCATTCAACAAATGCGGATGCATGTTCATCATTCGTGCGGAGTTAGCCTTCTCTTCCTTGGGCAGGGCGGCTGCAAATTCACGCCAGTAATAGTCCAGATCTTTTTCATTGAAAATATAATCTTCGTATGTGGCATCGTTTTGGACAGCGGTGCTTGCCGCTTTTGCTTCTTGCTTTTCCGCAGCTTGCTGTTCGTGCAAAGGACGACGCAGGGATATACCGAGTGAGCCCGCCTTGAACACCGGGATTTTTTTCTCTTCTCTGGTCTGAGGCAGCGGGCTTGGACGGCTTGCGTTCATACTGCCGGCTGTACTTGTACCCTGTGGTTGAGGAACGGCGGTTGCTGCGGTCTGTGCAGCGGCAGCTTTAGCCTGAGGCTGTGGCTGCGTGGCGGCTGTGGAAGCCGCTTGCTGCGTAAATAGGGGTTTTAATATCTTCTTAGGGCCACGCCCACCACTTACATCATCGGCGTCGGGCAGAGTGAGTTGGGCGCATTGAATCAGTGTCAGTTCTACCAGCAGACGTTTGTTTTTGCTTGCACGATAGTTCAGGTCACAATCATTGCATAGCTTCATGGCACGGTACAGGAATTTCTGGTCACATTTTTGTGCTTGTTCTTTATAGCGGTCTCGGATACCGGCGCCTACTTCCAGCAATTGCAGGGTGGAAGGATCCTTGCTCACCAGCAAATCCCGGAAATGAGAGGATAGTCCGGTGATGAAATGGCTGCCGTCAAATCCTTTTTTCAATACGTCGTTAAAAAGCAGCATGGATTCGGGAACTTTGTTTTCAAGCAACAAATCGGTCAGCTTGAAATAATATTCGTAATCCAAGACATTCAGGTTTTCAATCACACTTTTGTAAGTGATGTTCCCACCTGTGAAGCTGACTACTTGGTCGAAGATGGAAAGAGCGTCGCGCATACCACCGTCGGCTTTCTGTGCGATGACAGTCAGGGCTTCGGGTTCGGCGTTGATATGTTCCAGTTTGGCAACGTATTGCAGATGGTCGATAGTGTCTTTGATGCCGATGCGGTTGAAGTCATAAATCTGGCAACGGCTCAGAATAGTCGGCAGTATCTTATGCTTTTCCGTTGTGGCAAGGATGAAGATGGCATGATGAGGCGGTTCTTCCAATGTTTTCAGAAAAGCATTGAAGGCGGCTTGCGACAACATGTGGACCTCATCAATGATATATACCTTGTACTTGCCGATTTGTGGCGGGATACGTACCTGCTCAATCAGCGAACGGATATCTTCTACCGAGTTGTTGCTGGCGGCATCCAGCTCATGTATGTTGTAAGAACGCTGTTCGTTGAATGCCAGACAAGACTCACACTGATTGCAGGCTTCGCCTTCGGCAGTGGGGGTCTGGCAGTTGATGGTTTTGGCAAAGATACGTGCACACGTTGTTTTTCCCACTCCACGCGGTCCGCAGAACAGGTAGGCATGTGCCAGCTTGCCGGTGGCAATAGCATTTTTTAAGGTGATGGTCAACGCGCGTTGTCCCACAACCGATTCGAATGTAGCGGGACGATATTTTCGTGCCGATACGATATAATTTTCCATAAGCGGAGTTCTTTTTTCTAATATGAGTTCTGCAAAAGTACATAAATTATCCGTTTTTATGGGTAGGATTGCTTGAAATATTTCTATCTTTGCAAAAATCAAAAAAGGGATTCTTTGTATGAGCAAATTGCTGACTATTTGGAACTACATCCGGCGCCATAAGTATATGATTACGGTGCTGATCTTTATTGTAGTTATTGGTTTTCTGGATGAGAACAGCTTGATTCAGCGGGTAAAGCATCGCAGTGAGATCAGCGCGCTGAATAGTGAGATAGAGAAATACAGAAAGCAATATGAGGAAGATACGGAGAAACTGAAGGAACTGACCACGAATCCTGAGGCTTTGGAGAAAATAGCACGCGAGAAGTATTTGATGAAGAAGCCTGACGAGGATATTTTTGTGTTTGAAGAATGAGTAAATCTTATAATATAATTTCGATGGCAGGGGCAGTCCTGCTGCTGGCAGGTGCGGTGTTGCAAATCACCCGGTGGGAGCTTGCGCCTTATCTGTATACGCTGGGTGCTGTGATGTTCGGCTATGTGCAGGTGATGGGGAATCGTTATGATGGAAGGAATTTTATCATCAAGCGTTTGCGTAGACAGCAGATTTTCGGGGCTGTCGCACTGGTCTTTACAGGAGTATTGATGTTTACCATGAAACGTAACGAATGGATTGTTTGTCTTTCCATTGCCGCTGTCCTGGAACTTTATACGGCTTTCCGTATTCCGCAGGAGTTGGAGAAGGAGAAACGTTAAGGAATCTGTGTCATTTTTTTGTCCGCGTTTATCAGAGGCTTATCTTGTGAAAATAGGAGAACGCGGACAACACTTGTTACATGTTGTCCGCGTTCTAAAAAATAGTTGTCCGGTATTGTTATTCCACAATGGTCATTTCATCTACCAAGTGTTTCGCTCCTGCAAACTTATCAATAATAAATAAGGTATAGCGGATATCCACACAGGCTGCACGTTGTAACTGGGGATTATAAGCAATGTCACCGGTCAGTCCTTCGTAGTTGCGGTCAAAGCCGGTACCGATCAATTCTCCTTTATTATTGAAAACGGGGGAACCGGAATTACCTCCTGTATTATCTGTTCCTGTAACAAAACAGAGGGGCATTTCACCATTCTTCATGGCATAGCGTCCGAAGTCTTTCTTGTTATACAGGTCCTTTAGTTTGGCCGGAACCACGAATTCGTAGTTGTTCGGATCCTCTTTTTCCATCACTCCTTTCAGCGTGGTGTAATAGTTGTATTCCACACCGTCTTTGGGGCTGTATGAACCTACTTTACCGTAAGTGAGACGTAACGTGGAGTTGGCATCCGAATAAATAGGAGTACCTTCATGCTGTTTCAGCTTCATCATGCCCTCCACCCAAGTTTTATGGGCCAGATTATAAGCGTCGGTTTCAGCTTCATGGCTGCATCGGTATCTGCATAACCTTGGTCTACTGATTTGGCATATTGCACCATCAGGTCATTTTCCAATGTCTTGGCATCCGGTTTTGCCACAAAGCTGTTGAAGGCCTCACGGCTTCGGAAGATGGATGTATCAAAACAAGCATCGACAAAGGCGTCAATGTTTCCTTTAAATTCTTTGTCTATTACTTTAAAGATACTGATGCGCTGTCCGGCCGGAATTAATTCTGCGTAAGTTTTCAGCAAAGCTTTGGAAACTTTGCGGTCTACTTCGGGATTATAATCTTTATTGAAAAACTTATCAGCCTGTTTGCTCAGTTTGCTTAATGCATGATCCAGCGGGCTGATTTCTTTAGTGGCGTGAGGTACTTTATATCCTTCTTTCAATGCTTGCAGGACTTTATCTGTAGAAGGAATTTTATAGAATTCCGTTCCCAGTTTGCAAACTTCATAAATGGCTTGCTGATGATATACGGCATCATGGCGTTTGCTCACGATTTCCCGGATAGCGTCGAAGGCTTTCTGATAGGCGTCTGTACCCATTTCACGTCCATAAGCCAGAAGCTTTTCCTGTTGTTTCTTTTTAGTATCAAGTACTTTCAGGTGAACCAGCCCTTCGTTCATACCGATGGCATTTTTCCAGTAGTTGGCTGATGAAGCGTATTTACTGGCGTACTGGATGCGTACTTTATCACTTTTCAGCATTTCTTCCAGCAGATTATTCAAACGTACGGTGCGGATGGTCTTACGCATGAAGTTGGTAGTCTGCATACGTTCTTCCACTTCGTCCGAAATCATGTATCGCCAGTTGCGTCCGGGGAATCCCATTACGAAAGTGAAGTCTCCCTCTTTGATTCCTCCCAGGTTGATGGTCAGATGTTTTTTCACCTTCAAAGGTACATTGCTTTCGTTATAGTCAGCCGGTTTACCGTCGGGTGTTGCATAAATGCGGAACATGGAGAAATCGCCACAGTGACGGGGCCACATCCAGTTATCGGTGTCAGCTCCGAACTTTCCGATGGAAGAAGGAGGAGCGCCTACCATGCGGACATCTTTATAGATGGTCTTTACAAACAAGTAATAGCGGTTGGCTCCGTAGAAAGGCTTTAGTTCCAAAGCGGTGAACGGAGTGATTTCTATCTTTTCTTGTTCGGCAAAACGTTTGGCTACTTTGCTCAGATAGGAGGGGGACAGGTAGTTCAGTCCTTCCGGATCCTCATCTTTGGCCAGTTGTTTCTTTACGTAAGGAGTGACGTCCAGAATTTTGTCTATGAAGGTGACAGTCAGCCCCTTGCAGGGAAGTTCTTCTTTGCGGCTCATAGCCCAGAAGCCGTCAGTCAGATAGTCGTGTTCTACTGAACTGTGTTGTTGGATATAGCTGTAACCGCAATGATGATTGGTCAGCACAAGACCTTCAGCAGAAATGATTTCACCGGTACAACCGCCTCCGAAATGCACTACGGCATCTTTCAGACTGATGCTGTCCGGACAATATACTTTATCAATGCTGATATCCAGTCCCATATCATACATGGTGGCCGCATTCTGTTCTTTCAGATCAGTCAGCATCCACATCCCCTCGTCGGCATGGCCGGCAAGGGTTGTGAGGGTAAATAGCGAGAGTAATAGTGTCTTTTTCATTATTCAACAATAGTCATTTCGTCAATCAGGTGTTTGCATCCGCCCAATTTGTCGATGATGAATAATACATAACGTATGTCCACTGCGATACAACGCTGCAGGTTGTTGTCGAAATTAATGTCACCACTCAGTGATTCCCAGTTACCGTCAAAAGCGGCGCCGATGAGCTCACCGTTACCATTGATGACAGGAGAACCTGAATTACCGCCGGTAATATCATTGGTAGTCAGGAAGCAAGCAGGCATATCACCGTTAGGTAATGCATAACGTCCGAAATCTTTTGCTTCATACAATTCCTTCAGTTTTGGCGGGAACAACAAATTCCGGATTGGTCGGATCTTCTTTTTCCATGACACCTTTCAGTGTGGTGTAGTATTTATAATGTACTCCGTCTTTAGGGTTATATGACTTCACATTACCGTATGTCAGGCGGATAGTGAAATTTGCATCCGGGGCTTTGGGTTCCGGTGAATACATTTCACACAGGCCGCGTACATAAGTTTTATGTAATAAGTCCATGCCTTTCATAGATTCGGCCAGTTCGTTTCCCAGCTTGTTCATCAAGTCATATTTAGCCCGTACATATGCTGTCATCGGATCTTTTTCTATGGCTTTCACGGTAGGTTTCTTGATGAATTTATTGAAATTCGCTTCGTTGGAGAAGATGGAATTGTCATAACAATGGTCTACGTATGCATCATAATTCCCTTTGAAATCCTTCTGGATGGTGGTGTAGAAGGCAGGTAAGGCATCGGCAGGAACCATTTCGGCATACAGGGGCAACAGAGCTTTGGCCACTTTGCGGTCTACTTCATGATCGTAGTCCTTGTTATGTACATCGGCATATACTTTTTTCAGCGTTTCAATATTTTTATTAATCGCTTCTTTATCTTTATTTTTGATTGCTTCTTTCAGCTTGTCCAGAATCAGATAAGGTGTGCCGAATTCTATACCTCCTTGAAAGACTTCACGGAAACAGGTGTAGTTATAAAGAATAGGATTACTCTTTTCGATGGCGGCATCAATTTCGCTGACTACTTTTTCATAATCGGTGTTGCCTTTGGCTTTAGCAAATGCTGCGAACTTGGCTTCCTGTTCTGCTTTTGTTTCCAATACCTTATTGTCGATAATGGCTTTATTCATGCCGATAGAGTTTTTCCAATAGTTGCTGGAACCTGCATATTTGCTGGCGTATTGGATACGTACTTTGTCACTGGCAGCCATTTCTTTCTTCAGTACATCCTGACGCACACCACGTATGCGGATACGGGGTTCGTTGGTGGAATGCATCCGTTGTTTCACTTCACTTTGAGTTAGATAGCGGTTGGTGCTTCCGGGGAATCCCATAATCATGGCATAGTCACCCTCGTTAATACCTTTCAGGGAGATAGCCAGATGCTTTTTGGCTTTCAGAGGAACATTGTTTTCATTATATTCTGCCGGTTCGCCATTGGCATCCGCATAAATGCGGAAGACGGAGAAGTCGCAAGTATGACGGGGCCACATCCAGTTGTCTGTTTCACCACCGAATTTACCGATGGATGAAGGTGGAGCGGCAACCATGCGTACGTCGCTGTAGGTTTTCAGATAAATCAGATAGAATTTATTGCCTGCATAGAAAGGCAGAGCTTGTGCGCTGATACCTGCTTTCCCGTTCAGGTCACTGGCTTTCAGTTCCTCGTCGGCCAGTTTTTTCAGGAAGTCGTATTCAAAGGTTTCCTCTTCTTTTACTTCGCCTGATTTTACTTTATTGTTTACTTTATCTGTGACATCAACAATGCGTTCTACAAATTTGAACTTCAATCCCGGAGTCGGCAGCTCTTCTTTGCGGCTTTTTGCCCAAAAACCATCAGTCAGATAGTCATGTTCTACCGAGCTATGTTGCTGTATCGCTCCGTAGCCACAGTGGTGGTTGGTCAGGATCAGTCCGTCCGGTGAGATGATTTCACCGGTACATCCTCCTCCGAAAATGCCTACTGCATCTTTTAATGAAACGCGGTTCGGGTTATAAATGTCGTCTGCTTCCAGCAGTAAGCCTTGTGCTTTCATGCGGTCTGCCAAATGCTGCTCTTGCATCAGTTGCAACAGCCACATACCTTCGTCTGCCTTCGACGGCAAGAATGCTACACACATCAATGCGAGCAATAAAAGTTTGAATTTTTTCATGTTGTGTACTAATTGTTATTTCTTTATCCTTATATCGGTTACAAAAATAGAAAAAAGAGGGAACTTTGCACTATAAATTGCCTTCTCGGTAATAATCTTCTATTTAGTTTTAAATTTTAATAAAATGTTTTTGTCACTAAATTATAGATTGTACCTTTGTATGCGAAAAATAGTAATGGGGCGTAGATAAGCATGAATAAACTTTTTTTTCTCTGTGGTATCTTTATTGGCTTTTACTTCATGTGCCAGTGAGTATAAGATAGAAGGTAGTTCTTCTGTTTCTCGTCTGGATGGGAAAATGCTATTTGTAAAAGTTCCTAGTGGAGACCGGATGCTGAGTATTGATTCGGCAGAGGTGATTCATGGAATGTTCAAGATGGAAGGTATAACCGATTCTACTTCAATGGCATCCTTGTATATGGATGATGAGAGTATCATGCCTTTTGTCATTGAAAAAGGAAAAATATCCATCAGTATCGACAATGCCCGTATTGTGGTTACCGGAACTCCGTTGAATGATCGTCTGTATGATTTTGTGGGAAAAAAGACTTCTTTGGACGACAGAGCGTACGAGCTGGAGCGTCAGGAGAGCCGTATGATTATGGATGGAAAAGCGCCGGATGAAATTCAACGTGAGATAACGAGAGAACGTGAGAAACTGGCTGCTGAAATGAATGCATTGGCTAAGGAGTTTATCCAGAAGAATTATGATAATGTATTGGGACCGGGTGTTTTCATTATGTTGTGCAGCAATTTTCCTTATCCTGTCATGACTCCCTTGATTGAGGAAATTATAGAGGAGGCTCCTGACCGATTTAAAAACAACTCCTTGGTAAAGGAGTATGTGACGGTAGCCCGTTCGAATATGGAAAAATTAAAAGCTCCCCATTAATGAGGAGCCTTTTTTATCTGTCTTGGTCTGGATTGTCTATCTTTCCTTGATATTTTTCAGGTAAGTCTTTCTCAATTTCCCTGTAAGCCTCTTCCATGGTCGCTTTGATGTTTTCCATTCCCTGGCTTTGCGGATAAATGGGCTTGTGTACGACTAATGTCATAGGATGCCAGGATATAAAACCGCCGGTACGGGGAAGAATATTAAAGGAGCCGATAATAGTGAGTGGTACTACGGGAAGTTGCAAATCATCCGCCAGTTGGAAAGCGCCTTTCTTAAAATATCCCATGTGCCCGGTAAAAGTACGTGCACCTTCGGGAAATACCACTAGAGAAGTTCCATTCTGTAGTACGTGACGGGCATGTTCTATGGTTTCTATTACTTTCTTGGGACCGGATTTATCAACGAATATATGTCCGGCAGCTTCACAGGCTTTGCCGACGAAAGGCATTTTGCGCAGACTTTTTTCATCATCCATTTAAAGTTTCGTCCCAGAAAACCATAAATAAGGAAGATATCGAAAGATCCTTGATGATTGGCTACAAACACGTAGGATGTTTTTTTAAGTACTTCCGGATGTCCTACTACCTTGACAGGAATAAGTAATACATAGCAGAAAAGCTGTGACCATATCTTTCCCGGATAATATCCCCAAAAATGCGGATCGCCTATCCATGAACCAATAATGGTAACTATTGCTGTAAGTATGGTTAATACCAGCAAAATGGGAAGTGCTATGAATAGTTGGTATAAAATATATAGTACTTTCATTTGTCTGAATTTTAGTTGTACAAAGATAGAAAAACTATTTTATATTTTATGTAACGTGATTACAGTAATTTCCGGCCATGCTCCAAGGCGCATAGGAAACATCAGATAGCCTAAACCGATATTGACAAACAAGGATTGTTTTCCTTCCTGGTATAAACCGTTGTGTTCGGGATATACGAATTTGGCAGGAGAGAAGCCAAACAGGCTGAATTGCATTTCATGGGTGTGTCCTGAAAGCATTAGCTGTACATCACTTTCCGGCAAGACTTCTCTGTGCCAATGAGTGGGGTCATGGCTCATTAATATTTTATACATTCCTTCCGTTCCTTTTAATGCTTTCTGCAGATCTCCGTGATTGGGAAATGGGGGATTTCCGCTGTTCTCTACACCTGCCAAGGCTATACTGTCTCCATGATGATGTAGAATGACATGATCGTTATTGAGCATCTTCCATCCCATTGCAGCCTGTTTGGATTTCAAGCTGTTTAGATTGGCTTCTTGAGCTTCTTCTGTTTCCCATTTTATATAAGGAGAATAGTCATGGTTGCCTAAAACGGAATACACTCCGTCTTTTCCTTTTATCTGTTCTAGAATAGGGATAAATTCGTCCAATTCCGTTGCCACGTTATTGACCAAGTCACCTGTAAAAAGTACCAAGTCGGCATGTTGTGCATTAATGAGGTTTACAGCTTTCTGTAAGGCAGCACTGTTGCCGCTCCAGCTACCGGAATGGATATCAGATATTTGTACAATGCGGTAGCCGTCAAAACCGCTAGGAAGTTCATCGGAACTGATGGTTACCTCCCTGATTTGAAAATGTTGTTTTCCTTCGGTTGCTCCATATACTACATATACTAAAGAGGCTAAAGCCAATCCTCCCGCTACATATCCTCCATACAGTTTTTTGCCGGAGATGATATATAGGAGCTTCATAAACAGGATAACAATGACGAAAAGTGCCTTGGGTACGGAGAAGCAAAGAAAAATCAATAAGAAATTGCTAAGTCGCTGCATGGAATCCGGACGTGGCTCGTGTATAGAAAAGACTAATGTCATTCCCAATAAAAGAAACAGACTGGGAAGCCAATAGGCCCAATGTGTCCATTTTTGGGAAACACGGCGTATATATGCTTTGTATATATACATATCGGGCAATATCAGTAGCACTAGAAAAAACAGAAATAATTTTATCAGCATCATAATTTATTCGTTTTTTATAGATTGGCGGCGAGAAACTTTTTAGTTTCTTCTATACTCATACCCCGGCGGGCGGCGTAATCTGCCAATTGGTCTTCACCTATTTTTCCGATGGAGAAATAGCGGGAGGCCGGATGAGCAAACATGAGTCCGCATACAGAGGCATGGGGCTTCATCATACCATTCTCGGTCAATGAAATTCCTATTTGCTTCATATCCAGCAACTCGTCTAATAAGAAATTGATGGACTGGTCGGGTAAGGAGGGATAACCCACAGCAGGACGTATCCCTTGATATTTTTCATTATGCAGGTCTTTTACGCTTAGATTTTCATCAGGTGCATACCCCCAAAGTTTTTTGCGTACATCTTCGTGTAGCTTTTCTGCAGTAGCTTCCGCCAGCCTGTCGGATAGCGTTTGTGCTAACATACGTTTATAGTCATCTTCTGCATAAAGTTGTTCCATCTCTGCATCTACCGTGGTGGCAAATGCTCCGATTTTATCTGTAATCCCCGAGGACAGAGGACGTACAAAATCACTCAGACATAGAAATGGGTCATCTTTTTTCAATTTTGCGGCTTGTTGGCGCAAAAGCGGGAAACGCTTGCCATTCAGCAGTAAATCATCTCCATCCGCATTAGCATCCATGATGTTGACCACTCCATGAGTTTGATACACTGCGTCCAGCTGGTTCAACATCCGGTTTGCCTCTTTGAAAAGCTGCATGGCTTCACTGGCTTTCGGACGATCTTCTTCCGTAAAACTAGTGAGCCACATGGCACGGCATGAATCACACCCATGTATGTCTGCGATGGCGGCAAATTTGGGCTGGAACCCCCATGCGTGGAAAAAATAAATCCAATTAATATATTCGCTGACTTCGTGAATCTTGTAATCTACAATCATCTTTTAAATCTTAATTCTTGTCCGCGATGGCTTTCATCTACTTTGTTGTCACTGTAAACCAAGTCACCATTGACGAATGTTTTTTCTACTCGTGAATGGAATTTTTGTCCTTCCATCGGACTCCATCCGCATTTGCTTAAAACGCAATCGGCTGTTACAGTCCATTCATGATCCGGATTTACTAGTACCAAGTCAGCTTGATAACCGGGGCGGAGGTAACCGCGTCTTTCAATATTATATAATTCGGCCGGTGCATGGCACATTTTTTGAACCAATTGTTCTATGCTTAATACGCCTTCGCGTACTAATTCCATGATGGCGACCAATGAGAACTGTATCATCGGCATACCCGATACGGCTTTCAATGCCCCACCTTCCTTTTCTTTCAGCAAATGAGGGGCATGGTCTGTACCTATTACATCTATGCGGTTGGTGGATAATGCTTTGCGCAAAGCATTCCGGTCTTCTAAAGTTTTGATGGACGGATTGCACTTGATATGTCCTTTCAATGCCTCATAATCTTTGTCATAGAAGTATAGATGTGACACGCAAGCTTCCGCAGTAATCTTTTTTTCACTCAGGGGTTTGTCTTCAAACAAATCCAGTTCTTGTGCGGTGCTGATGTGCAGGATGTGCAGGCGGGCATTGTTTTCTTTTGCCAGCCGGATGGCTAATGAGGAAGAATATACACATGCTTCCGCACTACGTATCTGTGGGTGGTATTTTATATCAGGATCTTCTCCATATTTTTCTTTGAAGGCTGTTGTATTGGCGCTGATTATAGATTGTTCCTCACAATGTGCTGCAATCAGTATCCCTGCATTGGCAAATACTTTTCTAAGTACTTCCATGCGGTCTACCAACATATTTCCCGTGCTGGCTCCCATAAATAATTTAACACCGCATACCCGGTTTTATCTAGTGTGGGGAGTACATCCGCATTCGTATTGGTTGCTCCGAAATAGAATGAATAGTTTACGATGCTTTTGGTTGCCGCATCCGCAAACTTGGCATTTAAAGCTTCCAAGGTTGTAGTTTGCGGAGTGGTGTTGGGCATGTCCATAAAACTGGTGACTCCACCTGCCGCCGCCGCTGTGCTTTCAGTATGTATGTCGGCTTTGTGAGTCAGTCCCGGATCACGGAAGTGTACATGATCGTCTATTACTCCCGGTATTAGATAATAGCCTTTCGCATCTATTATTTCTCCACAAGGCTGGGCGGGAACTGTTTCTTCTGCCAGCACTTCAGCTATGACTTCATTTTCAATCACTATCGAACCGTGAAAGATCTTGCCTTCATTCACAATCCGTGCATTCTTTATCCATGTACGTTTCATACTGTTTTCTTTTGTGGGTATTTGCGGAACCAGCTACCCAGTTTTAATTGAATGACTCCTAGTACAGCTTCGCCGAAGATACTTCCGTTCATTTTTGAAGTACCTAATTCGCGATTGACAAAAATCACAGGAACTTCGGCTATCTTGAATCCGCACTTATAAGCAGTGAACTTCATCTCAATCTGGAATGCATACCCCTTAAAACGGATGCCGTCCAGACCGATTGTTTCCAAGACTTCACGGCGATAGCATTTAAATCCGGCGGTAGTATCATGTATGGGTAATCCGGTGATAATCCGTACATATTTGGAGGCGAAGTAAGACATCAGCACACGCCCCATCGGCCAGTTCACTACATTCACACCACTGACATAGCGTGAACCGATAGCTACATCATAGCCTTCAACGGCACATTTGTTATACACCTTGGCAGGTCATTCGGATTATGACTGAAGTCGGCATCCATTTCAAATACAAAATCATATTGATGTTCTATCGCCCATTTGAATCCGGCAATGTAAGCAGTACCCAGCCTAATTTACCTTTACGCTCAACCATGAAAAGACGGTCGGGGAATTCTGTTTGCAGTTTACGGACAATAGTTGCCGTGCCGTCTGGTGAGTTATCTTCAATAATCAATATGTGGAAGAATTTTTCCAGTCCGAATACAGCCCGGATAATGTTCTCTATATTTTCCTTTTCGTTATAGGTGGGTATAATAATAATACTATCGGATTTCTCCATACATTTTTTGTATTAGCTGAATAAATATCATACAAAAGTAACTATTATATTAACACTCCCGTCAGAATTTAATTTTATTAATTAAAAAAAGAGGATTACCCCTGCCTGGCGCACGGATAATCCCCCTATTTAACAGAATAGTTTAGAAATCTTTAGAATGCCACACCAAGGCGGAAACCGAAATTGTTTAATTTATCCATATCATAGTTAAATACGGTTCCCTTGTTAGTAGAGTAGCTGTAGAATGCTGCCAGATGGAAGCCGATACTGTTTGTCCAAGGGTAGATATTCACACCGACTTCTGGTGATACATAGAAACCCCAAGTGTTGTCTTTCACTTCGTAAATGTAAAAGTCACTGGACATTTTGGTATAGTTGGCACCCAGCTTCAATCCGATATAAGGTTGGCATGCACCGTCACTGAAGCGATAGTGTGTCGCGAAACCGAAAGGCAACTGAAATACGGAATGTTGCTGGTCGGTTGTCAGGGCTGCCGAATTGCTGATTGGTAATGTCTGACGTGAAATATACTCATTGTTGGTATGATAATTGATGAAGGCACCGATTGACAAATCCGGTAGTACATAATATCCACCTTCGAAGTTCATACCCCAACCGCTTGCTTTGTTTGCAAAGTTATTGCTGATAGGAGCGTTGAACTGCCAGTCTACATTGAAATAGGTAAACGGAGTTACCTGTGCTTTTGCCGGCAGGGCAAAGGCTATGGCGATAGCGGCTACCGCCATCAGTCTGAGAGTAAAATATTTTATAGTTTTCATATTTCCTTTTTATTTTAAATGAATACTTGTTTCACTTACGTTTATTTTTTCAGATAAGGACTCTGAGTGAATGCTTGGTTGATGGCAGTAGTTGTACGGTTTACATTCAAACTGCCACTTCCGCCCAGCAACCCGCTGATGTATGCATTCCAGACAACAGTTAATTTCTCTTTTTGTCCTTCCGGAGCATTTTTTAAATTAATCATGTCGGCCAGCAATGAACCAGTGCTATAGCTGTAAGTGATAGGATAGGGATAGTACCATCCACCTCCCCAATTGCCGCCCCAGTATCCGGATACCAATAACCGGGGTAATAGCCCCACCAAGGACCGTCATTGTAGTAGCCATGGAAATAGTAAGTACTTGCTACATAACTCACCTGTAGACCGAGGTCGGCGTCGTCTTTATCAACTGCGGTGTAGCCGGCAGCGTTCATCTTAGTCTTGAATGCATTGATGATGGTCTGTGCATTCTCGTCCTTCCAGTATTCAGGGTCTTTCTTGTCACCGATGATCAGGATGCTGTCAGGGATATAATAAGTACTGAAATCATTGAATTTAGTACTAGTGTCATGACTGGTGAATACCAGATACTCATTGTCCAATTTGTCCATGTCCGGGTCTTTCTCGCAAGATACCAAGGCAAAGACCGCCAGTAGGATAGGAATTAATTTTTTCATGTCAAGTTTTTGTTTAAGTTAATACTAATTGTTTTCGTCTAGTTTCTCTCATACAACGGCCAGCTTATGTTTTTGTTCACTAACAGTCTGTTCTTTAGTGAATTTTTTTGCTGCCGGGTTAATTAGAGTTTCTTTTTTAAAGTGTAATTTAGTTTAGAAACAGCTTTCTTGAAGTCCTTGCCAATCATTGTCAGTGCACTGTCACCCTCTGCCAAAAAGTTTGTCTTTTCGTGTCCCGGAGTAGCGGAAACTAATTGATAAACGATAGCGGTGCTGTCATTAGGAATTCCAATAATAGTTACAACTGTACCACTGTCGGTAAATGCCTGGTTACCATCTTTTGTTCCTAAATAAGTGGTCGTCAGATTGTACGTTCCCAGTGAGTCTTGGCCTGCCTCCTGAAGCGTCAGTTGATAGTTGATTCCTTCGGCATCGGCAGCTGGCAGAATACCTTCATAGCTATATGTTTGTAACTCACCCAGTGTGCTGTCGTTCACAGCGAAAATAGAGTCACTTTCACTTTCGGCTATTATTTCAGCACTTTTGTTTCCTTTAGAGCCACAGGAAACAATCATGGCAGCCAAAGCTGCTGCAATAAATACTTTTTTCATTGTTAAGTCAGGTTTTTAATGGTTATTTGGGTACATAACATCTGTTATGCCCGTTTTGTTTTTAATAAGTTCTCTTTTCAGAAAAAAACAAGACCATGTTTAAAATGCATTAAACATGGTCTTTAATAAATGGGGCGTTGTATCTGGATAAGTCAGACTACCGTAGCCGTATGCCGTTCATACTTCTTCGAATCAGTGAGTTATAGATAATTTTTCCTTTTGATACTTGTTCTTCTGCTTGTGGCAGGTCGGGCATACTTCCTGTCGTAATATAAGCTATGGTGTTCTTCAATAAATACTCTTGGGTGTCTCCCAGTGGGTAGAGAGGGGAGATGAGGTTACGTTCGCTCAATGTGAAATCGGGGGTGATGCCATTTACATAGTTGGCTTGTCCTGCCGAGTTGAGAACGTATGCCACTACCGGCCATAAAATAAAGTTGTAACGCTCATCTTGGTATGGTTCCATGGCTACATTTTTGCCAACAGTCGTTTCACCTATTACCACTACATTTTCTGTGCCTATATATGGACGGAGACAATTTATGACAGCTTCTGAAGCCGATGCAGTAAATTTGCTTGTTAGTACATAAAGCTTGCTTAAATTCAAGTTTTCAGAAGCAAGTCCTGTGTTGAGGGGGAAATCAACTTTTTGCGGGTCACTGATATTATTATACAAAGTTGTGCAAAATACTTTCCCTAGATCTACTGCGGGTGCCAGATAACTTCCTAAATCTGTGGCACAACTCAGATAACCACCGGGATTGTATCGTAAGTCCAGAATAAAAGCATCGGGTGACTGCCCTTTGAACCGGGCGAATATCTGTTTCATTTGTTCCCTGTATTCTGTATCTGTTGCCTGGTTATTGGGGCCTGTACTGAATTCATTGTAGACCATATAGGCTATTTTTCTTCCGGATACTTCATATATGGTATCTATATAGAACGGATTCAATTCTACGGGTCGTGATGCTGCTACTTTGACTGTATCTGTTGCAATCCAGCTGGAATTACCTTCCTCATCAAAAACCAAGCTTTCTCTGGCGAAAGTTGTATTGCCACCTTCCATCAGATATCCGTAATTATTGTTGGTTAGCTCTTCTTTGCCAATGGCTGATATCCAGTTCCCTCGTTCCAATCCGGCTTCTGAGGCTGGTGAATTGGGCAGTACGAATAAAATACGGGCAAATACGTGTGATGAGATTCCGGTGGGATCGGTCATTAATTCAAAATCAAATCCGTAAGTAGAAGTACGTTGCAGGTAGGAACGGGCCGCATCGGAAGTTTCTTTTGTTTCTATATACGAATACGGGTCTCCTTTTCCGTTTTGTGCCTTGGTATAAACCAATTTTTGCAGGAAGTTTTCCGGTTCGGCAAAATAGTCCGTTTCCTTTATTGCCGGAATACTGTCATACCACAAATAATGCTCTTTCATTATTTGCTCTATCCATAAATTCTCTCCAACTAATGCATAGTATTCCCCACTGCGGTCTTCGCCACATGAAGCCATTATAAATAAAGTGGTTAGAAGAAAAAAAGTGCTCCGTATATGCTTCATAATCTAATTCCTTTTTCGATCTGCAAAGCTAGGGATTTTATTTTAAAATAGGGATAAGGTTTGGAATAAATAATCCAAAAAACCTTTATATAAAAAAGAGATCCGCCGGTTAGGTCAAGCAGACTTCACGGCGGACGTCTTAATTTTTTAGTTCTTTTCAGATTTCCATTTGTCAGCATATTCATTCAGAATTCTGCGGATACTGAGTCCGATTTTGATATAATCTTTCTCGTTCAGGTTGGCAAGTGATACACGTACACTCCATTCGGGTCCGTCGAATCCGCCACCATTCAATACGACCAGTCCTGTTTCATTGGCAAGACGGAATACTACGTCCAATGGATTATAAGTTGTCTGCAGATGTTGTACGAATTCATCTCCGTAAAATTTTTTTGGCCCATACCAGCATGTCTATCTCTGAATAATAACCAGCCCTTAGTGGATCGTCGGGGAGAATGAACCCTGTGTTGTCCCATAATGCTTTCAGACGGGTATGGATTAAATTAAGCATGGCATGACGATACGTGTTTTCTTTGTCCAGCAATGAAAAAGAAGCAAAGAGTGACATCTGCATTTGTTGTGGCAAGGACAGTCCTGCTGTATGGTTCAAGGCTACTTGACGGCTATCTGCTACCATACGGTCAATGAATTTAATGTTTTCTACTTGCATGCTCAAGCTGCCATAGCGTTTGGCTAGTTCGCTTTTTCGTTTGCGGGGCAGATTAGCAATCATTCTGTCGAATACATTTTTCTCATGTAAGGCAATTACAGCAAGGCGCCAACCGGTCGCTCCAAAATATTTGGAGAAAGAGTAGACACAAATTGTGTTCTGTGGCAAATCAGCCATTAGGCTGCGGAATCCAGGGACAAAAGTACCATATACATCATCTGTTATAATCATCAGATTGGGATTCCAGCGTGTTACTACGTCTTTCAGGGCATCTACACATTCTTTGCTTAACTGATAACTGGGTGGATTACTTGGATTGACAATAAACAAGGCTTTGTATTTCGTGTCTCGCAGTTTATTGATATCTTCCACTTTGTATTGCCAGGTATGAAGCCCTTCTTCATTTAGAGTATTTGCAGGAATATTGAGCACATCATAATCGTAACGTGTCAATTCGGGTATCTCAATATAGGGTGTAAAGATAGGAACCATCAATGCTACACTATCTCCTTTGTGTAGCAGGAAATTTTCTTCCAGCGAGTCAAATACATAGCACATCCCTGCTGTTCCGCCTTCGGTGGCGAATAAATCGAATTTGCCTTGCGGGGGTTGCCCGTTGCACATTTCCTGATTCAGGTAATCCTGTACTAAAATTTCTGTATATTTCAAGATGCGGTCAGGCATGGGGTATTGGTCGCCTACAATACTTTCGGTCCATTCGTGTACTAGCTCGTCCGGATCGGCTGCATGTTCCATCAGCATATAATTATAGGTACGTTTCAATAGATCTGTCCCCGCATTTCCTTCATGCTTTTTCAGGTATTCCTCAAAACGTTGGGCTATGCCTGTTTTTTGAGGAATACCGGCAATGCCTTCGGGCATGTCCATGACCCGGCGACACTCTTCAATGCCAAAACCGCCCAAGGCAAAGAATGCTTCACGAGCCTCCGTTGCAATCCAGTTGGGATTACCTCTGCCTGCATTCAGCATGACGTGTGCCATTTTCTTCACACTTTCATCTGCCATTTCAATCAAACGGTTTTTTAATTCGAAAGGGCTGATCTTTTCCAAATTCTTGTCCATTCGGGCAACGCTGCTTTTATTACTTAAATATTCCATAATGTATGAGTTTAGTTTTTTTAGTTGATTAATAATACAATGATTACTCCCCAGATGATGAGTAGTGTATTTCCTACGGCGTAGGTCACGGTGTATCCTAAAGAAGGCGTTTCGCTGCCTACTGCTTCTTGTATGGCACCCAATGCAGCAGTGGTAGTACGGGCTCCTGCCGTACATCCCAAAGAGAGGGCGGGATGGAACTTGAATACATATCTGGCTAGAATCAGCCCTAATAATAAAGGCAAGGAAGTAGCCAACGCACCTATGATAAATAACATAGGACCTACTTCTTTTAGTCCCTGTACAAAGCTGGGTCCTGCAGAAATGCCGACTACGGCGATGAACATATTCAAGCCTACATTATTCAGCACCCATAAAGAGGATTCCGGTATTTGTCCGAAGGTAGGGCGTTTGCTGCGCCACCAGCCAAATACTAATCCGGTTATCAGGGCCCCTCCACTAGTGCTTAGGCTAATAGGTACTCCGCCGATATGGATTGCAAGTGCCCCGATGATACCTCCTAGTAAAATGCCGAGTCCTACAAATGTCATATCTGTGGCATTGGTGGGGCGGTCTATATATCCTAGTTCTTTTGCAGCAGATTCCACCTCTTTTTTCAGACCGACCAATTCCAGAGTATCTCCACAGTCGATAGTGGTTTGTGCGAAAACAGGGATATCAATACCTGCCCGTTTGATACGGCGTATACTGACTCCATGCATAAAGCTTTGACGGCGTATGAAGTCCAATTTTTGGTTGAAATATGGCTTTTTGTGTATCATGACAGGGAGTACTTCCACAGGGAAATCAAGCAGTTGGGGATCGACGATTTCTTCTCCAATCCAGTCTTCCTCACCAATGGCGAATTCTCTTCTTCCGCTCAGTACCACTTCGTCTCCTTTTTGTAATAATTGTCCGGGAATAATATCATTGACAATGGAAGATCCATGTCGCATTCTTTCAACAAACAATCTTTTCCCTTGTGAAATAAAATAGGATTCTAGCTGGTCAACGGTCTTGCCGTTGCCAAACCAATCGTTCTCTATGCGGTAAGCGCGAAAAACTACCGGACGGCGTGCTTGTTCAAATCCGGGCTCGTCTGCTTCGCTGGTACCCATTCGGGTTTCTAGCTCTTTGCAGGCGGCTTTCACTTTTTCTAATCCTCCCAACATTTTAGGACCTAAAGAAGAGAGGACCCAGGCAGAGCCTGCCGTACCGAAAATGTAAGTTACAGCGTATGCCACGGGAATGATATTAATCATATCACTTTTTTGGGAAGAGGCTATGTTGAGTCCGTTTATGGTATCTTCCGCTACCCCTATGACGGCAGAGATAGTTTGTGCTCCGGCCAGTAACCCGGCTGTTTCACCGGCATTATATCCCATTAAGGTAGCTAATAACCAAGTGATAACCAAACAACCTACGCACATGAGTACGGCGAATCCTACTTGAGGTAAACCATCTTTTTTCAGTCCGCGAAAGAATTGTGGTCCCACTTTGTATCCGATGGCAAAAAGGAATAAAAGAAAAAACACGGATTTCACCGGTTCTTCTATTGTAATGTTAAGCTGTCCCACTAATACCCCTACTAGCAATACACTGGTGACGATTCCCAAACTGAATTGTTTTATTCTCATTTTTCCAATCCAGAAGCCTGCGCGATTGTCAGAAAAATCGCCAGTTCTGAATGTTGTCTCAAAAGATGTATAATCCATTCCATATTTCACTTCTTATTATAATTGCTGTTTAAAACAGCGTGAGGGTAAAGAAGTTGAGTTAAAAAGCTCCAAATTGTGCTTAGTTCTAATATTTTTTATTTTATTTGCATAGAGATGATGCTTGACTTATGAAAATGAAGTTGTTTGTAAAATATATTTCTTTATTAATTCTCTTGTTTGTTGTTGGAGGATGTAAAGAAAAAATGGCTGACATGTATGTGACTAAGGTCACCGATTTGACAGGAGAGGAAGAACAAGTTTTGAAATTGGAATATGATCGTGATGGTAAAATTATAAAGTATGGAGATACCCCGGTAAGGTATGAGGGCGACCAAATCACAATCGGACAGATGGATTGTTTGAATACCGGCAATAAGCTTTGCAATGTTACGTTTCAAATAGGAAAAGGCAAGGCGAGGGAAAGTAGGGCCCGTTGTATATTGAAGGTAGAAGAGGAGGTTTATGAAGTTGATAAACAGACTGTCTATGATTATAAAGGAGATACTATTTTTATCAATTCTGATTATCGTGCTACTTCCGATTATCGTTTCTTGAGAAAAGTGCAAGGAAAATATGTTTTTGATCAATTGGGACGGTTGAAGGAAGTAATGACTGTTTTTACTGAAGCAAATGATAGTGTGTCTAGTTGTCATACTTATTATAATTATGATAATAACATTAACTATCAGGCGAATTTGAATTTACAGGCTTATGTGATTGATTATGATGGGGTGGATAGTTTCTTCTATTTTTTATTGAATCTTGGGCAGTTGAGGAATAGAACAGCCTTACCTAATGATATCGGATATTGTATGAATCATGGTTTAAGCACTTATAATGTGCATGCCAATTATCGTCTGGATGATGAGAATCCGGTCAGGATAGAAGTTTTATATAATTATACCAAACTTCTATCCCGAATAGATTTATCTTATAATCCTTTAAATTAATTCATCGGGAAGTATAAACAAGTCTACTTCATTGGCGCCTTGCTTTATCAAGTCTTTCTTATCTATTTGGTAAAGACGGATAAACTCATCATGACTGTCGCATAGTTCCTGGGCTTTGCGATAATATTCTATTGATTTTTCTGTTTCATTCAGGATATAATACACATGTCCTGCATTCATCCAGTCTTCCATAATGGGTTTGGGCTCGGATATCAGCAAGTCGTAATATTTCTTGGCTTGTTGATGGTTGCCGGTAATGAAGGAACACCATCCGATGGCGCGTCGGGCATTCTGTGGCTTTTTATCCAGATACTCCACTTTGAAGAAATAAGCCAGTGCTTCATCGTATCGTTCCAGTGCCATCAGGCATTGTCCTATTTGTAGCGTCAGATTCAGATTGTCAGGCTGTACTTGTTCCACCTTATTATAATATTCCAAAGCTTGTTGGTAGTTTCCTTCTTTTCTATAACATTGTGCCAAATGGCGGTTATTCCATGCGTTATCAGGGATCAGCAGATCTGATTGCAGGTAATAATCTATCGCTTTTTTATAGGAACCGATTTTCTGATAAATGAAACCTGCTTTCTGCCATAATTCAGCATTTTTACGATTGTATAATTCAATTGATTTATCATAGAGAATCCCGGCTTCTGTCAGGTCGTCGTGTGTGAATAGGTAATCTGCCAGCTTGTTGATATAATCTTTGTGCAACAAGGCTTGAGACAATGTTTCTTTATTCCATAAGTCTAGAGTGTCCTCAAAAATGTCATGTATTTCATGTCTTCTTGACCATAATTTGAAGAAACGGTAGAGGTCATGAATATATTGCCGGCTCACGAATTCAGCGCGAGCTTTTGATTGTGACATTTCTTTTAAACGTTCTTTCAGTTCTTCAGAAGCCTCATGTTGTTCGTTCAATTGTTGCTGCATGAGATTTCTTTGGCTTTCCGGCATTTGTAACATGGTAAAACAAAAAGAGTATTTGTCGGAATTGCAGAATACATCCGAGTTCATCAAAATGTTGAGCAGAGAGATTTTTTGTTCGTCATTTCCGAGAGATAATTTGGCGATATCCTGATATTGGGGGTCAAAAGGATAGAACCAGTGAGAAATTTTGCGGAAAAACGGGAATTGTTTCAGCTGTGAAAAGGTACTCATATACACATCCGCCCCGGACATTTGCAGTTCACCTAATTCGCGCAATTTATCGGTAATGCCTGAACGGTCAATCCATTCTTCCCATTCCGGATTATGATCTTCGGCATCTTCATCCAGTCCTTCCAAATTAAGTTTGGGATTTTTCATCATTTCGGGAATGATTTCTTCACGCATTTTCTTGTCTATCTTTCGGGTTTCACGGGAAGATTGCAATAATTGAATCTGGATATGATGCAGGTTTTTGATGAACTCGGTATTTTCATTCAGTTCATTTATGCGCGACACGGCTTCAGGGTATTGAAGGATACGCTTTTCATAATAGTAGCATGTTAGTGCGATCCCTGCAATAGCCCGCTGATTCAGCATGGTATCCTGATGGGTATAGGCGTTCAATAGAAACATGAACTTGCGGATGTCGAATATTTGCAGCAGGCTCATGGTGACGGCGCTGACCATTATGGAAAGGTCGTTGACTTGGATCAATAGTGAGTTGAACAAAATTTGCGCTTCAGCATATTCCGATTCACTCCACCGGGTGGATACCCATATTTTTTCAAATAATTCGTCTACGGCTGTTTCGTGACGTTTTCTCATGGCATCCATTTCTTCATTTCTTTTGGCCTCGGTTGGTATATATCAATGGGGCTGTAGCCATATCTTCTGTATATGCCTCCAATTGCATTTGTAATTCGGCATAGCTGTGGGGAGGGCTTTGGACAAAAGTGCGCATTGTGTCATAATAGGCTCCATAATTTTGTGTTGCCTGTACGGCTATATGGATACGGTCGGTCAGTTCGTATGCCGTGCGCAACATTTTATGGTATATTTCTACCTTATTGGGATCTTTCATCCCTTTTGAAGTATATTGCAGCATCAGGTCGTATGACGTTTGCAGGGCTTCTAGCTCATTCTTTAATTGCCAGTCGGAAGTATGGGTGGCATATCCTGTCATTTGGGATAATGCTTCTTTTAACCGATATTGGTCTAATAGTTTTATGATTTCTTCGCGCATATTTTAAAGTTCTATTTGTATGTCTTTTATAAACAAATGCGGGCAGACTTCGGTTCTTGGCTTATTTCAGCCAGGTTGCCCGTTTCCATATATATTCCATCGGACCGTGAGAGTGGTGATTCATCCACCAGCGGCAGAAAGAGAATTGCAAGATGAAGAAAACTATTCCTGCCAGGCAGCTGGCTGTGATACCAAACTGATTGTGCAATGCAAATCCCCAGTTGTAGTATAACATGGAACCTACTATACTTTGAGTGATATAATTGGTAAGGCTCATCTTTCCGTATGGCGTTATTTTCATTAATCCGTCGTGTAAGTTTGTCTTATAAAAAGCGAAGACGACACCGGATACCAGAATCAGCATAAATGCAAAATTGGAAAGCGAGGTGATGATTAGTGAAAGAGGGGTCAGAATGGATTTATTTGTGATAAAGTCTGGTAGCATATTGCCCAACCCATATAAAGGGAAAAATGAGATGAGTGAGCCTGCAAGTACCTTGTTCCATACCTTCAAGTGCTCTTTCAAAAAAAGTCCCTTGCGCCCTATCAGCATACCGAGCAGGAAGAGGGCGGCTGTTTGGAATACCCGTCCGTGATCCCAGGCCCAGGCAAGGCTTGCCAACTGTCCTTCCCATAAATTGACACGGATGGTTTCCAGAAAATTACCATTGCTTTGCACTGCAAAAGTTGCATTCCAGAAGCTGCGGGTGGGGATGGCCGGAGTAACAAATTCCGGATCGAGGCAGGCACGTATTACATAATAAAGCGGCAATGGCTGGATTAATAGCAGACATGCAATGCAAATATCCATTTGTCTTTCAGCCGGCAAGTCAGTGGCAGGATGAAACCTACTAAAGAATAAAGGACCAGCACTTCCGCTGTGAAAAAACTGGCATTGATATTACCTATCAGGAAAAGAAGAATTAACCGCCAACAAAAACGTAGACGGAAATCATTGCCCCGTAGGCGTTGGTTGTCATCTTGAATAAAAAAACTAAAACCGAAAAGTAAAGCGAATATGGCGTATGCTTTTCCGCCGAACATGAAGAATAACCCGTTCCAAATGGCTTTGTCCGAGAAGTTCAGCCACGCACTTTGTCCGGCTGTATCGGGAAATGAGTAGAAATTAAAATGTTCGATAGAGTGCAGGATGATGATTCCCATCACTGCCAGTCCGCGTAGCACATCAGCTACATCTACACGTGCGTGTCCTTTCAATTTTGTGTTTATTGCTTTTGTTTCCATGGGGTTATATATTAGCGTACAAAAATAGGAAAATCTTGAATAGTTGGCAAAAAAAGGAGGAAGTAATCAGATATTTCTTTAATTTTGTCCCCATCTTAAAAAAAGATATGGATATTTCGGAATTGCAACGTATTTATGCCGGTCATCCTAACACTAAGGGACTGGCTGCGTTATTGGAAGATTCCTCAGTGAGGACTATTTTCCTGGGAGGATTATATGCTTCTGCGGCAGCTTTATTTGTTTCCTCCTTTCTTAGAGAGAATAAACAGACATTTGTATTTGTACTGGGTGACTTGGAGGAAGCGGGTTACTTTTATCATGACCTGACACAGGTGAACGGTGATGAGCATATTTTGTTCTTTCCATCCTCGTATCGTCGGGCTGTTAAATATGGGCAGAAAGATGCAGCCAATGAGATCCTGCGTACGGAAGTGTTGAGCCGTTTACAGAAAGGCGATCCGCTATGTGTGGTGACTTATCCTGAAGCGTTGGCGGAGAAAGTGGTATCACAAAAGGTACTGATGGACAAGACGTTAAAACTTGGTGTGGGTGAGCATGTGGACACAGAGTTTATCACGGAAGTGCTGTCCGGTTACGGATTCGAGCATGTAGATTATGTTTATGAACCGGGGCAATATGCTGTACGCGGTAGTATTATTGACGTCTTCTCTTTTGCTTCCGAGTATCCTTACCGTATTGACTTTTTTGGTGACGAGGTAGACAGCATCCGTACTTTTGAAGTGGAAAACCAGCTTTCGAAAGAGAAGAAACAGAGCATTGCCATCGTGCCCGAGCTGACGAATGCCGCCGACAAGAGCGGGGTGTCTTTCTTTGAATTCATTCCTCGGGAAACAGTTCTGGCAATGAAAGATTTTCTTTGGGTACGTGAAAGAATACAGGTAGTACGGGAGGAGGCACTCTCTCCTCAGGCGCTTGCCGCATACGAGGGAGAGAAGACGGAACTGATGAATTTGGAACTGAAGCTGATAGACGGGGCGGAATTTACAGTACGGGCTTTGGAATTCAAACGGATTGAATTTGGTAACAAACCTACAGGAACTCCACAGGCTACGTTGGCTTTCGATACGACAGTCCAGCCTATTTTTCATAAGAATTTTGATTTGGTAAGCACTTCATTCACTGATTATCAGAAACGAGGTTACACCTTATATATATGTACCGATAGTGAGAAGCAGGCAAAGCGTCTGAAAGATATCTTTGAGGAGCGTGGTGATCATATCACGTTCATTCCGGTCAACAAGACTTTACATGAGGGCTTTACAGATAATGTATTGAAAAGCTGCTTTTTTACAGACCATCAGATTTTTGACCGTTTCCATAAATACAATCTTCGTAGCGACAAGGCGCGTAGCGGTAAGGTGGCGTTGACCTTAAAAGAGTTGAGCCAGTTTGAGCCGGGTGACTTTGTGGTACATATAGATCATGGTGTAGGTCGTTTTGGCGGTTTGGTACGCATTCCGAATGGAAATACCACTCAGGAAGTGATTAAACTTACTTATCAGAATGAGGATGTGGTATTTGTTTCCATTCATTCCCTGCATAAAATATCCAAGTATAAAGGGAAGGAGGGAGAAACTCCCCGCCTGAACAAATTGGGAACCGGTGCGTGGGAAAAAATGAAAGAGCGTACCAAGAAGTAAAATCAAAGATATAGCTCGTGATCTGATCAAACTGTATTCGCAACGTAAACAGGAAAAAGGATTTTCGTATAGTCCCGACAGTTTTATGCAACATGAATTAGAGGCAAGCTTTATCTATGAGGATACCCCCGATCAGTTGAAGGCGACCCAAGATGCCAAAGCCGATATGGAGAGCGATCGCCCTATGGACCGTTTAGTGTGTGGTGATGTGGGATTCGGAAAGACCGAAGTAGCGATTCGTGCCGCTTTCAAAGCTGTGACAGATAACAAACAGGTGGCTGTGCTGGTTCCCACTACGGTTTTAGCTTATCAGCACTTTCAGACTTTTAGCGAACGGTTGAAAGATTTTCCATGTAAGGTGGATTATTTGAGCCGCGCCCGCAGTACGAAAGATGTTTCCAGAATTGTGAAAGAACTGGCGGATGGAAAAATAAATATTTTGATCGGTACGCATAAAATCATAGGCAAAAGCATTAAATTCAAAGATTTAGGATTGCTGATCATTGATGAGGAACAGAAGTTCGGAGTCAGTGTGAAAGAGAAACTGCGTCAGATAAAAGTGAATGTGGACACACTCACCATGACCGCCACTCCCATTCCCCGTACTTTGCAGTTCTTCTTTGATGGGCGCCCGTGATCTTTCTGTCATTCAGACTCCACCCCCCAACCGTTATCCTATTCAGACAGAGGTGCATACCTTTAATGAAGATATCATAACGGAAGCGATTAATTTTGAAATGAGCCGTAACGGACAGGTGTTCTTTGTCAATAACCGTATACAGAATCTGGTAGAGCTGGAAGCCATGATCAAGCGGAACATACCCGATTGCCGTGTATGCATTGGCCATGGACAGATGGAGCCTGAAAAGCTGGAAAAGATTATTTTCGACTTTGTGAACTATGACTATGACGTGCTGTTGGCAACCACTATTATAGAGAGTGGCATTGACATACCGAATGCCAATACGATTATCATCAACCAGGCGCAGAATTTTGGCTTGAGTGATTTGCACCAGATGCGTGGACGTGTGGGAAGAAGCAATAAAAAAGCATTCTGTTATTTGTTGGCGCCTCCGTTGACTTCACTGACTCCTGAGGCAAAACGTCGTCTTCAAGCCATTGAGAATTTCAGTGATCTGGGCAGTGGTATCCATATAGCCATGCAGGATTTGGATATCCGTGGAGCAGGAAATATGCTGGGGGCGGAGCAGAGTGGCTTCATTGCCGATTTGGGCTATGAAACTTATCAGAAGATATTGGCTGAAGCGGTGAAGGAATTGAAAGAGGATGAGTTTGCCGATCTTTACGCAGAGGAGTTGCAGGTAGCGGGTGAAGAGAAAATCAGTGGCGAGAACTTTGTAGATGAATGTCAGGTGGAAAGTGATTTGGAATTGCTTTTTCCCAATGAGTATATTCCCAGTAGCAGCGAACGTATGTTGCTTTATCGTGAACTGGACGGATTGGAGCTGGATAAGGATCTGCTCGCTTTCAAGGCACGGCTGGAAGACCGTTTCGGAAAGATTCCTCCCGAAGGCTGGAACTTCTGCGTATTGTACCTTTGCGCAGATTGGCTAAACGCTTGGGTGTGGAAAAAGTATTCTTGAAAGCCGGACGAATGACTTTATTCTTTATCAGTAATCTAGAAAGTCCTTATTATCAAAGTGCGGCTTTTGGCAAGGTGATTGATTACATGAGCAAGAATCCGCGTTACTGCAATTTGCGTGAGCAGAACGGCAAGCGTAGTATGGTAGTCAAGAATGTGGAAACGGTAGAGACTGCGGTAGGTATTCTGCAGGAGATGGTGAGTTTGTGATAAAAGATGTCTGTATTGGCGGATTTCTTTCGTAGAGAGATGAACCAACCGATGGTTCGGCAGAAACCTGTATTGCTGTAGAGTAAGCAGGATATGTTAACGTAAAATTGAATATTAACTAAATAAATAGCTGATTTTTAATTAATTGTTTAACGGAATTGAATTCGGGGTGTTTTATATTAAAAAATAATATAAGACGCTCCTTTTTCTTTTAACTTATCTATATTTTAACTATCTTACTTCCAGTTTAAAAGCGGACACTGAGATTTTTACTCACATATTGTCTAATTAAAAAACACTTGTTATGGAAGTGAAAAAAACACGAAGAGCCGACCTTGAAAAGGGCAAGTCCCGTTGGCTGTTCATGGGTCTCATTGTGACGCTGTCGTTTATGTTTGTTTCGTTCGAATGGACTGAACGTAATGTAACTTATACGATCAGTGATCTAGTCAGTGACCCGGATTTCTTTGAAGAATTAGTTCCTGTAACCTACAATCAGGATAAACCTTTGCCACCACCGCCTCCGCCGGCTGCCGTCAATCCGGAAGAGCTCAATATAGTGGATAATCAATCGACGGAAACAGAAACCGATATTGCCGCTTCGGACCCTACGGATGCTCCTGTTATCATACCGATTCCCGTTGAAGTACCCGAAGAAGTAGTGGAAGAAAATGTGGAATTTGTGGTGGTGGAAGAAATGCCGGTATTTCGTAACGGTAATGCTGATTTGATGAGGTATCTGAGCGAAAACATCAAATATCCTACCGTCAGTGCCGAGCAGGGAGTTCAAGGTAAGGTTGTGGTACAGTTTATTGTGGGCGTTCATGGCGAGATCCTGAATCCGGTAGTGGTGAAGAGCGTGGATCCGTACCTGGATAAGGAAGCGATCCGGGTAATCAGCTCCATGCCGAAATGGAAGCCCGGCAAGCAAAGAGGAAAAGCAGTGAGGGTGAAATACACTGTTCCTGTAGTCTTCAGACTGCAAAGTTAAGATTTAATTAGTATGGATGGAGGAAGCGTAATCTCGGGAGAGGACGCTTCCTCTTTTTTATGACAGTACGGTCGGCTGTTTATATGTGCAGGACACAGTGAAGTGTCTTAATTAAAGAGTGTATCCTAAATCGTGTTTACTTTGTTAATGTATTGTTTTATTGAAAGGTACTTGTCTGTAAGTTGCCAATAAATCCAATCTTAAATGATATTACGGGAATCTGAATGTGAAGAATAAATTTCGGTAAGTTGGTCTATGATATAATAGTCTGATAATCAAAATTTTCTTGTTTTAAATGTTTGCAACAAATTGGGGCTCTCTTCATAAGAGAACCCCAATTTGCTGCAAATATACGTATAATTCTTCAATCTGAAAGTTTTCGCATTAGAAAAAGTGTCTTCAAATTGGCTTAAGAATGATTATTGTTTGCAAAGGTTTTAATTCTAAGGAATATTATGTGCCACATTATCAATTGATTAAGATGAATTGGGGTTCTCTTATGAAGAGAACCCCTCCAAAAAGAAGAAATTTAAGGGCTTGCCTGAGCCTTATATTTCAAGATTATGAACTTAAATTGTAATGTTTTGATGGCAATAAAGAGCGATGCGGAATCTGTAAAAGTACTCCCGTCAGACAATCAAAACATAACGAGCGAAGCGCCTAAGTTACTGCTCTGCAGTTCAATCGCTTCCGGCTCAGACCTGGGGTCAAATGAAGGAGTCACGCCATTGGCGGGAATAGGAAAGGAATACCCGGAACTCAGTTGGTATTATCTGTATCTGTCTAATAAAGAGCTGAAACGCTATATCAGTGTATTCAGCGGTAGGAAAGCTGTCCGGTTCCGTACTCTATCGGGGAGTGTAGAGGAGGAATTTTTCTGTTTCAAAGTGTTTTCCTATACAGCTGCCGATCATAGGAAACGTTTCGAGCAATGTGCTTATACTAAGGAGGAATATACTGCCCGCCGTGACTCAGCCCGGGTGGTGAAAGAGGCTTTTGCTACCGGTTCCACCCAAAAATTGAATACTTTGACGGACGAGAAGGAAATTGCAGGTAATGGCTGGCTGTTTGTCTGTGCTCCCTTGGATCAGTTGGAGCGTATTCTGTCTGCCATGCTTCCCCGCCAGTATCTGGTGACGGACTATAACACGCATCGTGCGGCTGTCATCCCTCAAAGCCAGATGGAGGAATTTATCTATCTGTACGAATCCATGCCTTACAATATCGAACTGATGAACCGTCCTTTGGAGGACTATCTTCAGAAGAAGCAAAAAATCCGTATTACCGGTGGGCGTTTTTCGGGGGAAGGAGGGATGCATCATGCGTTTACACCGGAATACCCGGCTGGTGTTCGCTTTCGGAAATATGACGGTGGCAGTGAGCTATCTTCATGCATTTCCGTTTGAGAAGATAGACTAGTTGTTTTTGCTGGTTTTCTATGCAGAATCATGTTCTGATATCGGAATTCTTTGCATCTAGGGATTGATAATTAATTATATCTATTAATATATTTCATAATGAAAGAAGAAATAGTAAAGATTATAGCTGATATTTTAGAAGTAGATGTTTGTGATATTGAGATGGATACCGCAGTAGGTGACCTTCCGGAGTGGGATTCTATGCATCATCTTCAGATTATTGCGGAATTAGAGAAAGTCTATAATATAAAATTCAACGCATCAGATTTAGCAGAATTGGAGGACGTTTCTGATCTAATATCCTTGGTGGAGGAAATGAAAGAAGCTTAATTTTAGTTATGATGCTTAGTATAGAACAAAGAATATGGCAACAAGTAACCTTACATCCTGATAAGTTAGCCGTGAAGAGTGGAAAAGACACTGCGACATATAGTGAATTGGTATCACGGATTATTGCAGCAAAAGTTTTTTTTCAGTCACTTCCTGATTATACGGCAGGGAATACAGTCATACTTGCAGCAGGTAAACAAATAGAGTTTTTATATGCTTATTTTGGTGCTCATTTAGCCGGATTGATTGTAACCCCGATTGATGTAGAAACGAACCCCACCCGTTTTGAATATATCGCTGATGTTATTAAACCATTTTGTATCATTGGGTTTGATAAACAAGAAACTTCTCTTACAAAGATATCTTTAAAGGAATTCAAGGAAATGCCGGTTGATTATTCTAAACAGTCAACTGATTTTCCTGACAATGAAGAAGTGGCGGATATTTTATTTACTACGGGGACAACAGGTGTTCCTAAAGGAGTTCTGCTTACCTATAAGAATGAGGCTGCTGCAGCTCTAAACATCAACGCTTACATAGGTAATACATCCGATGATATAGAATTATTAGCCTTACCGGTAAGTCATTCATTTGGACTTGGCAGAGTCAGGTGTTGTCTGTCCAATGGTCAGACATTACATTTGTTGGGTTCATTTGTAAATGTCAAGCGTATATACCGGACGATAGAAGAAGAGAATATCACCGGATTTACCATGGTTCCCGCATCATGGAAATTTCTTCAAAAGATGTCTGGCGATCAATTGGGCCATTATGGCAAACAACTAAGATATATAGAAATGGGCAGTGCCTATATCTCGGAAGATGACAAACGGCATCTGGCCCACCTTCTTCCCACCACTCGTATTACCATGCATTATGGATTGACAGAAGCGTCCAGAAGTGCTTTTATGGAGTTTCATGCCGATAGCGACAAATTGTCAACAGTAGGTAAAGCTTCTCCGAATACTGATATACAAATATTTAATGATCAGGGACAGGTTTTGCCTTGTGGAGAAGAAGGTGAAATTTGCATTAAGGGAGACCATGTAACCAAAGGGTATCTTAATACGAATCCTGCATCATCTTTCTATTCTGAGGGTTATTTCCGTACAGGAGATAGTGGAACGATTGATTCTGACGGATACATATCAATAAAGGCACGAATCAAAGAACTTATAAATGTAGGAGGCAAAAAGGTCGCTCCTACAGAAATTGAAGAGCAAATACTTAAGATAGCCGGAGTGAAAGATTGTGCTTGTGTAGGTACAAGAGATCCGGAAGGGATATTGGGTGAAGTGGTGAAAGCATTTGTAGTTAAGGGTAATAATGAACTTACCTTTGATTTCATCACGAAGCAACTTTCAGGTAAACTTGAAGCCTATAAAATACCTGTAATCTATGAATGGATAGATTGTATACCGAAAACCTCTAATGGTAAAATTCAACGGAATTTATTGAAGAATGATTGATATAAAAGACAAAAAAGATTGTTGCGGATGCAATGCTTGCGGAGATATTTGCAATCAGGGAGCAATCAGTTTCAAGACAGATGAAGAAGGCTTTTGGTATCCTGTGGTAGATACCGTCCTGTGTACGGATTGTCATCTTTGTGAGCGCGTTTGTCCGATTCTTAATTTGGAAAAAGCAAAAAAGCACGGACAGCAATATCCCAAAGTGTATGGTGGCTTTCATAAAAATGTAACCATACGTTTTGATTCCACATCAGGAGGAGTCTTTTCGGCTTTGGCTAATCATATTTATAAGCAGAACGGCTATGTTTCCGGAGCAGTCTTTAATGATGACTGGTCTGTATCCAATTATATATCCAATAACAAGCGGGATTTACCCCGGTTACGTTCCAGCAAATATGTTCAGAGTAATGCGGAAGGTTTGTATAGGAAAATTAAAAAACTGCTTGTAGCGGGTGAGAAGGTCTTGGCATGTGGATCTCCTTGCCAAATGGCTGCATTGCGAACCTATCTGGTAAGAGATTACGAAAATTTGATAATTGTAGATTTCCTATGCCGGGCTACAAATTCACCAAAGGCTTATCGCAAATATCTTGATTATCTGGAAGAAACGCATGGAGGAAAAATCATTTATATCAAAGCCAAGAACAAAGATCATGGTTGGCGGTCATTAGCACGCAAAGTAGTGTTTGATAATGGGAAAGTGTATTATGGTGAAGGTCATGAAGACCATTATCGTAGAGGATATCACGGCAATTATTTTGAACGGCCTTCATGCTATGACTGCAAATTTAAAGGCATTCCTAGAATTTCAGACATTACAATGGGTGATTTTTGGGGAATTGATAAGATTGATCCCTCATTAGATCATAATTTGGGGACATCCATGATACTGGCTAATACAGACAAAGGCATAAAATTCGTTGAAACTATTCGCTCGAAAATGGAGTTGAAGGAGTTCACTCTTGACGATGTGCTTTTAGGAAACCGTGGACCTGTCATGGGAAATTGTTGTACAGAGCCTAAGAATCTTAACCGGGTTGCTATGTTTCGTGAAATGGATACACTAAGGTTTGATGAACTGGCTGCCAAGTATTTTCCGGAAGAAAAACATGGCGTTGGTAAAAAAACTCTTTTAAAGAAGTCCATTAAGTATCTGTTGAAAAGCATGATACATCCATGTCATTTTATTAGAAATCTTTTGTGGAAACTTGACAGCCACGTGTCGGGAAAAATTAATGTGTATGCTCATTGTGCCATTGATTTGCATAAAGGTGCAAAAATAAAAATCAATAACGGTATATTAAATATAGGAGTAAAAAAGAATAGAAAGTCCAAGGTCGAGACACGGTTATTCATGGATACCAATGCAAGATTGAATATCAATGGTTCTCGTAGTTTTATGTATAATTCCGATATTCAGATTTTTAAAGACGCTGAATTGTCCTTTGGTTCCGGTAATTGCAATAGCGGTTTACAGATAGTGTGTGCTGAAAAAATATCCATTGGTAAGGAAACTTATATAGGACGGGATGTCTGGATTCGTGATAATAATGGTGGCCATACTATTGTGCAGGCAGGGTACACAAACTCCGCCCCTGTAATTATTGGTGATTTTTGTTGGATAGGTTCCAATGTTGTTATAATGAAAGGCGTGACTATTGGCGATGGCTCAGTTATAGCTGCCAATAGTGTGGTTACGTCTAACATTCCTCCGCATTCAATGGCTGCTGGCAATCCTGCACAGGTAATTTCTGAAAATATCACTTGGGTACATTAGTATGAAGAAAATTATAAAAGCTATATTACGGTTAATAAGACGTTATATAAAAGGTTATTTGCGTAATAAACGTATATACAGCGAACAGATGAGGGAAGAATTCTATAATATGGTGAATGTACCCGTATCCATGCAAGGCGAATTATCTCTTTCTGAAAAACGTGCTGTGGAAGTTTTATGGGGTGGTATTAATCCAAGACTTTCATTTGCAGAATATGGAGTATTCAAGGAACTTTGCGGCTTTGACCCTCGCTATATGAGTCATCAGACTTATTTGCCTTTAGTAGCACGTACACTGAATAATTATCGCTATACAAAATTGTTTGAACATAAAAGTCTTTTAGGATATTTAGTGAATGGCAGTCTTAAGTTTCCTCGTTGTATAATTCGTTGTGTTGATCAAGAATATTATAATGAACAGATGAATCAACTTATGTTTAAGGACGTTGTTAGTCTTTGTATCCGTGAAAATGTCTTGATCGTTAAAGATTCAGTTGATTCAGCAGGAGGAAAAAGTGTTGAGAAGTTGGAATTGTCTAATCTTTCAGAAAAAGATAAGAAAGCACAGGTTATTCGTGTCTTGAATGAACGGAATCGAGACTTTGTTATACAAGAATGTGTGCGACAGCATTATTCAACAGCTATATTTAACGAAAGCAGTATAAATACTTTTCGGATAACATCACTTTATCTCAATGGCGTGTTTTCCATTTTATCTATTATTTTCCGTTTTGGAAAAAATGGTATGAATGTTGATAATTGGGGGAGTGGCGGAATTTTGATAGGAGTTTCTTCAGATGGAAATCTTCAGGATTTTGGTTATGACATTCAATTAAATAAATATTATGAGTATAATGGTATTGTTTTTAAAAATAGGGTCATAGAACAGATACCTTCATTGTTAAAGCAGATTGAACGTACACATACATCTTGTTTCTCACTTTGTAAATTTATAGGTTGGGATGTATGTTTTAATGAAAAGAATGAGCCTGTCATCATAGAATTGAATAGTTCACAACCAGGTGTATTTGGTGAACAGATCTGTACAGGACCTATATTTGGTGAACGTACACAGGAGGTGATTGACTATTGTAAAAAGAAAGGATTTGAGTACTAAGTTATGGCAGAGGAAGGATCAAATAAAACGATAGTTAAGAATACGATATTTCTTTATATTCGTTCCTTTTTTATGATGGCAACCAATTTATATGCCTCAAGAATTATTCTTCAGACATTAGGAGTCAATGACTATGGACTTTATGGTGCAATTGGAAGCATTGTGGTTATGTTCACATTTATAAATGGAACATTGTCTACGGGTACGAGCCGCTTCTTGACTTATGAATTAGGTTCTGGTAATAAAGAAAAATTAAAGAAGACGTTCAGTGCGTCGTTTGCAATGCATTTGGCATTGGCTTTTATCTTGTTAGTATTAATGGAAACTGTTGGTTTATGGTTTGTGAATAATGAGATGAATATACCTGAGGGCCGAGAGATAGCTGCAAATATTGTATATCAGTTTTCTATACTGACATGTATGTTCAGTTTGACGCAAGTGCCATATAGTGCAAGTGTCATCTCTCACGAGCGTATGAATATTTATGCTTATGTGGGTGTTGCTGAGGCTGTTTTTAAATTAATACTAGTGTTTTTCCTATTGTATATACCAACAACAGACAATTTGATTGCGTATGCAGCAATTTTGGCTGTATGGAATATCGGGTTGCAAATATTTTATCGTTTTTACTGTTATAAGTGTTTTCCAGAAAGTCATTTATCCTTGTGTAAAGATAAAAGCATTTATAAAAATATGCTTTCTTATTCTTTATGGGATTTCATTGGATCATTTTGTGCAAATGGGAATAATCAGGGATTGAATATACTTATAAACCTATTTTTTGGAGTAGACAGTCAATGCTGCAAGAATGGTTGCTTACCAAGTTGATAATGCTATACTAACATTTTCAACCAATTTTATGACTTCTATTCAACCACAAATAGTCAAGTCTTATGCAGCACATAATAAAAAAAAGGTTTTTTCAGTTTGATATATGAGGGTGGGAGGTATAGCTTTTTTCTGATGTCATTGGTAGCAGTTCCTATATTATTGGAAACGGATTTTATTTTAAGTATTTGGCTGGAAGAAGTGCCCGTATGGACATCATTGTTTTTGCGATGTATTGTTTCTATTGCTTTATTCAGAACTTTCGCTAGACCCATGATACAAGGTGTTCATGCAACTGGTGATGTGAAGTTTTTAAATCTTTCGAGCGGCCTGTTTAATGCGCTTACTTATTTGCCTTTGATTTATATTTTCTATTGGTCGGGATTACCTGTGTGGTCATGTTTTTATATACATACAGCCAGTGCTATAATAAGTTCATATTTAGAAGCTTATTCGTTGTATAAAGTTGAAAAATATAGCATGTGGAATTATTTTTTTGATGTTTATTTGCGTTCTATTGCAATATTGCTTTTAGCATCATTGCCATCAGTGATGATTGTTCTTTTATTAGATACAGGTTGGGAACGGTTAATGTTTACAACATCAGTAAGCACCATTTCTATTTTTGTATGTGTATATACTATGGGGCTGAATAGAGATGTAAGAAAGAAGATTTTAATAAGGGTTACTGATAAAATAAGAAGTATATTATGATAATTGAAAACATTGATTTTAATGGTTTATATAATACAAGGCTTGTAGGATTGGCTATGGGCAAGTGGGAAAGAAGAAACAACAATAATTAAAATAGATAATGAATTATATTTATAAGTACGTGGAATTAAGTCGCAAGTATTCATTAGTCAGAACTATAAACAATCATATATTATGATTTACATTTCAAAACCTTATATAGAGGAACGTGGAAATGAGATGTTTCTTGTTTCGATTGTAAAAGATGAATCAAGAAACCTGCAAACGGAATTATGGTATTCTGTTGAAAAACAATACGGTCAGTATCTTTGTGATGATTATGCTGATAGTTTTCTTCTTGTTGTCTTGGCTGTTGCAATGCATTCCAAGCAAGATATAAAGATTGACGCACCTGTTTCTTCAAGGCTTCTTTTCAATGTTCATAACACTCTTCAACCTATATGGCAAAAGGTGCTTCCTGAAAGTAAGATTATAAAAGTCTTAGCAGAAACTAGAGATGATATTATTTATAAGGGAAAAGGTGTAGGATGTGGCTGTTCATTAGGTGTTGATTCTATGTCTTCTTTATATAAACATATGGAATCTGATGTTGTAAAAGGATATGGTGTAACGCATCTTACTATTTTTAACTCGGGTCAGTTTGGAGATTATGATTTAGAGGGGGCGGAAAAGGATTTCAGGAGCAAGGTTGCCGCATTAAGTTCCTTTTCCGAAGAAACTGGCCTTCCTGTTATTGGAGTAAATTCAAATCTTAATGCATTCTATAAAAATTGTGGAGTATCATTGTTACAAAGTTTTGTACAAAGAACAGCAAGTTGTGCCATGGCTCTCCAGAAATTATTTGGAAAATATATTTATGCATCTTCATACTCTGTTGAACAATCTGAAATAAGTACCATAGATGAATCTCATATAGAATGTGCTTTTGTACCTTTACTGAGCACAAATAATTTTGAAATGATACTTTCCAATCCAGGAATGACACGTGTACAAAAGACTGAATATATTAGTCGTAATCCTTTAACCCATAAATATCTTGAAGTTTGTTGGGCAGATCAGACAGCAAAGGAAATTTGGCATAATACAGCTTTTCTTGAAAATAAAACAAAAATCAATTGTGGGTGGTGTGATAAATGTCTCCGTACCTTGTTGACTCTTGATATAGTATTGGGAAGCGTTGCGGCTTACGGTAATATATTTGAATTGTCTCAATATTATTCAAGAAAAGAGAATATATTATTAAAGTATTCCGTGAAAGGAAACACAATTATTTCTATCAGGAAATGGTTGAATTAATGTTTGCCCGTCAATATTCTGTGCCTTATAAAGCGATATATTATTATAAGAAGAGTGTATACCAAGATAAAATTATTATGATTCTGCAAAAAGTGCTTAGTTTACCTCAACGTGCATTAAATAAGATTATAAGAATATTTAAGAAGTAAGAATGTGTGCAATAAAATTCTATAATGGCATAGAGATTCCCCCCATCATTATGTCTACTAACTGGATGGACTATTCTACGATGAAGGAGGTGGTTTCAGCCGGATTAAAAATAGGTTTTCGAGCATTCGATACGGCTCGTGACTATGGAAATGAGCATATCGTAGGAAAAGTGCTCAAAGAATGCCTCGCAGAGCAGGGACTAAAACGTGAAGATATTTTCATAACAACAAAAATAGGGAATAGTCAGCAGCGTTTAGGAAACATCGCAGAGCAGATAAACGTATCACTCAAGAATCTTCAAACAGATTATGTGGATTGTTGGCTTATGCATTGGCCTTATCCGAATTATTATATTGATACTTATCACAAAATGGAGAAAGTCTATCAAAGTGGTAAAGTGCGCGCTATTGGTATGGCAAACTATCATGTGCGTCATTTTAAGAAACTTTGGGAGGCAGGCTTTGATATTGCGCCTCATTGTGTTCAGTTTGAATATCATCCGATGCGTACGGCTGACGATATTGTTGCATTTTGTCGTGCGCACGATATAGTCATTCAGGCATATTCACCACTTTGTCGTATGATTGATCCTATTAAAAATTCACCTATACTCAAAGCTATAGCTGACCGTACAGGTAAAAGTGTTGGTCAGGTTATTCTTCGTTGGCATTATCAACATCAGTCTGTTCCTTGCTTTAAATCCGTAAAAGTTAAACGTTTGAAGGAAAATTTTAATATTTGGGATTTTGAGCTTACTGTAGAAGATATGAAGGCCATCAATTCAATGAATTGTGATTATAAGTATCATCTTGAATCGGCTAGTTGTCCCGGTTTCTGAAACATTCGATTATGAACGTAAAAAGTAACATGAAGAGGTTTATAAGCATTGTTACATTTTGCCCTCTCATCAAGAAGACTCAATGGTATAGCGGAATGTTTGTGGACGCAGACCATCGGGTATACCCGGATAATACCTGGTATCGCACTCACGATGAACGCAATTTTGAAATAGTAATACTTGGAAGCAGCGGAGCAAAATGGGCGTTTGATTTTTCAGATCTTCCGGTTAAAGCTATGAACTGGGCCCAACAGCCACAGACCTTGGTTGAAGACTTTAACCTTTTGCGATGCTATCATTCTATCTTGTGTAAAGGCGGTAATGTTATCATCACAATAATGCCTTTTACAGGACTTAATAAAGAAACCGGTCTGATGGACGCTATGAAATATCTCAAGATAGATACCCAAGGTGAACCCATACAACCCTATCTTTACAAAAAGGCATGTCGTTACGCCAACTATCCGATATTATTCGGCAAACCTGCAATCAAAGCTCTGATAAAGTTTATACTGAGACGTGAAAAGAATATTGACAGATTTGCTGAAGCTATGGTTCATGTGAATGCAATGAATGCGGAACAATTGGACAGGGATGCCAAAAGGTGGATTGACGGATGGAAAAGACAGTTCTCCATAGCGGATTTTGATGCTCCGTTAACCCCTCAGAACATGAAAGGTAGAGAATATCGGGTTTCTGTTATGCGAAATCTTGTTGATTTTTGTGTTGAGCGTGGATACCGCCCTGTGTATGTGATACCACCGGTAACAAAACATCTCGCTAAGTATTACACTCGCACATTTGAGCAAAATTATATTTATTCTTATCTAAAGGAGGTAAACCGGGAAGTGTTGATATTAGATTATAGTAAGGAAAGTGATTTGCAAAAAGATGAATTATACTTCAACTCTTTCTTTTTGAATGCAATGGGACGTAAAGTTTTCACTAAAAGGGTGTTGGACGATTTACATTTAGTTGAATGTTGAGGAAACAGTTTGTCTTTTAGTTGAAAATCAATATGGTTAAGAATAAAATTTCATTTTTATATTCTGTTAGGTATAGACTGGTTATGTTGGACATATACAGATTCTTGAATTATGCATTGCCATAATTACGGTTTTATTTAGCGCACCACTCTTTGTCTGCTGAATAAATTTGTCTAAAGAAACCGCTTTCAAGCGGTTTCTTCCAACTCTTACAAGGATGCATACTCTTTCACCGCATCAAAGCAAGGGCATCCCTTCAGCGGATTCAAATCCCGATGTCCTACAATGATTGCTTCGGGCAGGACAGCCCGCAACTCCCGGAGCAAGGCCAGCAGGGTCGCTTTCTGTTCCAGTGTCCGTGTGTCCGCGGGTATGCCGCCGGCAGACAAGCCCCCTTCATAACAGATGCCGACAGAATGCCGGTTGTGGTTCTTGCAGTGCGCTCCGATTCGCTCCAGCGAGCGTCCGCGGTGAATCCCGCCGTCGCGCGTGATGTAGAATGGTAACCGATATCCTTGAAACCGCGGTGGTGGATATGGTCGTGGCGGCAGGTCTCGAAATCCAGGTTCCGCCCCTCGGGGGTGGCGGAACAATGGATGATGATCAATGTTATCTTGCGCATACCGGCCGGTTAAATACAACTTTGTATACCTATGACGCTGCCTATAGCAGTTGCCACTGCAATGATAACTTTCAGGATGGTGCTCCAAGTAGATTTTCTTTTCTGATTTTCCATAAAGGATAAAGTTTTAAGTGTGATACATTAAAGATTTAGACTTCCGGTTCGTTTTTGCTCTTCAGCAGGTCTGCCACGGTTTTTCCTTCCTTTTCGGCACGCAGTGCGGCAGCTTGTGCGGCACGGCTGGCTACAGGTTGGAATTCCAGTGCGCCGAAGATGGTTTTTAAATCCTCTCCGGGAACATATTGGATATTGACTCCGGTGATATGGGCGGCGGTGAAATCCGTCAGTTTTTCCGTTCCTATACTGGCTATCTGGAGACGGAACTTGCCCAGTTCACCGAAATCCACCTGCTTTCCTTCGGTAAGGGCTTCCAGCAGATTGTCTACAGTAGCGGTGAGAACGGCCACCACATCGGCGCGACTCACGGTAGTCTGTGAAGAAACACGTTTGCTGAGTTGTTTCAAGGTAAGTTCGCCATTGATCTGTGAGGTGGCGTAAGCTTTGGGAGCCGCATCCTTGTCCAGCGGATTGGGACGTAATGAAACACTGTAATTTAATGCCATAATGATTTTGTTGTTAAATGATTAATATGAATTGAACATGACAAAGATAACACTTCGGAAAGGTGTGGATATGAAGGGAAATAAACAGACATGAAGGTGTGTGACACATTGTGGCGGAGAATGAAATAAAGTGAATTAAAGGTTTTGATATATTTTTATATGTGAGCTGTTTTTGTTACATTTGCTTTGATAGATAATCTCTGTGAATAAGCTTGCTGCAAAGGAGTTGTAATAGCTGGATATTTACGGATAATAGAAACGTTTTAAAAAAGTGAATGTAATGAACGAAGAAGAAACGTATATGGGCGAATGGCCGGTGAAGCCTTATTACAAACGGGATTTGGCCATGGGATATGCCCCCGATATCACTCCTGTGGCAGCGTTGAACCGCCTTTCTGCCTGGATACACCATCATAAGCCGCTTTATCAGGCTTTGCTCGATTCGGGCTATGCGGACAGACAGCGTATTTTCAATTCGGTACAAGTGGGGTTGATTTTCCATTATTTGGGAAGACCGTAGGAGTTGGGCGTCCGTATGCTTGGTTCTACACGTCAGTATGTGCAGACCTATGCATACGTATGTATCGCCTCACACAGACGTATATGTGAGGCGACATCACCGTATGGATTAACCATTGTTACTACTACATTCCTCTTCGCTCTCATGCTCTTCATACGTCCGCAGGGTTGGCGGGTGTAGTACACGGTTCCCGTGCGGCACAGTTCCTGGTCGCGCACTTTCAGCACATCCAGGCGGGTGAAGGCACGGTCGGGTTCGTTTATACGGGTGATGGAGAGGATGAAATCGGCCAGATTCGCCCAATTGGCACTGCCGGATATGGTGTACATGTTGATGTCCTCCATTGCGTTCTTTCCGTCTATTTTCTTCAGGCTGCGCGGATGAGCCACGATGATTACCCAGATATGGTTCTCGCGCCCCCACGACTGAAAACGGGTCAGCATCGACTTGATGCTTTGGGTTTCGGTCTCGCCTTTTCCGCTTTGCGCCTCTACAAAAAGATAAGGGTCTATCACCAGATATTTCAATGGCTGCCTGCGGCGTACCAGATCGGCCCGGTGCAGAATGTTTCCGGGAGTGGGCGGCACTTCGTGCATATCCAGATGAATCATGTGAGTGTTCAGAAAATCAATATAGGGTGTCAGCTGCTCGTCGGTATAGGCGGTGGTGTTGGCTTTGCCCAGCAGCAGGTGTATCAGGTGTGCTATATGCTTATCCTTGTCCGGAACCTCGAAAGAGAGGTAGCATACGAAGCGTTCCGTGTCGCGCATGATGCGGCTGGTCAGGTCGTTCAGAAAATCCGTTTTTCCGCTGTTGGGCATACCGGTCATGATGATCAGGCCGCCTGTGTCGGTGGGATGGAAAACGCGGTCGGTCAAGGGGCCGTAGCCCACGCTGTAGCCGTGGTCGTATTTGCCGTGCAGCACGTTCATCACCTCTTCCCTGCGTTGTTCTACAGTGATGATATCGGTGGTGTGGCAGGCACAGGCATCTTCTATGACGCTTTGCACCACTTCGGTGCCGTAAAGATTCATCACATCGCCTATGTCTTTGCACCCTCCGGGCAGGGTGGTGAAAAGGCAGCGTGCTCCGAAGTAGTCGGACAGATGTTTCACCAGTGTGCGTCCGGGCAGGTCGGTGTCACCGCAGATCACGATGTCCTGCACCTGGTCCAGCCAGGAAGTGAATGCCTCGAAGCTTTTCGCCAGGTCGCTTGCCGCTCCCGAGGGCACACTGATGACGTGGCGGTATCCTGCTTCCATCAGTACCAACGCATCTTTTTCACCTTCTACGATAATGAGTCGGGGAATGGTCTCTTCCTCTACCAACAGCGGATTGATGCAGTCTATGTTGTAGGGAGCGCATGGTTTGGTGGGGCGAATCCTGACTCCAGAATTTGCTGTAGGTTACGGGAGATTCTTCCGTTGTTCCGTCCGGAATTTCTATCTCTCCGGATACTGCGGAGGCGTTGGCAGCGGTAACGGTCTTTGCGGATGGCGAGGGGCTGCATGAGCGGTACTTGGCATTAACGGGACGTCCGTCCACGTAGTTCACGTAGGCGATGCAGGGAAAGACGGAGGAAGCCTGTTCGCGTTTGTCCTCACTGTTCTTGGTGATGCAGTAATGACGCAGGCAGCCGATATGCGTTGCGATGGCTGTGGCGAGAGAGATGCCCTGATCGGCCAGATAACGGCGTGCTGCCAGTTGGTCAGGATCCGTACACTTGGGCGATTCGTCCAGCGGCTTGATTTTTTGCAACACGGCGGGGGATAGGATTTTGTAGTCGCCTGGCAGCATGGGGACTTCGTTCACGTTGTTTTCTGTCGCATTTCGATATTCCGGCAGGTTGCCTGTGAGGTGGCGCGTTCCGGGGGGTGGGCATGTTCCGGTTCGATCGGACGACTTTTTCTTTGGGGTAAGAGAACATGGGACGCTTGTCCTTGCAATAATCAGTCAGGATGCCATTGAATTCGCATCCGGCGTAGAAGCAATGATACAGACCTTTGGCTTTCGAGATATACAGATGCATGGTACCGCATTTGGGACACCGGGCAATGAAATTTTTTCCCGCATTCTTACGGTCGGGAAAGTCGGAGAGAGAATAATAAGGTTTCATTTGAATTAAAAATTGAGAATAAAAAATTAAAAAATAAATGCTGGGCAGCCAATGCGCAGCCCACTAATCATAAACCACTAACCACTAATCCCCCGTGTCTATCCATTCTTTGGACAGCACGTTCCAGATGGCGGTTTCGACAGGTCGTGGCGGCGCATTTTCCGGTATTTCCACTTTTCCGTCTATGGGGTCGTCGTAATAACGGATATCTGTGCCGGCGTCCTTCCACTCGAAGGGTGAGATGGGGCGGAATTCACGGAGTTTCCTACGTTTCTCCTCTAGGTCTTTGCCCAGTTCGCTGCTCAGCCGGGCGACGGCTTGTTCCATTAACGACTGTCCGTGGCGCGTCTTCATGAGGTTTTGCAGCCAGATGATTCTTCCTGCGTGCGAGTTCCGTGAGAAGCGGGGATCGGCATCGAAGTGGGGAATGAGAAATTGATTCACCAGAATTACCAGTGTTTGTAATGCCCTTGGGCGGGTGTAGTTGTGACTGGTAGCTATGCGGTTGATGAGCGGGACCAGTACCCGTTGTTTTTCTTCGGGACTGGTGTTGAGCCGGTGGAAGAAATCGGTGGCGGGAGACGGGGCCGGTGAAGTTTTTCTGCTGTCAGGCGTTTCCTGAGGAATTTCTGAAGGGGGCCTTGGAGTATTCGTTTTCTTCGCGTTTGGCACTCCGTTTCCGGCGGAACATCCC
>OIFH01000043.1_pt1 | contig 47150 bp, 50 predicted proteins | sample 1581951 | NCBI WGS metagenome assembly OIFH01 (sample SAMN04414075, study PRJEB24778) | human gut metagenome | material: faecal | host: Homo sapiens | reverse complement strand
TCTCTAACCCTTATTGTGCGGCAGAACGCGGCTTGATTGATGAAGTGATTATGCCCCGTGACACCCGCTATAAACTCATTCAGGCTTTGGAAATGTGTCACAACAAAAACCAAAGCAATCCGCCTAAGAAACATGGCAATATGCCTTTATGATAAAAATCAAGATTCTGCCACAGATTATTCAGATTGACACCAGCCCAATATTAAACAGTTGGTTCTCAATGGAAATAACCGGTGAAAATCTGCGTAGCCTGTGGCGGAAAAGCTTTTTACCTCGTCTCTTTGCTATTCTTTATTCAGCCATGCATTGATCTGTGTCTTGATTTCTTCTTGTGTGTCGGTGTCAAAGCTGCCGATACGGGTGGTATGGCTGCCGCCGGGTAACACATAAACTTTTATGTTTTTCTTGTTCTTCAGCCAAGTAACGCCCGAAGCTGTCCAAGGATCATTGCCGCCATAAATATAGATCATTTCGGGATCATTCTCTTTCAGGAATTTTACTACCTTATTATATAGTGTCTTGTCAAATTTGAGATTTGACAGTTCGGGCGGTAACATTACCTTATGAAGATAGTTACGGCTACTCTTTATCGTCAGATACTTTTTGAAAGGTTTGATGTCATATCCGTAATACCCCAGTTCTTTGGCTGCTTGCACATTGAAAGAAGGGTAGGGAGATTGTTCGGAGAAATAATCCGGCTCACAAATAGCCATGAAATGCTTGAATAGAGTGTGATCATCGGCATCTGTTTCCGGAATTTTATTTACAGGAGTTCCCCATTGCCATAGGGCAAATGAGTATTCCAATACATTGAAGTCGTATACTTCGGCTATAGGAATGCGGAAGGTATATCCTTTATCTGAGCAATATTTTTCGAACATCGGCAACAGCTGGTTTTTGCGTTTAAGTACTTCCAGTTGAAAGTTTTCAACTCGTTTCCGGTTTTCGGGAGTCGAAACTTTATTGGCAATGAACGGTTCGTGACGGCCGTCCTCCAATGATTGGTTGAGGGGGGCTACGTAAGGTACGGAGATATCCACATCATCAGGAAAGTAAGTGCGATAGAACATCGTAGTCTGTCCGCCTTTGCTGATTCCAGTAGCTATCCATTTCTGATCGTATAGTTGTTTCAAAGTCGTGGTTACATGATGCAAATCATACAGTGAATTTTCAACCGTGAGATAATCCCAGTTGCAGGGCTTCGGCATGGACTCACCAAAGTAACGGTATTCCACGAATACCAGATTGGCGTTGAATAATTTGGATAACTCTTCTTGATAACGCGGATGGGTGGCATAATGGGCGGCATAGCCTTCGGTAACCAGTACAGTGGGGCGGTCAAAACCTACATGCGAGAAGAATAACCCTTTGCTTAAAATTCCCTGCTTCGGGGTGATGCGGATCCAATAGTTGATTAATGAAGAATACATATTTCTCCGGATAGGCATCACTTTGCATTGGTTTAATGTCACTGATGTCCGGAAGATTTTGAAGTCTTTTCTGTAATTCAGTGGGAGGAGCTGTGGCCTGGGTTATTTGTAAAGGCAACAAGACGGCCAGTATTGCCCATAACATAAAAGAGTGTGTGTGTTTCATTGTTTATAAATGGTTTAATAACTAATTGGCAACAAAAATAGCATTTTATTTCGATATTGTCGGGTAATCTTTTATCTTTGTGTTACTTAATAAAGCCGAGAAATATGTTTTTTCTTCATCGTATATGGAATTGGTGCAGTCGCTTCCGTCACCGTTGTGGTTACGGAGTACACTCTCCGTCTGATTTTTTTCTGATTACTTCTGTCGTTTATGAAAAATATCACTATTATGCTTATCGGGTATTGAAGGAAAGAGGATTTCCTGCTTATTTGCCACATTATCGAAGAAAAGTGAACCGTTTACTATTCCGGTTGGTTAATTATTTCAGACCAAAGTCATTGATTGAAGTGGGAATTGGTAATGGGGCATCCATAGGATATATGCGGGCTGCGTGTCATACCATGGATTCCATCACCTTGAAAGGCAGGGATTGGACAAAGACTTCTCGACAACTGGAGGAGAAACTGTCGGAGGTGCATACATTAGATTGTCTGCATATAGGGCATACTCCTTTTTATAAAGAAGTTTTTGAACTGGTACTTCCTTATGCCGGACCTCGTAGTTGTTTTATTGTCGGAGGAATTCATGAATCGAGGGAAAAACGGAAATGGTGGGAGCAAATTGTAACCAGTGAGTCGACGGGTATCACTTTTGATTTGTATGACATAGGATTGGTCTTTTTTGATAAAGCAAGATATAAACAGCATTATATTGTAAATTTTTTATAACCAGAACCATGAAGAAAAGCATGATATACACCAAAACAGGTGATAAGGGAACCACATCATTGGTAGGTGGTACTCGGGTGCCGAAAACACATATACGGCTTGAAGCCTATGGCACAGTGGATGAGTTGAACTCGTATTTGGGATTGTTGCAAACGTATTTGACGGATGAGGAGGATAAGCAAATCATTTTTCGTGTACAAAATAAATTATTCTCTGTCGGTTCGTATCTGGCAACGGATCAGACACAAATCGATTTGCGTATGGAAAGTCGTATAGAGGATGAAGACATCCGGATGTTGGAGCAGGCAATTGACGTAATTGACAATGAGCTTCCTCCTTTGAATGCTTTTATTCTGCCGGGAGGTGACCGTGGAGCAGCCGTTGGACATATTTGCCGGACGGTGTGTCGCCGTGCCGAGCGACGTATTCTTGCATTGGCTGAAGAATGTGACATAGATGCCCGTGTAACAGCATTTGTCAACCGTTTATCTGATTATTTATTCATTTTGACCCGAAAGTTAAATCATTTAACTAAAACAGATGAAATTTTTTGGGATAAAAGTTGCAAATGAAATAATTTATTATACTTTTGCGGCTAATTAGAGAACAAAAGAAAAGTATTTACTTAAAAAATAAGAAAACTATGTACTGGACATTAGAATTGGCCTCGAAGTTAGAGGATGCTCCCTGGCCTGCTACAAAGGATGAGTTGATTGACTATGCAATGCGTTCGGGCGCTCCGTTGGAAGTAATCGAAAACTTGCAGGAGATGGAAGATGAAGGCGAAATCTATGAAAGTATAGAAGATATTTGGCCGGATTATCCGAGCAAAGAGGATTTCTTTTTCAACGAAGAAGAATATTAGAAAGAGAGCATAGCGGACAGAATAAAAAATTCTGTCCGTTTTTTGTTTGATATTTCTTTTTGGAAGGGGGTATTGGAAAGCGTAATGTAACTTTCCTGAGAGATTGAACATTATACATGGAAAAAGTGTTTATCTTTGTGGCGTAAACTAAAAATAGACAAACATGAAAAAGATTATTAGTGTATTAATGGTAGCTGTATGTTTGATGATGGCTGCTCCTGCTCAGGCTCAGTTGCACTTTGGAGTAAAAGGTGGCTTGAACCTGTCAAAGGTTAGTTTCTCGAAATCAGATTTAAAAGGAGATAATAAAACCGGTTGGTTCATTGGTCCGATGGCTGAATTCACCCTGCCCATTATTGGGATTGGTGCGGATGTTGCGGCTTTGTATTCACAGACAGAATTGGCTGCAAAGGGATATTCCACCGATGCAAAACTGAAAACGATTGAGATTCCGGTAAATTTGAAATGGTCTTTCGGACTTGGAAGTATGTTGGGTGCTTATATTGCTGCCGGGCCTCAGTTCGGTTTCAATATTGGTAATAAGAAAGGATTTATGAATTATGATCTGAAGAAGAACAACACCAGCTTCAATGTGGGGGCAGGTGTGAAACTGATCCGCCATTTACAGCTTGGCGTGAATTATAATTTTGCTTTGGGGCATACTGCCACTCTTTATGCTGACCCTAATATAATCCTTGATGGTAAACCACTTACTCAGGATGTGAAGATAAAGAACAACACTTGGCAAGTTTCTTTGGCATACTTGTTCTAGACAACCTTATTTAATAAAAGATAAAAAGGAGGCATTCTTTACTGAATGCCTCCTTTTTTGTAATTTTGCACCATGAAAAAATTCGTAGATGTCATAGTTCCATTACCTATTGCCAACCAATACACTTATTCCCTTCCTCAGGAGATGGAAGAGATGGTACAGATTGGTTGTCGGGTGATTGTTCCGTTTGGAAAGAAAAAGTTCTATACGGCAATAGTGGCAAATGTACATTATGCGGCCCCGGAGGGGTATGAAACGAAGGATATAGCTGAAGTGCTAGATTCATCTCCGGTACTGTTACCGAAACAATATGAGTTCTGGCAATGGCTGGCGGAATATTATCTTTGTACATTAGGAGATGTGTACAAGGCGGCTATCCCTTCGGGTATGAAACTGGAAAGCGAAACGTTGGTGGAATATAATCCCGATTTTGAGACCACCGCACCGTTACCGGAGAAAGAGCAGAAAATTCTAGATTTGTTGAGTCGGGATACAGAACAGTGTGTAACCCAGTTGGAAAAAAACAGCGGACTGAAAAATGTGTTGACTGTCATCAAGTCTTTGTTGGACAAAGAAGCCATTTTTGTCAAGGAGGAACTGAAACGTAATTACAAACCGCGTACTGAGGCGAGGGTGAGATTGGTGAACGGAGAAGCGGATGAGGCTTACTTACAACGGCTGTTCAATGAATTGTCACGTGCTCCTAAACAATTGATGATATTAATGAAGTATGTGGAATTGTCCGGTTGGGTAACCAAAGGGTATGCTTTAAAGGAAGTAACAAAGAAAGAGCTGCTTGAAAAGTCAGGAGGTTCTGTTGCCGTTTTTAACGGATTGGTCGAAAAGAAAGTCTTTGAGGTCTATCATCAGGAGATAGGACGTTTGGATAAAGGAATTTTGGATACCGGTGATATTAATCCGCTGAATATTGCGCAGCAACAGGCCTATAGCAACATTCTTCAATGCTTCAGAGAGAAAAATGTGTGTCTTCTGCATGGTGTTACATCCAGTGGCAAGACGGAAATTTATATCCACCTCATTCAGGAGGTGCTGAAAACAGGAAAGCAAGTCTTATATTTGCTTCCGGAAATTGCACTGACCACTCAGATAACTGAGCGTTTGAAAAGGGTGTTCGGACATCGGCTGGGTATTTATCATTCCAAGTTTCCGGACGCTGAGCGGGTGGAGATATGGCAGAAACAGTTGGGAGAGAAGAGCTATGACGTGATTCTCGGAGTCCGTTCCTCTATTTTTCTGCCTTTTCGTAATTTGGGGCTGGTCATCATAGATGAGGAACACGAGAATACGTATAAACAGCAAGACCCCGCCCCACGTTACCATGCCCGTAGTTCAGCCATCATGCTGGCTTCTATGTTCAAGGCGAAAGTGCTGTTGGGAACGGCTACTCCTGGTGTGGAAACTTACTTTAATGCTACCTCGGGAAAGTATGGCTTGGTAGAATTGAAAGAAAGATATAAAGATATCCGGCTTCCTCATATAGAACTGGTTGACATTAAGGAACTGGCGCATCAAAAGCGGATGCAGGGGCCTTTCTCACCGGTGCTGGTCAAGCAGATAAAAGAGGCATTGGAGCGTAAGGAGCAGGTTATCCTGTTTCAGAACCGTCGCGGTTTCGCTCCAATGATAGAATGTCATACCTGCGGCTGGGTTCCTAAATGCAAGAACTGTGATGTGAGTCTGACGTATCATAAGGGGCTGAACCAGCTGACTTGCCATTACTGCGGATATACCTATCAAGTTCCCCGTTCCTGCCCGGCGTGCGGTGGAGTGGAATTGATGCATCGCGGTTTCGGTACAGAGCGTATAGAAGATGATATAAAACTGATATTCCCCGAGGCGAAAGTCGCCCGGATGGACTTGGATACCACCCGTACCCGTACCGCATACGAGAAAATTATCACGAATTTTGAACTGGGCAAGACGGACATTCTGATTGGTACTCAGATGGTATCCAAAGGATTGGACTTTGATCATGTCAGTGTGGTGGGGATTCTGAATGCTGATACGATGTTGAACTTCCCGGACTTCCGGAGCTATGAGCGTGCTTTCCAACTGATGGCCCAAGTGGCAGGACGTGCCGGGCGTAAAAATAAGCAAGGACTGGTCATCCTTCAGACCAAATCGCCGGATTTGCCTGTTATTCATCAAGTGATACATAATGATTATGAACAATTATACTACGATCAATTGGCAGAACGGCAGATGTTTAAGTATCCGCCTTACTATCGTTTGATTTATGTATATTTGAAACATCGCAAAGAAGATGTTCTGGATCTGGCGGCGGATACCATGGCAGCACAGCTCCGTTCCGGATTGGGCGACAGGGTATTGGGCCCGGACAAACCACCGGTTGCCCGTATCCAGACCTTATTTATAAAGAAAATGATTGTGAAAGTGGAGCAGAATGCTTCTATAAAGAAAGTGCGTGATTATCTGCTTGCCGTGCAACGTGCTATATTGGAAGATGAACGTTTTCGTTCGTTGTTAGTATATTATGATGTAGATCCACAATAACCGGTCCATGTTTTGGACGATAATAGAAAAGATAAACGAAAATAAAGATGAAGATAGAATTAGACGTACATACCCATACCATTGCCAGCGGGCATGCATTCAGTACTTTACAAGAAATGGCGCAAGCTGCCGCCGGTAAGGGATTGAAAGTTTTAGGGATAACGGAACATTCGCCCGGTATTCCCGGTACTTGCCATCCTATTTATTTTAGAAACTTGCATGTGGTTCCCCGCCGGATGTATGGGGTGGAGCTGTTGCTGGGGGCTGAGATTAATATTCTGGATGGTAAAGGAAACCTTGATTTGGACGAGGACTATATGAAGATGCTTGATATCCGTATTGCAGGTATCCACTCTTTGTGTTATGAATATGGAACGATAGAAGAAAACACTCATGGAATGGTGCAGGCTATCAGCAATCCTTTTATTCATATTATCAGTCACCCCGGAGACGGTACGGCGGCGTTGCATTTTGAACCGATGGTATTGGCAGCCAAAGAACACCATACTTTATTGGAAATAAATAACAGTTCTTTAAAACCCACCCGTAACAAGCCCGATGCCCGTGAGAACAACCTCACCATTCTCCGTTTATGCAAGAAATATGAAGTTCCGGTCATCTTGGGAAGTGACGCGCATATTTCGTTTGATATAGCCCGTTACGATAATTTGTATGAATTGTTGCAGCTTACCGGGTTTCCTGAAGAGCTGATCATGAACCGTGATGTGAAATCATTTAAAGAATATCTCCATTTGTAGATTATATATGAAAAGAATACTTTTTGTCTGCCTTGGTAATATTTGCAGGTCTTCTTCGGCAGAAGAAGTGATGCGTACTCTCATAAAGAAAGAAGGACTGGAACACGAGATAGAGGTGGATTCTGCCGGAATCCTGAGTTATCATAGAGGGGAATTGCCCGACAGCCGTATGCGGATGCATGCTTCCCGTCGCGGTTACAATCTGACCCATCGTTCCCGTCCTGTCTGTACGGAAGATTTCTATCATTTTGATATGATCATCGGTATGGACGACCGTAATATAGAGGACTTGATGGAACGTGCCCCCGACCTGGAAACGGAAAAGAAAATCCATCGCATGACAGATTATTGCCGCACCAAGGTGGCAGACTATGTTCCCGACCCTTACTATGGCGGTGCGCAAGGGTTCGAGAACGTGCTTGATATATTGGAAGATGCTTGTGCTGGATTACTTACTTCTTTAGTTCCGGATAACTGATACGAGTATGATACATCGTTTTCAGCTTTTCTTTAAACAGCGCTTTAACTGTTGCTATATCCTTGAACGTAATAGGGCATTCTTTGAAATACCCTTCAGATACCTGTGTGTCAATAATCTTATCTACCAGTGTGCTGATGCTTTCTTCCGTGTACTCCGGCAGGCTGCGTGAAGCCGCTTCTACAGAGTCTGCCATCATCAGGACGGCCTGTTCTTTGGTGAACGGGTTCGGACCGGGGTAGCGGAACTTTTCCTGGTCCACTTCTTCGTCAGGATGTTCGTTTTTATATGAAATGTAGAAATACTTCGTCAGTCCCCGTCCATGATGGGTACTAATGAAGTCTTTGATCACTTTGGGCAGATTATGCTTCTCCGCCAGTTTCAGTCCGTCGGTAATATGACTGATGATAACCTGGGCGCTTTGTTCATAACTTAAACTCTTGTGTGGGTTGACTCCCGACTGGTTTTCTGTGAAAAAAGCCGGATTCACCATTTTACCGATATCATGATATAATGCTCCTGTACGTACCAGCTGGCTTTTACCTCCAATCTTGTTTGCCGCCGCAGCAGCCAGGTTTGCCATCTGCAATGAGTGTTGGAAAGTGCCCGGAGCTACTTCGGACATTTCCCGAAGCAAGCTATTGTTGATATTTGACAATTCCACCAAAGTCACATCTGAAGTGAAGCCGAAGGTCTTCTCTAAAAGGAATAATAACGGATAGGCGAACAACAACAAAATGCCGTTAATCATAAAATAGATGTACATGCGCGTATTCAGCTTGGTCAAATCATCTTCATGAATCAGCTCGAAAGCAAAATATAATAAAGCGTAACTGATAAATACAACCAAAGCCGTCCGTAACAATTGCGACCGTTGGGATAATTCTCTCAAACTATAGATTGCCACCATTCCTGCCACTACTTGCAGCAATATAAACTCGTGTGGGAAGCGCAAAGTAATGGAACAGAGTAAAATAATGGTAACATGTGCCATGAATGCCGTTCTTGAGTCGAGGAATACACGGACTATAATCGGAATCATGGCAAATGGAACCACGTAAATACTTGACAAGTTCTGTTCCACCATAATGGAAGACAGGACGGGGAAGAATACAATCAGCGCAAATAGCAAGGTGAGTGTTCCTTTTCGTTCATAATAATCTGCCCGGAACAACTCCAGATAGGCCATGAAGCAGAACAGGAAGATTCCTACATATAATATTTGTCCGGCCAATGTCAGTCTTTTCTCTTGTACCGAGTCGCTGCGTTTTTCCCATTCCTTGCGTAAGGATTCCAATATGTTGTAAGTTTGCTCATCAACAATTTCTCCACGGTCAATAATCTTTTGTCCGTTCAACACAAAGCCGTTTGCCCATGAAATATTAGAGAGCAGATCTTTTTGCGCGGCTTCGGACTTTTCTTCATCATAAACCAGATTAGGTGTAATGTAATCATTCAGATTACATTGTTGTAATATCTTCTTTTTGTAGTGGGCGGTATCCGCATTCAGCAAATATTCATAGGCTTCCTTCACGGTGTACAATTGGTCGATAAAACGGCTTGTTGCTACATTTTTGTCTACCAACCGTATGGCAATGATGCTGTCTTCCTCCATACGCTTCAAGTCATTTCCGGCAATGATTCCGTCTTCATACAGTGCCTTTAATGTACGTTCAATATAACGCACATAGTCCGTGCCCGGCAATGAGTGGCGTAAGGTCTTGTTGTAATCCTCCCTTAATTTGGAAAGGACATTTTTTTCGGCTTCCTTGTCTATTTGGAAATAAGGTTGATAGTCTGCCAGGATGCTGTCCTGTTCCTTTTGTACTTGCAGATCGTTTTTGTAAATCGGAAAATCAAAAGATGCCTGTAACAGTCCGTATTTCCAAGGCTTGTTTATATCAAATTGATAGTTGAACTTCCCTTCATTGGGCAAAAAGTAGACTATTACCGATACTGTGGCAATGAAAATAAGGCTTTTATAAATCAAATTTTTATATGAAAACCGTTTGCTGGTCTTGAAACTTCTCATAATCGTATATTTTTGCGCGCAAAATACGAAAAAATCGGGAAATTTAGATTAATTTTGCAGCGTATTTTATATAAAACAACAATGTCAGAAAGAAAAGTAAGAGTTCGTTTTGCTCCGAGCCCGACGGGAGCGTTGCATATCGGCGGTGTGCGCACAGCCTTGTATAACTATCTGTTTGCTCGCCAGCATGGTGGAGATTTAATTTTCCGTATAGAAGATACCGACTCAAATCGCTTTGTTCCGGGTGCGGAAGAATATATCATTGAGTCGTTTAAGTGGTTGGGGATAAACTTCGACGAAGGAGTCAGCTTTGGTGGTAACTACGGTCCCTACCGTCAGTCTGAACGTCGTGATATTTATAAGAAATATGTACAGGTGTTGCTTGACAGCGATAAGGCGTATATTGCTTTCGATACTCCGGCAGAGTTGGATGCCAAACGTCAGGAAATCTCTAATTTCCAGTACGATGCTTCTACCCGTATGTCTATGCGTAACTCTTTGACTCTGCCAAAAGAAGAAGTGGATGCACTGATTGCCGATGGGAAGCAATATGTGGTACGTTTCAAGATTGAACCGAATGAAGATGTACACGTACATGATATTATCCGTGGCGAGGTAGTGATCAATTCTTCCATTTTAGATGATAAAGTTTTATATAAATCGGCGGATGAACTGCCTACTTATCATTTGGCAAACATTGTGGACGACCATTTGATGGAAGTTTCCCATGTAATCCGTGGTGAGGAATGGTTGCCTTCCGCTCCGTTGCATGTCCTGCTGTACCGGGCTTTCGGCTGGGCGGATACCATGCCCGAGTTCGCACATCTTCCCTTGTTGTTGAAACCGGATGGTAACGGTAAACTGAGCAAGCGTGATGGTGACCGTCTTGGCTTCCCTGTTTTCCCGTTGGAATGGCACGACCCCAAAACCGGTGAGGTGTCTTCCGGTTATCGTGAGTCGGGTTACCTGCCCGAAGCTGTTATCAATTTCCTTGCCCTGTTGGGATGGAATCCGGGCAATGACCAGGAACTGATGTCTTTGGATGAACTGGTGAAGCTTTTCGACCTGCACCGTTGCAGCAAAGCCGGAGCGAAATTCGACTTTGAAAAAGGAAAATGGTTTAACCATGAATATATATTGAAGAAAAGCAATGAGGAAGTAGCCGGGCTTTTCATGCCGATCTTGAAAGAGCACGGCATTGAAGCTCCTATGGATAAAGTAGTGACCGTGGTAGGTTTGATGAAAGATCGTGTAAGTTTTATCAAGGATTTGTGGGAAACTTGCAAATTCTTCTTCGTCGCTCCTACGGAATATGATGAGAAGACCCGTAAAAAACGTTGGAAAGAGGACTCTCCCGAACGTATGCTGGAGTTGGCGGACGTGTTGGAGGCCTTGGACGACTTCTCGCTGGAGAACCAGGAAGCTGTGGTCATGAAATGGATAGAAGATAAAGGTTATCACTTGGGTAATATAATGAATGCTTTCCGTTTAACCTTGGTAGGTGAGGGTAAAGGCCCGCATATGTTTGATATTTCAGCCGTTTTAGGGAAAGAAGAAACATTGCGACGCATTCGTCGGGCTGTGGAAGTGCTCAAGTAATAGCCGGTAGTTATGATTTATAACTTAGTCATCTATATTTATCTATTCGGGGTGAAGGTTGCCGGCCTGTTCAGTGCCAAGCCTGCCAAAATGGTAAAAGGACACCGGGAGGTATTTGATATCTTGCGTAACAAGATAGACAAAAACGCCCGTTACATTTGGTTTCATGCAGCTTCATTGGGTGAGTTCGAACAGGGACGCCCTTTGATAGAACGTATCCGTAAGGAGCATCCCGAATATAAAATATTGCAGACATTCTTTTCTCCCTCAGGGTATGAAGTGAGAAAGAACTACCAGGGGGCAGACCTTGTCTGCTATCTGCCTTTCGACACTCCGCGTAATGTCCGTCGGTTTGTAGAATTGGCTAATCCCTGTATGGTGTTTTTTATCAAGTATGAATTTTGGCAGAATTACTTGAATGAGTTGCATAGGAGAGGTATTCCCACCTATAGCGTATCTTCCATTTTCCGTCCCAATCAGATTTTTTTCCGTTGGTATGGGAAGAGATATAGTGAGGTGCTGAGGACTTTTTGCTCATTTGTTTGTACAGAATGAAGTTTCCAAAAAATTACTGGCAACAATTGGTGTGACCGATGTGACAGTTGTGGGCGATACTCGTTTTGACCGTGTGCTGGATATCTGCCATCAAGCCAAGCAGCTTCCGCTGGTGGAGAAGTTCAAAGGTGGCTCGTTGACTTTTGTTGCAGGCAGCTCATGGGGACCGGATGAGGATATTTTTATCAAATATTTCAATGAGCATCCTGAGATGAAACTGGTTATTGCTCCTCATGTGGTGAGCGACAGTCATTTGAAAGAGATTTTAGATAAGGTGAAACGTCCGTGCATCCGCTATACCGAGGCTACGGAAGAAAATGTGACACAGGCCGATTGTTTGATTATCGACTGTTACGGATTGCTGTCCTCCATTTACCGATATGGTGAGATTTCGTATATTGGGGGTGGTTTCGGAGTTGGAATTCATAATGTGCTGGAAGCGGCTGTATATGGTATTCCTGTGGTATTCGGACCTAACAACAAGAAATTTCGCGAGGCGCAACATTTGTTGGAGCAGAAAGGCGGTTTTGAAGTGACTGGCTATGATGATTTTAAACGGCTGATGGACAAATTTTTGTCGGATAAGGCTTGCTTGCAACAAGCAGGGAAAGCTGCCGGAAATTATGTGAACCATAATGCCGGAGCATTAGAAAAGATAATGAAAGATATCACTCTCTGATTGTTTCAAGGTGATTTGAGTATATGCAGGTTATAGAGAAGATTTGGCTCTATAACCTGTTTTTTTCCTTCAAATCCTTCATTGTAAGGTAATATATTGTTACTCAGTTGTTTATGATGAACCATTTTTACTTTATTTCCTTCATCCGGATATAAATCCTTCAGCCTGCTGAAATGAGGGCTTATCCGGCTTTTGGGTCAGCAGAAATTTAGTGGGGATTTATTTCATACAATTGTTTGTGATACCCCCCTGTACGAGCGTTCGTAATTTTATGGATGGTTTGTATGACAGGCAAAAGTAAAGATTGGGATTGGATATATGCCCTCACTTTAGCATTTCGACTTGTTGCTATATAACATACATGTAGTCAGATGTATATCTTCCTGCCAATATGTTGTTTCGCTTTTTTATAAGAAGGCAGTCTGGGGACTTTTCCTCCCTGCTTAAGGAATGCGTAGCTTTGTAATCAGATTCATCCTTAAAAGCTCTTGTCTATATTTCTAAACCTTTCCCGCCGTATGGTTAAAGGTTTTTTTTCCTGTTTGTTCTATCTCCGTAAGCCTTTGGAGTTAACTCCATAGCCTTGGGAGATAACTCCAAAGCTTATGGAGATAGCTCCAAAGGCTATGGAGATAGAATACATCCGTATAAAAAGGTTTAATCAGGAGATAGAAAAGGTTTATGCAACAGGGTTCGATCTATTGTCATTTCCATAATAATTCCAAATGCTTCTGGACTTTTATAGTAGAACTTTAAAAAAATTGGTTGATGGGATTTCTCTTTGATGAAACAAAAAAAGTTAAAATGATGAACTTTTCTCCTTTTAAAGCTAACATAAACTCTTTATAAGTAGCAACATTCTGTCTTTCAGTTTGTTATGCTTCGCTTTTACATGACCCGATTTATATATCTCTTGATAAGAGATATATATTTTTCTGTGCAAAAATAAAGCAAAGTTTTGAGAACTAATACATTTTTTGGCAAAAAAATAGGAATTTATATAAAAAATAGTTCTCTCACTTATTTATATTCTTCTTTATTCCGTTTCAACAGCTCTGTAATATGTTGATATAATGTGTGTTAATGCTTTTTGTAGATCTCTTATCAAGAGATCTACAAAAAATGTCGTTTTTAAGACCTTTTTATATATAGAATATATCTGGACTTTGAAGCGGTATAACTAAATGAAAACAACATAAAGCAGATGGAATATCTATTTCTGAGACGTAAACGCACGACCGCTACTTCCGAGCGGCAGAAAACTTTGCTTTTCAAGGCCGCCGAGCGGCAATGGAAAGAGGAGTTTGCCGGAAAGGGAACAGACATTCGCAAGGTGGATTGCAATATATATAAAGGTATATTGTACCAGCTTGAGATACGTCAGGTATTCCTTGACACCTCGCTTTCTCTGAAAAAACTGAGTGAACTGCTTGAAACGAACCAGACCTACCTGAGTAATGTAGTGAATAAGTATTTTGGTTGCAACTTGAAGGAACTTGTGAACAGCTATCGCGTGGAATACGCCAAGGAACTTCTTGATTCCGGTCGTTGCACATTGAATGACTTGCCCTGTAGTTGTGGTTTCGCCTCTAAAAGTGCTTTCTACTCGGCTTTCAGTCGTATTGTGGGCATATCACCTTTATCTTATCAGTCCAGGGAAAGGAGGAAACGGTATTTACAGGTGATAAACTAGCTAAGTTATTAATAATGAAGTTAATATGTATAACCAATTTTAGTTTTTAAATTTATAAATTTAAAGTTTTCTATTATGAACAAAAAGTTTTTAAGTGCAATCCTGTTCGGAGCCTTGATGGTTTCGTCAACAGGAACATTTGTGTCTTGTAAGGACTATGATGATGACATTGACCGCATCGACAAGGAATTGAGCGAAGTCAAGGAAACCATTGCAAGTCTTGACTCGGCAATTAAGGCAGGTAAATTCGTTCAGTCATGTAATGAGGTTACCGGTGGATATGAACTGGTTTTCACTGACGGTTCCAAAATTACTATCAAGAATGGTACTAATGGAGCAGATGGTACTACTGTTATCCCTGAATTCCGTGTGGAAGGCAATTACTGGCAGGTTAGCACAGACAAAGGTGCTACTTGGGTGGATGTGAAAGATACCGAAGGTAACAAAGTTCCGGCCAGAGGTCAGGATGGTGAAGCTGCCGGTTCAAACGTGTCTTGGGTGACAGTGGATGGTGTGGAATACATCAAGATCGGTGACAAAGTTACTGATTTGAAGCAGAACAATGAATTTCCTAACATTGCTGTAGATGCTGAAAGCAAGACTGTAATTGTGACTATCGACGGACAGAACTATACTTTGCTGCAGGAAGGTTCTGCATTCAAAGGGTTGCAGACTGTGGTTTACAGAAAACAGGCTGTTGATGATTATAGTGATGTTTGTAAGGCTTATGATATCTATTGGCAGGAAAATGAAGGAAGTTTTAACCCGGATAAGGATGTTTTGTTTGCATCTGTTCCTGCTTATGCTTCATTCAAGGTATATCCGGGTGATTTCTCATTGAATAATGCGAAATTCTCCTTTGTTGATACGTATCAGGTTCGTAGTGTTGCTCCTGCTTTGACCTATATGGAAGGTTCTGCAAAATTAGAAAACGGTATTTTGAGCCTTGCTATTTTACCGAATGAAGGTATTGGAAATAATACCTATGCAACCTCATTGGATGTAACTATGTATGGTCAATATACATCAGCTTCCGATTATTTCACGGTAAGTAGAACACATGCATCTGTAAAGAGCATTGTAAATGCTTTTACCTCTACTAATATGAAAGAAGATGAATACCCTGCAATAATCAATGCAGATGGTGCTTCTTATGATGGTAAATCTTATGGATGCTTTGACTATCAAGGTGTTTATAATGTAAATGATTCTATTGACGCTTACATTTCCGGAGATGCAAAAGTATGGTTGAAGTCAACCAATATTTCATATACCAGAGTGTTCAGATTGTTGGATCAGAATGAGGATTATACATTTAATGGACAACCTATTAAAACTCGTCAGGGTATCTTTGATTTTAAAGATAATGTTTTGTCTGTAAAATCGACTAACCAGGCATCTGCTATTGATGAATATGCTGCAATAGAAGTGACTACTACAGTTAAACCACAGGAAGAAGGTGTTAAAGAATACGAGGTGAGAAATGTAGTATTCATCAAGGCTGTTCGTCCTGCTGTTAATCCTGTATTCGGAACCGTTGCTTTGAAACCGTTGGATGCTAAGGAAAACTTTGCATTTGCATACAATAGCTCAAAAGCTCGGATCATTACTTTGGATGTTCGTAACTTTGAGGCTGCTATTGAAGGTCGTGATGTTATTTCTAATAAAAATCAGGAATATTGCACATTCATTACATTGAACAAGCCTGTATATGATGCTGGTGGCAAGTTGTTAAGTTATCAATCAATATCTGATAACTGTAATCAATATTATCAAAATAACAATTTATCGACTAATATTCCTGCAAAAGTTACAGACTTGGCTAAAAATCTTGAAACGGTTAAAAATGAAGCTGTCTTGTATTATAAGAACGGTGGAAACAATGCTGACAAAGACTCTTTGTTCTTGATTTTGACACCGGGTGCTGACTTTGTACAGTTCAAGAATATGTCCTTGTTGGCTGGAGCTTCTTCTTATTATCCTGGTTGGGGAGCTACCGAGAAAATGACTAACGGAGTGAACACACCGTATGGTGTTTACAACAGCTTCGTAAACAAACTGTTCAAGGTTTCTGTAGATAACTTCTCTGTAACCTATAACTTTGATTGTCCTATCAAGGATGAATACAAGAGTCGTACTATTATCGGTACATGGACAAAAACTGGCGGTGCTTATAGCAAGTTCATCATGGAATCTCAAGAATTCGACAAGATGTACAATGTTGTTCCTGAAGATGCGACAGTTGAGTTTGAATTGGATTATAAGAAGCAGAATGCTTATGTTCAGGAAATGATGAAAGAAAATAACATTGAATGGACTAGCACTAATCAGATTGCCTTTACTCCGCGTGTAGATTTGGCTAAGGTTGGAACTTTGAAAGTTGATATCTATGATGCTACAGCTGGTTCTGCTAAGCGTGTATTGTTTGCAACTGAAGACTGGAAGGTGGAACAACCTATCTTAGAATTCTCTGCAATAGTAGACTTGAAGTATAATAATCCGGCATTGGCTACAAACGATCAGATTAAGATTATCGATTTGATTAATGCTTTAGGTGCAGCAGACAAGAAGAAATGGACTGAACTGACATTGAAAGATGCTGTTAAAAATGTATTGGTAAAATACAATGCCGCTACGATTGCTGCTGAAGAAACCATAGCTGAAACATTGTATAGAAAAGATGCTGCTGGTAATGCTGTTGCTGAAGCTACAGGATTGGAAATTTCTTTGGATGAGAATGAAAAAGACTTTACTTATGATGCAGCTACTGCAACTCTTACTTGGAAGGGAACTCCGACAGGTACAGTATATACTCATGATGTAAACTTGAACATTACTTATACTCATAACTGGGGTGTTGTAACCAAGACATTCAAGGTAACTGTAACAAGAAAAGTACAGTAAACATTTGGGCTAAGATAGGAAGTATAGTTTAAATTTGATATGCTTTCTTCTTGATAACCTCAAGCGAGGAGGGGATATGAATCTGATAACAGAGGAATATCCTCTCCTTTTTTATTATAAAAATAGATTCTTGATATAATGACGAAATTAGTTCGATGCGGTATAAACTTTTATGCGGATGTGGATCATCAGAAGGCGGTAAATGATAGGGATTCCTTGCAGAACACTAAATTAATGGAACATTATACTCACCTTCTTGGTCAATTACAGTATGAAGGAGCTGGTATCTGGAGCCGTTTTAATATTATGTTCGGAATAAATGTTTCTTTATTCGGATTGGAAACCGTCTTGTTTAACTCTGTATGCCAAACTTCTGAATACCTGACATTTATTATTGCATTTGGAGGATTGTCATTCTCAATATGGTCTATTTACGTAATGCAGAGATTATGGAGTTATCATGAGCACTGGAAGAATATGTTATGTGAAGCGGAAAAGACTTTTCCGGATGAGTATGTGAAACTTTTCACAAAGATTCCTTCTAATTTGAAAAGAGAGAAAAAATCTTGGGAGTTATGGCTGAAATCATACACTCAACCTTTTTTTGCCATATTGTCTCTTATTTGGTTGCTTATTATAGTGTTAAACCATGCTATTTATACTGATATGCTGAATAAGGAAAATATTATTCATCACGTGGGTGTGGTGAAAATACAACAGAATGAAAATTTAAAAAATAATGAAGATGAAAAAGATGATGGATTCGACTACTGCGATTATTACTACAACAGATAATAGAGTATTGTTGCAAAAAAGAGATGAGAATCCGGATATAGAGTACTCCGGATGTTATTCTCTTGTTTCTGGCTACCTTGAGGAGGAGGAAACCCCTCTAGACGGTATTATCAGAGAACTGAAGGAAGAATTTGAACACAAGAAATCCTCAAAGGTACATTTTAGTTCTATAACCTATCTGGGGTCTGAGTATAGAGCAGACTATGATAGATGGGAATATATTCATCATACTTATTTGATGGACGATGCAGCGGATATCCGTATTTTGGAAGGTGAATCTTTTGTCTTGCTGGATATGGATGAGTGTTTGAGATTGGAGAATCTTGCTCCTCATCATAAATTGTTTTTATTAAAATATCGTGCCGGATTATGTAAAATTGACGTGCGTGAGCAATCGAAAAAAATGTTTGATGAAATAACTGTCAGGGATTTGATAAAAGTGGAATCCGTAGGGAATGTGAAAAATTATAGCTTGCTGGAGGCGGGGACTGGTTTTGTAATTGGCGAGGATACTACTTTGAGTGCTTCAATTCCAGCGGTGGAAGCCGCTAAATATATAGGATTCTTGCAATTCGTCCCAAAGGTTCTCAGAGGTAATCATTATCATTTTAGAAAGGTGGAATATATGCTTATTTTACAGGGGCGTATGCAGGCTACTTTTCAGAAATATGATGATAGTGAGGCTGTAATAGAAGAGATTTGGGAAAAGGGGGATTTGGTAAGGACTTTACCGGGGTGCGTCCATACATTAACAGCTTTAGGAGAGTCGAATGTGTTGACTGTTGAGTTTTCTCCACAGCCTTATGTTGCGAGGGATGTGTTGATGAATGATAAAAAATAGCTTGAGTATGGGAACCATTGCAGTAACGGGGGCTACCGGTTATTTGGCTGAGAAATTGATAGAACGGTTGATTACCCAAGGACATACTATTCATGCGATAGTCAGGAATGAAGGAAAACTGATTGCTCTGAGGGAGAAATTTAAAGGCGTTCAAATCTTTCCATGCCCCATTGAAGATTATCTTTTATTGAAAAAGGCATTGAATGGTTGTGATGGGATATTTCATTTGGCTGCGTTTAAAGATGTCATTTTGGCAAAAGAACATCCTCTGAAAGCTGTTCAGACTAATATTCTTGGTACGTTGAATCTTCTTAAAATAACTGTTGAGGAGCAGAACATAAAATTTATTCTGGCAACAAGCACTGATAAAGCTGTTCAAGTTTCAGGAACGTATGGGGCTACTAAATTGCTTATGGAGAATCTTTTTGAGGATTTTGAACAAATAAACGGATCGAATTGCGCTTATAGGATCGTTCGTTATGGAAATGTATTACATTCTACAGGATCTGTTTTGGTAAAATGGAAGTATGCATTAGAAAATAGGAAGGAGCTTATATTGACAGATCCTGAAGCTACCCGGTTTTTTATTACGTGGGAACAGGCAATAGATGTTATTTTTTCCTGTTTAAATGATGCTCAAAGTGCGGAACCGTTTTATCCGCCTAATATGAAATCGATAAGCTTAGGAATTTTATTGGAACTCGCAATAAGAAAGTATGCTAAAACTATTCCTGACATCAGAGTTATCGGTTTACAAAAAGGGGAAAATAAGCACGAGTGTATCACGGCAGACTTAAGCAGTGAATATGCTGAAAGATGGAATAATGAGGAATTATTAAACCTTATCTAGAAAAGGGGAATGAAAGATATAAATTATTGTTATGATGAGGATATGTTGCTACTATGAATGATAAATGGTTAAATCTTTCTTTTAAGACGGGGAATTGCAGTATATTGATTACTTTTATCCTGTATCATAACTTATTAAACCTCGGATAGATATGGGAACAGAAGGCATACAGGATAAATACATCAACCCTTATACCGATTTCGGCTTCAAGCTGCTTTTCGGCACGGCAATGAACAAGGAACTTTTCGAGGCTGCCGAGATAGCTAAGTTCAATCCTAAGGAATTAGGCGAGTATTGGGAAAGTTTGAAGAATTTCCGCGACTGGTACAGCGTGATGTCCACCCAGTTGAAAAAAGGGCGTGAGGAAGGTCTTAAAGAGGGCCTTGAAAAAGGTCTTGAGCAAGGTCGTAAGGAAGAATGCTTCAAGAATGCAAAAAAAATGAAACAGGCCGGTATTGCATTTGATGTAATTGCACAGGTTACCGGTCTGTCTATAGGGGAAATAGCGTCTTTGTAAGTCGTTTACAGCACCAGTCCGTCCAGCATCTCGATATAAAGCCTTATCGCTTCCTCAATTTCCGAAACCATGATATATTCATCAGCCGTGTGTGAACGGGAGGACTTTCCCGGACCGATTTTGACAGACGGGAACTTCATCAACGCCTGATCGGACAAAGTAGGAGAGCCGAAAGGTACACGTCCTAGTTTTACCGCGCATTTCACAAAGGGATGCTCGGCACTGATATGAGATGAGTTCAAGCGGAAAGAACGAGCTTTCGCCTCGCTTTTTAGATGGGCACTTATTTCTTTGAATAGTTCTTCGTTAGAGTAACATTCATTACTGCGGATATCCACAACGAAAGTACAAGTATCGGGGATGACATTATGCTGCGTGCCGGCATTTATTTGTGTCACGCTCATTTTGACAGGCCCCAGCAGGGAAGATTCCTTTGGGAATTTATAATCACGGAACCACTGAATGTCTTCCAGTACCTTGTAGATAGCATTCACTCCTTCATTGCGTGCGGCATGTCCGGCTTTGCCGTATGCGGTAACATCCAGCACCATCAATCCCTTTTCGGCAATAGCAGGCTGCATTTCTGTCGGTTCACCCACTATGCCTAAGGTGATGGGAGGTAGTTGGGGCAATACGCTTTCTATTCCGTTTTTTCCGGAAACTTCTTCTTCACATGAGGCAAGAAAGATCAGATTGTATGCCTGCTCGGTTGTAGAGAGATGGCGGTACGCCTGAAATAAGGATACTACACTGGCGCCGGCGTCATTACTTCCCAAACCGTAAATCTTTCCGTTTTCGGCTTTCGGAGTGAAAGGATGTTTCCGCCATCCGTTTACCGGTTTTACGGTATCGATGTGGGAATTTAGTAAAATAGTCGGTTTGTTGAGGTCGAACATCGGACTGATACACCAAATGTTGTTGCCCGAACGACCGGTCATGATACCTGTTTCTTCAATATAGTTCTGCAGAAAGTCAGCGGCAGCTTCTTCTTCCCGGCTCAATGAGGGGATACCGATTAACGAATTCAGCAATGTGGTTGCTTCGGAAGTGTAATATTCTATATCAATCATCTTGATTTTAATAATTTAATGTGTTGCAAAGATACTATTTTTGCGTGGTAAACGGTGATGAAAAAGTAGGTAATTAAGTTAGATATGCAACTAAATCTTTCGGCTGATTTCTTCTAACTCTTTGACTAATTGGGAAAATTAATGCCTGTTTATAGAGGATAATTCCAAATTAAACGATAACTTTGCCGATGAATTAAAAATAAATCTTTGGAATGAGTAGTTCTTTCTTATCTGTCCTGATACAACGTCAGGCAGGGAAATATGGTGATCGTGTAGCGTTGCGTTACCGCGATTATAAAACAGAAACATGGATTCCGGTTTCTTGGAACCAGTTTGCCGCAACTGTAAAAACAGTTTCGAATGCATTGATAGAATTAGGTATAGGCATACAGGAAAATATAGCAGTTTTTTCTCAAAATAAACCGGAATGCCTGTATGTGGACTTTGGAGCTTTTGGGGTACGGGCTGTTACTGTACCATTTTATGCTACCAGTTCCGAGGCGCAGGTACATTATATGGTAGGTGATGCCGAAATACGTTATATTTTTGTAGGTGAACAGTTGCAATATGATGTGGCGTTCCGGGTTATGCTACTGGGAAGCCAACTGAAACAGATTATAATTTTCGACAGGGAGGTAAAGCGTGATGAGCGGGACCAGACTTCCATTTATTTTGATGACTTTCTGAAATTGGGTGAGGCGCATCCGCATCAAGCTGAGGTAGACAAGCGTACTTCAGAGTCGGGTAATGGTGATCTTGCCAATATTCTTTATACCAGTGGAACAACCGGAGACAGCAAGGGGGTGATGTTGCATCATTCTTGCTATGAGGCGGCCATTCCGGCACATGATGAACGTTTCCCTCAATTGGGTGATCAGGATGTGATTATGAATTTCCTTCCTTTTACTCATGTGTTTGAGCGTGCATGGACTTGCTGGTGTCTTTCGATGGGGTGTACTTTGTCTATCAACTTGCGTCCTGCTGATATCCAGAAGACAATAAAGGAGATCCGTCCTACGGCTATGTGCAGTGTTCCCCGTTTCTGGGAGAAAGTGTATGCCGGCGTGCAAGAAAAAATCAATGAGACAACCGGATTGAAAAAGAAGTTGATGCTGGATGCTATTAAAGTGGGACGTGAACATAATTTGGATTATGTGTACAAAGGGCTGACTCCTCCGCCTGTATTGCACATGAAATATAAATTTTATGAGAAAACGATCTATAGTTTGTTGAAAAAGACTATTGGCATTGAAAACGGGCGTTTCTTCCCTACTGCCGGTGCGGCTATTCCACCGGCTGTACAGGAGTTTGTTTTGTCGGTGGGAATTAATATGGTAGCCGGTTATGGATTGACGGAATCTACTGCAACGGTTGCTTGTGAGAATGATAATGACCATGTGGTTGGTTCGGTGGGGCGTATCATGCCCCATGTGCAGGTCAGAATAGGGGAGAATAACGAAATAATGTTACGTGGTGAAGGAATCACTCATGGCTATTATAAAAAGGAAGCTGCTACGAAGGCGGCGTTTACTGAAGACGGATGGTTCCATACCGGTGATGCGGGTTATATAAAAGATGAGCATTTGTTCCTTACAGAGCGTATCAAGGACTTGTTTAAAACTTCAAACGGAAAGTATATCGCTCCTCAAGCCATTGAAGCCAAATTGGTGGTAGACCGTTATATCGATCAGATTTCTATTATTGCCGATGAACGTAAATTTGTTTCTGCTTTGATTATTCCTGAATATAAACTGGTGAAAGAGTATGCCGCAAAAAAAGGTATTCGCTATGAAAGTATGGAGGAACTGTTGCAGAAACCGGAAATTATCGATTTGTTTAAAGAGCGAATTGATACACTGCAGCAGCAGTTTGCACATTATGAACAGATCAAGAGGTTTACTTTGTTGCCCCATCCTTTCAGTATGGAGCGTGGTGAGCTGACCAATACGTTGAAAATAAAACGTAATGTGCTGAACAAGAACTATGCTGCCGAAATAGAAAAGATGTATGAAGAATAATGGGAAAATGAATAGATTTCCACTATCTTTGCATCCTGAAATGCAAAAATTCTCAAGATGATAACAATAGAGCAACTGAAAGACGTAAAAGAACGTACTGCGGCACTTGAAAGATATCTGGACATAGAAAATAAACTGGTTCAGGTGGAAGAAGAACAACTGCGTACGCAGGCGCCCGGTTTTTGGGATGATGCCAAGAAAGCAGAAGCACAAATGAGGAAGGTCAAAGATCTGCAAAAATGGATCGACGGTTACCGTGAGGTAAAGACGATGGCAGATGAACTGGAATTGGCTTTTGACTTTTGTAAAGACGATTTGGTTACCGAAGAAGAAGTGGATGCAGCATATCAAAAGGCTGTCACTGCGGTGGAGGCATTGGAACTGAAGAATATGCTTCGCCAGGAGGCTGACCAAATGGATTGTGTATTGAAAATTAATTGTGGTGCTGGTGGTACTGAAAGTCAGGATTGGGCTTCCATGCTGATGCGTATGTATATGCGTTGGGCGGAGACCAATGGCTATAAAGTGAGCGTGGCTAATCTTCAGGATGGGGATGAGGCCGGAATCAAGACGGTGACAATGAATATTGAGGGCAGTTTTTCGTATGGTTATCTGAAAGGTGAGAATGGAGTTCACCGCTTGGTGCGCGTGTCTCCTTATAATGCTCAGGGGAAACGGATGACTTCTTTTGCTTCTGTGTTTGTAACGCCGTTGGTGGATGATAGTATTGAAGTGACAATTGAACCTGCCCGTATGTCTTGGGATACTTTCCGTTCGGGGGGGCTGGCGGACAGAATGTGAACAAGGTGGAGTCAGGAGTACGTCTGCGTTATCAATATAAAGATCCATATACCGGTGAGGAAGAGGAAATCTTGATTGAGAATACTGAAACCCGTGACCAGCCGAAGAATAAGGAAAATGCGATGCGCCAGTTGCGCTCAATTTTATATGATAAGGAATTGCAGCACCGCATGGAAGAACAGGCCAAGGTGGAGGCAGGCAAGAAGAAGATTGAATGGGGATCACAAATACGCAGTTATGTCTTTGATGACCGTCGTGTGAAGGATCATCGTACTAATTTTCAAACTTCGGATGTGAACGGAGTGATGGATGGAAAGATTGATGGCTTTATCAAGGCATACTTGATGGAGTTTTCCGGTTCGGAGAATTAGTAATTTCTTCGTAATTTATTTGTTTTCTTCTAGAAACTTTGTACTTTTGGGATATTCAAAGGAGATGGTTTAATCTTAAAAATGAAATACTTATGGGAAAGAATAAGAAAGCTGCTTATAGTAAGCGGGAAGAAGAGAAAGCAAATAGGATTGTAAAAGGTCTGTTCATCGGATTAATCGTATTAGCCCTTGTTATTATGGTAGGCTATGCCATGTATGGATAAAAACAGAAGAAGAAGAAATAGTGAAGTCCTGCTGAGGTTATTCTTTGCGGGGCTTTTTTATATATTAAAACGCTATGGGACAAGAAATAGAACGAAAATTTTTAGTAAAGGATGACAGTTATAAACTAGAGGCTTATGCGCATAGTCATATTGTGCAAGGTTATATCTGTAGTGCTCGTGGAAGAACTGTCCGGGTGCGTATTCGGGATAATAAAGGGTATCTTACTATCAAAGGGGCTTCCAATGACTCCGGTACAAGTCGTTATGAGTGGGAGAAGGAGATCAGTTTGCAAGAGGCCGAAGAGTTGATGAAACTGTGTGAGCCTGGGGTGATTGATAAAATCCGGTATTTGGTGAAAAGTGGAGAGCATATCTTTGAAGTGGATGAGTTTTATGGTGAGAATGAGGGCTTGACTGTAGCGGAAGTGGAATTGAATAGCGAGGACGAATTGTTCAAAAAGCCCCATTTCATCGAAAAAGAGGTAACGGGAGATATTCGTTATTATAATTCTTTTTTGATGAAGAATCCTTATACTCGCTGGTAGATAATATATAGGCTTCTTTAACGTCTGAAAATAAACTACTTGCTATCGTTTACCTACCTTTGTAACAAACACAAACTCATTATTGATATATGAAACACAACATTTTATGGGGCATTATCTTGCTTGTAGCAAGTTTGTCATTTACGGCGAAGGCGCAAAAGGTTGTCCAAGGCCAGTTCTCAGTCAAGGGAATCTTATTAGATTCTTTGTCTAATGAAGGGGAACCGTATTCTACAATCCGTATTTCATTGAAGAATAATCCTGCAAAGCCGGTGAAATTGGCTGTGACAGGAGCGGACGGCAGGTTTGACGAACGGCTTGCCGTGCCGGGGACTTATCTCATTCATTTTACTTCTGTAGGAAAGTCTCCTGTACAGAAGGAATTCTCGATATCGACCAATCGTAAGAATGTTGATTTGGGTAAGATTTTGATAGCAGAAGCGACTGAAATGTTGAAAGGAGTGGAGGTGGTAGCGCAGAAACCTTTGGTAAAGGCAGAAATAGACAAAGTGACGTATAGTATAGAGGATGATCCGGATTCTAAAACCAATACGACTCTTGAAATGCTCCGTAAAGTTCCGCTGGTGACTGTAGATGGAGAGGATAAAATTCAAGTAAACGGTAGCAGTAAGTTTAAAGTGCATGTTAATGGCAAGCCGAATAACATGATGAGCAATAATCCTACCGAGGTATTGCGGAGTATGCCGGCCAATTCCATTAAATCTATAGAGGTTATCACCGACCTGGGGCTAAATATGACGCGGAAGGGGTGGCGGGCATCTTGAATATTATCACTATAGGAGCTGGAATGGAAGGATATACGGTGACATTGAATGGTGGTGCAAGCAATACGCGTGTGTATGGTGGCGGTTATGGTACGGTTCAGTCGGGCAAGTTCACTGTTACCGGTAATTATTCTTATAACTACCAGGGATCTCAAAAGGGATTTGAAGATTCATATCGTGAGGATTTCACATCTCAGGAAAATAAATTTTTGGAGTCGCATCGAAGAAGCAAGAGCTATGGCAATTTTCAATTTGGCAGTCTGGAAGGAAGTTATGAGATTGACACTTTGAATCTGATCAGTTTTTCTATGAATCTGATGACTGGCAATTTTACGAATAAGAGGATTGGAAATACACAGATGACTAATTATGCCGGTAATCCGGTTTACGGTTACGGTTCTTTAGGAAATAATGAATCGGGCTTTGGCGAAGTGGGGGGCAATATGGATTATCAGCATTCGTTCAAAAAGAAAGGGGAACTTCTTACTTTTTCTTATCGTTTTAGCCATTCACCCAATAACAGTGAGGCGAATACGGATTATGAGGATACGTTGAATGTTCCTTATCTTTTGCAAAACCAATATTTTAAAAATGATGCCAGCACACAAGAGCATACGGCTCAATTGGACTATACCAATCCGATAAATTCGATACACAGCATTGAAACTGGTATAAAGTATATTTTTCGTAGAAGTAAAAGTGATGGTAAATATTATCTGGCCGATAAAACCGGAGAATATAAGTATGATCAGGATATGAGTACGCAATATGATCATAAGCAGGATATTCTGGCTGCTTATTTGGGCTATCAGATGAAGTACAAAAAACTCGGTGGAAAGGCGGGAATTCGCTATGAGCATACATTTATGGATGCGGATTATAAAAATAAGGATGAGAAGTTTGATGCTCAGTTTGATGATTTGGTTCCATCCTTGATGTTCTCTTACCAATTGGCTCCTACTCAAAGTTTGAGGGCATCTTATAATATGCGTATCAGTCGGCCGGGTATTTGGTTTTTGAATCCGTTTACTGACACCAGCAACCCCACTGCGATCAGTTACGGTAATCCTGATTTGGAAAGTGAAAAGGCCCATTCGCTTAGTGTTACTTTCGGTAGTTTCTCGCAGAAATTTAATGTAAATGTCAGTGCTAATTATTCTTTTGTCAATAATGGTATAGAGCAATACTCTTTTATAAAAGATGGTGTGATGAATTCTACCTATGATAATATAGGAAAAAGTAAGAATATTAATTTGTCTTTGTTCCTGAACTGGAATATGTCTCCTAAAACCCGCTTTAATATCAATGGACGGGGAGCTTATGTGGATTATAGAAGTTCAGGGCTTGATTTAAAGAATCATGGCTGGGAAGGAAATCTCTTCGGAAGCTTTCAGCAGACTCTGCCTTGGGACCTGCGTCTGAGTCTGAATGGAGGGGGTGGTACTCCGCATATCTCTTTGCAAGGTAAAAGTTCCTCTTTCTATTATTATGCGATAGGGTTCAGTCGTTCTTTCTTGAAGGAAAAGAGGCTGACTATTTCTCTTAACTCGTCCAATTTATTTAATAAATATATTACTTTTAAGAATAATATCAATACTTCTACTTTCTGCTCTTCTACTTCTACCAGAATTCCGATGCGTTATTATGGATTTAATATTAGTTGGCGCTTTGGGGAGTTGAAGGCTCAGGTAAAAAAAGCAGCGCGAAGCATTAATAATGATGATTTGAAAAGTGGAGGAGGTAATGCTGGGACCGGTGGAGGGATACCGGCTAATTAAAAGTTAAAACGAAACCACCTGTTAACTGTTAATTTAGGGGGTAAAAACTGTTATTTGATAGTTTATACCCCCTTTGTTGTTAGTTTTTCTGTCGTGACTTTTTATAAGAAGTCGTTAATATTGCAACAGAAAACAAAAACAGAAAATAACAACTTAAAAATAGATTAATATGAAGACAGTCGACTTTACACAGCATTTACTAAGTATACAAACCGAATTATTTCGCTTTGCATTTAAATTGACAGCTGACAGAGAAGAGGCTAATGATTGTTGCAGGAAACTTCACTTAAAGCTTTGGACAACGAAGAGAAGTTTACTCCAGATACGAATTTTAAAGGATGGATGTACACCATCATGCGTAATATATTTATAAATAATTATCGTAAAACAGTGCGTGATCAGACTTTCGTCGATCAGACGGATAACTTGTTTCATTTGAATCTTCCACAGGAATCAGGATTCGATTCTACAGAAGGTGCTTATGATTTGAAAGAGATACATCGTATCGTGAATGCGTTGCCTAAAGATTACCGCGTGCCGTTTGCTATGTATGTATCAGGATTTAAATATAGGGAAATTGCCGAGAAACTGGGACTTCCGTTGGGAACAGTGAAAAGCCGTATCTTTTTCACTCGTCAGAGGTTGCAGAATGATCTGAAAGATTTCCGTTAAGTTGACTCTCTATCTTTATTATATAACTTTGACTTTTATCATCACGCCGACTGTTCGCGAAGAATCGTCGGCGTTTCTTTTTAGGATTTACGCCATATAAGGGGGCGAAGTAAGTAATATCCTATTAAGGCAGCTAGTCCAACTCCAATGCTGTTTGCCAGAAAATCCAGCCAGTCACCGCTGCGGGTATCTGTGCAATAAGCTTGCATCAGTTCGATACACCCGCTCATAGCTACAGGAGCTATGATGCCTCCCCATATTACATGATTCCAATTGACAGTCTTATGATTCCTCAGATATTCTATCCATAAAATGAGACAGAGTCCCCCATACATGCATATATGCACTACTTTGTCTATGTAGGGGATTTCTTCCATATCTGTTTTGGGAGGAGTGAAAAAGGAAAGATAAAAGATGATAGCTACAATGATCAAGGATACCGGATATTTTCTAAAATAATATAGCATACTTTAATTTTTTTGTGATTCATCGCAAAAGTACGATTAATTTTATACTTTTGCAGGCTAATTAGTGTTGATTTATAATAATTTGATAGTTTTTTATGCAAAAAAGCGAAAGAGTAAATTTCGGAAGTAAGATTGGGGCTGTTCTGGCAGCGGCAGGTTCGGCTGTAGGACTTGGTAATATATGGAGGTTTCCCTATGAGACGGGAAATCATGGAGGTGCGGCATTTATTTTGGTATACTTGGCGTGTGTTCTTATGTTGGGAATGCCTATTATGATTGCCGAATTCACAGTAGGTCGTCATTCAAAAGCAAGTACGGGACGTGCTTATAAGGTTTTGGCTCCCGGAACTCATTGGAAGTGGTTGGGATATTTGGGAGTTTTGGCCGGTTTTCTTATTCTAGGATATTATTCGGTAGTGGCAGGATGGACTTTGGAGTATATATTGGAAGCGGGAGTTAATGGTTTTGCAGATAAGAAGCCGGAAGATTTTGTGGTTGCTTTCCAGAGTTTTTCGAAGGATCCTGTTCGTCCACTTATTTGGCTGGTCATCTTTTTATTGGTTACCCATTTTGTTATAGTAAAGGGAGTGAAAGATGGAATAGAAAAATCTTCGAAGGTGCTGATGCCTGTTTTGTTTATACTGATAGTAGTTTTGGTAGGGTGTTCATTGTCGCTTCCCAATGCGGAAAAAGGTTTGGAGTTTCTGCTGAAGCCTGATTTTAGTAAAGTGAACGGAGATGTTTTCTTAGGGGCTATGGGGCAGGCGTTCTTTTCCTTAAGTTTGGGAATGGGATGTCTTTCAACCTATGCTTCTTATTTTGGGAAAGAAACCAAACTGGGAAATACGGCTCTGAGTGTCGGTGTGATTGATACTTTTGTGGCTGTCTTAGCCGGATTGATTATTTTTCCGGCAGCCTTTTCTGTAGGTATCCAGCCGGATGCGGGACCATCATTAATTTTTATTACATTGCCTAATGTTTTTCAACAAGCTTTTAGCGGTGTGCCGATATTAGCTTATATTTTCTCGGTGATGTTCTATGTCTTGCTGGCTTTGGCTGCATTGACTTCTACTATTTCTTTACATGAAGTGGTGACGGCTTTTCTGCACGAGGAATTCAATTTAACTCGTGGCCGTGCTGCTAGATTGGTCACCTTCGGGTGTATTATAATTGGGGTCATTTCTTCCTTGTCATTGGGGGTTATGCAGAAATATACGCTGTTTGATAAGGGATTCTTTGACTTGCTTGATTTTGTCACTGCAAAAATAATGCTTCCTTTGGGTGGTTTGCTGGTATGTATTTTTGTAGGATGGTATTTGAAACGTTCCGTTTCTTATGAGGAATTGACCAATGGAGGAAAGCTGAAAGCAGGTCTTTTCAATCTGTATATCTTTTTGTTGAGATACGTGGCACCTGTGGCTATCATTTTGATTTTTATCAATGAATTAGGGCTAATTTAGAATTGTAATGTGGAAAGACTTTTTCTATTTCTCGAAAAGCGAACGCAGAGCTATACTTTTTTTGTTGACTTTGCTTTTCATATTTATGTGTATATGGGTTCTTTTTCCAGTAAAGGAAGAGTCTTTGGAACAGGATCAAGAGGGAATAGAAGAAATAAAAAACTTTCTGGCCGGAGTACATGAAATGGAGGAGAAGGAATCTCTGCAATATTCCTATGATAAGCCTAAGAGAATAGAGGTGGTATTGGCTGCCTTTGATCCAAATTCAGCTGATTCCATCGAATTTTTGCAATGTGGATTGCCTCCTTTTATTGCACATACTATTTTGCAATACCGGAGAGCCGGCGGTAAATTCAGGACAGCGGATGATTTTTCTCGTGTTTATGGCTTGTCGTCCGAGAAATTTAATATCTTAAAACCCTATATCCAGATTTCAGAGGCTTTTCGGCGGAAACAGGATACATTGCACTTTATCAAAAAGGTGGAGAAAGATACGTTGGCAGCTTATAAATATCCGGAAGGAACTTTAGTCGATTTGAGTGAAGCGGACACTACCGAGTTGAAAAAGATTCCGGGAATAGGCAGTGGCATTGCACGCATGATTGTGGCTTACCGGAAACGTTTGGGAGGTTTTTATGACACGGTTCAGTTAAAGGAAGTGAACTATGTAGATGAGGATATGTTGAAGTGGTTTAAACTCGGAAATACACCAATTCATCGGATAAATGCCAATAAGGCTGGGCTTGACAAACTTCGCTCTCATCCTTATATGAATTTTTATCAGGCAAAGGTGATTATAGAATATAGGAGGAAAAAGGGAAAATTAAAAAGTCTTTCCCAGTTATCCTTGTATGAGGAATTCACTGAGAAAGACTTGGAACGTTTGTCGCACTATCTTGCTTTCGATTAATTGTTGGGATAACCAGCAGCTTCTGCTATTTTTACCGGAATTTCGGTATTGTCGATGCGGCCTTGGAATAGTTGGGCGCCGGCTCCGATAGCGAATACGGGGACATAACCTCCTGAGTGCCCTCCACTGGTCCAACCTACTAGAGCGATGTCATCCAGAATTCTCTTGGCCTCAGCTGCCAAAGGTTCGTCTTGTTGATATTCACTTTGGGTTAAATCTATCTCTTTACCGCTAAATGATTCATCATATACTTTCTTCAGGGATGCTTCTTGCTTTTCATTCAGTTGAATACTATCCCAAAATCCGAAATTATCCTTCAATGATTGCTTGATAACTTCCCAAGGTACTTGATTCTTGTATTTTTTTTCTTAATTCGTTTACAATTTTGGTATATCCGCTTTCACTTACTTTTTGTGATTTTAAAGCTTGTAGGTTCAAAGTATACGGACCTTTTCCTAAAACGATTCCTCCGGTTTCGTGGTCGGCTGTTACTACAATCAGGGTTTCATCAGGATGTTGTTCGTAGTTCGTAAGCAACTTTTATGGCATTATCCATATCCATCACTTCGTGGAATGCAGTAGCGGCGTCGTTGCTGTGGCAAGCCCAGTCTATTTTACCTCCTTCAACCATAAGGAAAAACCCTTTTGATAGATCTTTAGATAGGAAATTGATTCCGGCACGGGTGATTTCAGTTAAAGTCATATCGCCTTTTTTTCGATCGATAGCATAGGGGATAGCACTATTGTCTGTTGCTGTCGCAGGTTGTAAGAGAATCAGTTTATCCGATTTTTTTGCTTTTTTCTGATAGTCTTTGTAGCCACGGGCTATGGTATATCCGGCTTTGTCCACTAGTGTATACAACTTTCTGAATTTGAACCGGCGGCTTTTTTTGTTGGTGGGATCTAAAAAGTCTGATCCTGCATAGAAATCGAAGTTGGCATCAATCAAATCCAGACCTACGTTGTAATAGCTGCTTCTTTGTCCTTGGTGTGCGTAAAAAGCAGCCGGTGTGGCATGGTCTACGCTGACACTGGTACTGATACCTACACGGCAACCTTTTTCTTTTGCCCAAGAAGCAATACTGTTAACTTTGGTTTCCAGATCCTTTTTCACACCTAATGCGCCATTTTTTGTTTTGTTTCCCGTAGCAAGTGCTGTTCCTGCAGCGGCTGAATCTGTCACTCCGTTGGTTGCCGAGAAAGTAGTGGCTATGGTTGCATAAGGAAATTGGGTGAATAATAACGGAGTCACACCAATTTTGCCTTCCAACTCCCCACGATACATCTCTGTTCCTAAAACTTGGTTAACACCCATTCCATCTCCGATGAAATAAAATACATACTTTGCTTGCTGTGCCTGTACAAAAAGAATGGACAGGAATACAAATACGGTAATAAATGATAGTTTTTTCATATTAATTGAGTTAATGACATTTTTCTTTTTTTAGTTCTAGCAAATATAGGGAAAAAAGACTTTTTATCGGTATTTCTTTTTTGAATAATTGAGATTTAATGACCAAATACTTTTTTTGCAATAAGTTTGTAAATGAAATGTTCTTGAGGTGTAATATAAAAAATCTGTTTGGGAGTAGGGAAATCCGTTTTTTGTACTATGTATCTGTTTGCTTTCGACATGAATATTGCATACAGATAATTGCTTTAATATTAGTGATTATTAATTATAAATCTTATATTTGTCTAATCTAGAGTCAGTAAGGTAAAGTATGGGAGAATTTATAAACGTATTAGTGTCAAAAGGGAAAAGCAATTTGATACCGGAAAAAGACAACCTGTATGGACAGTTTGTCGGTGAATGGGATTTTGAATGGGTTGATAACCAAGGTACAACAGGCGAAAGACATGTTCAGGGAGAGTGGATATTCGCTTGGGTACTGGAAGGGACTGCAATTCAAGATGTGTTTATTTGTCCTTCGCGTAAGGCGCGGATTAAAGATTATCAACCGGATGCAGCTTATGCGACTACGGTACGTATGTATAATCCTAATACAGAAGCATGGGATATTTTATATACGGAATTAGGAGGGGCTACACAACTGGAAGGAAAAAGAGAAGGAAACAGGATTGTTCAGACGGAAATTAATGAGAAGAATATACAGTGGGTGTTTTCGGAAATTACAGCGACCTCATTCCGTTGGCAACGTATGGTAAAGTGTCCGGATGATACTTGGGAAACTGAAGCTGAACTTTTTGCAGTTCGTCGATGATTAAGATTTATATGCATATTATATAAGTTTGAGATATTGCAGTCTAAAATAGACTTGTTGTAGTAGAAGCTCAGAGGTGATTTGACGAGTTTATAAAAAAAGAATGTGTGAATGATAAACAATCTCAGAACCGTTTTCTTGCATTTGGCGGAGAAACTGTATTCAAACTAAATCCTGCCAGCTATACGCAGGAAAAGATGTGGGGCAGGTATATGGAATCTTTGCGTAAGAATCTTTCTGCTTATACTCTTGATGATGCTCCCGAAGATGTTCGGGAACTCTACAAAGATGAATTCATCCAGCTTTATGCTTCAAGTATAAGGTGTTTTTTTAATATGCATCAAATTGGGATTTATATCGGGAAGGAGTAGTTTTGCTCCAAGACTTAATCAAATATGGAGGCAGGTCAGAAGTGGAGAAAGTTATAATCGAGCTGAAAGCTCGTATACCTCGTCATCCAGTCTATATTGCCGTATTTTGTGTTTTGTGAGAAAATAAAAAATCCTGATTTCCGAAATCAGGATTTTACTGTCTTTTTTTCTTCAAGGTGGTGCCACCAGCAACCGAAAATCAGTTTGTATAGCACTATTTCTCAATAAGTTATATCTTTATCACGATGTTAGTCCCTTGAATAAGGTTTTCACAGCTTTGCACCGTTCGACATCAGTTTGTATCTTGGGTACGATTTCTGAATACAAAGATAGAGATTTTTTTGTTATAGTTACTATATTTGTATAAAATAGTTTTTGCAAATGAATGGATATAAATACAGGGCAAATATTGCCGTTAATGATAAGGGAAACCTCCGTGATATAGAAACTTTGATAAAAGATGAATTATGGGCTTCTTCTTTAACTGATTTAAATGACCCTTTTGAAGCAACTTATATAGATAATATAGAAAGAGCACTTGCCCTTTTTGAATCAGTTTTTGGAGCAAATATTAAAGACGTTAAAAAAATATTGGGAAGAATTAATTCTGTTCAAAAATAATATAGGAATATACTCATTAGCATTATCTCAAGCCGATTATCCTGATAATGAATTGATGTGGGCACACTATGCAAATTCTCATAAAGGATTTTGTATAGAATATGATATTGAAAAATTACAGGACAGTGAAAATTATACTTTTGATGTAAATCGAATGAAAATCGAATATAAGAATGAACCACCAATAATTGGACTTGATGATATTTACAATAAAGATGGATTTTTGATTAAAATGTTTGGAACAAAATCTAAATCATGGGAATATGAGAATGAGATACGGTTAATATATTCAACTTCAAAACGGAAAGAATATAATCCTTTTGCATTAAAATCGATTTATTTTGGTTTAAATATGGATGAAAAGCATCAAATGCAAATAATAGAAGGATTAGCAAATAGGGATATAAGATTCTATAAAATGCAAAGAAAAGCAGAGTCATATAAGCTTATTCCTATATTGATTCATGAAAATAAGCGTATTATTAAGAATAAATTGTTACTATCTCAATATGAAATATTAAAAGAAAACCACAATCATGCCGTTGAAAATTTTCATGTATTATATAAAGGTGAAAGTATGAATAAAGAAGTATTGCATAATTTTGTCTTGAAATTCAGAGAAGAATACACAACAAAAAATGCTAATATTTATGTCTATAATAAAAGTGACATAGCTAATTTAATTGATAAATATCCATTAAATGATAAAGAAGCAGAGCTGTTGCTCTCTTGTACTATTGCTGAATCATGGTTCACTAATCCTACAGAAGTCTATGTTAATCTATCTTGAATCAGTTGCAGTTATTAAAGTGATAATAATACGGTATAATATCCTCCTGTTTTGGGTGCACCTCTAAATTCTACTATACCTTTTTCTTGTAAGGATTTAATATATCGCATTGTTGTTCTTACACTTTTGCCTATATGATTTGCTATTTCGGAAGCATTTAAGCCGGGAGTTACTATCAGTAAATTGATTATAGCTTGTTCATTCTCGTTTATAGCATCATTTACTATGTCATTTACTCTGCCATTTACTGTGTCATAGTTGGCAGAGTTAGAGATTTGACGTTTGAACACTGCTGTAAACATCCCCTCTGTGTGAAATTCCGGTTCGGGCAGATTCGCCTCTCTCATGGCTTCCTGCATACGGGGAATACCGGATGCAACTCTTTCAACCAAGTGCATACGGGTAAATAAACCGAAAATTAGCGGATTACGTGTCATACTTTTATGTCCGAAATCTTTAGCCACAACAGGTAGAAGTCCTCCGGGATTGGAAATCTCTACTCGGTCGTCAAACATTTCTATCATAATGCTTGCGCCTTGTTCGTAATAATCACGGTGCGACAGGGCGTTTATAATGGCTTCTTTAAATACGGTCAGAGGTATTTCCCAGATTTCCTCTCTTGGTCCTGCACCCTCTATTTTATAAGCTACTTGCAGTTTGCTTTCCAGCCAAGACATCGCCTGTAAATACTGTTGGTACAATGAACCTCCGAAAGTTTTATCATCTATAATATAGACTTTATTTGTTCCCTTGAAAAGAACACATCTTGTAACAGCGTGTGGAAATTTTCTTTCAGGTTGTTTTCCGAAGAACATCGCTGCTCCGTTCTTTGCCGTTCCATTTTCGGTAAACAGTTCCAAGTTCTCAAATATTTGTTTGTCGGGTGTGGACGGACTTAGTTTGGCTTCTGTTCGAAAGTCTTTAATCATTTGTTCGTCTGCATCCGTGTAGATATTGAACCAATGACAGGGTATATGGTCGAAAAAGATTTTGTTACATTCCTGAAAGAAGCTACGCATTTCTTCGGCTGTGCGAAGTTTCTGTGAATTTGCCCCCTCACGCACATAGATAGAACCGGAAAATATATAAGGTTTATCCTTGCCGGACGGAACATCAATTACCCAAACAGTTTTATTCCCAACATTTACGGAATACAATTCACAGTGGAGTGCAGGAGATATTTCGCTGATAGAACCTTGAATGGCAGAACGTTTATCGTTTTCTAAATTAGTATCTACTACTTGCCCGTTATCATCTACTCCAATAAGCAAATATCCTCCGTCTGCATTGGCGAAAGCACATATTTCCTCTGTCAGTTCACGAACTTTTGAAGGAACACGGACTTTAAATTCCACATTGTAGCCTTCTCCGCTATCAATGAGTGATTGTATGTTTTCTGTATTTAACATGAACTTTTATAATGGTGCCACAAAAATAGTTATTTGTTACGATTGTAAGTTGTTAGTTTCATTTTATTTATGGCAAAACATCCCTCTTCTCGCTTTTATCAATGCTGCATTTATTGAACAAGCCCAGCCTTTGAGCGAAGTTGACAGCTTCAATCGAATTGTTAGCTTTTAACTTTTGTAATATATTCTGTCTATGACTATTCACTGTATTAATGCTAACTTTTAATGCCTCTGCTATCTCTTTACTTAATAAGCCTTTCTTCATAAATCGTAAAACTTCTAATTCCCGGTTTGTCAAAGGTTCATCCAGTGTGTCAGATAAATCTATAAATATCTGCTCTCCAGTTTTAAAGTTATATAGGTGGCTTTTAATAATTTCCGATTCATGGCTTGCATCAACATCAATAACCGATAGCATAAGCCAAATATTTCCTGATTTATCTAACTCAAGAACTTGTTCTTGTTCTATTATGCGTATGTATTCACCCCGCATATTTCTTATCCTCATTTCATGAATGGCTTTATAGTTCCTCTTTTCTTCATTGGAGAATGAGCGTAATATCGAATAGATTTTCTTTCTTACAAGTAACCCATAATCTATATCGTCCGGATGTATAACCTCAATAACTGGCTGATGTCCATGAATAAACAACCTACGGGAGTCAAGTCCATATAGTTTAGGAATATTATCAGAAACAAAAACGAATTTATTAGTGTAGCAATCAAATACCAATACGATACTATGCGTAACTTCTGAAAGTTTAATCCAGTCATTTTTCCTCTTTTCAAGAATGGAATAATCAATTTCATCGAACTCTATGCTTGATGTTGGTAGTATATTTATGACTTTCTTTTCTATTTCATTAATTATCATGCTTGCTATGACGTTTATTGTTAAATAGTTAGGTTGCATCTCATTATAAATGACTATTGTCTTTAGAGTATCTTACATCTAACTTTGCACAAAGTTAATAAAAAGAGCATAAGTGTAAGGTAAATAGATGTTTAATGTTTTAATTATTCCTATATGATAAAAAAGATTTGTTTAGTGACACGGAGAGGTAAAAAAGTTATGGGTCGCAAAGTTGTAGTGACATCAGTATTTGAAACTGACATTGAAAATATTTGGTGCAAGATTCAAGATATTGAAACGCTAAGAGAAATTTGTAAACCCAAAGCAAGTTTTATATCTTATGGCAATATTCCTCCTGTTTGGAAAGAGGGGGAAACATTTTATTTTAAGATGTTTCTTCATCGATTTATTCCTATTGGAAAACATACAATCAACGTAATTAAGATTGATAAAAAATCAAGAGAAATAGTCTCAAATGAGTATAATAAAAGAGTAACTATATGGAATCATTATATTCAAATGGAAAAGATTACCGAAAATGTTATAAAATATACCGATAGTGTTGAATTGTATGCTGGTTATCTAACCCCGCTTGTTGCTTGGTGGACTCTTTATTTTTATAAACACAGACAAAAGAAATGGCAGAAAATTACAAAGAACTTATAAAATGATCACGATAGCTACTTAAGTTAATTATGGCAAACTGGAATTTAGCAGAAAAACAGATATATAAATTATTAAAACATCCTTTCCAAAAGGAAAAATCTGATATAGAATCTATTACTGCTGCATATCTTGAATTTGTAGAAGAATTGTTCGATTACCTTAATAAAGAAAATGATAACAAAACACGTATTAGGCAATTAAATATGAGTTATATAGATTTTGGTACAATTAAGGCTTTAGAAGAAACTTCACCTACGGAAAATAGCAAGTTGAAAATTATATGTCTTGACAAACTGTTATCTTTAATAAATATGGAGCAAGAACTAATCTATCGGCAAATGGAATACCCCAAATTTTTCATTAATATTGAATCAGATTGGAAATCTCCCTTTTATTTAAATAGCGAGGTCATTAAAATTATAGATATAATGGAATTAGTTTGTGGTATTTTTTATATCAAAGATGGTATTATTCGCATTGATAACAAGGATATTTTTCTAAGTGATATATCACGTATTTTTGAGAAAATGTTTAATATCAGTTTTGGTGATATATACAAAAAAGAAATAGCAGTTATTAAACGAAAACCTACAAAAATCACAGATTTTTTAGATAGGTTGAAATTAGCTATTATTAAAAAGAGTAAAGACAATGGCTACGATTATTTTTAAATATTTTTATTTGATAATCAATGAGATATAAATAATTTATAGGGGAGTGGATGTACCATTCCCTTATTTTCTTTGCTCTCGTTTTCTGAACTTTGCTTCATCAATCGATTGACAAACAATAATGTATAATCAGAAAAATGAAGCAATCATGTATATAGACAATGACGATTTCAGCGTATGGATGCAGAAGCTGTACGCCAAACTGGAAGAACTCTGCAAAGATGTACGGGTACTGCGCAATGCCGACAGGGTGCTACCCGAAGATGACAACCTGTTGGATAATCAGGACTTGTGCCTGTTGTTCAAAGTGAGTATCAAGACCCTGCAACGTTACCGGGCTATCGGTGCGCTGCCATACTTCACAATCAGCGGAAAAGTGTACTACAAGGCTTCCGATGTCCGGGAGTTCATCAAGGAGCGGTTCAGTGCCACCACGCTGCGCCAGTTCGAGAAAGAACACAGCACGAAGAAAAAGAAGTGAATTTGAAAGCCGGGGCGGTTCTGCTCCGGCTTTGCTTTGGTTTATGGCTTGCCCAACTTGTCGGCTTCCTCCTTTAGCCGCTCTGCTTGTTTGTTTAACAGCCTTGCCCGTTCCAACGCTTCCGCCTGCTTCCTGATGCGGTATTCAAAGCCTTTCACCGAATCGGTCAGGCTTCGGACAAAAGCGTTATCCCGTTCCCGGCTGAACTTTGTTTCCAGCAAATCAAGGCTGCTGCCGTCTGCTTTTCCTTTCATCAGGATATAGCGGTATTTTATATCGTTGTCCTGTAACCGCTGCATTTTTTGTACAAAACGTACATTCAACACAAGCGACACAAGACAAATGATTATCCCTGCTGAAAAAAGAAAGAACTTAGTTTTCAGGTACGGAGTTACCCGGTATATCAGTTTGTCGTACCATGAAACGGGCGTTACTTCTCCGGTCAGTGCTGTATCATCAACCGGGAATAACACTTTTAACCGCTCCTTGAAATATCGGTGCGAGGTCACGATAAGCCCCTTTATATCTTCAAGGTCTTGTTTTGGGTTCTCGGACTGCCCTTTTCCGATACTGCCGATTTGGTTTAGAATCTCCTGCACCATGTTTTCAGTAATGCCGGATTTACCTTGCATTTCCGAAATGCGCTGTTCGATAACGTCCAGTCGGTTAATCGTTTCCTCCCGGCTGGCTGGCGTTACCTGCTTCTCCTGCCGTTCTTTCAGTTCCGTAACCATGGAGAGAAGCCCCTCCAAAATTAAGTTATTTTCCATGTCCCTATAATTTTAAGTGTCGTTTCTTTTTCTTCTTTTTTCTTTCACCGGGATTGTCGGGCGTTTCATCAGCCGGAGAGGACGAGGCGGAGAACAGACCGCCCAAGCCTGCCAGTAACGGACTGTCGGCTTTGCCCGGTGTCTGCGATAGCTCCTGAACAGGTGCGAAAACCGTCTGTCGGTTGCTTCCGACAGTGTTCAGCCCCGTATCCCCGAAGCATTTATCCAGCTTGGAGAAACTGAAACTGCGGTCTATCTCCGAACCCTTGAACGTGTATTCGCCTTTGGAAAAGGATATGCCCTGTACTTCGCCAGTCTGTCCCCTGTACTTGAAATGAATCCCGATACCCTTTTCTGCCAGCCGGGTTTGTAACTGCCGCCAGTTCCTTGATTTCCCGATTTCATCCTTTACGGCATTGTAAATCTCGTATTTGGATTTGTCCGGCTCTTTCAAACGGTACTGCTTTACATGCTCCTTGCCTTTAGCGAAATAAAGCCCGTGTTTGGCTTTCAGCTTCTTGCATACCTGCTCGTTGCGGTACATGTCGTTTCTGTCCGAAATGGTCTTGCCGTTGTTGTCTATGCGGTTGAACACGATATGCACGTGTGGATGTTCCCGGTCTTGGTGGCGCACGATGATGTACTGCGTATCGGTGATTTTCATTTCACGCATGTACTCCTGCGCAAGCTGTATCATTTTCCCGTCTGTCAGCTTGGGTGCGTCCACCGGGGAATAGCTTAGCGCAATATGTCCGACAGGCTTTTTCAGGTCGGGGTTCATCCCGGCTTGCAGTATGAAACTGCGTATGATGTCCCGGTTGCTTTCTGTCAACACTCCCTCCGCATGGAGCAAAGCAGCCTGTTCCTTGCTGAGTACATAGTTCACGCAGCCTTTAAATCCGCTTCCCTTTTTTATTTTTCCAATCATCCGACAACTGGTTAATGATTTCGACAATCCTGTTTTTGAGTTTCACCAGTTCCACCGCCACCAGTGCGAACCCTCCGGCATTCGCCCGGTGCGCTAACTGGTTGATGTTGTTGGCTTCGCCCGCCAGCTTGCGGATAGTGTCCGCATCCTGCCTGTTCAGCCGGGGCGTTACCTCTGCCGAAACGACAGCCTGCCGGACGTACTCGCTGACACGCAGCCCGGCTTCGGTGGCTCGCTTCCTGATAGCGTAGAACTGTAACTCGGTCAGCTTCGTACTGACTACCCGGTTCTGCTTGTCTATCCGGCTTTTTGCCGGGCGACCTCCCGGTTTGTTCCTTATCTCTGTCATAGGCTTTTGCTTTTAGGTGGTATCTTAAAAATTGCGACCAACAGGAGAAATTTTCTTTGCTGTCAGGCAAAGCAAGGTGTTTCGGTAAACCGAAACATAACCTTGCTCTCCCTAATCACACAGCCTGCCGTCTGTTCATGCTGCCAGTCTTGCAGGTCACATCCTTAGCCCTCTCTTTCTTTTTTCACCCGGATTTTGTCTGTTATCCTGCTCCGGCTGGGGCTTGTCGGTAACTGTCAAGTCTTGGGATTGTTTCACTTTAAGGCTACGCAAATAGTCGTTCAGGTCATTGTGACCGCTGTACAGGTGTGATGCGTCACGTACACGCCATTTGTATTCCTGCCTTATGGCTTCAACCGCTTTCCTCCCGGCTTCGTCATTGTCAAGCATACAATGTATATGCCCGTAATCAGCCAACGGATATAAGGCTTTATCCGTGTTGGCGGTGGAGTTCAGAATAACGTAGTCCTGCCAGTCGGTGCAGGGCATATCCGGGCTTTTCTGTTGCCGGATAGTGAGGAACGAGAGGAAATCCAAAAATCCCTCGAACACGAAACAGGTATCTCTCGGCTCTCCCTGCTGCCGTATATGGGTGATGTCTTTCGATGTGCTGCCCTTGAAACGGGGATTGCGGAGTTCATAACCTCCTGAATCATTCCTGAATGCCAGCGCAAAATAAGGCTTTCCACCGACGCGGTAATACATTTCCTGCACGTATGGGGATGCCGTTCCGGGAGAAATCCCCCTTTCCTGCAAATAGCGTATGAGTGCCGGATTCTGTAACGGCTGTATTCTGCGTATATCTATCGGGCTGGCTGCTTGCCTTTTCGTGTCCCTTTCGGGCAGGTCTTTCCCGTGAAAGGAAAAAGAGGCGGTATCACCCTGTTCCAGTCGGCAGATAGCACCGTAGGCGTTGCACTCGTGCTGCTTCATCACAAGGTCGATGAGCGTCCCGCCCTCACCAGTTCCGTAGTCACACCATAGATTGGCGTTATAATCCACCTTGAAACTTGGCGTGTTGTCCTCCCGTAAGGGGCTGCGATACATGCCGTAGCTTCCTTTTTCCGTGACGGGTTGGATTCCCAAAGAGTTCAGGTAATCTTTGATACTGATATTGTTGGCTTCCTTGTAGGTCATGATTTTTATTTTTAAATTTAACGATAGTAATAATGAAGCAAGAAGCGAGTAAGAAGAAGCACAGGACATTACTACATCTATCTGTTTCTTTTTCAACGGATTGTAGTACATGTAGTAACATAGTAATTATTTATCCTTTAAAAAAGGAATAAATATATCCTATATATTATATTGCCGTTTTTTCTTTTTTCCGGATTTCCCGAAAGTTTGGGATTCTATCTTACTTCATACTACACAATTAATAAATCATTGTTTATTAGATAGTTATTTATATAATAAAGAAAATGTAGAAGCTACTACATTCCGGTTCTACCCGTAATCATCTCCTGTACGGGAAGCCGAAACAGGCTTTATCCTGTACCCATATACGGGATAATAGTTGTTGTTTATGCGCTTTTGCACCCGTTTGAAACCGATTTTCCGCAATGATTCCCCCAATCTTTTTTCGGATAACTGAACAGGGGATATATTGCGTAGGTGTGCGAGTATCTGTGCGGTAGTCATGAAACAGTTCCTTTCCTCCTCTGCTGTCGGTTGTTCAAAATATTGCATCAGCATTTCAAACTCGATTGTCTGCACCTCAAATTCCGCATTTGTCAGGTGCAGTTCTTCAATCTCCGCATCATTGAACCAGTAGCGTACACCCTGACGGTACAGGTACATGATTTCGGAATAGACGTTATCCATGTGAATACTTTCTGCCGTGGGCTTGTCTATGTGCAGGACTTCAAACGGCAGAAAACGCCTGCTGCCTGTCGGGTCGGTCAGGAACTCGTTGCCGTTCACCGAAGCCATGAAGCTGGCAAGGTGGGGGTATTCCTCTATGTAAACATCATACGGTCTGCGGTATTTCACCGCCGGGGTGGTGATAAGGTTCTTCAAGGCGTTCTCGTTCTGCTTGTTGAGTTCCTTTAGCTGGTCGTCAATGTTGATGAACAGGTATTCGGCTATCAGTGTCAGGATGTCTTTGCCCTGCGGGTCTATCTTCCCGGTAAACAGGTAGTTCTTAAGCGGTGTCGGGCAAAGGTTGTCCAGCCACCACGATTTGAACTGTCCCTGCTTGTCCCCGGTCAATACCAGACAGGTATGGTTCTGACATCCCGTGTCGTTCATGGCGTTGGCTACCACACCGATAAGCCATTTCGTGAAATATTCCTCCCATTTGCCGGGATTGGCTACCTGTACCGTGTTCAGAAGCCTGCCGATATGCCCGTGTTCGGCAGGATTCAGTAAGGGCAGGGCGTTGAAATACTCCTGTATGGGGTGAGCCTTTCTTGCGAAATCGCTTTCCAGTATCATGCGGATGTTGTCGGTAGAGGTGGAAATGTCAGCCGTTGCGTCCAGTCTGCGCCTGAAAGTGTTCAGGGCAAATTTTGTAACGGGCTGGTACAAGTCCGCAGAACTTGCAGCCCGGTATTCCGTCCGGCTCTTTACGGTGTTGAACCGGAAATCGTACAGGACGTTCAACAGGCTTTCGATGCGCTCGTTCTTGGACTGCCAGCCCTCGATATGCCTTGTATCATCACTTTTTTTCTTTTTCATCGGGAAGTCTGTTAGAAGCCGGGACATACTGCTGCTGCATCCACTTTTTTAGTCCCTCCATGTCGAAACGTAGGGTGCGCCCACGCTTGACACACGGTATCAGTCCCTTGCTGGCTAAGTGGTACAGGTAATTGACCGAATACCCGGTTATGCCGCTGGCAACGGATATTTTGACTAACACAGGCTCTTTTCCGTCCTGCCGTTCTTCGGGCTGTGAGCCCATGACCGGGGCAATCATCTTTTCTATGTTCTCCAGCCGTTTGAAAATTTCTTCGAAAGGATTATTCATAGGTGCTTGTTTTTTGAATTAGCACCACAAATAAAATAAGAAAAATCGGTAAAAAACAAAGCGTCAGCCGTTTGGAATCGCTTTGCTGCGCTCTGCACCAAATTAATGTCGGCAAATAGAAAACGGCTTTGTGTTTATTACCTTACTTATTTAGAAAGTGGGGGAAAACAGGTTTTTTGTTATCGGTTCGTTTCTTTCGTGTTGTTGTTGGGGTGGTGGTGGACATTTTCGGACACGCAAGGTCATTTGCGGACAGGAAGAAACAACCTGTCATTCAGTCTTATATATTTGCACCAGTGAAGAAAAACGGAGTATTGACAAAAATAAATATATCGGTTATGGAAATAGTGACGATTGAAAAGAGAACCTTTGAACTTTGGAAACAGAGGTTTGAAAATTTTGTGGGGCGTGTGGATGCGCTCTGTGTGCCTTTACGCAGGAAGCGTGACAAGTGGTTGGATAACTGCGAGACCTGCCGTTTGCTGAATGTTTCAGCCCGGACAATGCAGACCTACCGTGATACGGGGAAACTGCCTTATTCGCAGATTAACAATAAGATTTACTACAAGGCTTCGGACGTGGAAACATTTCTGCTCGACCAAGTAAGGGACAATTCTAAAAAGTAGGCGTATGGATTTGATAACGAAAGATTCCGAAACTACGTTGGTGCTGTTTTCTTCCCTTGACAGGGTACTGGAAAACGTGGAGTACGTGGTAATGAACTATCGCCCGGTATTGAACGGTGAACACTACCTGACGGGTGAGGAAGTATGCGAGCGACTTTGCATCAGCAAACGGACTTTGCAGGATTACAGGGACACGGGACTGCTGGGGTACGTGCAGCTTCCGGGAAAAATCATCTACCGGGAAAGCGACATCATGGATTTGTTGGAAAGGTTCTATCAGAAATGAAATCTTGAAAACATGGAATCTTGTTTTCTTGCTGTCTTGCTTTCTTGAAATATTGAAGTATTGAAATATAGCTGTCTTGTTTTCTATATTGTTTGGTTGAAAGCCAGCAATCACGGTTTCTTGAAAACTGTGTTGCTGGCTTTTTAATTATTCAAAAACTATTCAGTAACAAAATGCTTTGTAGAACAATATGCCTTAACTCCCATTTTGGATGTAGTGTGTAATATTAGGATAATGGCAGGAACTAAAATGGCAGGTGTCATTCCTATAATTGGTGATAACCAATTTGATAGAGCAGTAACACTTCCTAAACCGATGGATTTTCCTGCCGCTAAAAATTTCTTTTGTTCTTTTTCATAATCAGGATGTCCACAAATGAGTTTGTCAAATTCATCTTTTAGTCTGCTCCAATAGTTTTGGGCTTCTGCCGTATTGGTTTGACTACCTCCGAATGTCGCTGTTTGAATGGGACCTCTCGCTGTTAACCATTCCTCGGCTGCTTTTTCTTCTCCATATTTAGATACTAATTGTTCAATAACAACTTTTTGATATGGTTTAAGGCAAGCATACCACTCGTTAAGAGATAAATCATCTATTTCTATCATAACATTTCTTTTATGTGATTTGCAGAAATACAATAAGAAGTTTGGTTTAACTCATGAGGGTTTATTCCGGCTATAATAACTCCTGACGCAGGCGCATAAGTACCTATTAATAAGCCAATAATTGCCCCTGTCCTAATATTAAATATTAAAGAACCTGATTGTCCAGGTCTTGTTTGTATATTAATCGTTGCATATTTTGATTTGATTCCGGATGTTTCTAATAACATTTTAGCTCCAATTTCTGTTTCTTGATATGTTAACACTCTTCTGCCCATAACACAATGTGGAAATCCAAACATACCAATTTTCTCTCCCACAGGAATGTTATCTAATGATTCCAATGGAGGTAAATTGCCATTAAATCCTAAATCCGTTTTTAATATGCATAAATCAGTAATTGGATTTATATCTTCAATAATAGCAGTGGCAGGACGACATGATAAGTCTGTTACGTCTTGATAAACATTTATATTCGGAATATGAGGTAACAAAACGCATAAATCATTTGTTTCATTTCCTACAACATGTCGTGCTGTAACTACTTTACCCTCATTAGAAATAAGGAATCCTGTTCCTAACATGTCAATTGCATGAGTATTTTTATTGCATTTCCCTATTACAAGTGTTATTTGTGTAAAATCAAACATGGCTTTTATATTTATAATGTTTCTATTGTCAAATTTAGCAGAAAAAACTCATATATGCAAATTATTAATTTGTTTTTCAACTTCTTGCATATCCCTTAGTATCGTTTGGTCTAATACCTTTGCGTAGTGCTGTGTCATTCGGGTGGATGAATGCCCCAGCATTTTAGCCACATTCGGCAGTGACACGTTGTTAGCCAGTGCGATAACCGATGCGAAACTATGGCGGCTCATGTAAGTAATATTTAGAAATGCAATAAAAAACAGAATGACGAGAATTAAACGTAAATCGTTTATAATTAAGCATTTTGCGAGAATTGCAGAACAGACAGACCTGCAAAAGAAAACAAAATATTGCAACGTTTCAGTTACCAGACTGTTAGCCGCCTGTTTCGGAAACAACGGCAGGTAACCGAATTTTTACCGATAGGAACAAAGCGGATTTGTATTCACTGTTTATCAATGTTTTGCATGCCAAAGGACGCTTTTCAAAGGAGTATTTTTACAACCTAAAAAAGAGCGTTATGAAAGTGGAAAAATTCAAGGTGCTGCTCTACCTGAAAAAGAGCGAGCCGGACAAGACCGGCAA
>OIFH01000041.1_pt1 | contig 48153 bp, 48 predicted proteins | sample 1581951 | NCBI WGS metagenome assembly OIFH01 (sample SAMN04414075, study PRJEB24778) | human gut metagenome | material: faecal | host: Homo sapiens | reverse complement strand
TTGAATCCTGTCGCGGTCACTACCAAAAGAAGTTCGATTAGTTTGCAAGTGCCGCGTAGCTCAACTGAATAGAGTAGCTGACTACGGGATCAGCCGGTTACAGGTTTGAATCCTGTCGCGATCACAAAGAAGGCCATCTTTTCTGATGGTCTTTTCTTGTATTTTCTCTCTTTTTTTAAATTTAAATGGCTCAGTTGTAATTCTTGGGGGAAAATCCCCTGTTAAGCACCTCCGCGCTTCTACAGGTCTACCATTTTTCCGTTCTTATATCTTTGCAGCATATAAAAAAGAAGCATTATGGTTTAGAAGAACTTGGGAACGCTTCTTGGAAGCATTGAAATTATCCTCAATCACGCCTACACCTTCTCCAACGAAACAATGACGACCAACACAACTTCTCACACACCTGAAAAGAACAGTTCATCTTTAAACAAGCGCTTGTTCTTTTTTAAAAAACAAGGCGTTTCAAAGGTTACTAACATACAGACCGACAGGTTAGTAACGTGTCGGGTAACACGTTACTAATGTATCAGGTGAAAGATTAGTAATGTTACGCGTGAAAGATATAGAATCTTACAGGTATAATATATCAAAGAACGAACAGACAGGCATAAAAAAAGACTGGTGTTTTTAATGACGAAACACCAGTCTTATCTAATTAAAAAAATTCCTTTATCAGCATTTAATTTTCAATTCATCCAAAATAGCACGCATCTTTTCAAATGTTGTGATACGAGTCGGTACAAGCGGCAAACGTAATTTATTTTCAATCAGCCCCATTACATTCAACATAGCCTTCACCCCGGCAGGATTACCATCTACGAACAACAGGCTGAATAATTCCGTAAACCTATGATGAATAGTCAATGCATTTGCAAAATCACCCTGTAATGCCAAACGAGTCATACGACTGAATTCACGCGGAAATGCATTACCGATAACCGAGATAACCCCTACAGCACCCAAAGTAATCAAAGGAAATGTAATACCATCATCACCCGAAATCACATCAAAATTAGCCGGTTTATTCTTGATGATATCATCCATCTGAGTAATATTACCCGATGCCTCCTTGATAGCGATAATATTCTTGAAATCGCGTGCCAGACGCAAGGTGGTCTCAGCAGTCATGTTCACACCGGTACGTCCCGGTACATTATAAAGAACCACAGGAAGATCCGTCGCTTCAGCAATCGCTTTATAGTGTTGGTAAATACCTTCCTGGGAAGGTTTGTTATAATAAGGTACAGCAACAAGTACGGCATCAACTCCTGTCATATCATCATTTTTCAGCGTTTCCACAACAGCACGGGTACAGTTGCTGCTAACTCCCAGCAGAATAGGGATACGTCCATTCACTCTTTCGATTATCAAACGTTTTATCTTGTCTTTTTCTTCTTTAGTCAAAGTCGGGGTTTCAGCCGTGGTTCCCAACACGCACAAAAAATCTGTTCCATTTTGAAGCTGGTAATCAACCAGACGAAGTAACGCATCATAATCAACGCTGTCATCTTCCTTGAAAGGAGTAATCAACGCTACTCCCATGCCTTTTAATCTTGTCTGTATCATAAATGAATTATAAATTCTTATTTAATAGCCTACAAAAGTACGAATATTTTCTCTTTTAGCGATAAAAATCACACTATTTTTAGTTTATACTCGCTAAAAAGTCACTCTATCATTTGCAGAAACTCCTCTTCGCTCACAATGGTCACACCCAGTTTCTGCGCTTGCTCCAGTTTACTGGTCCCATATTGTCACCCGCCAAAACAAAGCTGGTCTTGGACGAAATACTTCCCACATTCTTACCACCATGCTTTTCAATTAACTCCTTATATTCGTCACGCGAATGATGGGCGAAAACCCCACTAATCACAATAGATTTCCCTGCCAATTTGTCAGTGTGTCCCGAAGTATCCTCCTCATCAGCTTCCAATCTCACACCCGCCACACGAAGACGCTCTATAATGTCACGATTCTTCGGATTAGCAAAGTACAACAAGATACTCTGTGCTATTTTTTCTCCGATTTCATCGACATGAATCAAATCATCTAAACTCGCGTCTGCCAAAGCATCCATCGACTTAAAGGATTTCGCCACCTTCTTCGCCACAGTTTCACCCACAAAACGGATACCCAATGCAAAGAGCACCCTTTCAAACGGCACTTCTTTGGACTGCTCTATACCTTTTATTATATTCTCAGCGGATTTTTCTCCCATACGTTCCAGGTTGATGATATCCGATGTTTTTAAAGTATACAGATCGGCAACATCACGTATCAATCCTTCCTGGTAAAACTGATCTACCGTTTCCGGACCGAGTCCATCAATATCCATAGCCCTACGGCTGATAAAATGTTCTATTTTTCCCTTGATCTGTGGGGGGCAAGCGGCATCATTGGTACAATAATAAGCAGCTTCACCTTCATAGCGCACCAATTTACTGCCACACTCGGGGCAATAAGTAATAAACTTTACTTTATCACCTATCATAATACGGGCGTTCTTGTCCACACCTACAATTTTTGGAATAATCTCGCCCCCTTTTTCTACATAAACCATATCGCCGATATGCAAATCCAGCCCTTCTATGATGTCTGCATTATGGAGCGAAGCACGCTTTACCACGGTTCCGGATAGCTGTACGGGATCCAGATTGGCCACCGGAGTCACAGCACCTGTTCTTCCCACTTGATAGGTCACCTTGTTCAAACGGGTAAGTGCCTGTTCGGCCTGAAACTTGTATGCAATGGCCCATCGGGGTGATTTTGCCGTAAAACCCAAATTACGCTGCTGTCGCAAAGAATTCACTTTCAGTACTATTCCGTCCGTAGCTACAGGCAGATTCTTACGCTCCACATCCCAGTATTTGATGAAATCAAATACTTCCTGCAATGTTTTGCATTTGCGAGTAAGATCAGAAATTTTAAATCCCCATTTCTCCGCTTCTTTCAAATTTTCATAATGACCGTCGCACGGCAAATTATCTCCAAGCAAATAATAAAGGTATGCATCCAGCTTGCGGGATGCCACAATGGCAGAATTCTGCAACTTCAATGTTCCCGAAGCTGCGTTGCGGGGATTAGCGAACAACGGTTCTTCGCGGGCTTCTCGTTCTTTGTTCAATTCCTCAAACACCACCCAAGGCATCAAAATCTCCCCACGAATTTCAAATGCTTCAGGATACCCCTTTCCATGCAACACCAAAGGGATACTGCGGATGGTCTTCACATTGCCTGTCACATCATCTCCTTGCACGCCATCACCACGCGTCACAGCACGCAACAATTTCCCGTTCTCGTAAGTCAGCGAAATAGAAGTACCATCGTATTTCATTTCACAACAAATCTCAAAATCTTCGTTCAAGGACTTCTTTACCCTGTCATAAAACTCGGTTACTTCCGTTTCCGAATAGGTGTTAGTCAATGAAAGCATGGGATATTTATGTACCACCTGCATGAAGTTTTTGTTTATATCACTTCCCACACGCATACTGGGCGAGTTCTCATCTCTATGTTCCGGATGTTTTTCTTCCAGATCCTGAAGTTCACGCATCAGCTTGTCAAACTCCTGGTCTGTAATCTCAGGCGCATTCAATACATAATAATTATAGTTATGTCGATGAAGCTCCTCGCGCAATTGGTCTATTCTTTCTATTTCTGTCATATATATAAAGGTAGTTTTCCCGCAAAAATAGCTATTTTTTGAATGAAAAACACCTTCCGGCAAAGAGGAATTTGCTACTTTTGCAAAAAATAACCGAATATGAGAATAGACATCATTACCGTTTTACCCGAGATGCTGGAAAGCTTCTTCAACTGCTCTATCATGAGCCGTGCGCAGAAAAAAGGAATTGCAGAAATACATATACATAATTTACGCGATTATGCATACGACCGTTATCGCAAAGTAGATGATTATCCCTTCGGTGGATTTGCCGGTATGGTGATGAAGATTGAACCAATAGACCGATGCATCTCAGCTTTGAAAGCAGAACGCGAGTACGATGAAATTATATTTACATCTCCAGATGGAGAACAGTTTAACCAGCCGATGGCCAACTCACTTTCACTCGCAAAGAATTTAATTATTCTATGTGGTCATTTTAAGGGTATAGACTATAGAATACGTGAACATTTCATTACGAAAGAAATCAGTATCGGTGACTATGTTTTGACAGGTGGGGAGTTGGCTGCCGCCGTTATCGCCGATGCCGTAGTTCGTATTATTCCCGGGGTCATTTCTGACGAACAATCGGCATTGTCCGATTCTTTTCAAGATAATCTGTTAGCAGCTCCTGTATATACCCGTCCTGCAGAATACAAAGGATGGCAAGTTCCCGATGTGTTGTTATCCGGACACGAGGCAAAGATTAAAGAATGGGAGCTTCAGCAGTCATTAGAAAGAACACAGCGGCTAAGACCCGATTTGCTAAAATAAAAAATATATATAAAAAATAAAGAGATAAAAGCCTTATGATGAACATGGCTTTTACCTCTTTGCTTTTGTTTATATCATACCTGAAAAGATGTTCTCTCTTTAATATAACCTAAGTCCATCTTCCTTTTCCTTATATATTGATAAAGCTTTTTCAAGTGTTTTTCTACTCCATTTTTTCAAAAACAAGCCATTTCATCGAAAAAAAATAATTGAAGTTATCATTTTATACCCATGCAATAAGTTGTAACAACAACCATTTTTATACTCGTTCTATCTAGAGAAGGTTATAAAAAAGGCCCTGCAAGAAATGCTTCAATTTATTCATCTACACTCTCGCAGGGCTATAATTTAAAAGATAAAATTTTCAGATTTCTAAAGCGCCTATTATATCTTTTACAGATGTATATCCATGACGTTCCAAATAGTCATTTATTCCTTCTGAAACTTTGACAGTAATAGCTGGGTCTATGAAGTTGGCAGTACCTATCTGTATTGCGGTGGCACCTGCCAACATAAACTCCACAGCATCCTTCCAGCCCATGATCCCCCCTAGTCCAATGACAGGAATATTTACTGCTTTAGCGACTTGCCATACCATACGCAATGCGATTGGTTTCACAGCTGCACCACTCATGCCGCCGGTAATAGTGGAAAGTACAGGCCGACGCTTTTCAGCATCGACAGCCATCCCCAGCAGGGTATTGATCAGAGATACACTGTCCGCACCGGAAGCCTCGGCCGCACGTGCTATTTCTGTGATGTCTGTCACATTGGGAGATAATTTTACGATCAGCGTCTTTTTATACACATTACGTACAGCTTTTACAACCTCGGAACACCCGCATGCGGAAACCCCGAAGGCCATACCGCCCTGCTTTACATTAGGGCATGAGATATTCAATTCTATAGCGGGAATATTATCCAGATCATTGATGATTTCGGCAGTCTTCACATAATCCTCTACAGCAGATCCGGATACATTAACGATCATATTAGTATGGATATCCCTTATCTGTGGATAGATATGTTCAACAAAATAATCTACCCCTTTATTCTGTAACCCTACCGCATTAAGCATCCCCATAGGGGTCTCTGCCATACGTGGGTAAGGATTACCCTCACGATGATGAAGGGTAGTCCCTTTTACAATGATGCCACCAATTTTTTCGAGGTCTACAAAGTCCTCAAATTCTTTTCCGTATCCAAAGGTACCCGATGCTGTCATAACCGGGTTACAAAGCTTTAAATCGCCGATATTTACACTTAAATCTGCCATAATAGTTTCTTTATATTAAATACAGGACCCTCTTTACAAACACACAAATGCCCTTCGTCCGTGTTCTCCACACAGCATAAGCATGCACCGACACCACAAGCCATCCTATTTTCCAGTGAAACCTCACATTCTATTCCATGAACTTTGGCGTATTTAGCTACCGAAATCATCATGGGTTTTGGACCACAGGTGTATATCATATCAAACCGATCTGTATGCAAGATGCTATGCTGTGTCACATAGCCTTTCTCGCCCATACTTCCATCTTCAGTTGTTGTATACACCTTACCTAATTTCTCAAAATACTCCAGCTGCAACAGATCTTTGGATGAACGTGCGCCTAGCAGGAAAGCAGGCGTACATCCCATTTTCACTAACTCAGCACCGAGCATCAACATCGGGGCGGTACCCACACCACCGCCAACCAGTAGCGGCTTTACCTTTGTCACATTCTGGGGCATTGTAAATCCATTGCCGAGAGGCATCACCACATTAACAATATCTCCTTGTTTCACAGTGGCTAGTTTGCGAGTGCCATCGCCAACTAATTGCACCAGGAACCAAACTTCATTGGTTGTTTTATCCACATAATTAATAGAAATAGGACGGCGGAGAAAAGTTGTATTGGAACCGTCAATACGTATCTCAGCAAACTGACCCGGCAGCATCTCGGGCAATGGGTTGGCATGAGTCAATTTTATCAGAACATAATTGGCATGCAATTTTATGTTCTGTGTAACCACAAGGTCTAAAATATATTTTTCATGAAATAAAATTGGGTAAATTCATTTTCTATGCAAAGATACACGAATTTACCCAAATCTTATTCTGCTAACCGGCATTTTAGTGGATTCCCACCCTAATTTTCAGGCTTGAACGTTTCATAAGTCCCATTATCAAAGAATATTCTTATTTCAGTGATTTTTTTGGCAGGTATTTCCACATACTTAATTTCCTCACGCACAATCTCTTTAGGAGAATAAAGTGGTGTTTTAACCTCATTTTCCTTGCGATATTCCGGAGAAACTGGACGTTCGGGCGTAAATAATGAATTCTCATCAAACAAAGAAGGCGTATAATGAATGTTATTGTCTGAATCAACATCCGTTTCCATTTGTCCTTCACCATAGAGTAACCAGTCTAAACTGATATAGTCACACGCTTTGTGTATTTTCATGACGACTTCCAAGCTAGGATTATTCCTACCACTAAGAATATGGGAAAGAGAGGAAGGTGAAATTCCAATCTTCTCTGCAAATTGAGCTGCAGTCATATCTTCTTTCTGGATTATTTGAGCGATTCTTTCCTTCATTTACAAAAGTATAAGGCAAAATTTACAGATACAAAAGTAATTAATATAATTCATAAATGCAAATTTACAATATGGAAATGTATATCTTACAAAAGTAAAGTATGAGTATATTATTGGAAATAAATTAAGATTTACACACGTAAACCGCTCCTAAAAATACTATAATTATCACTTTATGCATGACTATATAAAATACTGATTATCTATAATATATACACAACAAAAATGATATATTTACAAATAAATATGATTATATAAGCAAATAAAATGCATACAAGTTATTAACCACTTATCGACAAGATATAAAACACTGGTTTCAAGCATATTATCGTAATAAAATAAGAGATAAATAATTATTCATATACATTTATATATGTAATCTTCACTCTTGACTACTACCTTGTTTATATTTGTATTATTTACATTGTTAAACCTGCAAAGCTTATAATATCTCCTATATTAGGAAAGTTTACAGATGTAAGATTACAAAATTAAATTATAATTATTTCTAAAAGTGAATTTTCTCTGTTTTACGCTCCAGCTTGATCCTATGAATATTTTGTTTTCCTATTTTACAAGTATCAATGTATTTTTCATGGTAAAGACAAGAACTCCCCATCCAAGTTTTAGCCCATTTTCGCTTTATGGGATTCATAGATAATGAGAATCATAGAATGCACGATAAGAGGACAAAGTATGGATTCAAAATTTAAACTAACGTATGAATTTGCAAAAAATAAATTGTCGCTGTTTACTTGCTTCATCTGCATTCTTTCCATTCTTCTTATTCATTTTACTCCGAAAAGGCTAAATACTGCCATTATTCATGTACAAACAGACATTCCCTTTAAAATACGCGATTCTAAGAAGGCGAAAAATGGTCTATCAATCTAGGAATAAGCAAGTTAATACTATTTTTCTCATCATCCATCTCTCATCATCTAGAAAAATAGAGAACAAAAACATAACTGTAGCATTAAATGAGGTAATAATAAAAGTATGAATGTAAAATATTATTCTCAATTGAGTCATCAACAGGATTTCTGCTAAGAGAAAGGATAAAAAGAATCCCGACACTTAAAAAAACAAAAGCATCGGGATAGCGGAATCTTGTTTGACCTCGTTAGTTAATGAAGAATTTTGTATACAAGTTCTCGCAGCAAATCTCCATCCTCCAAAGATGGATTACCCACTCCTTTTGATTTTGCATCACAGTAACGAATCTCACCAATAATTTGCATCACCTTTACTCCGCTATATTTTCTCATAGCAGCCATATAGTCTTTAGATTGCCATGGTGATTTAAGCCCCAGCTGATTGGCTATACCCTGCTCTGACTTATCAGGAGCATAATATGCAAGCATCAAATTAGAGAAGAAATTGAATAACACAGACAAGGTCATTTGCAAAGGATTTGTTTTGGGGTTCTCCTCAAAATATTTTATTATCTGATTAGCCTTGAAAACATCCTTTGCCACCAAAGCATTCCTAAGTTCAAAATTATTATAATCCTTACTTATGCCAATGTTACGTTCTATTTGTTCAGGAGTAATCCGCTTTTGCTCTCTTGGAAGCGTGATAATTAATTTTTCCAACTCTCCGGCCATACGGCTTAAATCTGCTCCAACAAATTCCGCCATCATTTCTGAAGCCTTAGGCTCTATTTCTACTGAACGACGTTTCAAGTAAGAAGATATAAAGCCAGGAAGCTGAGCATCCTTAATCTTTTTCGATTCGAAAAGGACACCTACTTTCTCTATTTCAGCTGCCAATTTTTTTTTCTTCTATCCAATGTACCATGTTTATGGCATAACACCAGAATTGTAGAATCCAAAGGTTTCTGGAGATAATAAGCAAGCTCTTCAATATTCTTTATATTCTGAGCTTCTTTTACTATTACAACTTGATATTTGGACATCATGGGATAACGCTTGGCTGCATTGATAACAGTCGCGATATCTGTATCAGCCCCATAGACAATAGTCTGATTGAATTCTTTTTCATTTTCATTTAACACCGTTTGTGCTATATACTCAGATATCCGATCTATATAATAAGATTCTTCACCCATTAGATAATAAACAGGCTTATAGATACGGTTTTTCAGTTCACGGGCTATTTCTTCGTATGTTGTTTCTTTTGCCATACACAGTAAAATTACCAGTCAAATTTTAAGTGCTTGACTGTTTTCTTTTCCTCAATAATCATTTGTAATGAAGCAATACCAATCTCCACATGCTCCTCTACATATTGCTGCGTTACAATACTGTCGCTTTTCTCCGTCTTCACCCCTTCAGGAATCATCGGCTGGTCGGATACCAGAAGTAATGCTCCAGTAGGAATATGATTGTAAAAACCGGTAGTAAACAGCGTAGCCGTTTCCATATCCACACACATGGCACGCGTTTTTAAGGAGATACTTTTTAAACCCCTCATCATGCTCCCATATACGGCGGTTGGTAGTATATACCGTTCCGGTCCAATAATCGCGGGCATGGTCGCGGATAGCCGACGAGACGGCACGCTGCAACATAAATGCAGGTAACGCAGGTACCTCAGGCGGATAATAATCATTGGATGTTCCTTCTCCACGAATAGCTGCAATGGGCAGAATCAGATCTCCCAACTTATTTTTCCTATCTATGCCCCCACATTTACCTAAAAACAAACATGCTTTAGGCTGGATGGCCCCTAGCAAATCCATAATGATAGCAGCATTGGGACTTCCCATGCCAAAATTAATAATAGTGATTCCTTCCGCATGTGCCGAAGTCATATTGGCATCACGTCCTAGTACCGGCACATTAAATTTGTCGGCAAAAAAGTTCCACATATTTATTGAAATTGGTCAGAAGGATGTATTCTCCGAAATCATTCAAGCTTCTTTTTGTGTAGCGGGGAAGCCAGTTTGCTACAATTTCCTCTTTTGTTTTCATAATCTTTTGTATTTTTGCATCGGTTATTACCGAGTTACACTTATGCAAATTTACTAAATGTTATCATTAAACTTACCATCCTACGAAATTAAAATCGCGGAGCGAAATGGAAAAAATGTTATTTTCGATATGCTCCGCAAGAGATATGTCGCCCTTACTCCGGAAGAATGGGTAAGACAACATTTTGTTCATTACCTGACGGATTATAAAGGATATCCGAAGGGATTACTGGCCAACGAAATACAACTAGACTTAAACGGAACAAAAAAACGTTGTGATACTGTGCTCTACAACAAAGATCTAAGTGCCAAACTGATTGTGGAGTACAAAGCTCCACATATAGAAATCACACAAACAGTATTTGATCAGATAACCAGGTATAACATGGTTCTGAAAGTTGATTATCTGATTGTCAGCAACGGATTGAATCATTACTGCTGCCATATTGATTACAATACAAAAACATATCTTTTTCTACCAGAGATTCCCCACTATTCAGAACTGTAGATATATAAAAAACATTCTAAGCAACATCTCCTTACAAGATCTTGCTCAGAATGTGATGAAATTCTTTTTCCACAAAGAAAAAGATACTGCTTCAGGCGATATTATCTCTTGACAGTTTCCAAGTGCTGTTCAGCAATCACACCTGCCAATTCAGGGTCAATCATGATACGACCACAATATTCACATACGATAATTTTCTTACGCATACGGATATCAAGCTGTTTCTGGGGCGGAATCTTGTTAAAACAACCACCACATGCATCACGCTGAACATACACAATTCCCAATCCATTTCGAGAATTTTTACGGATACGTTTAAACGCCTGCAACAGACGCGGTTCGATAGTTGTTTCCAATACTTTTGCTTTCTCTCTCAGCTTTTCTTCTTCCTGCTTGGTTTCAGAAACAATTTCTTCCAATTCGGATTTCTTCGCTTCCAAGTCCTTCTTTCTTTCATCCAAGTCTTGATTACTGTGCTCTATCTCCTCGCTCTTTGCTTTTTCCGCTGCAATATATTCCTTTATGCGTTTCTCGCAAAGCTCGATTTCCAATGACTGGAATTCAATTTCCTTTGTCAACACATCATATTCGCGATTATTACGCACATTATCCTGCTGAGCTTTATATTTTTCAACAGAAGTCTTAGCTGTCTCAATTTCAATTTTCTTAGTCGCAATGTTTGATTTCAGTTCCTCGATATCAGCTTTAATTTTCTCGATACGAGTACTCAAACCGGCGACCTCATCTTCAAGGTCTTGAACTTCAAGAGGAAGTTCCCCTCTCAGGGTCTTAATCTTATCGATTTCAGACAACATGGTCTGCAACTGATACAAAGCCTTCAGCTTTTCTTCCACTGTTAATTCGCTCGGGTCTTTCTTTGCTTCTCTAGCCATAGTTTTTTCTTACAAATATTTAATAGGATTTGTATTTACCCGGGTTATCTGGACTTCCAGTTCCGGAAACATCTCCTGCATGATTGAATAAAATATTTCTTTTGTATACTGCTCACTCTCATAATGACCTACTTCAGCTACCAGAATATTATTCTCGTAATTGAAATAATCATGATATTTCACTTCACCCGTGATAAATACATCAGCATCGGCACTTACCGCTTTAGGCAATAAAAATGCTCCAGCACCACCGCATAACGCTACTTTCTGTATCAAACGACCAGATAAACGAGTATGTCGCAGACAGCCCACTTCGAACGTCTTCTTGATGCGTTTCAAGAAATCCAGTTCGGTTTCAGGTTCTTCCAATTCTCCGATCACCCCCGAACCTACTTGTGTCCAAGTATTTTTCAACGGATAAAAATCAAAAACCGGTTCTTCATAAGGATGTGTTGCCAATAATGCTTTTACCGCCATAGCCTTTTTAAAAACCGGAAGAATCGTTTCTATACGCACCTCGGACTCCTTATGCAATTCGCCTATTTCTCCACAGAACGGACTGGCTCCTTTCTGCGCACGGAAAGTCCCCTCACCTTCCAAATTATAGCTGCATGAATCATAATTACCTATGCAACCACAACCGGCTTCAAATAAAGCTTTTCTCACTCTATCAGCCTGTGCATCCGGCACAAAAGTTACAAGCTTCAATAAATATTCTTCTTTCGGGTCTAATATGCGTACATTTCTGAGACCTATCTTTTCAGCTATTTTATAATTGACACCTCCGGGTGCATTATCCAGATTGGTATGTGCCGAATAAATGACAATATCATTTTTAATGGCTTTCAAAACACACCGTTCAATGTAATCCCGACCAATAATAGATTTATAACCTTTAAATATAAGTGGATGATGTGATATAATCAGGTTGTATCCCAACATGACAGCTTCATCCACAACAGCTTCAGTAACGTCCAGACACAACAAAGCCCCTGTTGCTTCCGCTTCTGTCAGTCCAACTTGCAATCCGGCATTATCAAATCCGTCTTGCAAAGGCAGAGGCGCGAACCTTTCAAGGGCACTTACTATTTCCTTAATTTTCATTCGTTCGCGAAAATTTGATTGCAAAGATAATCAATCCATTTGAATTTAAAAAGCAACCAAGCTATTTTTTATACTTTCCCCACTTTATCATTTTATTTTTCAAAGCATAACGTTCGTCAACAACACGGTCTGTCGGAAAAAAAGTAAGATGAATACGCCATCCGCCCGAATGAAACGTAAATTTGCGGGCTGATATTCCTGTTTCTATCAGAGCTAGTTTATCAATGATAAATGCTTTAATATCTACAGGAAATTCCTCTCCTTCATACATTATATCCGCAGTGACAAAGAAACCGGGAGTTGATAATTCTGCTATATATTTCCAAATTTGCTCATTCATGTTTTTCTATTTTATTGAAAGAAATATATAATGTATACAAAGCAAGGAAAGACCCTACTTCCGTTTGGTATCCTTATGAACTCGTAACAACCGGCCATAACTGTCGAATGATTTCCGTGAAGCCAGAAAAATGGTCATCATTAGTGAAAGCATAGATGCCACCACAGTTATAACTACAATCATAATCTGATATTTGATAGCCACATGTGGCGAACTTCCTCCCAATATCTGCCCAATCATAGTTCCCGGCAATGCAACAAGCCCTGTTACTGCCATATTGGCAATGCCCGGACTGAACGCTTTAATAAGAGCCTGACGCACAAATGGAGCTATCGCCTCATTACGGGTAGCGCCATTCCCCAACAGAAAATAATAAAGTTGCTGTTCCCTACGCAATCCGGCATAGTAAGTATTTAATCCTATCACATTCACTCCCAACATATTCCCCATGATTATACCAAAAACCGGAATAAAATACTGGGCACTGAAGATGTTATCCAACTTTAATACAAAGCCAAGGAAATAAAGTCCGACAAGCACCACTGTTACAAAAAAACCGATAGAAATAGGAATCATCAAAATTCCGCGTTTTAACCGCGTACGCGTCAAAGCCGTTTCAGCAGCCACCCCAACCATGATGATCACCCACAAAAAAATTAATAAACGGATTGTTCCATTCAAACAGAAAACGAAGATAAGCCCCAATCAAAAACAACTGTATAATCATACGTACTGTGCCTATCAGAACCGGTTTAAGCAAGCCCGTCTTGAAACGCCATAAAAAATAAACCGGAATAAGCATCAGCAGCAATCCTACTCCCAAACTGCCATAGTCTATATCAATTGTTCCCATCAGTCAGATTATAAAGTAAATACCTTGTCGCATCCGGCAGCAAACTGTTTGTCATGCGAAACAGACAATATAGTCATTCCTTTACTGCATAAGGATTTAAAGAAGTTAATCACCCGTAAACACGATTCCGGATCAAGTGCCGAAGTCGGTTCGTCCACTACTAGTAAAGGTTTGTCAAGCAAGGCTGTCACTGCCAACATGATACGCTGACGCTGACCACCCGACACTTCATTTACCCGTTTATCATAAAGTTTCTCTTCCAATCCTAATGATACGAAATAATCCATCAGCCGCTCTTTGCTGAATCCCGCCTCACGATTTGCCTTCAGTTCAAAAGGCATCCGCACCATTTCACTGACCCATTCCGAAGGAAGAGCCAACTCCTGGGGAATCCATGCTATTTTCTTTCGGATATGATCCGCCGTCTTAGGTGCCAGCAGTGTGCCGTCCACCCTTATTGTCCCTTCACTTAAAGGAACAAAGCCCAAAACAGCTTTCAGCAATGAAGATTTTCCACTGCCGGAACCACCACAAATGCATACACTTTCTCCGTAATGAACTTGCAGGTCAAGTCCTCTGAAAAGAGTCAGATTACCAAAACTTATAGATATATTTTCTATATTAATCATCACATTAAAACAAAAAGAGTCGGGAGCATTCACTGCTGCCGACTCCACATAATGTATTAAAAATAAAATAAATGTGTCGAAGTTTAATATGCTCTCGCAAAGAGAACACGGCGAGCAGATGGTTTTCCGGTTACCATACACTTGCCCGGAGTCAGGCTCTCTTCATCAGCATCAAAAGGAAGACAACGAATTGTTGCCTTGGTATCCTCTTTAATCCGGTCTTCCGTTTCCGGGGTTCCATCCCAATGAGCCAGAATAAAGCCACCTTTCTCTATCTGTTCCTTGAAATCATCGTATGAATCCACTTTCACGATATGTTCGTTACGATAGTTCAATGCCTTCTGATAAATATTGTTCTGAATATCCTCCAACAATTGTTGTACATATTCTTCGATTCCGTCGCAAGAACGAGTTTCTTTTTCCAATGTATCACGACGCATCACTTCCATTGTATTGTTTTCAAGATCACGGCCACCCATTACCAAGCGAACAGGCACACCTTTCAGTTCGTAATCTGCAAACTTGAATCCCGGACGCTTATTGTCTGCATTATCATATTTCACAGAAATACCCATTGCTTTCAACTTGTTGACAATGCCTTCTACTTTTGCATCAATCTTCTTCAGCATTTCATCATTCTTATAAATAGGAACGATAACTACCTGAATAGGAGCCAAATGTGGTGGCAACACCAATCCGTTATCATCAGAGTGAGTCATTATCAATGCACCCATCAAACGGGTAGATACTCCCCAGGAAGTAGCCCAAACATAATCCAGCTTATTGTTTTTGTCAACAAACTGTACATTGAACGCTTTCGCAAAATTCTGTCCCAAGAAGTGAGAAGTACCACATTGCAATGCCTTTCCATCCTGCATCAAACCTTCGATGGTGTAAGTATCCAACGCACCCGCGAAACGTTCATTAGCCGATTTTACCCCTTTGATTACCGGGACAGCCATATACTTCTCGGCGAAGTCACCATACACATGCAACATTTTCTGTGCTTCCGCTTCTGCTTCCTCGCGGGTCGCATGAGCCGTATGACCTTCCTGCCACAAGAACTCCGCAGTACGCAGGAACAAACGGGTACGCATCTCCCACCGCATAACATTTGCCCATTGGTTGCACAAGATAGGCAGGTCACGATAGGAATTAATCCAGTTCTTATATGTACTCCAAATGATTGTTTCAGATGTAGGGCGGATAATCAATTCTTCTTCCAGTTTGGCAGCCGGATCTACGATAACACCCGAACCGTCCTCTGCATTCTTCAGACGATAGTGAGTAACTACAGCACACTCTTTGGCAAATCCTTCTACGTGCTCAGCTTCACGGCTAAGGTAAGATTTCGGGATAAGCAACGGGAAATAGGCATTTACGTGACCGGTTTCCTTAAACATATCGTCCAACTGACGCTGCATTTTCTCCCAAATGGCGTATCCGTAAGGCTTGATAACCATACATCCACGCACAGGTGATTGTTCAGCCAAATCGGCCTTCACCACCAAGTCATTATACCACTGAGAATAATTCTCGCTTCTTTTGGTAAGTTCTTTCAATTCTACTGCCATGCTATATCGTTATTTTTGTTTTTCCTTTTTAAGAGTTTGCAAAATTAGTAAAAAAGCATGGGAAAGTACTAATGATTTAGCAAAAATATAGAGTCGAAAAATATAAAAATAACTTATTGATAACGATAATACCACCAATAGGTATCACCATATTCCCGCCGCATACGGTTTTTCTCTTCCACTGGTGATGAAAATTCCTTCTGACGGTTAAGAAACTCATCCAAACGCCGCACCATCAGCGTGTCTTTAACTTCTCTTCCATATCCAGGATGAGTCCGTTTATAAAGCACCAATGCCTCACGATAATAACGCGGCAATGTATCTTGCTCGAAACAATACATATCAACCGCCGATACAAATTTATCCAATTTCTTATCCAGCAGCAATGCACTCATATAATAATTCAAAGCGGTATGTCTACCTATTTCATCACGACAGATACGAGCCAAAAAGTCTACTGTCTCTTCTGCAACATGTGGTCTTACACCAAGATGAGCATACAAGCTATCGGCATTCAAGCGCAAAGTTTCCTGAGAATGAGGCGCAAACAAAAGCCCTTCCGCACCATAATATTGAGGGTATTCAAACAAATGCTCCCCCATGGTACCTTCCAAAGACATAGCATAGGCTCTAAGCACTGTCAATGTACGGGTTGTTTCCAAAGACTTTGCTCCTATCATCCGTGCAGCTTCATAATGATGATTACGGATAGCCTGCTCCACAGCCAGTTCATGATGAAAATTCACATTCGTATTTCCTATACCTACCGTCATCAGGCATAAAAGTGTCAAAATTGCTAAGTTAGAGTTTATTAAGCCCAATATAGAACCCTCTTGATTCAACCAGGAACGAAACACACGCCGTAAAGTATAGACAACACCTATATATATAAGCAAAAGCAACGGCAGCAGCCAAAACCATTTATCCTCTATGTTTCCTCCGTGGAAAATAGTCCGGTCCACATCCGTCAGCACTCCCAGCAACAGACAAGACGGGAAATAAGAAAGTGTTCGCACAGGGCCTTTTAATCCCATCAATCCATTGATTCCCCAACGGAATACCAATAAAACCACTGTAATGATGATAGCTCCTGCCAACGGAGAATAATGTGTCTTTCCTTGTGACAATGAATAATGCAATGCACCTACGACATCTTTCTGAAGCACAAAAAGATAGACAATACTAAAAATAGAGAAAAGAAGACCGCACGCAACCGTGAGGATGCGGGCGGCTCTTTTATAGGATAAGCTGTTGTTGCTGCTCATAAATTACTCTTTCACTTTTTTCAATACCACAGCCGAACGGGCAGGCAGATACAGTTTCAGCCATTCCTTTTTATCCTTCTTATAAAGAGGGTCGAAATTAGTGAAATGACGTATACTGTCATCAGCCAGACCATTGCCTCCGAAAGCTGTCGCATCCGTATTCAGTACCACATCATACGCCCCGACAGGCACTAGGAAACCATAGTCTGTAAATGACTTGGTAGGATTGAAATTAAATACAAAAATCAAATTCTTACGCCGGTAAGCCAACACTTGGTCACCATCGTTATGCCATACCTCAATCACTGGAGTATCCTGAATATTTTTCACACTTTCAATGAGGTGGACCATAGCTGAATCAAAATCGCCCAAGTAATGGTAACACAGGTTCTTATTATCAAAAAGTCCCCACTGACGACGGGCATATTTATGCGACCATCCGTTACCTTCACGTGGAAAATCAATCCATTCGGGATGCCCGAATTCATTACCCATAAAGTTCAAATATCCTCCATTGATGGTAGAGGCAGTAAGCAAACGAATCATCTTATGCAATGCGATGCCACGATGCACTGTATAATTTTCATCCCCTTTCTGGAAATGCCAATACATATCAGCATCTATCAGACGGAAAATAATAGTCTTATCGCCCACCAATGCCTGGTCATGGCTTTCGGCATACGAAATAGTCTTCTCGTCCTTACGTCTGTTGGTCACTTCCCAGAACATGCTGCTCGGTTTCCAGTCTTCATCAATCTTCTCCTTGATTGTTTTAATCCAATAATCCGGAATATTCATGGCCATACGGTAATCAAACCCATATCCACCATTTTGAATCGGTGCTGCCAACCCGGGCATACCCGAAACTTCTTCCGCAATGGTAATCGCTTTGGAATTTACCTGATGAATCAACTTGTTGGCCAATGTCAAATAACAAATCGCATTATCATCCTGATTCCCGTTAAAGTAATCCCCATAATTACAGAAAGCCTCTCCCAAGCCGTGGCTATAATACAACATAGATGTCACACCGTCAAAACGAAAACCGTCAAAACGGAACTCATCCATCCAATACTTACAATTGGACAGCAAGAAATGAATCACTTCATTCTTACCATAATCAAAGCATAAGGAATCCCATGCCGGATGTTCACGCCGGCCGCCCGGATAGAAGTATTGATTAGGATCACCGGCAAAATTGCCAAGTCCCTCCACTTCATTCTTCACGGCATGAGAGTGAACAATATCCATAATGACGGCAATTCCCATTCTATGCGCCGTATCAATCAATTCCTTCAATTCATCCGGTGTACCGAAACGGGATGACGGAGCGAAAAAGCTGGAAACATGATACCCGAAACTCCCATAATAAGGATGCTCCTGAATAGCCATAATCTGAATACAATTATATCCGGCTTCCGCTATACGCGGCAATATTTTCTCACGGAACTCATTATAAGTGCCTACCCTTTCTTCTTCCTGAGCCATACCGATATGACATTCATAAATCATCAAAGGATCAGTCTTTGCACGGAACACCTTCTTTCTAAACCGGTAAGGATTCTCCGGCTCCCAAACCTGTGCGCTGAATATCTTTGTCTGATCATCCTGTACCACACGGTTAGCCCATGCTGGTATACGTTCTCCTTCACCGCCATTCCAACGGACTTTCAGTTTATACAAATCACCATGCTTTATAGCACCGCTTTGTAATTCCACCTCCCATACGCCAGGAGAGTTCTTTACATGGTACATCCTATAATCGCCATGCTCTTTCCAGTCGTTGAAATCTCCGATAAGATAAATTTCCTTCGCATTCGGAGCCCATTCACGGAACACCCACCCTCTTCTGGTACGATGCAAGCCGAAATATAAATATCCGGTGGCAAAGTCCGACAAAGTTCCTTTGCCTCCGGTCAGTTCCAATTCTTTGTCTAATGCATGCTGATGGCGTCCTTCAATCGCTGCCGAATACGGTTCCAGCCAAGGATCACTTTCTATTATGCCTAATTTAGGAGTGGTATTTTCCATAATATGATTACTTGTTAGTTATTCTCTTTCAAACCAAAACTTTAACGATCACTTTTTTTCACGCCGTCAGGAGACACTCCCGGAGCATGAGCATCCTGTGGAAAAAAGATGGCAAACATTCCCGGCTTTACAGGAATATAGCTTTCGGCAAGTCCCGGATAGAACGAGATATCCTTATCTGCATCATAGTCTGCTTCGGGAAGATCTTCACGGGCTGTATAACCCATCACTTCCACCCCTGACAGAGGAATCTGTATATCAATAAACTGATTATGAGTTTCTAATTTTGCTTCTTCTTTAGTTTTAGGCTTGGTCTGAGAAAAGTTTACTACCAGATCATCACCCTGTAATTTTACTTTTCCTAATTCCTGAGCGTTCAAGTCTGTAGCCTTCAGATATTCCATTGCTTTAGCGAACAAAGGATTCAATGAAGCGTACTTTTCTAAGTTTTCTAATCTGTCTACTACCATAATTATTTCATTTTAATGGTTAAAATATTGCTTTTATCATTCAAAGTCGTCTATTGTGAAATTTGTAAAATCAGCAAAACGCTTCAGTTGCTTGAAAACATCCTCTACTTTGTCCAACAGGTCAGGGGCAAGGAAAAACGCATCAGGCACCATATAAGCACAGGTATAATCCTTACATTTTAAATAATCAATATATTCAAAATCTTTCGGAAATCCTTTGGGAGCCGTTTTTAAGTGATTTTCTCCGATAACAGGAAAGTATTGCTTGAACGCAGGATCTTCCACAATTTCTCTGTATTCATCTATGTTGTCATAAATGGACTGGCGGACAGCTTTCAGCACTTTAGATTCCAGACACCAGCTTCCACCAGCAAGCATACAGTTATCATGCTCTATATGAACATAATATCCACAATGTTCTGATTTCTTTCCACGGGCGTTGATATAGCCGCCCAAGTGTATTTTATAAGGAGTCTTATCACTAGAAAAACGCGTGTCACGATAAATTCGGTATGTACAGTCCTTAGCTTGAATACCGACAATACTTTCGTCAAACAACGAAATACGGGCGATGATTGCTGTCAGTAATTCCTCAAACTCTTTTTGAGCTTTCAGATATTCATCCTTATGCTCCTGAAACCACTCCCGATTATTGTTTGTGGCCAGGTTTTTTAAAAATTGAAAGATAACAGATACATCCATGTTACATTATGTTCATGTGTTCACTTGACAAACTTACAAAATATATTTGTAACGAACTAGAAAAAAGCGAAGTATTTATTTTTTTCCCAAGACCTTGAGAAACCCATCATGCAGCTTTCCATTGGTAGCCAACACTTCATGACCGGAATAGAAATCTCCCCCTCCGCTGTAATCTGTCACTTTTCCACCGGCATTCATCAAGATTATCGAACCGGCCGCAATATCCCACGGTCCCAGCAGTCCTTCTATACGGGCTTCAAAGCGACCGGCAGCTACATAGCAAAGTTCTGCCGCAGCTGCTCCTTGCAGGCGCATACCTCCCACATTTCCATACAACTCGTGCACAATATGCTCCGCCAATGGCTTATACTTTTGCGAATCGTATGGAAAGCCTAACGCCACAAACGCTTCGTCCATATCAGAAACATCTGATACATGTATTTCTTTGTTGTTCAGATAAGAAGGCGCTCCTTTATAAGTCCAGTAAAGTTCATCGCGGCATACTTCATACACCACTCCAACCAGCAGTTCTTCTTTACTACGAAGGGCGATACTCACACAATAAGGAGCATTATTATGGATAAAATTGGTGGTTCCGTCCAGCGGGTCTACCAGCCAGCAATAGTTTTCCGTAGTCAGGCTGCCCGAACCTTCTTCGGCAATGAATCCTGCTTCGGGAAGCAATTCCCGAAGTTGAGCCACAATACGGCGTTCCGATTCTTTATCTACATACGATACATAGTCGTGAGCATTTTTCTTCTCTACCTTGCTACGGTCAAAACCGCTACGCTCTTTACGAAGAAAAGCACCCGCCCGGAGTGCTATTTCACGTACTTTCAACGTTATCTTCTCTAAATCCAACATTATATTCTTATTTTTGTTCCGCATCCAGCGTTCCAAACTTATAAACACCTTTACGGATTACATTTCCATTCTTGTCAGTCTCCACAAAAGCGCCGTGTTTCTTCCCTTGTTTGAAAAATCCGTCATAGCGTACTCCGTTCTTATCTTCAAGCACGCCTTTGCCGTCTTCCTTTCCTTTTACGAAATGGCCCTTATATTTGGTTCCGTCAGCCGTACGCAAAGTGCCTTCACCGTCGGCCATGTTGTTTTTCCATTCACCTTCATAGTCATCGCCGTTCGCCCAGATATAGTGTCCTTTACCGCTGCGCTGGTTATTCACCCACTGCCCTTCATACACAGCACCGTTGGCCCATGTAAAGGTTCCGGTCCCATGCTGCTCGCCGTTCTTGAACTGCCCTACATACTTGTCGCCATTCTTGTGTACATAAATTCCCTGCCCGGTACGTTCACCGTTTACGTAGTCACCTTCGTAACGGTCACCGCTATTAAAGTAATAAATACCTTTACCATGCTGCACGTCATCCTTCCAGTCGCCCACATACTTGTCACCGTTGACATAGTAAAATGTCCCCTTTCCGTCACGTGCGTCATCTTTCCACTCACCTTCATATTTTGACTGGTCGGGCCATACCATAACGCCCTGTCCGTTTTTCTTGTCTTCTTTCCATTCGCCCTCATATTTGGCTCCTGCTTTCCAGGTATAAGTACCCTTTCCGCTACGTTTGTCCTGAAACCAGTTACCTATATAAACATCTCCGTTATAATAATACATAGTGCCTTCACCCTGCTGATAGTCGGCAAACCACATACCTTCATACCGGTTATTATTCATAAAATAATAGGTTCCGCTGCCGTGTTGCTGATCCTGGAACCATTGCCCCACATACTTTTCTCCATCGTGAAACGTATATGTCCCGTTCCCCTCGCGTTTACCTTTTATATATTCCCCTTCGTAGGTATTTCCGTTCTTGTAGATTGTTTTTCCTTTACCGTTTGGTTTTCTACCTTTCAGCTCTCCGGTATATTCGCCCCCGTCTTTAAAAGTATAATTCCCGATTTTTATCTGAGCGGTGGCCAATGTACTGACCGATGCCAAAAGCAATAATATATATATGTATTTCTTCATTGGTTCGTTACTTATAATAGATAAGATTTACGCCAAAGATACGATTTTCTATCTTTGGACATGATAGGTTATTACACTTTTTTACCCGCAATGACCTCTATTAAGTTTTCTTTGCAGAAATACTTTTGAGCCAATATGCGTATTTCTTCTCTGGTGATTCCCCGGATGGCATCCAGCGAACGGATAAAGAAGCGTTCGTCCAGCCCTGCCGTTTCTATATAAATCCAGGCATCAGACAAAGAAAAAGGTCCCTCGTACGACCGGCATAAATCGCCCAGCATATAGTTCTTCACCATTTCCAATTCTTCTTGAGGAACGAGATCATTACACAATTTGTCCATCTCCCGATAAACTTCTGTTATGATAGAATTCACATATTCATTGGCCGCCTCGGTACTGACAGTCAGTATTCCCGTTCCCGGATAGGACACAATGCCTGCGCCGATACCGTATGTATATCCCTTGTCTTCACGGATATTGGACATCAGACGGCTTCCGAAATACCCTCCGAACAAAGTGACCATGACACGTGCCTTCAAAAAGTCCGGATGATGACGGTCCATTACGAAACATCCCATTTTCAAGGAACTTTGAAGTGCATCCTCACGTTCTATAAAGATACGCTTTTCTTTGGTGGTAACCGGAGGAACAAGCGTTGTCTTTGCTTTTTCCGTCACTTCCCCCCATTGTCCACTTCCCAAGTTATCTTCTATACAACGGATAATTTCCGATGTGACCTTTCCCGAAATATATACCGAACAATTACCCGAATGATAATATTTCCGATAAAACGAACGGAGCACCTCCGGGGTAATCCGGTCATAATCCTCCGCTACCGCATAGCGCCCGAAAGGATGCTCCGGACCGAACAAGGCTGTATTCAACTGCTTTCGGGCAATCATTTCCACCCGGGTGCTGTTCACCAGAAATTGCTGTTTGTTCGTATCGGCCACCACGGAAAGTTCCTTTGCCGGAAACGTAGGAGCCTTTATCATCTCGGATATGACGGCCAGCGTGCGGGCAAAATATTTATTCAGAGAGTAAAGTGTTATGAATCCATAGTTCACGGAAGAAGATAACTCCAGCCAGGCTCCGTAATAATCCAATCGCTCCGCAATCTGTGAAGACGTTAAATTTCCAGCTCCCTCACGCAGCATCCTATTGGCGAACATAGCCTGCAACGGCTGTTCCTGATTCCATTGTCCGCCTCCTATCAGAAGATCAAAACGTACAACATCCTCGGTTCCCGCATGAATGATATTCAGAGGCATCCCATTCTTCATCGTCCTCCTGTCGGGACGGGTTATACTGAATTCGCTTAGTTGGCGGATTGGCGGTGGGGTGGTTCTGTCCAGCATTTACTTCCCCTCCCTCTGTTTTAAAAATGCTTCGGCACGTGCCAGATCCTGAGGCGTATCAATGCCTATTGTCTCCACTTCACTGATTCCCACCTTAATAGTATAACCATTTTCCAGCCAACGAAGCTGCTCCAACGATTCAGCCAGCTCCAGCGAAGATTGTGGAAGCGAAGTTATTTCTTTCAGTACATCGGCCCGATAAGCATACAGACCGATATGTTTATAGTAAGTATGCCCTTTCAGCCAGCCTTCCTTCTCCGCGTTACGTTGGAAAGGAATGACGGAACGGCTGAAATACAAAGCATTCATATTCTTATTAACCACCACTTTCGGAGAATTTACATTCTCCAAAGCTTCAAACCCGTCTTCGGGAGTGAAAGGTTTCACCAAAGTCGCAATCTGTGTAGCCGAATCTTCAAAGCAAGCTTTCACAGCTTCAAGCTGTGATCTTTGAATAAAAGGTTCATCACCTTGAATATTTACAACCACATCATATCCTTGTCCTACTTTGGTATACGCTTCATAACAACGGTCTGTGCCACTTTTATGGTGAACGGAGGTCATGACCACTTTTCCGCCAAAAGCTTTTACGGCGGATTCAATGCGTTCATCGTCCGTCGCTACGTATGCTTCATCCAATATACCGGCTACTTGTTCATAGACTCTCTGAATCACAGGCTTGCCTCCCAAGATGGCCAAAGGTTTGGCCGGAAAACGTGTTGAGGCATATCTCGCAGGAATAATTCCAATAAATTTCATGGTACCATTTCTTTTATATATTCATGCAAAAGTAACAAAAACATTTCATACATTTGCACCATTAATGCAATAAATGTTATGGACGAACACCATTGTTTGCTTTGTATGGGCTCTAATACAAACCGTTACGCGCAACTCTCGGTTGCACGGGAAGCATTACGTGCCACATTTCCTGATATTCATTTCGGCGAGATGATGGAAACGGAAGCTGTTGGCAGCAGCTTTCACTCCCCTTTCAGCAATCAACTGGCCAAATTCAGCACAACGCTTTCACCCGATTCTGTTCATGATTTGTTTAAAGAATTGGAACGACGCTGCGGACGGATTCCTGAAGACAAGGCTCAAGGAGTAGTAAAACTGGATATTGACCTACTGGTCTTTGACAATAAGATATTGAAACCGGAAGATATGGAAAGAGAATATATCCGCCGTGGAATGTCTGTGCTTTTTTAGAATTTATACCTTTTATATATTAATCATTATTCACCTTGTGATAACCCGCCTCCATATCCCCCTACGGCAAACGATAGTGTTACTGAAAGGGCCAGCCTGACAGGTGGGAAAACAGCTAAGTATTTTCATTGGCAGACCTAAGGCTTTCTACCAGGAAGGCTAAGGCTTTCCGGCCGTTCTATTTCTATCTCCATAGGCTTTGGAGTTATCTCCATAACCTTTGGAGTTATCTCCGCAGCCTTTGGAGTTAACTCCATAAGCTTTGGAGATAGAACACAACAGGGAAAAAAGCCTTAACCTGCCAAGAAAAAGAGGTTAGCCTTCCTTGAAAAAACATTTAATAAAAACTAAAGAACACATTTTTTTCACTTCATCTGTTTGTTGTTTCCAATGATTCCTTATACATTTGCGTTTACTAACAATTCTGTTAAACAAATATGATAATATGAAAGAAGAAACGAGCAATACAGAACAATCCATACTAAAATCCGCTGAAAAAGAATTCCTTAAGAAGGATTCTCCGGAAGCAAGACAACAGAAATAGCTAAGGAGGCTGGTGTAACCCATGCCATGCTGCATTATTATTTCCGTACAAAAGAGAATCTGTTCAACAAAGTATTTGAAGAAAAAGCCAAGCAACTGGCCGATACATTCCTTTCTCGTGTAGATGAGTCATTGCCTTTTTTGGAGAAAATAAAATGTTTCATTGAAGCACACTTCGACCTTTTGACTGCTAATCCCGAACTACCTTTATTTATATACAGGGAGATTCTGACCAATGAATGCGGAAAAGAAATTTGCCGTAAAACCTTGTTCCCTAATTTCCGGTTAGCAATCAGTCTGCTCGACCGGTCACTGCAAGAGGAAATAAAGAAAGGCACAGTACGCCCCGTCAAAGCGGAAGATTTAATGGTCAGCGCCATTTCACTCAATATCTTCGTCTTTGTGGCAAACCCACTGATACAATTGTTTGTGGAAGAAAAAGGTGAAGAATATCATCAATATATGGAACGCAGAAAACAAGAAAATGTAGAAATCATATTAAGCAGATTAAGAAAATGAAAAGGTTATTCATTCTCACAACCTTTCTTCTTGGCATCAGTCCCATTTGTTTGAATGCACAGGAACTCACGCTGGAAGAGTGTCAGCAGCAAGCCCGGGCACATTATCCGCTGATTAAACGATACGGGCTGATTGAAAAGACGAAAGAATACAATATCTCTAACGCTGACAAGGGTTATCTGCCGCAAGTTTCATTATCCGCCAAAGCCAGTTATCAATCGGATGTAACGGAAATACCCGTTGACCTACCCGGAATTGATATTCGCGGTATGCGCAAGGATCAATACCAAGCCATGCTGCAACTGGACCAAGTGGTATGGGACGGTGGTAACATCCGGGCACGGAAAGAGGTAACCCGTGCCACATCCGAAGTGGACAAACAGAAACTGGAAGTGGACATGTATGCCATCAACGAACGGGTAAACCAACTTTTTTTTTTTTGGTATCCTGTTATTGAAAGAACAATTGAAGCAAAACCAGCTTATGCAGAAAGAATTACAAAGGAATTATGACAACGTTACAGCGTATGTAAAGAATGGTATTGCCAATCAAGCTGATTTGGATGCTGTAAAAGTGGAACAATTGAACAACATACAGCAACGTCATACTCTGGAAGCCACATATCGTGCTTACAGCGAGATGTTGAAGATCATGATTAACCACCCTACTCCTTTAACCGGGAACACACTAAAGAAACCAGATGTAAATGCCTTATTATATAAAGGAGAAGCCTATTCTGCAGAATTCATCCGACGTCCGGAACTTAACTTGTTTGCGGCACAAAATCAGCAACTGGAGGCGCAACGTAAACAACTTACCGCCAAGAACCTGCCTAGGTTAGGCGTATTTGTACAAGGAGCATACGGCAACCCGGGACTGAATATGCTGAAAAATGAATTTTCGGCCTATTACGTAGCAGGCGTACGCCTTTCCTGGAACTTCAGTAACCTATATACTCGTAAGAATGAATCTCGCCAATTAATACTGAATCAACAAGATGTGAACGTACAGAAAGAAACGTTTTTGTTTAACACTCATCTGGAAATCACTCAAAACAACAGTGAAATTAAGAAACTGACGGAACTGATGAAGAACGATGAGGAGATTATCACCCTACGTAACAACATTAAAAAATCAGCCCAAGCAAAAGTCGCCAACGGAACACTGACCGTTACAGAAATGCTACGTGAAGTAACAGCCGAGAACATTGCCAGGCAGAATAAGATTCTGCATGAAATTCAGTTATTATCAGCCATTTACGAATTAAAATATACAACAAACCAATATGAGAACAAATAAATATATCTTGCTTGCCGCCACTCTGTTCGGTTTATCCTCTTGCGGAAACAAGAAAGGCGACTATGATGCATCAGGCACATTTGAAGCTACCGAAGTAATTGTATCCTCCGAAGCCAATGGCAAGATCATGCAATTCAATATAGAAGAAGGACAGTTATTAAAGGCCGATGAAGAAGTGGGGTGTATAGATACCTTACAACTCTATTTGAAAAAGATGCAGTTACTGGCCAGCGGTAAAGCGATAGCCAGCAAAAGCACGGACATCAATAAACAGATAGCTGCCACAAAAGAACAAATCGGCAAAGCCGAATATGAAAGAAAACGCACAGAAAACTTGCTGAAGGAAAATGCCGCCACCCAAAAACAAATAGATGATATTAACTCCCAGATTGCCGTTCTGAAAAAACAGTTGGAAGCACAGATCTCTACGCTTCAACGCGGCAATGCCAGTATCACAGAAGAAAGCTCGGCCTACGAAATACAAGTAGCCCAACTGGATGACCAGCTTCGCAAATGTCACATTACCAGTCCGATTTGCGGAACAGTACTGGCCAAATATGCCGAAGCCGGGGAACTGGCCACGCAAGGAAAACCTTTATTTAAAGTGGCGGATGTGCAACATCTTTTTTTACGCGCCTATATCACCGCCGATCAATTATCTCAACTGAAATTAGGAGATAAAGTAAAAGTGTTTTCTGATTTAGGAGAAGATGACCGCCGGGAATACGAAGGGACAATCACCTGGATTTCAGACAAATCGGAATTCACCCCTAAAACAATCCAGACACGTGACGAACGCGCCAATCTGGTATACGCCACAAAAATAGCAGTAAAGAATGACGGATACATCAAGATAGGCATGTACGGAGAAATGAAGAAATAAATAAGACAATGGATTATATCGTTTCTGTCAAAGGAGTTAGCAAAAGTTACGGTGAAGTTCAAGCCCTGAAAGATGTATGCTTTGAGGTGAAACCGGGAGAAATCTTCGGGCTTATCGGACCGGACGGTGCAGGAAAGACTACTCTTTTCCGCATTCTCACCACACTGGTGCTAGCCGATGAAGGGAAAGCGGAAGTCTGCGGGCAGGATGTGGTGAAGAATTACAAAGAGATACGCCGGCAGGCAGGATATATGCCGGGACGTTTTTTCCTTATACCAGGATTTGTCCGTAGAAGAGAATCTCACTTTCTTTGCCACGCTTTTCAATACCACTATCCGGGAGAACTACGCATTGGTAAAGGATATCTACCAACAAATAGAACCTTTCAAACACCGGCGTGCCGGAAAACTATCCGGCGGCATGAAACAAAAACTGGCTCTGAGTTGTGCACTGGTTCACAGGCCTTCCATTCTGTTCTTGGACGAACCTACCACCGGTGTGGACCCTGTATCCAGAAAGGAGTTCTGGGACATGCTGCTGAAATTGAAACAAGAAGGTCTTACCATCATTGCGGCAACGCCTTACCTGAACGAGATGAAATGCTGTGACCGTATTGCATTTATTCGTGAAGGAAAGATTCAAGGCATTGACACTCCGGACCGTATTCTTCAACAGTTCAGTTCGGTCCTTTCTCCTGAAAGGCTGTCTTTTAATGAACCGCAAGTCACCGGACGATACGCCATAGAGGTAGAAGGCTTGACCAAACAATTCGGCAACTTCACTGCAGTGGACCATATCTCATTCAAAGTGAAACAGGGAGAGATTTTTGGTTTCCTAGGTGCTAATGGCGCCGGAAAAACAACAGCCATGCGCATGTTATGCGGTTTATCACAACCTACCGGGGGAAAAGGTACAGTAGCGGGCTTTGACATAGCCACGCAATACGAGCAGGTTAAAAAAAAGATCGGATATATGAGCCAGAAGTTCTCACTGTATGAAGATTTAAAAGTATGGGAAAACATCCGGCTATATGCAGGGATTTATGGAATGAGCGACAAGGAGATCGCTGAGAAAACAGACAAGGTGCTGGAACAATTAGGACTCTTGAATGAGAAAAACACATTGGTCCGGTCACTTCCCTTGGGATGGAAACAAAAGCTGGCTTTCTCGGTAGCTATTTTCCATGAGCCGAAGATCGTTTTTCTGGATGAACCGACAGGAGGGGTAGACCCTGCCACACGCCGGCAGTTCTGGGAATTGATTTATCAGGCGGCAGAACGGGGAATCACCGTCTTCGTTACCACCCACTATATGGATGAAGCGGAATACTGTAACCGGATTTCAATGATGGTGGATGGAAAAATCGAAGCGCTGGACACCCCACAACGGTTAAAAGAACGGTTCCATGCCCAAGATATGGATGAAGTATTCAGACAATTGGCACGCAAGGCCGTAAGAAGTTGAAAAAGAGATAGAGAAAAAGAGAATGAAACAATTTATATCATTTGTGCGAAAAGAATTCTATCACATTTTCCGGGACCGCCGGACGATGCTGATATTACTAGGTATGCCTGTCGTACAAATTATTCTTTTCGGTTTTGCCATCACCACCGAAGTAAAGAATGTAAAAGTAGCCGTGCTAGATTTCTCAAAAGATGTATCCACCCGGCAAATCATCGACAAACTGGATGCCAGTGACTATTTCAATGTCAACAAGATGCTATATGACAACGACGAGATAGAGGAAACACTCCGGAAAAGCAGTTCAGACCTGGTCATTGTGTTTGAGGCCGGTTTCGATAACAATCTGCGGCATACCGGTAAAGCCCGAGTACAACTGATAGCCGATGCCACCGATCCCAACAATGCTACCATACTGACCTCTTACGCATCCAATATTATTGCAGATTATCAGCAAAGCCGGATCATGCAACAACAATCACCCATACAGATTATCCCCCAAATAAAGTTATTGTACAATCCGGGTATGCAAAGTGCCTACAATTTTGTGCCGGGAGTAATGGGATTGATTTTAATGTTGATATGCGCCATGATGACTTCCATCTCTATTGTCCGTGAAAAAGAAACCGGTACGATGGAAGTATTGCTGGTATCTCCCGTACGTCCGCTATGGATGATTATAGCCAAAATGGTACCTTACTTTGTGCTGTCATGCGTCAATCTGGTCACAATTCTGCTGCTGTCTGTTTATGTATTACATGTTCCGGTAGCAGGCAGTCTTTTTTCGTTGGCTTTGCTCTCATGGATCTTCATCGTAGTATCTCTGCTGTTGGGATTATTGGTTTCCACTATCGCCCGTACCCAAGTGGAAGCCATGCTGTTTTCGGGAATGGTACTGATGATGCCTACCGTTCTACTTTCCGGCATGATATTCCCCATCGAGAATATGCCTCTTCCTTTACAGCTGATTTCAAATGTCATCCCTGCCAGATGGTATATTGTCGGAATCAAGAAAATCATGATTGAAGGATTGAGTATCAGTTATGCACAGGGAGAAATGGGTATACTTATGCTGATGGCTGTTATCCTTTTACTCATCAGCCTAAAAAAGTTTAACAAACGATTAGAATAAGTTCCGGAAGATATGATAAAGTATTTATTAGAAAAAGAATTCAAGCAACTGCTGCGCAACCCGATGCTTCCGCGGATACTGCTCGTATTTCCCTGCATCATCCTGCTGGTGTTGCCTTGGGCCGCAAACTTTGAAATCAAGAATATGAATCTCAGCGTAGTGGATAATGACCGCAGTCCCTATTCCACCCGACTGGTTCAGAAGGTGGGAGCTTCCGAATATTTTCATCTGGTAGATGTTTCAAACAGTTACCAGGAAGCGATGCAATGCATTGAAAAAGGAGATGCTGACCTCATTTTGGAAATCCCGCCACACTTCGAACGCGATTTGCTGAAAACCGGTGTAGCAAAAGTACTGGTTTCAGCCAACACCGTAAACGGAACGAAAGGAACTTTAGGAAGTTCCTACCTCAGTAATATAGTGAATGCCTATGCCACTGAAATCCGGGCTTCCCATTCCGGCTCTATTTCTCCCTCCCCGGTGATAAACATAGATACCCAAGGACGTTTCAACCCCTATCTGGATTATAAGGTATTTATGGTTCCGGCACTGATGGCACAATTGTTGATGATGTTATGCGGCTTTCTGCCTGCTCTTAATATTGTGAGTGAAAAAGAATTCGGAACCATCGAACAAATCAATGTGACTCCTGTAAGCAAATTCACTTTCATTCTGGCCAAGCTGATTCCTTACTGGATAGCCGGCATACTGATCCTCACAATCGGTATCATTCTGGCATGGTTAGTTTATGGTCTGGTTCCGGCCGGTCATTTATGGCTGCTTTATTTCTTTGCATTATTATTCATTATCGTTATCTCGGGCATGGGGCTGGTAGTTTCCAACTATTCCCAAACCATGCAGCAGGCCATGTTTGTCATGTTTTTCTTTGTGATTATCATCATGCTGATGAGCGGGTTGTTTACTCCCATCAACAGTATGCCCGAATGGGCACAAACCATAACCATTGCCAATCCTTTGAAGTACTTCATACAGGTAACACGTATGGTTTACCTGAAAGGAAGCGGATTCAGTGACCTGATTATGCAATTTATCGCCTTGTTCCTTATGGCCATCGCTTTGAACGGTTGGGCGGTATTCAGCTACAAAAAGAATTCATAACAGATAAATCGGAACATTTACTTGTTTATCATTGTTAATATCAGTAGCTTAGCAATCTGTTGCTAACCTGATTTTTAATTATCAAAAAGAAAAAAGTTATGAAATTCTTTATTGACACAGCCAACCTGGCACAAATCCGCGAAGCAAATGCATTGGGCGTACTGGATGGTGTAACCACAAATCCGTCTTTAATGGCCAAAGAAGGCATTAAAGGAGTTGAGAACCAACATAAGCATTACATTGAAATATGTAATATAGTGGATGGAGATGTCAGTGCCGAAGTGATTGCTACCGATTATGAAGGAATGATTCGTGAAGGCGAAGAACTTGCCGCCCTTAACCCACACATTGTAGTAAAAGTTCCTTGTATTGAGGACGGCATCAAAGCTATCAAATATTTCAGTAATAAAGGAATCCACACTAATTGTACACTGGTTTTCTCTGCCGGACAGGCATTACTTGCGGCAAAGGCGGGGGCTACCTATGTATCTCCATTTGTCGGCAGACTGGATGATATTTGTAATGACGGTGTAGGACTGGTTGCACAAATTGTAGAATTGTACCAAACTTATGACTACAAGACACAAGTTCTTGCCGCCTCCATCCGAAACACCTTACATATATTACAATGTGCGGAAGTGGGAGCAGATGTAGTAACCTGCCCGTTATCCGCCATTAAAGGCCTTCTAAACCATCCATTGACAGATATAGGATTAGAAAAATTCCTGGCCGATTATAAAAAGGTAAACGGATAATAAAAAACGTTCCCTCGCCAATCCAAAGGTGGGGGAATTTGTTTTCCAGACATTATTTAAATTTCAAATATCCTATGCGAGTATATTTAATTCCTTTACTCTCATAATGAGAAAGGACTTTGGCCGATTTAATATATAGACTTTCATGAGGATTGATTTTCTTTGTATAGCAGCTCAGCATCTCCGGTGACATACTGGAAGCAGCTGCCTTTATGATAAAAGTATAACGATTACCATCAGCATCAGCAGCAAGTACACTCTGATCTACATAGTATCCAGTCGTTTTATAAGCATCTAGTTGTAATCTTGTCCCCAGGACTTCCAGATGTAAATCGGTCAGCCTTTCTCCCGGCTGACCGATAAAACGACTCCCAGCCGGCAAATGATGTTTTCTGATGACCGTTTCATAATGAACTGTGGCAAAAGCCTTTGCCAATACTGCTAACTTTTTGTCTCTGGGGTTACGGGCTTCAAACTTATGTGCCAACCAAAGCACATAGTTAGGATCAATATAATATACTTCCGCCAACCTTTTTCCACGATACTTCCCAAATGCAACTATATCTTCGGACAGACCATAATAAGGTTCAAAGAAAGTGTTATCCTTCACTTTCAGCAGGACATTGCAATTCTGCAAATACTGAAAAGCACGCTCTGCCGCATCATTAAATGTAACTGCCAACGACTGAATAAACAGAGGAGAGTAAGTATTATCCGGAAATATACGCCATAAAGCATAATACGAACGATAAGGAGTGGAAACACTGATTGCATAAAATCCCGCATCTTCTCTACGGCCTTTATTGAAGTTGTCTATCTTTTGAAAAACTCTCTCGGCCATAACGCTAGTGATCTGATATAGGGTTACATCTCTATCCATAGTTACCTCCTATCTTTATAAGGTAAAGATTTTCTTTTCGTAAATATAGCATTTTTCGATGAAAGGACAAGGGTTTTCACCATTTTTACATAAATTATTTTCTATAATATAAACTGCCGTGTGAACAGGAAAAGTAATAGTTCATAAAAGTATATATAGAAAAAAGTCTGCTTGCTTTCCTTCTTGCAAACAGACTTTGTACTTATAAATCTAATCTTCTAATTACTCAAATATATTGTCCAATCCTCCGGTTTCTTCTACCGAAGTTTCATCTATCAAAGTATCCTTGCAAGGATCAAAGTCATCAGGAATATTGAATTTCTCGTCCTGAGAGTATCCCAAGCTCTTGTCCTTATAGACTTTCTGCATATAAAGCCCCCAGATAGGAAGTGCCATAGCAGCCCCCTGCCCGTCCACCATCGTATCAAAGTGAATATCACGCTCTTCACCACCTACCCATACACCGGATACCAATGAAGGGGTGAATCCCATGAACCAACCGTCAGAATTACGGTTGGTTGTACCTGTCTTTCCTCCCATATCGGCAGTAATACCATATAGACGGCGTACACGCCCACCCGTACCTTCATTGATGACCGCACGCAGCATGACCAACATTTTATAAGCACTTGTTTCACTAATCACCTCATCCATTTGTGGAGTGAAATTCGCCAACACATTTCCTTCATTATCCTCAATACGGGTTACAAAAACAGGCGCTGTACGAATACCCCGATTAGCAAATGCCGAATAAGCACTGACCATTTCTCCTACAGAAATCTCACAAGGGCCTAAACAAAGTGAAACCACCGGATCTATCTGTTTATTTTGTACACCAAATGAATGAATCAGACGAACTAGCTGATAAGGATTCAGTTTCCCCATCAAATAAGCCGTTACCCAGTTATCAGAATTTGCCAAGCCCCATTTGATGGTAACCATCTCTCCGTAACGCTTCTTGCTGGCATTACGCGGTGACCATGGACGGCCATTTTCATCTATCAAGGTCTGCTCTACATGGCGCACCTGGTCACAGGGAGAAAAACCGTTCTCCATAGCTAAAGTATATACATAAGGTTTAATAGTAGAACCCACCTGCGACGGCCTACCATCGCCATATCATACTGGAAATAATTATAGTTGGGTCCTCCCACATATGCTTTTACATGACCGGTCAACGGATCCATAGACATGAATCCCGCTCTAAGGAAGAACTTATAGTATTTCAAAGAATCCATCGGAGTCATAATGGTATCCTTTTCCCCCTCGTATGAGAATACGGACATTTCATATTTAGTATTGAACGCTTTCTTTATTTCTGCTTCCGAACACCCTGCCTCTTTCATGATACGATAACGGTCAGTCTGCTTCATGGCCCTGGTCATGATAGAATTCACTTCTGCCTCTGTCAGCTGATTCGTAAACGGAGCCGTTTTCTTTTTCCGTTTTTCCTTGAAGAAGCGGGGTTGCAAATACTGCGCCACATGTTCGTAAACAGCTTCCTCAGCATATTTTTGCATACGTGAGTCGATAGTGGTATAAATCTTCAGACCATCCGTATAGATATTATAATTAGTACCATCTTTCTTCTTGTTTTTAGCACACCAACCGAAAAGAGGATTTGTCTTCCAAGCCAATGAATCCTCATAATATTTCTGCATCTGCCATCCGCGGTAGTCACTTTTCTTCGGTTCTTTAGCCGTCATCACTCCACGCAGATATTCACGGAAGTAAGTAGCCAGTCCTTCCTTATGATCTACACGACGATATTTCAAGACCAATGGCAATGCCTTTAATGAATCAGCTTCCGCATCAGTCAGGTAACCTGCTTTGCGCATCTGGTCAAGAACGACATTCCGGCGTCCGCGTGAACGTTCATTAAAACGTTTCGGATTATAAAGTGAAGGATTCTTACACATACCTACCAAGGTAGCCGCTTCCTCAATGTTCAGGTCTTTCGGCTCTTTTGAAAAATATGTATTGGCAGCTGTCTTGATACCGACTGCATTATTCAGAAAATCAAATTTATTAAGATACATGGTCAGAATCTCTTCTTTTGTATAATAACGTTCCAACTGAACAGCAATCACCCATTCGATAGGTTTCTGCAACAAACGCTCCATCACATTATCCGCCGTAGGTGAATAGAACTGCTTTGCCAACTGCTGAGTGATGGTGCTACCCCCACCGGCATTCTTCTGCATCATCACCCCCCGTTTCACCAAAGCGCGGATAAACGCACGGGCGTCAATGCCGGAATGTTCTGCAAAAACGTTCATCTTCGGTAGCAATCAGTGCATGAATCAGATTCGGTGAAAGCTGGTCATAACCCACAAATACGCGGTTCTCCTTACTAAGTGACCAAGTGCCCAGCATCTTGCCATCATCGGATATAATCTCGGTTGCAAACTTTAAATTCGGATTTTCCAACTCTTCAATGGGGGGTACATATCCAATCCATCCTTTTGCTATCGCGGTGAATATGAACGCTATAACCAACAGTATGCCGACTACAAGAGCCCAAAGCACATATATAAATTTCTTCCTCATGACGTTTTCTAGTAATTAACGATGCAAAAGTAAGGAAAAACTTTGAGATAGAATGTGTTTCTAACAAAGTTCAACGAAATATCTTTTAAATCTTCGCTCATTTATTTTTTTTTCATACCTTTACACTCCGTATAAGTTGTAATTATAAATACAAGCCAAAATGGAAAATAGAAGTTTAGTTACTATTGCCGAACACTCGAAAGAGAAAATCCTCTACCTCCTGGAGATGGCAAAAGAGTTTGAAAAGAAGCCTAACCGTAAAATTTTGGATGGCAGAGTAGTCGCCACTCTTTTCTTCGAACCCTCCACCCGTACACGACTCAGTTTTGAAACCGCAGCAAACAGATTGGGAGCACGCGTCATTGGATTTACCGATCCTAAAGTGACCAGTTCCTCAAAAGGAGAAACATTGAAAGATACGATCATGATGGTAAGCAATTACGCTGACATTATTGTAATGCGCCATTTTTTGGAAGGTGCTGCAAGATATGCCAGTGAAGTTGCCCCGGTACCTATAGTCAATGCCGGAGACGGAGCTAATCAACATCCGTCACAAACTATGCTAGACCTCTACTCCATATACAAAACACAGGGAACGCTTGAGAATCTGAACATTTATTTGGTAGGCGACTTGAAATACGGACGCACCGTCCATTCTCTGCTGATGGCTATGCGTCACTTCAATCCCACTTTCCACTTCATTGCTCCTGAAGAGCTGAAAATGCCGGAAGAATATAAAATATACTGCAAGGAGCACAATATTAAATACAAAGAATATACAGACTTTAACGAAGAAACGATCGCAGATGCCGATATTCTTTACATGACCCGTGTACAGCGCGAACGTTTCACCGACCTGATGGAATATGAACGTGTAAAAGATGTATATATATTAAGGAATAAGATGCTGGAGCATACCCGCCCCAATCTGCGTATCCTGCACCCTCTGCCCCGCGTCAACGAAATAGCTTACGATGTGGATGAGAATCCGAAAGCTTACTATTTCCAGCAGGCACAAAACGGACTTTATGCGCGCCAGGCCATCCTTTGTGATGTATTGGGCATAACCTTGGACGATGTTATAGAAGATGCAAAAAAGTAAAAAACAAAAATGAAGATGAGCGATAATAAACAAGCATTGCAGGTAGCCGCTTTGAAAAACGGCACTGTTATAGACCATATACCTTCCGATAAATTGTTTACTGTAGTCGCCCTATTGGGATTACAGGATTCAGACTCTAACATAACCATCGGAAACAACTTCGAGAGCAAAAAGCTAGGTAAAAAAGGAATTATCAAGGTGGCCGACCGCTTTTTTACTGATGAGGAAATAAGCCGCCTTTCCGTAGTAGCCCCGAATGTGAAACTGAACATTATCCGTGACTATGAGGTGGTAGAAAAGAAACAAGTCCTGATGCCTCAGGAATTACGTGGCATTGTAAAATGTGCCAATCCCAAGTGTATCACCAATAATGAACCGATGATCACTTTATTCCATGTAATCGACAAGGAACACGGCATCTTAAAATGCCACTATTGCGAGAAGGAACAAAGCAAGGAAGGTATTAAGCTGATTTAATCATTATGAAACAAGACTGGAAACCGGGAACAATGATTTATCCCCTTCCGGCCCTATTGGTCAGTTGTGGGAGTACAGAAGAAGAATATAACATTATCACAGTGGCATGGGCAGGTACTATTTGTACCAACCCCGCCATGTGTTATATATCCGTACGTCCGGAGCGTCATTCCTATCCCATCTTGAAACGAAACATGGAATTCGTCATCAATCTTACAACTAAAGAGATGGCATTTGCCACCGACTGGTGCGGAGTGCGTTCAGGCAAAGATTATAATAAATTCGAAGAAATGAAGCTGACTCCGGGAAAAGCGAAAATAGTCAATGCTCCTATTATTGAGGAATCTCCACTCTGTATAGAATGTAGGGTAAAAGAAATTATCTCACTAGGATCTCATGATATGTTTATTGCCGATGTGGTAAATGTGAAAGCTGATGACAAATACCTGAACGGAGAAACAGGAAAATTCGAATTATCCCAAGCTAATCCGCTGGTATATGTTCATGGCGGCTATTTTGAGCTGGGACCGAAAATCGGAAAGTTCGGCTGGTCTGTAGAAAAGAACAGGATGCGGACCAAAGAAAAAGCCTAAAGACACCTCATGAAGAAACTCCTTTTATTGATCGCTTTATTGCTCCTCACCTTATCCGTTCCGGTACGAGGAGAGAAGAAAGGTTTGCAAGAAGAGCCTAAAATCAATGTGGGAATAAAAGGAGGCTTCAATTCTTCCATGTACTTTACCAGCAGGCTGGAGTTAGACGGAGAACGTATGGAAGATGTGCAAAATAATTATAAGGTAGGCTATTTCGCCGCCCTATTTTTCCGGGTACACATGAAAAGACACTTCATCCAACCCGAAATTATGTATAATGTCTATAAAGGTGAAATAGCTTTCAATAAGAATCAGAATAATGAAAATACCCTTCCCGAATTTGCCAAACTGAACAGCACAATTCATTCTTTGGAATTACCTATACTATATGGCTATAGTTTCGTAAAAAGCCGTCCTTACGGCATGGCACTTTTTATCGGCCCCAAATTAGAATATGTATGGAAACATAAGACTGATGAAGAGTTTGAAGGGTTCGGGCATTCCGGCATAAAAGAAGAATTACGCCCTATCAATATAAGTTCCGTTATCGGATTAGGCGTGAATATTGCAAATATATTCTTCGATTTCCGGTATGAAATCGGACTAACCAATATATCCAAATCAATCACTTACGAAAAGAATATAGATGGAGTCATATTTCAGGAAAAAGGTATCTTCATCAATCGTCATCGCAATGTATTAAGTTTCTCTCTAGGAGTTATTTTTTAAGCAGTCATACTCCTCCGTAAGAATTCCGACATCTATCATAATATTACATTCTGAAGAGTTTTCCACCAAAGAATAGAACTGAGGATCAACTATTTCCGGCATTTGACTTCCTATGAAACGACAAAAAGAAAGTCACACGTGTTTTTTCTGTAATTCCACTAAAGATTTTCTTCTAAATAATTTCCTTATATTCTAAAATTACTTAACTTTGTGAACTCAGAATCGAATATCGCACATAAACTTATTATAAAAAGAAATGAAAAGAGACGATTTGATTTTCGACATTATCGAAAAAGAGCATCAACGCCAGCTCAAAGGTATCGAGCTGATCGCATCCGAAAACTTTGTTAGTGACCAAGTAATGCAAGCTATGGGTTCTTGCCTTACCAACAAGTATGCTGAAGGGTATCCCGGCAAGCGCTACTATGGCGGTTGCGAAGTGGTAGACCAGAGCGAACAAATCGCTATCGACAGACTGAAACAAATCTTCGGCGCAGAATGGGCTAACGTACAACCTCACTCAGGAGCACAGGCTAATGCTGCCGTATTCTTGGCCGTTTTAAATCCGGGTGATAAATTCATGGGATTAAATCTGGCTCATGGTGGCCACCTGTCACATGGTTCATTGGTTAACACATCCGGCATTATCTATACTCCATGTGAATACAATCTGAACAAGGAAACAGGACGTGTGGATTACGACCAGATGGAAGAAATCGCATTACGTGAAAAACCGAAAATGATTATTGGTGGCGGTTCAGCATATTCTCGTGAATGGGACTACAAACGTATGCGCGAAATCGCAGATAAAATAGGAGCTATCCTGATGATCGATATGGCTCATCCTGCAGGTCTGATTGCTGCCGGACTGCTGGATAATCCGGTTAAATACGCTCATATCGTTACTTCAACAACGCATAAGACCCTTCGCGGTCCTCGTGGCGGTGTTATCATGATGGGCAAAGATTTCCCTAATCCATGGGGCAAGAAAACTCCGAAAGGCGAAATCAAGATGATGTCACAACTTTTGGATTCTGCTGTATTCCCTGGTATACAAGGTGGTCCGTTGGAACATGTCATTGCAGCCAAAGCTGTTGCATTCGGTGAATGTTTACAGCCGGAATACAAAGAATATCAAACACAAGTAAAAAAGAATGCAGCCGTATTGGCACAGGCTCTGATTGACCGTGGTTTTACGATCGTTTCTGGTGGTACAGACAACCACTCCATGCTGGTAGACCTTCGCACCAAATACCCTGATCTGACAGGCAAAGTAGCAGAAAAAGCATTGGTTGCTGCTGATATCACTGTAAACAAGAATATGGTCCCATTTGACAGCCGTTCTGCTTTCCAAACTTCAGGTATCCGTTTGGGAACTCCTGCCATCACAACTCGTGGCGCAAAAGAAGACTTGATGTTGGAAATCGCCGAAATGATTGAAACTGTTCTTTCAAACGTAGACAATGAAGAAGTGATTGCACAAGTTCGTGCACGCGTAAACGAAACAATGAAGAAATATCCTATTTTCGCTTACTAATTAACGACTTCTATCAATATACTCATAAAAAACTTTGGAGTTTTTTGAAAAAGCTTTATCCTTCTTCAAGAACTTCAAAGTTTTTTTATGAAACATCCAGACCATTTAAAAAGAGTAATAGAAAAGTATTTTTATCAGCAGTCCCCACAGAAATCAGTATAAATTTCTACCTTTGCAGACAATTTATCCGTTAATGACGAATGAAAGGAACTAAGAATCTGACTCAAGGCCCTATCCTGAAGCAATTGTTTACTTTGGCAATGCCCATTATGGCCACTTCATTCATACAGATGGCATATAGCCTGACCGACATGGCCTGGGTAGGAAGAATAGGAAGTGAGGCAATAGCCGCTGTAGGTTCAGTGGGTATTCTTACATGGATGTCCACATCTATCTCCCTGCTGAACAAAGTTGGTTCGGAAGTCAGCGTAGGACAAGCCATCGGGGCACAAAACGAACAAGCTACCCGTGCGTTCGCATCACATAATCTTACCTTGTCCTTACTTATATCATTAAGCTGGGGAGCATTGTTATTTATCTTTGCCACCCCTATTATCAGTATCTATGAACTGGAACCTCATATAGCCAAGATGGCTGTGGAATATCTACGGATTATAGCAACTGCCTTTCCATTCGTCTTTTTATCAGCTGCCTTTACAGGGATATTCAATGCCGCCGGACGAAGCAAAATACCTTTTTCCATTAACGGTATCGGACTGATTACAAATATGATACTAGATCCTCTTTTTATCTTTGGTTTAAACTGGGGAACTACGGGAGCCGCAATTGCCACTTGGCTGGCCGAAGCTACGGTATGCATACTGTTTATCTATCAATTGAAACAAAAGAAAATATTATGGGATGACTTTCGGTTATTTACTACACTAAAAAAACAATATACACACCACATCTTGAAAATAGGATTACCAGTAGCGGTACTCAATACATTATTCGCTTTCGTCAATATGTTTCTCGGAAGGACCGCAACAGAGCAAGGTGGTCATTTAGGGCTGATGGCACTCACTACCGGAGGACAAATCGAAGCTATCACCTGGAACACCTCCCAAGGATTTTCTACAGCTCTCAGTGCTTTTGTAGCTCAGAACTATGCAGCACGGCAAATCTCCCGTGTACTGAAAGCCTATCGCACCACTTTATGGATGACATTTATATTCGGATCTTTCTGCACATTTCTTTTTATATGTTACGGAAACGAAATATTTTCTATCTTTGTTCCTGAAAAAGCGGCGTATGAAACCGGTGGCGTATTTCTACGTATCGACGGATACTCGCAACTATTTATGATGCTGGAAATTACCATACAGGGCGTTTTTTATGGAATGGGGCGCACCATGCCTCCTGCCGTAATCAGTGTCACCTGTAACTATCTGCGCATCCCGATGGCATTATTGTTTGTATCATGGGCTGGGTTTGCCGGGTATTTGGTGGAGCATAAGCATCACTAGCACTATGAAAGGAATTATTTGTCTGATCTGGTTTATACTTATCAAGAAGAAAGCTTTAAATTATCAGGCTGTTTAATGAACAATTTTTGCATTAAGTCATTAATATATTAAAATGAACATGATTATGAAAAAGACTAAAATTATGGCTTTATTACTGAGTGCAACACTAGTATTCAGTGGATGTGGTAACATGAATAATACCGCTAAAGGCGGTCTGATCGGTGGCGGTGGTGGCGCAGCTTTGGGAGCAATTATCGGCGGAATAGCCGGACATGGTAAAGGTGCGGCTATTGGTGCGGCAGTAGGTGCGGCAGTAGGTACAGGCGCCGGCGTGTTAATTGGAAAAAAAATGGATAAAGCGGCAGAAGAAGCGGCTCAAATCCAAGGAGCACAGGTAGAACAGGTAACAGATAACAACGGTCTTCAGGCTGTAAAAGTTACTTTTGATTCCGGTATTCTCTTCAATACAGGAAATGCAGCCTTGAGTGCACAAGCGAAATCAGCCTTAAGTAAATTTGCAAACAACGTATTGAACCAGAACAGAGATATGGACGTATCCATTTATGGATATACAGACAATCAGGGCTGGAGAAACAGTACAGCCGAACAAAGCATCCAAAAGAACCTCAATCTGTCACAAGAACGCGCTCAAAGTGTGGCTAGTTATTTGCTAGGTTGCGGTGTAAGTAATTCTCAGATCAAGTCTGTAGAAGGTTTGGGTCAAGCAGACCCGATAGGTAATAATGACACAGCCGAAGGACGCCAGCAGAATCGTCGTGTAGAAGTATATATGTATGCCAGCCAACAGATGATTCAGCAAGCGGAAGCAGGTACACTGAAATGATATCAATGACGTTATCATAGAGCGTATCCAATACGCCCGAACCAACGGTCACAACTTTGGATAACATATAAAATAAATCAATTTCGGACAGGTTATTTCTGCCCGAAATTGATTTTAATACACAAGCATGAAAAAAAAAGATTTTTAAAATTCATTCGCAATCTGCTGCTTTTTTTCTTTGGTTCTTCCATTCTCGCAGTTATCGTTTTACGCTTTATTCCGGTTTACTTTACCCCGTTGATGTTTATCCGAACTACCCAACAAATCATTCATGGCGAAGATATAAAGTGGAAACACTCTTGGATACCTAAAGAAAACATATCCCCTCATCTGCCTATGGCTGTTATTGCTTCTGAAGACAATCGCTTTGCCGAGCATAATGGTTTTGACTTCAAAGAAATAGAGAAAGCTTTAGAAGAAAACAAGAACCGAAAACGTCCTCGAGGTGCCAGTACTATCAGCCAACAGACAGCCAAAAACATTTTTTTTGTGGCCTGCTTCTTCTTGGATCAGAAAAGGACTTGAAGTGTATTTCACCACTTTGATAGAACTATTTTGGAATAAGGAACGGATTATGGAAGTCTATCTGAACTCTATAGAAATGGGAAATGGTATCTATGGTGCCGAAGCAGTAGCTCGTGAACACTTTCACAAGAATGCCAGCAAACTGACACCGGAAGAATGTGCACTAATTGCAGCCAGCCTTCCCAATCCTCGCAAGTTCAATTCAAGCAGACCTGGCAACTACATGCTCAAAAGACAAAAGAAGATCCTTTATCTTATGAAATGCGTCCCTATATTTCCACCCCAACAAGATACACCTTCTACGGTTTCAAAGAAGAAAAAGAAATAACCCGCACCCCCGTGTGGGCTTTCTTATTTTTAGAGTATTCAAAGAGAGTCTGCGAATCTAGAATAACTTTCTTCATGACCGATGAAGCATGAAGCAAATGCAATTTACCATCCACCCAACAAGCAAATCCTGTATGTACCACATCCAGCCCTTTTATATTGGTGGTAATCGCTATGATATCCCCATTCTTTATGTCCAATTCCTCAGAAGAAACATTCAGACTTGTTTTAGGAATATAAGAAACAGGAACATTTTTCCATTTTTTCTCTATTTCAATCATCTGGGATATCATGGAAGGATTATTTTTCAACCGATGATAACTGTCAGAATGTGTGGACATAAAATCCAAATTCAAAACTTGTGATGCAGCAAACCCTAATTCCCCCGTGCGTTCATGTACAATTCCTTTTTGTTCATTATCCTTAATCCAATCACTGAAGTAATGCAAACGCGAGACATAACCGGCTTGTTTCCCATTCCGATAGCGGATACACCGCAACGCTTTTTTGTAACTTTCAAAGTCACTTTTCCCATACTTATCAGTAAGGCTCAATGCAAGTACTGTTTCAACTAACGTGGTACAATCCACCTTATCCAAATGCACAACTAAGGTTTCTTCATCTGTCCCATCCAATGTATTCGCTACGTATGGAACTCCTAATAGATTTTGGGCAAAAAACAATATCTTACAGCTATCGGCCGGCAATCGGGCAGCTTTTTGAAGCAGACTCTCGACTTTTATACTGTCATTTTCTGATGCTGAAACAATACAGGGCATTACTCCTAAAATTATTCCCAGCAACCACGAATACAGTTTTCTCATATATTTTTTTCTTATCTACCTGTTTTTTCTGCATGGCAACAAAGATAACACATAAACTGAAATGAATGCAAAATTTTTAAAAAGAATGAAAAGATAAAAAACATCCGCCATGACAAATTCAAACCTGCCACAGCGGATAAAAAAACTATATTTTACCTTCAAATCATGCAGTAAACTCTGTTCTTTCCAAATAAGCTATAACATCACCTTTATTAACTACAGCTCCCTGTTGGGCGCAAACTTCTACAATGCGTCCCGTAAAATTAGCAAAGATCTTTTCATACTCTCCCCACGGAGTGGAAATATAACAAAACACTTCATCATGCTGGTATTTCCGTCCGACAAACGGTGCTATAGAAGGACCTTCCACGGAAACTTCCCATAAAATCTGTCCCTTATCCGGCGCAATAATAGGATCAGCCTTAGTACGCTTATATTTTCGAATTGTTTCCTCATCAAAGCCACTTTTTACCATAGCCGCATCCTGAGCACGTTGTAAATCATCCATAAAACGTTTCTTGGCTACACCCGATTTATAATCACGGTATTGCCGGTCATGCATAGCCAGTTCAAACAACTCTTCCTCATCTTCACCATATTCCCAGCCATTATCATCCATCTCCTTACGGTACTTGTCCAGCTCATCAGGATAGTTCATCTGAGGATCCTCGTCAGTAAACTCGTAACCTTTACTTTTCGCCAGTTCAATTATTTCAGGAGCCAACGCACCCGGCAACTTTCCACTTTTTCCCAGAATCATATCCCATGTATGGTTATCAATCATCGTCCATCTCTCCTCTCCTTTCACCAATTGCATGACATTCATCAAAGCCACATTCTTCACATATTGGCTGAACGGTGTTACTAAAGGAGGATATCCCAATTTCGGCCATACATATTCCACTTCTTCAAACAGCATCACTACCAAATCATCCAAACTCATAGGTTCCTTTCCCTGTCCTTTCAAAAGTAGATTTATACCTGAATGTACACCTTTCAAATCGGCCATCATAGATCCCATCATACCACCGGGAAGTCCACAACCTAACAGCAAGGAAGACATGTGCTTATTGGTAGAATCAATAAAATACCCCAAAAAATCATCAATAAACTCCTGCGTCATGCTACGTGCTTTCATATAAGCCTTCATATTGATTTCAGGTACCTGAAAACCTGCATTTTTCAACATAGCCTGTACAGAAATTACGTCAGGATGCACTTTTCCCCATGATAAGGGCTCCATAGCGACATCAATGATATCCGCACCATTCTCACAAACTTCCAAAATAGATGCCATAGATAACCCGGGACCGGAATGTCCATGATATTGTACAATGACTTCAGGATGTTTATCTTTGATGTTTCTCACCAACTGCCCTAACATTTCAGGACGGCCGATACCTGCCATATCTTTCAAACAGATTTCGGGTGCCCCCGCTTCTATTAACTGGTCAGCAATATAAGAATAATAATCCACCGTATGTACAGGAGAATAAGTGATGCAAAGAGTGGCTTGAGGAATCATCCCCGCTTCTTTAGCATATTTTATGGAAGGAATAATATTACGAACTTCATTCAAGCCACAAAATATACGAGTAATATCCACGCCTTGCGCATGTTTTACCTTATACATCAACCGACGTACATCAGCTGGAACAGGATACATTCGCAATGCATTTAAACCGCGGTCCAACATATGCGTCTGAATACCCGCCTCACGTAAAGGTTTGGTAAATGTACGCACTGCCTTGTTAGGATTCTCACCATACAGTAAGTTCACTTGTTCAAAAGCACCTCCATTAGTTTCCACTCGGGCAAAACACCCCATTTCAACGATTAGAGGAGCAATTTTGGCTAACTGATCAGCTCTGGGCTGGTACTTCCCTGATGACTGCCACATATCGCGGTAGACCAAACTGAATTTGATTTCTTTTTTCATAATTATTACTTGATTTAAAGGTGTCTTGTCCTTTTGCAAATATAACAAATGAATAAAAATAAAGTTAATATTCGAATCTATTTTTTAGCTTCCAAAAACATGTTTAATATCATATTGTAAACCAATAAAAACAAAAAGGCAGAGCAAAAGAATTTCACTCTACCTTTTTGATAATTTTTCCCTTTGGATTATACAAAATCACGGAGTTGCCCTTGCAAGCGTTGTCTGGTAAAAAAGATTCTGCTTTTTACAGTACCCAACGGCAATCCCAACTTTTCGGCAATCTCACGATATTTGAATCCCGACACATGCATAGCGAATGGAATACGGTATTCTTTGGGAAGCAAGCCGACTATACGATGTATTTCTTTCATGTCATAAGCTCCCTCGGTACTATCAAAGCCGGAATCCTGAGGCATACTTAAATGGTAGAGATTGTCTGTATGGTCCACAAATGTCTGGTCACGCACTATTTTCCTATAATTGTTTATAAAGATGTTACGCATAATGGTATACATCCATCCCTTAAAGTTTGTATCGGGGATATACTTGTCTTCATTATCCAGCGCTTTCAATGAAGTTTCTTGTAGCAGGTCATTAGCCTCCTCACGGTCGGCTGTGAGTTTGTATGCAAACCGAAGTAATTCTTCTTGCACACCCAGCAGGTTCTTTTTAAAACTAACGCTATTCATAAATCTTTCAGTTTAGGTTCATATTCTTTTTCCATGCTCTCGGTAATGCAAGGATAGCGCATTTTAAATAGGTGTCAAAGAAAAAACTATCAAAATAGGGGGTAAAAACCGTCATTTATCAGTTTTTACCCCCTATTTTGATAGTTTTCAGGTGCTGTTTAGCGTTGTTCCCCCTTTAAAAATTGGTAAACAGATGCTATATTTAACAGCTAAAATACGCGCCAAAAACACAGTACTACCTCCTATTATCTGGCAAATAAAGGCTTCCAGACCAAACAGATCACATATCCAATAGGCTAATCCCCCCACCACACAGGCCATTGCATAAATTTCTTTACGAAAAATAAGCGGAATTTCATTAATAAAAACATCGCGGAGCACACCACCTGCGGCCCCAGTGATACTACCCATGATTATAGCTACCCAAAAAGGATATCCGAGAGCAATACTTTTACCTACCCCCACTACTGTAAATAGTGCCAGGCCGATGCTGTCGAACAGGAAGAAAGTGTTATGCATATGAATCAAATACTTGCCGAAAGCAATTACCCAAAACAATGCAAGTCCTGTACATATTAAATATATAGGGTCAGTCATCCAACCCGGAGTCACATCTAGAAGCACATCACGGATAGTACCTCCTCCGATAGCCGTCGCCAAACCCACTACATACGCACCAAACCAGTCAAACTGTTTGGCAGACGCCAATCTGATACCGCTGATGGCAAAGGCAAACGTACCTATAAATCTAAAACTTGAACAAATGTTAGCATAATGGTTGTTATTTGTCTGCAAAGTAACGAATAAATTCGATAAGAAAATGTATTTTTGTGTTCAGAAAATAGCTTAAAATAAGATGAAAGTAACAATTATCGCCGGTGCACGTCCCAATTTCATGAAAATAGCCCCATTAATGCGTGCTATCAAAGCTGCAAAGGCAGCAGGAAAAAAATATCACTGCCCGCCTGGTCTACACAGGTTCGGACGAAGATAAAAAGTTTGGAACCTTCTCTGTTTACAGACCTAGATATGCCGCGTCCCGATGTGTATCTGCATGTGGATAA
>OIFH01000040.1_pt1 | contig 48854 bp, 61 predicted proteins | sample 1581951 | NCBI WGS metagenome assembly OIFH01 (sample SAMN04414075, study PRJEB24778) | human gut metagenome | material: faecal | host: Homo sapiens | reverse complement strand
AGACCGGCTGGAGTAGGTTGGGCTTCAACCAGTGATTTGACGTTCGAACCGTCGCACGATGTAAGTGTGAAAATGGCAATCGGAACGGCAGAAAGTCCAGCAATCGATAGTACAATTTTTTAAGTATTGATTTTTACAATTCATAGTTCATTTTGTATTTTACAGCACAAATCTAAGTATTCTTTTCAAGATGACAAGCGCCGAAAATCGTTTTATAAACCATTTTTAACATTGCACTTAATAGTTTGATTTTCAATGAAAATAAGTGAAAGAAACGAAGGACACAGAAAGCCCTTCATATCATTTTCGTTCAAAGTATGGTTTAGTTTAAAATAAAACTCTTATATTTGTACTTATTCTTATAGAAGTGCACAATGATATGGCAAAAGTAGGTTACATATTCAAGGCGGATCGTTACGACGGATTCGAGGCTGATAAAGAGTGGATGCAGAAATACGGTTGTGTACAAGTGATAGAGGAACTTGTCGAAAACGAGGCTCTGCGCCCCAGATGGAAACAGCTTGTAGCGAATCTCGAAAGAGGTGACGAGATTGTCGTGGCCAAATTCAGCAACGCTCTCCGTGGGTCGCGCGAATTGTCCGCGTTTATTGAGTTGTGCCGAATCAAAGTGGTGCGTATCATTTCCATCCATGACCGGATCGACTCGCGGGGAAAACTGTTCCCCGAAACGACGGCAGCCGATGTACTGGATATGTTCGGGGCGCTACCCGAAGAGGTGGCGGTATTGCGGTATTCGTCCGCACATGTCATGAATCTGCAACAGAAAGCGAAGGTCCCGAGAAAAACGATGAAGGCGATGGATAAGGCCGACCGGGAGAATACCATCGTTGATATGTATGTCAACGGTCATTCTTTCGAGGACATCATGGCGGTAAGCGGGTACAACAGCCGGAGTTCGGTGTTCAGTGTGCTCAACCGGCACGGGGTAAAGCTCAATAGGGGAAAATTCAAAGGACCGTTGGGCAAGCGTAAGCCGAAAGATGGGCAATGAGCTTTCGTATTAGCCGGATTGAAATGGATTTTTTTGAGAATCAGGGCTATATGTTTTCTGTTCTCGTTGATTTTTAGTATCTTTATATTAACTTTAAGTAGTATAGAATATGGGAGACTTATCGTTTTTATAGTGGTTTTCTATGTTATCGGAAAGATTCTGAAAGCTATATTCGGTGGTTTCAGCAAGAGTGATTACCATCATGACCGATAAATGGTGATCGGGTGTTTGCCTGCCTTGACTACAGGATACGGATTTGTATGTTTTTTATGTTTCTCTCCTTTTATCGGGGCTTTCCGATTGTCTGGTTCGTGCCGAAGGAACACCGTGAGATAAAGGTGGATTATCGTTTTCCGTAACATTATCAGGCTGGCAATCCAGACGACAAAGAGATATGTTATTATCTTTGCAACGGATTTTATAATAAAACAGTCTGACAAAAGCAGATATTATTGCCCGGATCGCACAGGAGACCGGAATAGAAAAGTCGGTAGCGACAACTGTAGTGGAGGCATTCATGGAGAGTGTCAGGGAGTCGATGATTGCCGGGAACGAGGTGTTCCTGCGAGGATTCGGAAGTTTCATCATCAAACAAAGGGCAGAGAAAAAGGCTCGTAACATTTCAAAGAATACGACCATCGTGATTCCGGCTCACTCTGTTCCTGCGTTCAAGCCTGCAAAGACATTCTTAGATGCGGTAAAAGAGGGAAAATAAAGAAAGTATAAACGGTTTTCTTCATAGTGTTTCGGGAGACCGTTGACAATGGTTATACAGGATAACACGATACCGCGACTGTCTTTTGCGGACGGTTGCGGTATTTGTTTTGCCGTATGCTATAAAAAAGGAAGTGGCACAAAGAGCCGCCGATGAAAGCCGACTCTTTGTGTTCCCTTGCTTAATCCGTCACCTCGTAATAATAACTTAACTCGTCATCTTTCAGGTTCTCTACCGCATATTGACCTGCCTGTTCCCAAAGGGTATTGTAAAGTGTCGCAAATTCCGGTTTCGTTTCATAATACTGCCAGATTTTATGATTGAGTACCAATATCAGTTCCGTGAGGTATTTATAGTTATTTTTCCATTCCTCGAAAGCACGTTTGAAAGTGTCTTGTATAGCTGACAGACCGAATCGGTCCGCTATTGAGAAGTCCTCCCAAAAAGTTGTCTGTAACTCGTAACCGTTTTCTCGCATAAATTCTCTAAATGTCATACGCTTTAAATTTTAAGTTTGAACTATTTTTTGTTTTTCCCTTTGGTACAATCTCGTACCGAGAGGCTGGTTATTTTTCTGCCACAGGATTGACGGTCAGTCCAGACAAGGAGGCAACGGGAAATACGCTCTCCAACGAAGTCGGAGAGGAAGATTTTCCGGTTGCAAGCGCCAGCGGTCCTTGCCGGGACTGGCAGCCGGCAATCGAACTTTGCAGAAAAAATAAGCGGGCTTTCGGCATGGAGTGTGTCTGGGGAACGGCTGTAAGGAGTAAAATGGGGAAGCTAAGGTGTTATAAGAGGATTGCTTTCCGGTTGGTTAGCCGGAGTACAATGGGGTACGGAATACGCTTCGATAAAAGGGAAAGAGTCATGAAGATATAAAAGGGTAATTCCGGCAAAAGGATTCAGGACACATCCATTGCCAATGTATCCCGAACCCGTACCTGTCATTATCTGTACCGAATGTTTAGGAGACCCACTCGTAACCTTCGTCCGTCAGTTCAAAATATTCGTCCATTCCCGGTTTCACAAAAAACATGAGATAAAAAAGGAACGAAGCTGATTATAAAAGGTGATGGTTCTGTATTTCAGTCATTCAATAAAGGATACCGCAACCACCTCTGGCGGGTGCGTTGCGGTATTTTGCGGGCAGCATTTTTATGCGGCCTTGTCCGGCTTGCGCTGCCTTGTTTTCCAGCCGTACACGGCGGCTACATACGGATAGAGGGAACGTGTTCTCCGGCGGAAGCTTCTTCGTCGATTTCACGGTTGTAAATCTTATCGGCGATACGTTCCGCTTCGTCACGGCCTTTGGCGATACGGTATAAGGTATAGTTCGTACCGTCATGATGGTCCATCCGTCCGCGAATGTTGTAGCCGTCGCCGTACCATTCTGCATCGTCGCACTGGGATTTCAAAATATCGGCAATGGTGCTGCCCAATATTTGATAGCCTCGTCTCCGGCCGTTCCATAATCCCAAGTTGCCGAACACGACAATAATGCCGTCCACTTCTTTATTCAGATTGCTTCGTTCGTCGTCCAGCCGGCAATATACTTCTTCTGCCCATTCTTCATCGCTGACCTCGTAACTGTCATCGTCCAATATTTCCCGCTGGGAATTTTGATATTCTTCTTTTGCCGTTTCGTCCAACAGGTCATAGCTTGACCAAATCATCTGTTTCATACATTTTGAATTTTAAGTTTGACTTTCGTTTTTATCCCTGCTTTCGGAGGGTTTCCCTCGTCCGGCGGGATTTGATTTACGTGCGGGCCACAAGGCGGACAGAAGGGAAATAAGGCAAGGAGGAAGCGGATAGTCCCGTGGACGATTTCATTTGTGTTGAACAAGTATTGACGAGCTTGCGAGTTGATGGTTGTTAACGACAAATGAAGCCGCGCCTTGCCGATTCCCGACCGCCTTAACTTTGCACGGGAAAATCAATGGACGGCGGCGGACTCTTCGTGTGGAGTATGAAGGAGTATAAAAGTGTGGACGTTCCGGAACGGTAACGAGTAAAACAAAAGCGGCTTTCAAGCCGCTTTGTCCGGATAAGGCAGGAATTACTTCTTGCCTTTTTCCTGCTTCTTTACCGGTTCCGCAGGAGCTTCCTCCTCTTTCTCGACAGCGGGATAGAACTTGACGGCGACCGTTACGATGCGGTTGTGCAGCACGCCGTCTTTGTCGGTCCACTCTTCGGGCTTGAAGTAGCCCTCCACGGTAAGCAGCGTGCCCTTGGTGAGCTGGTCGAACGACCCGGTATTCTCGTTCTTGCGCCACGCTTCAATGTTCATGAAAGCGGATATGCGCTTGGTTTCTTCGCCGTTCTTCTCCTGACGGGCTACTGCCAGCGGGAAACGTGCGACACTTGTGGTGGTGAACTGACGGACTTCGGCATCTTTTGCCACGAATCCGGTTACTGCGAAATTGTTCTCGATCTTTTTCATTGCGATTGCTTTTTGAAGTTAATAAATCAGTTTTACGGTGCATAAAAAGTAGGTGCAGTAAAGGGCTGCACCAAGGATAGCGCATAAATACTCTTTATTTTGGAGGCGAAGCCCCAAACCGCAGGCCCGATAAAGGAAGATTTGTGCGATACGCCATTGGTCAAGACCACCAGGTCGCGCCCGTCTGCATACTAACTTTGCAACGAAAAACGATATGGCGACTTCAAATAGAAAGCGGTCGCGAAAAAGTCGAGGCGAAACAATCCGCAGCGGATTCGGAGACATGAAAGACCTGTCCGTCCACTGACACAAGACCGCTCCCGTTCCGGCAGGTGGGCGGGAAGAACATCTGGCAAGAAAGCGTATCGGTTGTTTGGGGTTGAAGCGGCAAGAACGATATACCGTTTATACAACCATGTACGCTGCATAGTGGAAAGGGGGCCCAAACGAAGAGCCGACAAAAGATGTATGCAGCGTATTGATGTCGCTGTCTCTATCCGGCAAGAGAAATGAGGGAAAGAAGAGGAAAAGGAAAAAGGGCTGAAGTCTGTCTTGAAACAAAGCGGAGGAACCGCCTTCGCACGAACGGACGTTTTCTACAAAAGGATATAGCCTGCCAAAAGGTATAAAAGGTTATTTCCGAAGGAAACGGTATGGATGTCTGTTACGGAGATAAAAAAGGGATTCCCGCCGGTGTGTACCTGTTTAGCCGGTATAAGCGGGCTGAAACCGATGCTACGTTCAGCCCGCTTGCTTTTACCTCTTTTCTGTTTCGGTCTGCAATTCCACCGGTTCATCATCCCATGTCAGCTCCTTACCGAGTAGTTTGTAAACAGACCCCTTGGGGAGTTCTATCTCGATTGATACGTACCCTTGCTCGCTCTCGACGTACACTTTTTCCGAGTACTCCCAATGCCCGCACCAGCCTCGAACGGGCTTTCCGGGCATTATCCATTCTGTTCCGTCTTTATTTACTGCTAACCATGCCATAAAATCACATTTTTAGTCTGTTCCTTAGTTGTAATTTTATTCTTCTTGAGCTATCATTTTCTTGCTGTATTCTAAAATCTCATCCATCGTAAGCCATTCTGGTTTTTCGTCCTCTTTGAAACTCTCATGCAGTTTTATCATAAATTCAATTTGCAATTTTTTCGTCGCCAGCCCATAAGGATTTCGGGTGTCTGTTACCGTAATTAAGGTAATACTCGCAATCTGACCGTAAGCGGTCTAACAGTTGGTATCTGAAAACCGAATCCTTGTGTATTACTTCGTCTGCCGTTACTCGTCCATTTGAATTTGTTACATCGTTTGCCATAATCTATAAAATTTTGAGTTTTCTTTTTTCCCTCTTGTAGCACCAGCTACTTTCGGGCCTGATTTAATTATGTCGCCTCGAAAGGTGTCATGGCTCTTTATGCAAGGTTTCACGATTAAATACTACCCGTGCGGAGCGAAGGGTGGAGATTTTGTCGTGAACCGTCAGTCTTTGACCTTGCATACAAGAATGACATGACAAGTACCTTTGCGACACAATTCATATCAGGCAGCCCGAAAGCGACGTGCGAACACAGGGAAAAGAAGGTCTCTTGCAAAAGGTTCGATAGCTTATATAAAAGGGTTGCAGCGAAAAGAAAATATAAATGGGCCTCCGGGTTGTATAAGAATTTTAATTATGAGGATAAAAAAGGTATTGCGCCGGCATGTCTGCCGAGAGAAAAAGAAACGGGCTGAAACTGGCAGTTCCGGTTTAGCCCGCAAAAGTACATCGGAGGCTCTTGCCCGTTCCCGTCAGAAATGGGCTACCATAATCCGATTTTTGAAAATTCTGTTTTTATCACTCGGTCGCCGTTGGTTTATCCAGATATGGTGTGCTCCGTATCCGAATATAAAATACTCATCGAGTGAGGTCTCGTTCTTCAAACGTTCCATACTTGCACGAAGTTCGGTTTCGTCAGTTGCAAAAAGAATCGTGTTCATGATTCGGAAATAGATTTCTTCCGCTTCATCGCTATAGCGGCAAAAGACGTGTTCGATTGTTACGTTCATGGTTCTATTGGTTTGATTGAGGTGTTTTAGGTACATTGGTCATTATTGATTCTCCGTCTTCGTTGAAAATCTCTATTGTCGGGTTGCCGTCGTTTTCTTCGGGGAGCATAGATTCCGATGTATCGGTCAATGCTTGCCACTCTTCATAGCAAAGACGGTTGTCAATGATGTTCGACACGTCCTCACAGTTCCATGAGCGGACGATTGCCTCGGCTTCTTCGTAACTATTTGCTTTTACACTGAAATAATCCCGTTCCCAACTTGTAACCTTACGGTCTTGATAAAATTTGTATTCTCCCATATCCTTGTTGTTTAACTGTTTACTTCTACAATATCCTCGATTCTGCCGTACAGTATCGAGCGTAACGCTGTTTTGTCAATCGCATAATACTCGTGAATGCTTCCGTGCTGTTTGACGAAATACCGTTTGAGAACGTCGGAAAAATCAAAATGATAACCGCTCAAGGCAATTCCACGTTTGAAATAGATGCTTTCCCACACGTTACGGGTAATCCAGTTCTTTTCTTCCCGGTTTAACTTGCCTCCGTTGTTCAGGTGTACCCGCAATTTGTAAACCTTGCTGTCCTGTAATGTCGCCAGTTCGGGAATATCCCATTTGACGAATTTTGTTGCTATCTGTGTCATACGTTTGCTATCGTTTAATCATGGATAATCACTTCATCACGGTATTCTGAAATTTCCTTGCCGCTTTCAAGGCGGACAACTATGGTGTTACCATAGTTGCCCACGATTGTACCTTCCGTGTAACCTTTGTATGGATTGAGCAGTGTGCAAGACAAACCGATAATATCGCTGTCTTCTTCGTATTCGTACATAGTGAATGCGTTTTTAGGTTACAGCTTAATGTCCCACTTGCCTTGCGAGAATATCCGAAAGCTCACGTATTCGTCCTCTAACTCGTATGTCAGTATGCGGATATAGATTTTATCTTTGGCTTCCAAAGAAGCTACCAGTTCGTCGATTTCTTTTTCTGGGTATTCCCAACGGGAAGAAAATTCTGCATCTACAGTGTCGCCATACCGATTGACAAAACCGTTGAAATTATCGTCCAGAAATGCCTCTATTTTATCGAGGTCTTGCTTGTTTTCCGTACTTGCGTGAAAAATGTTTGTTGCATAGTTCGCCATAATCTTAAATTTTGAGTTTTCTTTTTTCCCTCTTGTAGCATCAGCTACTTTCGGGCTTGATTTAATTATGTCGCTTCAAAAGGTGACATGGCTCTTTATGCAGGGTTTCACAACCAAATACTACCTCCGCAAAGCGGAGCGTGGAGATTTTGTCGTGAACCGTCAGGCTGTGACCTTGCATACAAGAAAGACATGTCAAGTACCTTTGCGACACAATTCATATCAGACAGCCCGAAAGCGGATGTGCGAATACAGGGAAGAGAAGATCTCGTGTAAAAGGTTGATGGTTTATAAAAAGGGAGTTGCAGCGAAAAGAAAAATATGCCGTGGAATCTTTTTTTCTTTTGGCTGCACAATGGGACCAGAGTGTTTTACGAAGTTCGGGAAAAGGTTTAGTTTAGTCCATTAGCCTATATATATGCTAAATCAAAGTAAACTATATTTAGGCAGACAAATTTGCCTGCCTATAAGTTTTTCCTTATCTTTGTATGAATTAAAGAAGGCTTGCTTTTCTTTTGGCTGCAATGGTTCTTGGAAGTTCAAATACAACCGTCGGACGAGGAAAAAAATTCTGGTAGGAAGCTGGTTCAAGAAGTCCCGATTATAAGTAAGTGCAAGGAAAGAAACAGAGTGAAAACAAAAAATCGGGAAATGCCTTTAATTAGCAATTTTGTTTCTTATTTGTTCCTCAATTAAAACTATAAAATTTTCAACACACTGAATTTCAAATCATTATATATACTATTTTTGAGAGATTGGATTTATTCTCAATATTTCTCTGGCTGTGTTCTCCCATGAGAACCGACGGACTCTTTCTAATCCATATGCAGTTTGTGACTCATAGAATTCCGCATTTTCTTCTAAATGAAGGAGGGCGGAAGCAATTTCCTCCGGTTCGAACGGATTGACCAGAATACCCTCCGGTCCTGTGATTTCGGGCATGGCGGAAGTGGTTGAGGTGATGACGGGAGTTCCGCAGGCCATCGCCTCCAGAATGGGGATGCCGAAACTTTCGCGTAAAGACGTGTATATAAAGACGGATGCTCCACTATAAACAGCGGGTAGTTCTGTGTTTGGAATGTATCCGGGATGATACAGCATTTTTTTTATTTCTTGTAATCCTTGCCGGTTCAGATATTCGTCTATGATCTCTTCTTTCAGGTCGGCGATAAGCAAGGGAAGGGGCTGACGGGATTTTTTTAAATAAATACCGTATGCCTGCAATACCCTTGCCGTATTCTTCTTGGGATCGGTATTTCCTAAAAAGAACAGGTAAGGATGTTTCTTTATGTATCGGGCAGTGGTGGCTTGTGCGTTCCGTATGGGTATGAAATGTTGTGAATAGCCGTTGTGTACGGCGACAAGCAGTTGTCTGTCAATGTGCAGGAAATGACTGATGCGGTTGCATTCAAAATGAGAAACGGTAATGATTCTTTTGCATCTAGTAAGAATTTGGGGAACAATGATTCTTCGGTAGAAACGTCCCAGTCTTTGGTACATGGACTGGTTCTTGCCTTGTTTTTTTTCTAGAAAGATAATGTCGTGCAGTGTAAGCACCAGTGGAATGTTTCCATACACAGGGGCAGTGTTACTTGTGCAGTGCAGCAGGTCGGGTTTGATTTTTCTCAAAGCCAACGGCAGTCCTATCTGTTCCCAAAGCGGATAGGACGGCCAGTTGACGGTCACGATATGCACGTTGGCGGATTCCTGCAAACAAATATCATCTCCCGGGCTGACCAGTATGAAGTATTCGTTTTGTTTGTCTATCTTTTGCAGTTCCCGGATGGTTTCCAGAGCTACATAGTCCATGCCATGCTTTTCTTTTCTGAAGATGCGTTGGGCTTCTATTGCTATTTTCATCTGTCGTTACTTTATCAGGTTAGAATCTTCGTCCTCGTAATTGTTTTTGCTATAGAAAAGAGCCGTGAAGCTTCTTAAACCTTTTATGGCTCGTTTTTTGAAACTGCTAAACAGGGATCCGTCGGCCGAGACAGTACCATAGCCGGTAAGGCACGGGCTTTGCGGGCGGTGACGAATCTTAATTTTCCGTATTTTTTCAATGCCAGTGCCAGGGAGCCGTCTTCTCCGCGGAGTATGTCTGTCCGGAATCCTTCTTTCCGGGCTGTTTCCGTGTGGAAGGCAAAAGCCATTCCACGTACATTGAGTTCCGGTCTGTTCAGATTTTGTATTTTCAAATAGAGGTCACGCAGTGTTTCATAGAAGAAAAGTCCTAAATGATGTTCATTAGGAAGAAAACTCCACAGGGCGTATGCACCTGCCACTTCTTTGTCCTGTAAGACCTTTATCATGGTACTGATGTACTGGGGCGGATAAAGGGTGTCGGCATCTATGCAGAGATGATACTTCCCCCGGGCATGGTTCAGTCCGCATTGCCGGGCAAAACCGGGACCTTTCCGGTATTCATTGAAGTAGGTGACTCCTAATTCTTTTAGTACCTCTTCGGTGTGGTCGGTAGAATGATTATTGATGACTAGTATTTCTACAGGATAGTTATGTTGGTTTTCACATAAAGACCACAGGCAGCTCAATATCCTCTTTTCTTCATTATGGGCGATGGCGACCACCGAAACCAGCGGAGCATGAGTTGCAAGCTGCCGGATCTTGTCTTTCACTTGGTTGATAACCGCTTGTGGGGCTTGGGTGAAAGGCTTGTCATAGATGGATAAATAGTCAGCGTACCACTTCATGCGTTTTTATATATTCGGACAGTGTGACCGGATTCCGGTGATTACTGAATCGTGATTTGAATTTGTTTTTGAGGATATAGAACAGGGCTTGAATCATCTTTTTCATTTCCGTCAGGGCGGAACGGCGGGGATATAGTTTCTCCACCATTTCCCGGTTCCATTTGTTGAGGAAGAAAGAGGAGTAGTATTCATCTTCGGGATTGACTAGTATCTCCACTTCCTCTTTCCACTCATAGCGGTTCAAGGTTATATCTCCTTCCGTCAGCCACAGCAGTTTGTAGGGGAGGGATTGGAAAGGCAGATAATTCAGGAATAATTCTCCATAGTCGTTTTCATAGTTTCCCGGCATCTTGTTTTTTTCATAGAAGACCAGTTTGTTGTCTATATCCAATATAACCCATTTATGTGATTTTTTGGGAAACAAGTATTCGCCCAGCAGACTGGGAGTTTCTATGTATCCCCGTCGGGCTACCCTGCATAATTCTTTGACAAAAGCTTCGGGATGTTCCACGTGTTCCAATACCTGATTGCATATTACGTAGTCAAACTCCTTGTCTTTGAAGGGCAGGTTTTCTCCATCGGCATGTACAAAGGTCTGATGAGGGTATATTTTCACGTCACCGCAACGGTGGTAATTGGTGTCAATAAATTTTTCGGCTATCACGTTGGAGCGATACGTCGGATTATGGCCCGGACCTATTTCTAGCACTTTGTCGTTTTTATTTATATGGATGTCTCCTCTGTCGTAGGGGGAATCTGTTTTCATTGTTCTGTTCCGTTTAATAAGTTGTTGAATAGCTGAATCCATTGTTGCATTATTACATCTTCAGCAAAACGTTGTACATTGATACGGGCTTTTTTCCCCATTTCTTTTCTTATTTGTTTGTTTTCAATCAGATAATTTATTTTTTCGGCCAGTTCTTCTGTTTTTCCATTTTCGACCAATAGTCCGTCTTCCCCGTCCCGGATGATATCTTTAGGTCCGCATGGACAGGCGAATGACACGGCAGGTACTCCGCATGTCATTGCTTCCGCTATGACCATTCCGAATCCTTCAAATCTGGAACTTGATACAAAGATAGAACTTTCACGGTATTTACAGAACATATCCGGGGTTGCATTTTCAAGAAAAAGGTTCTTTAATTTCAATTTTCCGGCCAGTACTTGATATGCAGTCTTATCCCCTTTGCCATATATATGTAATTCCCAGTCCGGATGCTGGTCACAGACTTTGCTCCATGCTTCCAGTAACAAATCGAATCCTTTTTGATAAGTATATCTTCCGGCTGCGGTTATCCGTTTATTGTTCAAGTCGCTGAATGTTCCGGATTGAAAGGGTAGAGGGTTGCTGATAACTTTTACATTTTGCAGTTCGGACCAGTTCACTCTGTCTTCTTCACTCAGCACAACGAACTTATCCAACTTTTTTAAATGCCTCACCAGACTTTTCATCCATAATTTGGCAAAAAGTTCCTTGATGAAGTTGCTTTCGTCCTTTTCAAAATTACGATAGTTTTTTCGGTTCACGTGTAGCTCCCCTATCTTTTTACTTCCATCTTTGAGGGAAGTGATAAAGTTTATTTCCCGTCGTAACAAAGAAACTGTGATGTCCGGTTTGAGGTGAGACAAAGCGGCAGAGAGCTTGCGTCGGTATATTCTTTGTTTTTTCAGATAAACCGGCACTTTTTTCCAAAGAGGAAGTTCCCATAATTCTTCAAAGTCTATATTCAGTTGGATGATTTTTACTTTGGGCGATAAAGTATAGCAGGGAGGCTTGCCTTTTCCGTCAGTCAGCAAAATATATATGTCATAATTACCATTCTCCGCTAGATAATTGGCTTTGGTGGTCAGTACCCTTTCCACTCCTCCGGGGATATGGAGAGAGGGGGTACAATAGGCGATTCGGATCATAGGCGGGAGTATTACAGGTTGTTTATTACTTTCATCATTTGTTCTTTCCATGACAGGTTTTTAATGGAATCCCTTATTCTGCAAGGAGACAGATCCAGTTCCATATAGAACCGGATAAGCCGGCGGATATCTATGGGACTTTCATCGGCCGGAACTTTCAGTATATAAGGCATCTTGTCAAAGTCTCCATCTGTTTCTGAATATACAAAAGGTATTCCCCGTGCTGCATATTCTCTGTTTTTTAATGTTTTGATTTTGTCGATGCCACTGCGGTGGCGTGCCAGACTGCCGATGGCAAAGTCTGCTTCGTTGAATAATTCGTCTAGTTCCTCATTCATTTTTTGTCCGTGGAAGATGACATATTTCTCTATATGATATTTGTTGATAAGTTCATAAAATCCGGGAGCGTGTTGTGAGTCATGCATTTCGGATTTCCATATACCGCCTGCGATGTGGAAAAATACGGTTGTGTTTGCCGGGTTTTGGTAATATCTACCCAAACCGTCTATCAGGCGGTCGTAACCGTGCCAATAATGTACTTCGGCCACTCCTAATAGATGAATGACAGAGGTATTTTTAGAAAGCATCTTTTTCAGCGGGATGGAATCAAAGTCAACTCCATTGGATATCTGAATGGTACGTTGGCCGAATATACGGTGATAGTCTGAGAAAGTGACGATGGCGTTCACGTGTTTTGCCAGTGTCTTTCGGAATACTTTATCCACTTGTATCCCCAGGCGTGTGGTCAGTGGAAAACCGGTGTATTCGCTGTCGTAAGGATAGGTGGGTATTTCCATCGCTATTTTAATTCCGGCTTTCCTTAGTTTGCTGAACAGCCGGATGGTGAACGGATTTGCATTATGGAAAGAGCGTACGTAGATTAATTCCACTTGATGTGTTACAGCATAGCGGTATATGCATTGGTAGGAACTCTCCTTTTCGCCGCAGCTGGTTTGCCTGTTCCGTAGTCGTCTATTATTTCATCGTTTATCATCCTTACCCGGTGGCCGTTGTCCGCTATGCTGTATGTGCATAAACTGACCTGGTGTCCACATGTTTCAAAGCCTTTAACCTGATACAGGATCTTTTTGCTGATGCCGCTGTAAGGGGATAGTCCGTGGAAAAGGAGATAGATGATATTCATAGTCGGGTAGTTGTTAAAGTGTTGAATAGTTCATCCCACAGTTTCATCACTTCTTCGCGTAAATAACGTTGGATATTCTTTTGGGCCTGCTTTCCCATCCGTATGCGTTTGTCCGTATCCTCTATCAGCCGGCATATCGCGTCAGCCAGTTCGTCCGTGTTTCCGTTCTTCACCAGTATTCCGTCTTCTTCCGGAGTGATAATCTCGGCAGGTCCGTATGGACAGTCGAATGAAATGCAGGGAACACCACATGCCATCGCTTCCAGAAGTGCCATCGGTAATCCTTCAAATCGTGAACTCATGACGTATATGGAACTTACCAGATATTTTTCTTGAATGTTTTTTGTCGGAGGGCATAGTGAAAAAACTGTTTTCTATATGATGCTTTTCAATAAGCTCTTGCAGACTGTTCCTATCCTGTCCTTCTCCGTAAATGCAGATATGCCAGTCGGGATGCTTCCGATTGACTTTGATCCAAGCTTCAATCAGGCGGTCATACCCCTTCTGTTCGCTGTATCTTCCTATGCTGATGATTCTTTTTTCCAGGCAGGAACTCCCTTTTTGGGGTGAGAAAGGTAAGAAGTTTGGTATGACACAAGCTTCTTCACTTCTTTCCAATTATCCGCATCATGTTGTGTCAGAACAACCAGCGCGTCCAGTTTTTTTACAGCTTCCTCCTGTTTCTTTCTCCAATGCCGTGCGATTTGCTTGTATGGGAATCCCCGTTGTTCCATCAGATGCAGGTTACGAGTGTACGGTTTAGCTATATGGGATTCTCCTATTTTTACGCTTCCATCGTCCAGTTGTGTCAGAAAATCCAATTCTCGGCCCAATGTGCTGATGACGATATCCGGCTTCAAGGTTTTCAGCCAATACTCCAGCTTCTTTCTGTACAGGTACATCAGGGTAAAATAATAATACCCTCTTACTAACAGGTTGTGATGATACTGTCTGTCAAAATCAATCGCTATGTCAATGTGCCTGATTCTGGGAGATATCGGGAAAACGGGCGGTCGTTCTTTTTGTGAATCTGTGATAATAAATACATCCTGATGCATTTCGTCAGCCAGATAGTTCGCTTTTTGGATGATGCTCCGGTCTGCGCCTCCCACGGTGCATAGTGCTGTGTATAGATAAACGATGGTCATTTTTCAGTCAGTTTATGAAACAACATTTCCCATTGCGGCATGATGTTTCGGAGTGAGTAGCGTTTTATATTTTGTTTAGCTCTTTTGCCAAAAGCTTTTCTTTCTGCTTCATGTTCTATCAAGTGGCAAAGAGCGTTGGCAAATCCTTGTATGTCTCCGTTTTTAACGAGGAGTCCGTCTTCCTGGTTTCTGATGATTTCCGATGGGCCAAAAGGACAGTCGAAAGAAACACAAGGAACACCCAGACTCATAGCTTCGATCAAGACCAGTCCAAAACCTTCGTAATTGGAGCTTAGGGCCAGAATGGAACTGTTCAGGTATTCTTGCGTTATGTTTTGTGTAAAAGGATGAATTGTGATGGAGTGTTCCAGCTTTCTGTCTTTAATCTGCCGGGCTAAGCTATCCTTATAAAATCCTTCACCAAATATATCCAGTATCCAGTCGGGGTGGCGTTTCTGCACGATATTCCATGCGTCGATCAGTCTGTCGAATCCTTTTTGCCAGGTCAGTCTGCCTGCCGCTATCACACGGGGAGCTTCACAAGAGCTGATTGTTTGTATATCAATAGAGGTGGTGTTCGGAATGATATGTATATTCGGATGTTGTCCCCACATGGCGGCATCTCCTTGTGTCAGTGTTACTATAGCATCGCTGTATCGTTTTACATCACGGAAACATTGGTAGCTGACGTATCTGTCTTTTATATCTTTAAAAAAACTCTTTTTGCGGTTTGCAGGTATCCGGGTGTATATTTTGGCGCAATGCGATTCAATGATTTTCTTTGCCTTGCAGTTTAATTTACAGATCAAATCCGCTTTGAAACTGGTATTTCCTGATATGATATCGGGATTGATGAACTTGATCTCTTTTTTTAATTTTTGTTCGAATTTATGGTTCAAAGTCCATCCCACTTTCAATTGTTCGAGAAGCGGATGCTGGTATTGCAAATGAAACTTTGTATCCAGATCGATATGTTCCACTTTGTCGGATAACGGGAAAGAAAGAGGATGATTGCCTTGGGAAGAAGTGATAAGATAGACCTCGTGCCCATAAATTTCGGCCAAGTAATTCATCTTATCTGTTAAAATCCGCTCCATGCCTCCTATACGGGCTATAGAGTCGTATACATATACTATTTTCATTCCCCTGATTTGTTTTTCCGTAAAAATAGTGTATTCTTTTTATATATCCAATAAGAAGTTGTTGAAATTCCTGTCCATATCCGTTTTTTTATGGAATGTCGGCTGTATTCGGAGTAAAGAGTGGGTTTCAAGGGATGAAGATGGGTATATTTAGTAATTAAAGTCTTTGGAATGTTGTGAGTATCATTTGTTTTTGCGAATATTGCATTTTATAATGATTAGCAGATAATGATGAAAGAGATAACGGTGGTGATGCCGGTTTACAAGGTGGAAAAATACGTATCAGAATGTCTTGATTCCATAATCAACCAAACTTTTGATTGTTTTGAGTGTATCATCATTGATGATTGCTCTCCGGATAACAGTATGTGCCTGATAGAGGAAAAGCTGGCCGGATATAAAGGGAACATCAGTTTTAGAATCGTGAGAAATGAGAGGAATGAAGGAGTCTCTGCGGCAAGGAACAAGGGAATAGAACTATCCCGGGGTGGTTATCTTTTTTTTATAGATTCGGATGATATGCTTTATGAGAATTGCCTGGAGAAATTATGGGAGGAAACGAAAAGATATCCGGGGGTTGACTTGGTGCAGGGGGATTCTTATTCAGAAGGGATGGAAAACAAAAACAGTGATTTGCAAAGATATACGGAAGGACGGATACGTATCAACAAGCTGTTTCTGGATTCGAAAATAACATCCACTCCGGTCAACAGATTGATCAGAAAGGAGGTGCTGACAGAGAATGCCATTTATTTCAGGACGGGCATTTTGTTTGAGGACTTTTTGTGGTGCTATTTTCTGTATAAAAAGGTGGAAACGTTTGCTTCCGTCAATTCTTTTACTTATTTCTACAGGCGTTCAAATCCTTTCTCAACCATGAATAAGGCGAAAACGGACTTTGACAAGCCGGCAAAGGATTTTATTTTTATCTTGACTGTTTTTAATGAGCACATGGAACAGGAATTGTATGCTGAAAATATCTGTTTCATTTTGAACAAGTTGATGCCGGTGGTGTATAATGCTGCTGCAATAGGGGTTACAAGGGAAAGTAATGATGCGATAGATAAGTTTAAAAGAAATCTGATAAGGAAGCATTGCAGAGAGTTCCGGCCTATGGAGGTTTTGTACGAATTGAATTTGTTCTATCCTTTTTCTCTGCTTTTGAATTGGGGGATTTACAGACATCACATATTGTATAAATACGCTAATCTGATCAAATTGTATTATAAGATATGGGGAAGGTGGTATCTCTGAATCTTCTTGTGTAATGAATATTATTCCTTTAGGTTGGTAGTTTTCTTGTTACATTGGTTGTCGGTTTCTTTTGTAGCCGGTTCATTCATATGTGACAGGATAGCGGAAAAAGCATAATATAATTCTTTGAATGCTTGCAGGCGGAAGAAAAACAGGTATTCAAAAAAGTATTTGGCGGGGAGCCATTCTTTTGTTTTTGCCGAAGGGATACACCACGGAAGTGGTGACAGGTAATAGTGGATTTTTTCTTGTCGCAACAGTCTGTTGCATTTCATGCTTGCGTTGAACCGTATGATTAAACTCTCGCGGTCTTGTTTGGACATAGCAAGGGACTGGTCGGATTCGGTACAATAATAAATGATTCTTCTGTCTGTGGTTACTTTGGGGGCATATATACCGACAAGGCATGAAAAATACACATCGTTGGCTATTCTTGTTTCATCGAATTGAATGTGGAATGTTGACAGGAAGCTGCGCCTTATCATTTTGCCCCAAGGAACTTGAGATTGATATCGCAGTTTGTTTTCCGGGTTTACATCATTGAAGAAGTTGGTATAGTAAGTTCCGCGTCGGCTTTCTTGGGACGGATCATCGGACATGACAAAACGTACATTGAAATAGATGACTTTATGGGGACTGTCCATGTATTCGTTTAAGATAGTAAAACAATCGGCTGTAAAGAAATCATCTGCATCTGCAAAGATAATCCATTTGCCACGGGCGTGGGAGAGTCCTATGTTCCGTGCGTATCCTGCTCCTTTTCCCTCCTTAGTGAACAGGACTTCCGTATTTTTTCTGCCGTTTCCCGGAAATGAGAAAAATCGACAGATTCGGAATTGCTGTTATCATCAATGATAATGATTTGAATTTCATCCCAAGTGGGAATTGAGCACAGACAGCGTTCCAGAAGACGGGGAGTATTCTTGTGCGGAATAATGATGCTGTAATGATAACTTGTGTTCTTTGTCATTCTTCTTCTTTTTGCAAAGATATTGATTTATATTCAGCATCATGCATTATCTTGTCAATATCTCAATGAGTATGAGAATCTTTCACTGAAAATTCTGGGTGATAATGCCCTCATGCCCTCACTGTGTGCACAACTGGTTGTTTATGAACTATTTGTATAGTGATGGTAAAAATTGTAACTCTCACTTATGCTCTCATGCCCTCACTGTTTTTGAGAACAGAATTTCACATAATCTATTTGTTATCAGTTATATATCCTTTTTTTATAAGTTGTTCCGGTTTAATATGAAGTAGGTCGTTCTCAGGCTTTTTCTTTGCAAAAAGTGCGTCTGAAGGGATCATACCTCTACGGAATATGGCGAATTTCCGGCAGCAGTAAAAAGATCAGGAGGTTTTAAAAAAAGCTCGCCATCTTTTTAAAAAAGAACAAGGTCTTTTTTTTATTTGACCTGTTGTTTTTGGGTGTGCAGGATTTCACATACGTATGTGTCGCTCTATGCGTATGTACGTGCCGCATATACCTGCTTTGTATTATATGATATTCTTTCCTCATTCCGCATTTATTTTCGTTTCTTTATCGTATCTTTGCGAAGAAAGAGTGTAATCTAAATTCCATGAGAATATTATTTTATTGTGATACTGTCTTCAGTTTCGGCGGAGTACAGCGTGTGTTGGCTGAAATAGCCAAGGCTTTGTCCGGAAAACATGAAGTCACGATACTGACCACGGATACTTGTACGGACTTGTCGATGTACGGATATGCCGAAAGTATCGTGCAGTTTGATTCTTTCTCTTATTCCGCCTCCTCTTTCATCGAGCGTTTGTTATGTAAAAGCTATAGTTTTTTATATAAACATGGGTTGCCTCATACCCGGCTGACTTCGAAATGGTATGCTGCCAGTTTTTTCCCTTCTTCTTATAAACGGACATTGGCAAGGAAAATAAATGCCCGGCAATGTGATGTAGTCATCGGGGTACATGCTTTTATGGCTCTGCACCTCTCTGCTGTAAAGAACCGGATTCAAACAAAGACTGTTGGGTGGCTGCATAATTCTTATGGAGCATTCTTTGAGAAAGAAACTCCCTATTGCCGGGATTGGATTATTTTTTCAAGTCCAGATGAGGAAATTGGACGAGAGGGTGGTTTTAAGTCATGCAGATGCCGGTTGTTTCTTTCGGAAAATGAACCTGTGCTGCGAGGTGATATACAATCCTCTGACTGTACTGCCTAAAGGTCGGGGAAAGAAGGAATATAGAAGGATTTTGGCGGTCGGTCGTTTTTTCATTCGGACATAAAGGATTTGATATTTTAATAAAAGCTTTTTCTGTTTTTGTGAAAACTCATCCGGACTGGACACTGGAAATTGTGGGGGAGGGTCCTGAGGAAGCGCTTTACCGTTCATTGATCAATGAATATGAATTGGAAAAGAGCATCGCGCTGCATCCTTTCACGAAAGAGGTGCAGGAGTATTATGCACATTCCAGTATGTATGTGCTGAGTTCCCGTTGGGAGGGATTCGGCCTGGTGATGATAGAGGCTATGGCGCACGGGTTACCTGTTATTGCATCTGATTTACCGATAACACGCGAGTTGTTGAAAGACAAAGATATGGCCGTTCTTTTTGAAACAGGGAATATAGCTCAGCTGGCCGGTTGTATGTCGTATATGGCTGATCGGACGGATTGGGAATGGATGGGAAATAAGGCGGTGGAGTATGCTGATACATTTCATATAGAGAAGGTATGTGACAGTTGGAATAATTTACTAAAAAAAGTAGTGTATGGTACAAGATGAACAGGAAAAATGGGATATTGTGATCAAGCCTCGGTCCGGTTTGTTCCGGTTGGATCTGGAGGAGGTATGGCGGTATAGGGATTTGCTGGTAATGTATATCAGACGGGATATCGTCACTTTTTATAAACAGACTGTTTTAGGACCGTTGTGGTTTGTTATCCAGCCACTGCTTACTACCGTCATGTTCATGTTTGTTTTTGGCGGTATTGCCGGTATTCCTACCGACGGACTTCCCCAACCGCTGTTTTATATGGCGGGCTTACTTTGCTGGAATTATTTCTCGGAGTGTTTAAGCCGCTGTTCGGATACGTTCAACGCCAATCAGAATGTATTTGGAAAAGTATATTTCCCTCGTCTGGTGGTACCCTTGTCCATCGTTATATCTTGCATGATAAAGATGGGCATTCAGTTCGGATTGTTCGTTTTAATTTATATTTACTATTTGTGCAACGGATATTCGTTGATGGTCAACGGATATGCTTGGTTGGCTCCCTTGCTGCTGCTCATGTTGGCAGGACTTGGTTTGGGGTTCGGATTATTGATATCCTCCTTGACGACCAAGTACCGTGACTTGCGTTTCTTGATTACTTTCGGGGTACAGTTGTGGATGTATGCCACTCCGGTTATTTACCCTTTGTCCGTGATGAGGCAGAGTCATGAGCAGTATATGTGGATCATTGTGGCGAACCCGCTGACTTCCCTTATCGAAACATTTAAATTCGGATTCTTGGGGGTGGGGACTTTCAGTTGGTTCCACTTAGGCTACACGTTGGCGTTTACAGTGGTGATAATGCTTTGGGGGATGGTGACTTTTAATAGAGTGCAACGTAGTTTCATGGATGTGATTTAAAAGAAGGGACAGAATGGGAAAAATAGCGATAGAGTTTCAGAATATCAGCAAGCAATATGCATTGGGAAGCATCGGAACCGGCACGCTGAGCCGTGATTTGAATCGTTGGTGGGCGCGGATCCGTGGAAAGGAGGACCCGTATCTCAGAATCGGGGAAGAGAATGACCGTTCCAAGAAAGCGACGGGAGATTTTGTATGGGCGTTGAAAGATATTAATTTCCATGTGGAGGAAGGTGAAGTGCTGGGTATTATAGGTAAGAACGGTGCGGGAAAGTCCACTTTGTTGAAAATCCTTTCGCGGGTGACTTCTCCTACTGCCGGTTGTATCCGTGCACGGGGGCGTATTGCCTCTTTGCTGGAAGTGGGTACAGGCTTTCATCCCGAAATGACAGGACGGGAGAATATTTATATGAATGGTTCCATCATGGGGATGACCAAGGCGGAGATTACCCGCAAGTTGGATGAGATTGTGGCTTTCGCCGGTGTGGAGAAATATATCGATACTCCAGTGAAACGTTATTCTTCGGGTATGACCGTGCGGTTGGGTTTTGCTATCGCTGCCCATCTGGAGCCGGAAATTCTGGTGGTGGACGAGGTGTTGGCAGTGGGAGATGCGGAATTCCAAAAGAAGGCTATTGGCAAGATGCAGGATGTGTCGAAAGGAGAGGGACGGACAGTTTTGTTTGTCAGTCATAACATGGGAAGTATGCAGCAATTATGTACAAAAGGTATATTGCTGGATAATGGTTGCATATCTTTTTCTGGAAATATATGTGAGACAGTAAATGTTTATCAGAGTGGAATTGTATTACAAAAAGAATTTGTGGAAGGCGAAGGGGTTTCTGAAATATTGCAGTTATTGTATGCTTCTGTAAAATCAAGTGATGGGGATATATATTATAACAACTCTGAAATTATTATAGATTTCAAGGTGAAAGTGGCTAAAAAAGTACCATCGTTAGTAATTGGCTTTAATTTATATAGTAGTTGGGGACATCCTTTGGCTCGGGCTGATTATAATGATAATAATGATTTGACCACATTGGGCCCCGGAATTTATTGTTTTATATTTAAAATACCTCCTTATACATTGTCAGATGGTGACTATCATGTTATATTTGATGTGGCGGAGCGTAATATAAAATGTTATACTACGGAAAAGTCGAGTTTGTCTTTCACTATCGTTCAAAGGGGGACAAATGGTTTTGGCAATCGTTTTTGTGAGCAAATAAGTATTAAAAGTTCTTTGTTCAGAGAGAATTGGATGGTGGGGTTTCAAATGATAGAGTCTTTAGACCATGAAGCATAAATGTGTTATTTTTCTTACAGCTTGTGTTAATCCTGGCGGAATGGCTAATACATTGCACACTGATTGCCGACAGAGAATGGAAGAGTATAAAGAAGCACTTTGTTTCTATTTACAAAAAACGAAACTGCCAATTGTATTTTGTGAAAATACGTTGTGTGATATGAGTGGTGAATTCAGTTCTTATATTGCATCCGGCAGATTGGAGTATCTGACGTTTGACGGGAATCATTATGATAAAAGGAGAGGCAAAGGGGTAGGGGAGATAGAAATTTTGGAATATGCCTTTTTACATTCTAAACTGTTGCAGGATGGAACTCATATTATAAAGATAACAGGACGATTAAAAGTGCTGAATATAAAGAGTTTGATAGCTGTCAGGAAGATGTTCGGAGATAATTGTATTCAATTGCGAATTAGTGAAGATGGAGTTTTTACTCAAAGTCAGTTCTTCATAGCTCCAATGCTTTTTTTGAAAGAATATTTTATCCCTTTGGGAGAGATGATAGATGATCGACAGTGTTGCTATTTTGAACATGTGTTGGGATATTCTATTAAGAATCAGGCAGAGTATTGTGTCATTCCATTTTTTAATTTCCCTTTAATTGATGGAATTTCAGGAACTTTTGGAACACATTATAATATTCATTATACACTCTTGGAAAAAATGTATTATGTAAGAAAAACTATATACAAATGTATTATTTTTGATAATAGGTATGCTCAGAAAAAGCAAAACATTTTGGAACGTTTGCTTATTAAATGCTACTATGGAGTGATTGTTGTTATCATTTTCGTTTCTCGTAAAATTAATGAAATATGAATGCATTGGTTTCAATATTGGTCCCTATATATAATGTTGAGAAGTATATAGATAGATGTGTCCGTTCTTTGTTTGAACAAACTTATGGCAATATTGAGTATGTTTTTATAGATGATTGTTCATTAGATAACAGTATGAATATACTCATGAATATTAGTAAAGAATATCCTGAAAGATACGGATCTATGAAAGTATTGTTTCATTCTAAAAATGTAGGAATTGCTCAAACGAGAAATGAACTGTTAAAGGAAGCCAAAGGAGAATATTGCATATTTATAGATAGTGATGATTATGTGGAGCTGAATGCGATAGAAATACTTTATAATAAAGCATGTGAAACTGGAGCTGAGATTATACGCTATAATTATTATGTGAATAATGAGAACGGGAATTATGAGGTTGTCACTCACGAGCCTATGCAAAATAAACAGCAATTATTGGAAAAGGCAATAAGTAGTCTTTCGGGAGTGGATGCTATGTGGAAATTATTTGTGAAGAGGAACCTTTATGATAGGAACTCATTACAATTTGAAGACGGAATTAATGCTTGTGAAGACTATATAATGAGCATCAAGTTATTTTATTATTCTAATTTAACCGTAGATATCTCGAATGTATTGTATTATTATACTGTAATAGGAAATTCTTATAGCTATACTAAGAATTATGAATTGTTTTTGGTGGATAGAATAAAAGCTATAGGTGCGGTAAAAACTTTTTTGGAACTCAATGATATTTGGCAGACTTATAAAAAAGCTTTTATATGCAAGGATTATAATGTGTAAACAAACTTATTTGATCAATAAGGAATATTTTGATATTGATAAATATTATAAGTTGTATCCTGAAGCTAATAAAACATGGAGAAACTTTGCTTATGGAAAAAGAGAAATTTTATTATTTTGGCTTGCAGAGCATAAAATGACTATATTGATTAAACTGATTTACTTATTTTAGATTTTTGTCGGTTTGACTTAACCGATTGAGAAATAAACTTTTAGCGAATTATTTGAGAAGTGGCGGTAATGAGTTAGCAATCGTGTGAATTTCAGCGTTTTGCGTTGCTATGCTGTCAAATAACTCTTTCATTTGCAAATATAGTTTTTTTTCGAAAGTACGAACTATCGGCGGCAGTTTTATAAAATCGACTGGCGAAAAAACAAATAAAATTTTCCAAAATAGCTTTGGATAAGCCATTAACGAAATACATTCTTTTAAGAGCACAGTGGTTTACCCAATAAAATTATATACCTTTGTAACAAGTTAAAGAAGATGTCGCAATGAATCGGATAAAAGAAGCATTGATTGAGGCGGGTATTAGTCAAACTGAATTGGCTAAACGACTTGGCAAAGGTTTTAATATGGTCAATCTATACGCCACGAACAAAGTGCAACCGCCTATACCCTACTATACAGGATAGCGGAAATACTGAATGTGGATGTGCGTACACTTCTTGTACCTAACGAAATAAAAAAATAGACATATGGCAAATACTAATCTAAAAGAAGCTAAGGCGGCTAAGAATGATGAGTTCTATACGCAATTTCATGACATAGAGATTGAAATGAATGCCTATCTTGAATATGACCCGGACGTGTTTAGGGGAAAGACTGTATTGCTTCCTTGTGATGACCCCGAATGGAGCAACTTTACCCGATACTTTGCCGCCAAGTTTGATGAGTTAGGCTTGAAAAAACTGATTTCTACGAGTTATGCACCGGATGCCAAGAAAATGAAATTACTTGCAGAGCCTTCTTTGTTTGAAATGGAAGCACCGCAATTTGACCCTAAGAAAGCGCAGACAAAAGGTAAAATCTTTATCCTTGACAAAGACATAACGAATGATGGTAGAGTAAATATCGAAGATTTACAGTGGGAATATCTTGAAGGAGATGGAGATTTTCGTAGTAAGGAAGTTACAAAACTTCGAGATGAAGCTGACTTTATCGTAACTAATCCTCCATTTTCCTTGTTTCGTGAATTTTTGGCATGGATTATAGAAGCGGATAAGAAATTTATCATTATCGGAAATATGAATGCGATAACCTACAAAGAGGCATTTCCACTGATAAAAGATAATAAAATGTGGTTGGGATATTCCATTCATAGTGGAGACAGAGAATTTGAAGTTCCGAATGAATACCCATTAGCTGCAGCAGGATGGCGAATTGACGAGAATGGTCGAAAGTTCATAAGAGTTAAGGGTGTACGTTGGTTTACAAATATTGATCATGGTCGTCGCCACCAACCTCTTGCTTTAATGACTATGGTTGACAATCTCCGTTTCTCGAAACACAAAGAACTGAAAGGAAAAACAGCATATGATCATTACGACAATTATGATGCCATTGAAGTGCCTTTTACGGATGCTATTCCGTCAGATTATGACGGTGTGATGGGCGTTCCTATTTCCTTTTTGGATAAGTATTGTCCGGAGCAATTTGAAATCTTAGGGATAACCGACAGGGGCAATCAATGGGGATTAAAAACCAAGGAATACAACATTTCCGACACACCTAACTTTGCGGATTTGAACCGTAGGGGAGCTATTGGGAGCAATGGCTCTTTGGTTTCAACATATGCCCGATTACTCATACGCAAATTATGATCTGATATGTTTAATAAGAACTCTTGCATAAACTTGGGTATAATATTTCCCGTCAACCATATAATATGTTTCATTCTGAGGAACTTCGGAATGAAGCAAGACTGCCCCGTCATTGAGTTTCGTCACTTTCGTCTCTTTGCCATGACGGTCTACTTGAATCTGTTCTGGATAGACCTTGGAAGCACTACCATACCAAGTTTTAGTTATCCCTAAGATTTCAACTTAAAAACAAAAACAATAAATTATGACACAACATAATACCATCAAGCTTTTTTGAAGCTAAAAAAAGTCCGTACTATTTGGGACGACAAAGATGAAAAATGGTACTTTTCCATAGTGGATGTGGTGGCTGTCCTAACCGATAGCCCTAATCCTCGTAAGTATTGGAGTGTCTTGAAAACACGTTTAAAAAAAGAAGGGAGTGAGTTGACTACAAATTGTAGTCAACTGAAAATGAAATCGGCTGATGGAAAGATGTATTTAACCGATGTGGCAGATACTCAGCAGCTTCTCCGTTTGATTCAGTCTATTCCATCGCCCAAAGCAGAACCGTTCAAGCAATGGATGGCACAAGTGGCGACTGAACGTCTTAACCAAATGCAAGACCCCGAACTCTCTATCAATCAAGCACTGGTGGACTATAAGCGGTTGGGGTATTCGGATAATTGGATTAATCAGCGTCTCAAATCTATAGAGATTCGTAAAGACCTCACGGATGAATGGAAGCGGCACGGATTGCAAGAGGGAGTGCAGTTTGCTACGCTGACCGATATTATTTATCAGACTTGGAGTGACATGACCGCCAAGGAATATAAGCAGTTCAAAGGTCTGAAAAAAGAGAACTTACGTGACAATATGACCAATAAGGAATTGGTGCTAAATATGTTGGCGGAACTTTCCACCAAAGAAATATCTGAAAGTAAAAATCCGGAAACATTTCGGGAACACATGGATGTGGCGGAAGCCGGTGGTGAGATTGCCCGCAATGCCCGTATGGAGTTGGAAGCCAAGACGGGTAAGGCAGTCATCAGTCCGCTGAACGCCAAGACAGGCATTGCGCTCAATTCATCTCCGGAAGAAGAAGACACAAAAGAATAATCCTAAAAAGTGAATCAATATCATGAAGACAACATTGCATACAGAATGGACTGTTGAAGACATCTGTAAAGGATTTACCTACAACGAATTGGAAGGTAAAGGTCTGTTTGGATTGGACGGGCGGCTCACTATCCAACCCGAGTATCAACGCCATTACATCTACAACGATGGGAAACGTGATGTAGCGGTGATAGAATCCCTGCTGAAAGGTTATCCCATCGGACTAATCTATTTCAACCGGACTGTGGACGGACGATTTGAAGTACTTGACGGGCAGCAACGCATCACTTCTATCGGTCGGTTCGTTACAGGAAAATTCGCCATCAAGGATGAAGCGGATAACGTACAGTATTTCTCGGGATTGCCCGAAGAGCAGCAACAAAAGATTATGCAATCCTCTCTGCTGGTATATGAATGCGAAGGTGAGGAAAAGGAAATAAAGGAGTGGTTCAAGACCATCAATATTGTAGGCATTCCGCTCAAGGAGCAGGAATTGCTCAATGCCATCTATTCGGGCGAGTTCGTAAATGCAGCCAAGCGGGTGTTCAGTAATTCCCAAAATGCGGAAATACAGAAATGGAGTCATTATATCAAGGGAGATGTGAAACGGCAGGATTATCTGGCGGAAGCCCTCCGGTGGATTTGCGACAGTAAGGAGATGAGCATTGATGCCTATATGAGCATACACCGTCACGAGCCTTCCACGGGAGAATTGAAAAGTTATTTCCGTTCTGTGATTGACTGGGTATCGGCTACCTTTACTATGGTAGAGCGTGACATGTGCGGCTTGGAATGGGGACGGCTGTATGAAACGTACCATGCCACCCCTTATAGTACCGTCCATGTTACGGAACGGGTAAAAGCCTTGCAAGCGGATGAAAGCGTGCGGTGTCCCCGAAATATTTACGAATATGTACTGGGTGGAGAAGAGGATAAGAAATTGCTTGACATCCGTATCTTTGAAGAAGCAACCAAGCGGGCTGCCTACAAGCGTCAGACCGAAGCGGCTGAGAAACAAGGAATTTCCAATTGTCCGCTCTGTGCGTTGGGGAATAATGCCAACAAGACCCGTATTTACAAACTTTCGGAAATGGATGCCGACCATGTGACTGCATGGAGTAAGGGAGGGTCAACCAGCATGGAAAATTGTGAGATGCTTTGTAAAACCCATAACCGTTCAAAGGGAAATCGGTAAAAGTGTGTTATTTTGAGAGAGTTAAATCAATTAATTCTCTCAAAATATGAACAATAAAAAAACATTTCATGAAGTTTCCGAGATTTGGTGTGATGCAAACGTCCGATAGTGAAGCATTCCACCCTATGTGCTTATCAGCTTACGTTACAGACACACCTATTGCCACGATTTGGCGCTGCGGAAAATATAACAGAGAAGGATGTCCAGCAGTTTGTGATAGACAAATGTACTTCCGGATTAGCAAGAAAAACAGTCTGGGATATAGTGGCAGTGCTCAAATCTGTTATCAAATACGGGAATAAGCACGGGATTTTCCATTTTGAAGAATGGGAAATCGAATATCCTACCCAAATAGAAAACAAACTGCCGCCAACATTGTCATTAAATCATCAGCGTATATTGATGCGTCACTTGCTGGAACAGCCCACTCCACAAAATATAGGTGTACTGTTGGCTCTCTGTACCGGAATGAGAATTGGTGAGGTTTGCGCTTTGAAATGGGAAGATGTTGGATTTTGCACAAAAGACAATCATCGTGAAGCATACTGTAGGCAGAATATATAACTGTGAGTTGAAATCTACAGAAAGGGTTCACTCTTCCCCAAAAACCAAGAATTCCTATCGTGAGATTCCTATATCCAAACAGCTTCTCCAAGCGTTGAAAATGGTAAGGAAACAATCTCAATCCCCATACGTAGTAGGCACTTCTACACAATCTAAAGAGCCTCGTTCTTATCGTGATTATTTTGGCAGGTTGCTAAAACGATTGGATATTCCCCACTTGGTCTTTCATGGACTTAGGCACACATTTGCGACCCGATGTATTGAAAGTCAGTGTGATTATAAAACTGTCAGTGTCATACTCGGTCACTCAAACGTAGCAACGACACTTAATCTGTACGTCCATCCTAATCTCAATCAAAAGAAACGGTGTATTGACCGTATGAGTAATTTCTTGGGAATAACATGAGTTAGTCTTGGACTCTATATACATGGGGACAAAAAAATGTCCTCCATGTATGTGATGTGCATGATAGACTATAGCTTGAAGCCTTTATTCTTTTTCTGAATAGGCTTCAAGCCGACATTCTGTTGTAATCGTTCAAATTGTTTCTTGAACCATTCCCCGATATGCAGTCCGTCAATGGCAAGTATCAGCTTTCCATTGTTTGTACCAACTTTGGCAGTAACATCATTCGTCTTGAACTTACGCCTATACTCATCGGAATAGAGTTCGCCGTTGTACGGCAATGGCTTGCCTGTCATTAAATGGGCGGTCTGTTCATGGGTAAAACCGACAGCAAGGCACAATTTCTCAATACGGAGCATAGCACGAAACCAAGGAAACCATTCTGCGGCTTTTATCAACAAGGCGTTAAGCTTGACACTTCCGTTTGATGTTTTGTTACCGTTTCGTTCTTTTCCTGCAAGTGCCGTTGCTGCATTTCCAGCACTTGACGGCTGTGGTCTGCCCGTATGGTCTGTATCTCGGCTTGCAGTGCTTCGATGGTTTCCTCGTGTGTGGCTACCTCCCTATGCAGGACGGTGTTCTCCCTCTCCAGCGTCTTGACCTTGTTGCTCCCGAAAAGAGAACCGACACTCTCGGCGATGTTGGCGGCTGCGGTCGTGGCTGCCCCTTTCAGCCGTTCGGTCTGTATCTCTTTTTTCGCCCGTTCAAGCTCTTCCCGTGCCGTTTCTTTCCGTTCCTGCAATTCCACCACTTCCGTTTTCAGCTCCTCCGTCTGCCGCTTTATGTCACGGTAATATTGCTGCGTGGAAACGTGCCTCGCTTCCGAACCGTCCACGCCCCGTTGTAAACCGTATTTTTTCATCGCAACAGCGTAGCTGTCTTGATAGGCTTTCAGTTTCAAGCGGCTCATGATGTCATCGGCGCACAGCCTCACGGTGTCGGTCGGCTTCTTGCGGTAGCGTTTCTTCGCCTGCTCCTCCCTTTTCTTCCGCTTGCGTTCCCCCTTGACTATCGGCACAAGTGTGACGTGCATGTGCGGTGTTTTCTCGTCCAAGTGCAGGTGAGCCGCCACGATGTTCTCCTTCCCGAACGTGTCGGCAAAATATTTGAGGTTGTCGGCGCACCACTCGTCCAGCCGTCCCGCCCGTTCGATGCGTTCCATGTCTTCGGGCGTTGCCGACACGTTGATGCGGATTGCCCGCACTTGGTTGCTCCCGATTTTGCGTGTCAGTCCAGCTTCTTCCAGCCTCCTTTGGATAGCCGCCGAACGGTCTTTCACTCCTTCGGGATATTCGATGAGTTTTCGGTTTAGATGCGTGTGGAAAAGCCACTCAACTTTGACCCTTTTGGCCACGCAGAATTATCCCTTTTGGCTAAAATATGATTGACCCCTTTGGCTAAAATAGTGTTGCCCACTTGCTTCACCTATAATTATAGTTTTTTTGTGTAGATTTGAGTACTTGTCCTGGTGTAACGGGGGAGAAAATAAAATCTATACAAATGAATAAACGAATCAAAAATATTTTAAGATGTTATGCGGCTGGCATAGGAATCAAGGAAACGGCATCTACGTTTCATATTTCCCGTAATACAGTCCGCAAATATGTCCGCTTATTCCTTTCAAGCGGCAAGAGTATTGAACAGCTTCTTTCCCTGCCCAATGGACAGTTGGATGAACTGTTCGGCTGCACGGATACCCGGCATCGGGAGCCTTCATCCAAAAGGATTGAATTGGAGGCCTTGCTTCCCGGATATGTATCTCGTCTGTCACGCAAAGGTATGAGTGTCCGAAAACTGTTCAAGGAGTACCATACCGAATATCCGGACGGCTATCAGTTGTCTTCCTTCAAACGGATTGTCAGCGAATACAGGTTTCACATTAAGGTTGTCGGTCATGTAGAGCACTATGCCGCAGAGCAGATGTATATTGACTTTGCCGGTGACAGACTTGAAGTTGTTGATGAAATGACGGGCGAGACGAAGAAATCCGAGGTATTTGTTGCCATCCTTCCGTTCAGCCATTATTACCTACTGCGAAGCCGTATGGTCGCAACGCAAGGAAGACCTGATAAAGGCATGCGAGAATGCCATTCAATATTTTGAAGGTGTTCCTGCGGCTATCGTCCCCGACAATCTGAAGGCTGCCGTCACACGAAGCGACCGCAACGAACCTGTCATCAATGATGATTTCGCCGCTTTTGCCGAATATTACGGCTGTGTGGTCTATCCTGCTCGTGTGCGTCACCCCAAGGACAAGGCTTTGGTAGAAAATGCCGTAAAGCTCCTCTACCGTTCCATTTACCTTGATATAGAGGGAATGACATTTTCCAGTTTGGAGGAACTCAATACCGCCATCCATATTTCCTTGCTTGATTTCAATGAAAAGGTGATGGCCGGACGGGAGATGTCACGCAAGGAAATATTCCTTCATGGAGAGAAGGATTATCTTCGTCCGCTTCCCGTGAAACGCTACGTAATGAAAGAAAGGAAACTGATGACCGTGGGAAAGAACTCTTACGTTTCCTTGTTCAAGCACCATTACAGTGTTCCAAAAGAGTATGTAGGCAGGCGCATGACGATTCTCTATGATGCCGACACGGTGTAAATCTATTGTGGAATGAACCTTGTCGCCACCCACGACCGCTGTGACATTCCTTACACTTATTCTTGGAAAAAGGAGCACAACCTGCCTGGTCATTATGGTCCCTATGACAAGGACTTGGAGGAACTCTTTCAACGTGCCTCGGAAATAGACAACATCGTATTGAACTATCTTCGGGAAGTGGAGCGTGTCATGCAATATCCACCCAAAGCGTTCAGGTCATGCCGTGGCATCATGACACTGGAGAAGAAATACGGCCGTGACCGTCTAGTTGCGGCTTGCGCATGTGCGGATCAGAAATTGCAATACGGATACCAAGCCTTGCGCGAGGTGCTTGAACTGGGAGAAGATGTGGATTTCCTTCCTGATGAGGACGGAAAAGTACAGTCCAACGTGACCTCCCAGATTTCATTGACCCACAAAAATATACGTGGACGTGAATATTACAAAAAAGACAAACAATAAAACTATTATTTATGGAAGTAAACAATAAAACAGTTCCCGTTACGGGACAACAAGACCAGAATACCATATCACTGGATTTAATGAACCGTATGAAATTGCATGGTATGGCAGAGGCTTTCAGGGAAAGTCTTGCCGGCACCACTCCGCAATCCATGACTGCGGACACGTTCCTTTCCATGCTCCTTGCACGCGAATGGGACTATCGCTCCCAGGCTGCCATTGCACGGCTCACCAAAAATGCGGCATTCCGCTACAAGGCTTATATTGAGCAGATTGACTATGCCACGAACCGGGGACTGGACCGCAATCAGATGGAACGTCTCGCCACCCTTGATTTTGTGCATAAGGCACAGAACCTTTTCATTACTGGTTCTTCCGGAACGGGAAAAAGCTATTTGGCCTGTGCCCTTGGACACGAAGCATGCAAAAGGGGATTCCGTACTTTCTATGCCAATGCTCCGAAACTGCTCGGTGCGCTGAAAGTCGCCAAAGTAAAAGGTACACTTGAAGCGGAACTCAAGAAGATTGAGCGTTGCCAGCTACTCATTCTTGACGACTTGTTTATTGTACCACTTGACGCCAAAGAGCGTCCCATACTGCTTGAAATTATTGAGGATAGGCATGAACGGAAATCTGTCATCATCACATCGCAGTATCCATCCTCCAACTGGTATGACATGGTAGGTGATCCAACAATAGCCGATGCAATCCTTGACCGCATCATACATACGGCCCATACTATAGAATTATATGGTGAAAGTATGCGAAAATTAAAATCTAAGAAAAACGAGAATTTTTAAAAGGGTAAAATAATATTGCCCCCCAACACCAGGACTTTAAAGGGTCAATCATATAGTACAAAAAGGTGGGCAAATCTTGCGTGGCCAAAAGGGTCAAAGTTGAGTGGCTTTTCCAGTATTTTCCAGTACTTCCAAATAATAAGCGAGCAGCTTGGACAATACACTTCATTAATATATCCCGGTTCAAGATGGATTCATAGGTCAGGTAAAGGACTTGAAAAATTCGGGTTAATGCAAATGAACGACAGCCATTTAATGTTACTTGAATTTTTCCCGTGCTCAACAGATATATTTAAAGATGTTGCTATAGCAGATGGACTTTCTATCGTATTAAAAGACATGAATAAAACTCAGTCGGGATTCAAGTATGTATATTCTAAAAATGGGAATAAGATAGAAATTGATGCAGACTGTCCAGGAGATACGTTATTCTCTCTTAATCCACGTGATGTCGAGATTACAAAAAAACTTGACGCAATTATTTCAAAGTATGCCTGTTTACATGATTCGGTATTATCGCAAAAGTTGTTTGGCATTGAAAGCGATTTTGTTGAAAAGAATCCTTCACTTGTTAGGGAATATAACGATGGCGATTATTTCAATCTAGACGTTGAAATAAAATTGTTTACCAATGATAAGGCGGGGAAAAGCGGTCGTGCGCGATGGTATGTTGCAAACAAGAATGTTATATCTTCGGGAATTGAGCATTTGGAACGATGGAAAGTCATTGTTTCAAGTGCGAATGCTGGAGGACAAAAACGAAGCAATCAAATAGCAGTAATAGACAATCATAGTGCATTTGGACGTTCACGAGTAGCTTTGAAAACTTTCGAAACTGAAAAGGAAGCATATAATTTCTTCAAATATGCAACCAGCGAGATAATACGGTTTGCTTTCTTGATGACAGATGAGTCTTTAACATCCTTGGCAAAGAAAGTCCCTGATTTATTGGATTATACCGATAACAATGGTTTAATAGATTATAATGGAGACGTTAATGGACAGTTATACAAGCTCTTCGGCATGGATAACGCACAGCAACAGTATATAAAAGAAGTGCTTTCTACAAAAATTAACTGACAACCCTATGCGAAAAATCATCTAACCGATGATGAAATAGCATCTTATTGAAAAAATGATAAGTTCATAAAAAGGCTTAGACGATTCACATCGTCTAAGCACATCCTAAAAGGTAAAAATCACTTTCTCCGCTTTGGAGGGCCAACTTTGACTTTCTCAACAACTGTTGTCTTTGGATGCTTTTTAGCATAGTCAATAGGAACAAATTGCCCTGTTTCGGCACTTCTACCTTTTTCTACAGTTCTTGCCATATCAAATTCTTGTTATGTTTAACACTTTACGGTGGCCTACCGATTCCGCTACGGTGTACTTAGGCGTTACATACCATGAGTCCATCTTCATTAACTACCTTCGATGTGACTCTGGGCAACAAAAAAAACATCCATCTACATTACTGTAGTATTTTTTTGCCTCCCTTATAGCATCTCCACTGTTTGTAAAGAACCCCAAATAAATTCGGTTTTCTTCTGATGGCAAATATCCACAGCCTGCTTGATGTACCTCATGTTCCCCCGTAGGTTGGGCGATTCTGTTTACATAGTAAAAATTACTCATAAGTGAAATGTCAACTCTCTGGTCCTTTTGCCAGGGTCTTAAGTTCGAATTGACATTGCAAAGATATAGCTTTCTTTTTAGTTAAATAAGAATTTGCGTGAAAAAAACACGGAATAAGCAGATTTTTGTCCGAATGGTTTAAGATAATCATAAATATTCCGTGTGTTTATTGCATATTTGTGGAAATTTTCACTTGTGATTTATATCATCTTTGTATTTCAAAAATACATCAATATTTTTCATTATATTATCAATTTCAGGAGCAACTTCTTTCTCATAAGTTCGATAAAAGCTAACAGTATTATGTAAATAGTCCCTACGTTTTACTTTAATCGTACCATGTTCATCTTTCTCAAATAAACGGACGGCATCTCGCCTAAGAAAATCGGTATTTAATAAAGATAAATCATGCGTAGCAACAATTACTTGACAATCTTCTGCCAAGGTTAAATACATTTTTAATATAAAGGATAACGCCTTAGTATGTATTCCATACTCTATTTCATCGATACATGAACATTTTTTCCCAAGTATAACATCATATAAGACTATAAGAATGCGTATTATATTTATAGTTCCTAATGATTCTAATCCAGAATCTAATGCTCTTTCACCTTCAACTGTTGAATGGACAAAACGTAAATTCTTATGAGTAATAGTACCGGAAGGATATTGTTCTAACATTGCTTTTACAATAATATCCGGAGCTCCATTTTCTATAAGTTCAGATATGTTTAAGCTCGCATCTTCTACGATGTAATCACAAATATTAGTACCAACATCTTTTAATAGGCGTAAAAGCAAACGCTTCATTATAGCATCTTTTTCTGCATCTCCTGTTTGTAATTTGTCAGCAAGGCTTTTATCAGACCGTCGAACCAGACTAATATGATTTTCGAAGAATCATAATTATCACTTAGTACTTGACTATCCATATTTAAGGAACCAAATACAGACAATACACTGGAATTAGATAACGTATTCACTTCTAAATCATGTTGGTCTGATTTAGACAAATCGCAAGCATTCCCGAAACTGATGGAAACCGTATCTGTCTCAACATTATGCTTGCGTTGATATATGCGAACTAAACGACTTTTTTTAAGATTCAATTCTTCTTCTTCTATACGTTCATTTGATACCTTAATATAATAGTGATAGCATACATCCCTAATATAGTAGATTAAAGACAGTTCTGTTGGTTCATTTGACGAATGTTCATCTAACAAGAATGGACGATATTCAGGCTTCTCCGTAGGCTTTTGAGGTTTTGCGATAGCTAACATACGCAAATAATTTAAGGCTGAAAACATCTTAGATTTTCCAGTTCCATTTAAACCTACACACAAAAGCATGCGCAAAATGCGCTTCCCATTTATTTCCTTGAACCATACAGGTGGTAAATCCGAATTTTTTCCACCTTCTTTTTTTGATGCAATAACGACAATTCTGTCCCTTTACGATAACATCTATAATTTTTTATTGTAAATGACTCAATCATATCCTTCTGTTTTATGGGACAAAGATACTATATTAATAGAAAAAAACGGCATTATTTATGGGTTTTGCGGCGATTTTCGTGATTTTTACACGTAAATTCAACTTTAGAACCTAATACTGCGTTGTGCTAAACAAAAAATATTATCTTTGCATCATCTGTTGATTGACTTATTGGAGATGAGCAAAATGGTGAAGCTCGGTGGTTTCTAAACCATTACCTATTCTCTTTTTATTTAATGATAACTTTCTGATTTACAGGTTCATTTTATTTAGTGCAACATTTGTGAACACCGAAAAGACGAACAAATCCCGTACAAGCTCGTGGGTGGCGTTCTTCATCGGTGCATCCATGAGCGTCTGTATCTCCGTTTGGGTAAGGTAGCCCCTGTCCACGCTTTCGGGAGAGTTGATATATCCGGCAAAGGGATTAAAGGGCAAACGCCCGTCGTTCCTCGCAATGGAAACGATGTGTTTCAACGCAATCATGTAGACCCACACGGTATTGGTGCGGCATTTCTTCTCCGTGCGCAGAAAGTACTCGAAATCGTTGATGAACGTGAGGTTGAGTTCCTTTAACGGAATATCCTCACGCTTGTAGGTGTGGGGCAGGAACTCCCGAATATGGTTGCAGACCGTCCGATAACGGGTAAATGTACCCTGCGCCCTGCTGTGCCCGACTTTCTTCTCAAATTCGGCGTTGTGCTGCTCGAACAGCTTCAGCAAAGTTTCCTGCTTGACGCCGATACCGAGATAGGCGTCTTTGAGTTTGGCGGCGGTAACATAACCATCCGCCTGCATCAGTTCTTGATAGCGGCGGTTTACCTCCACACGGATTTTATCTACCGCAAGGTTGATTCTCTGCGCTTCGACGCTCTTGCCCGAAGCACGGCTGTTCTTCACGTCCCACAAGCGTGGGGGAACGTCCATCTTGCAACTGAACTGTTTAATCTCGCCGTCCACCGTGATACGGCACATCAGAGGCAGGTTGCCGTTCGGCTTCTCGCTGCCTTTCTTCACGTAAAATAATACCTTGAATGTACTACGCATAACTCACTCCTTTTTTTGGTTACAAAATTAGTTATTAGTGAGTTACCGACAGCTATGCAAATCTACGCAAAACACAGAAACAGAACCTTTTAGCAAAAAATCTGCACCCGTTACGGGAGTAACGAGGTGGTAACTGAACTTCTGCACCGTTTGGCTTCGAGGTGGTATTTCGTTGGCTTTGCTCAATAGAAAAACAAAGCGTAACTAACGCTCTATCAGCTAATTCGCTACGCTTTGCCCAAATTTACTTTTTCGCTATGTGTTTATTTTAAACTTTGAATAGTGAGGATAGAGTTTGATAAAGATCTTTGTACCTAAGATTTTAGCGGTAGAAAGCCAAAGCTACTACTTCCCTGGGCTCTAAAAATATCTTTCCAAGCTGGAAATAGGTTGTTTATCTGTTTTGATTCTTTAGCTAAGTCGGCTGTAATATTGCTTTGTTTGGCTTGAACTAATCTTCGGAACATTCTTTCGAATGCTGGTACTTGTTGGGAAGTTAATATAGGAAATTTTATAAGTTCTGTATATATGGAAAGGTGGGCATAGAATAAATCCAGATGTTTGTCAAATGTATAATTAGACGTGAGTGAAGATTCTCTTATGCGATAATAGTATAGTCCCTTGTCTGAAAGGTAAACTGTTTTTGCTTTTTTACAGAAATCAACAAGGAGCCGTGTGTCTTCTGAAACATGTCCTTCTAAAAAGGTGATATGATTGAATATTTCTTTTTTGAATATTTTATTCCATATGGAATAATGGATGGGACTTCCTGACCACCAGTTGGAGAATATAGCTTCAGTTCCTTTAATATATTGACAATTATTAGTCGGAGTTTCTACATATTTAGTGCTGTGCAATTTGCAAAAAGGATATTGCAGAATATCTATTTCACTATTGTTTATCATAATGTTCATGTTTTCCTCATAAGTGTCTATGTTGATGAAATCGTCAGGATCAATGAAAGTCAAATACTTGCCTTTTATCATTTGTAATCCTATATTGCGTGCGGAACTGACCCCTCCATTTATTTTATGTACCACTTTGACTCTACTATCTTTTTGGGCATAGGTATCACATATTTCTCCGGATGAATCCGTTGAGCCGTCATCTATCAGAATTATTTCATAATCATGATAAGTTTGGATGAGAATACTTTCTATACATTGATTTATGTATTGTTCAACATTGTATACGGGAATGATGATACTTAAAACTATATTTGGCATATAATGAATACTTTGAATTCAAATTTTACTTTCTTTTTTTTATAATATCAAGTAAATAAATTGCTTATTTTTGTATTGACTATGAATAAAAAAATTGGTTAGCATTATTATGCCTGTTTATCAGGCTGAGAAGTTTTTGTGTGATACGATAAATTCCGTATTAGCGCAGACGTATTCCAATTGGGAATTGATATTGGTTGATGATGGTTCTACAGATTCATCCGGAGAAATATGTGATACCTATGCCCGAAAAGATAATAGGATCAAAGTGGTGCATCAATTGAATGCAGGGCAGGCGTCAGCAAGAAATTCAGGTATGGATTTGGCGAAAGGGGATTATATTGGATTTCTTGATAATGATGATTGTTATTATCCGGATACAGTTCGAATATTGGAAAGTAATATAGAGGATGCAGATGCGGATATTGCGGCAGGTTCTTATGTTGCAAGATATGAAAACGGAAAATTCATTCATAATACTCATAGTGGTGCTGTTAATGTATGGAACAATTATGAAGCTATGAAAGAGTTTTTAATAAGAGAGAGTATGGATATTTATGTCTGGACTAAACTCTATAGGAAAACCTTTTTGGACAAATATCATATCAGATTTGAGGTGGGTAGGTGTGATGAGGATTTTTTATTTAATAGTCAAGCTTTTTTGTATTCCTCCCTTACTGTAATGCAAGATTCTCCTATTTATTTATATACTATTCGTGATGCTTCAACTAGTAGAACTTTTAGGGACCAGCAATTTCTGAAATACCTTGAGGGAACTTTTTATAGAGTAAATGAAATAGAACAAATGGTGGTCAAACATTATTCTTCTTTGGCTTATTTGGCAAAGCGTCAAAAAAATATTGTATTTGTTTATGATATTGTCGGTCATAGTGAAACACGATAGGAAAAAATATGCAAATTATTATAATGAAGTGATTACCTACCTTCGGAAAAATAAAAGGCAGATGCTGGCGGAGCGTAAATATTGTGGAATTTCCTTTTTAGGAGCCTTATTAATTATAGTGATGCCATCAATTATTTATTTTTATTTTAAACGTTGGAAAGGATACATTTGTTGAATTTTTCCCATGTTTGTGATTGAGGGTTATAGCGTTTGATAATGCGTGCGGGATTTCCTACCGTGACACAATAGTCGGGTATGTTTTGGGTAACCACACACCCGGCACCGATAAAACAATGTTTGCCGATGGTGATTCCGGGCAGTACAATCACGTTGGCTCCTATGATGGTATGTTCTCCGATGTGGATAGGGGAAGTGGTGATACCTTGTTCGATGATACCTTGAGTGATATTCTGATAATTGTGATCTAATCCTATCAGGGCTACGTTTTGTGAAATATTGACCCCGTTGTCTATCCGGATGGGACCGATGACCGTATTGCCGAGTCCTATCCGGCAATAGTCGCCGATTACGATGTCGCCTACGGCATTGTTCAAGCAAGAGAAATCTTCCACTACCGAATATTTTCCCATCTGGAACAGGTGGAACGGTGGAAGGTCTTTCCGTACACTGGAATAAATGACTGAGCCCCGGCCTTTTTTTATGTAGAAAGGCTGCCATACGCGTATCCACCAATAGGGGCGTGTCTTTACCGGATGCATGATGAAACCGTGTATCCGTTTTTTCCATTGCGGGTGTTGCTGTAAGTACTCTTTTATATTCATAATTCTATCCATGCTGTGTATGGTTGAACTTCTGTGCCATTCCTTTCAAGTGAAACAAGTTGAGAAGCATAATGATTACAAAATAAGGTGTCTGCCTGAGGATTCTGCTCATGTATTTATATCTCATATTGGACGGAATGGCCAGGTATAACGCACCGTTCAGCAAGATAAGCAAAATCCACCACTTTATGGAAGAAGTTGGAGAGAAAATGCAGAGAACACATGAAAAGAATCCGATGAGCGCCAACAGAATGCTGCGGGGAGCGATAAAGGCTTGGAGGGTTTTCAGCAGATAATCTCCGTTTCCGTTCAGTAAGGCTGTGGGGAGGTTACGTCCCATTTTTAATGCAAGGAAAAGCTGGGTGGCTATCCAGCGGCGGCGCTGGTTACGCAAGGCATCCGGTTGCCGGACTTTTTCGTCCAATGTTTCTAGGGTGTCTATATATTCAATGTGAATGCCTTGACGGAGCAGGAGTTCTTCCAGTTCTTTGTCTTCGCCCGTACTATGGGTATGGATGATGTTCCGGACAAACCATCGGAAATCGAAAGCCATTCCGGAGCCGGTAAGGGCAGATGAAAATCCCAGCCGGATGTGTCCCTTGCGGAAGATGGAATTGTTCATCTCTTCGATGGCGGCATCCAATAGGGCTATGTCTGTATTCATATTTTTGGCTTTGCGGTGTGTCTGTATGGTTTTATACCCTGTGAAACTGCCTTATTCAGTTCTTGAAGATAACAGGGTGAGATCAGATTATCGGCATCCAGTATGAGGACATAATCGTATGGCTGGTCTGTGATGGTCTCTGCTGCAATGCGCAGGGCTTTTGCCTTGGAACTTTCCTTTTCATGCAGTTCTATCAAGCTGATGCGTTCTTTGCGCAGTAAGGCATTGGTTTCGGGACGCATGTGGTCGGATATGACTATCAGGTCGTAAAGCTCTGCCGGATAAGTTTGGCGCAGAACGGAAGTGACGCAGGCGTGAATGACCGCATCCTCTTTATAGGCGGGAACAAGGATGATAAAGCGTTGCCGGACAGTAGTCGCGGGATATTTCTTTTGTTTGAAGAAATGAGAGGCGGCAGAAAACAGGACTATATACCCCACACTGACGGAAAGGTAGATATATAGTGTATATTCCATGATATGTATAATTTCCGATAGCATGGGGCTTTTATTTTTTCTTTCTTAAAAGCATATTGAATATCATGCCTGCCGCCAGAAAGGGGATAGCTTTCATGGCTTTGTTGAATTTGCTGTCCACCAAGTAGTTTGGAGTGGCTATTGCCATAGTCAATAAGAAAGTGAGTAATAATCCCCACCATTTTAGGCAGGCGCTCCAGTGGAAGTATACGGACAGGAAACTGAACAGGATGAGGATACCTAGCAGGATGGTGCGAGGGAAAATGAACCATTGCAAAATACGGTCGGCATAATCAAATTTTCCACTTAAAATGGCGCCGGGCAGATTACCGATATTGGTGAACAGGGAATAATATTGGGTTTTAATCCAAGTACCATGTTGGGTATAGAATTTTTTCTTTCCACTATTCTTCAAGGCATATACATGGGTATTATTTAAATATTCCACATATATCCGTTCGCGGAGCAGCAGGGATTCGATGACTTTTTCATCGTCATCGTCTTTTAAATGACGGATGTTTTCTTTGAACCAAGTGAAGTCTATTGCGGTTCCGGAGCCGTTCAGCGAAGCTGAAAGTCCCAAATTGACATGTCCCGCACGAAGAATGGAATTATTGATCTCGTCGGTGATGGCATTCAATATGCTGACATTATTGGGTCTTTCTTGATAGATGCGATGGGTTTGGATGGCATTGGAGCCGCTGGCATACGTATTGTTGACAACTTCAAGAAAATTGGTGTCCACTACATTGTCCGCATTCATGATTAAAACGATATCGTATTGTCCTTCTTGTAATTGTGACATAGCTGCTTTGACAGATTTCATTTTTGAACTTTTCTTGAACCTGGCTTGCAACAGGGTGATGGGATATTGTGCCAGCTGTCTGTTTGTTTCCGGCTTCAGGTGGTCTGAAATGACGATAATGTCATAGCAGTCTATAGGATATTCTTGTTGTAGAAATGATTTGACGGTATAGGGTATGTAGTCATCGTCCTGATAGGCCGGTATCAGAATGGCGAAACGGTGTTTTACTCTTGATTCGGAATATTTGTCGGTGCGGTTGCCTGTTGCCGCTATGGCGTATACCAGCAGGTAAAAAACAGTAAAGGCGCATATCGCGAAAAGTAATAGTTCTATGTATGCTAGAAATATCATGGCTGTTTGTCTTTGTTTCTAAGTTTGAAAAATGCTTTTGTTCCCTCCCAATGTGCTTTGGCTATGGCTTTCTTTCCTTTCCCCAAGGCGGTCAGTATGTTTTTGGGACATACGATCATTGTCTGGTATAAAATGGAAACCGGAAGTTTCCAGTCAAAGAGATTGCGGTAGGCATATAGTAATCTGTTTCTGCTCAGGTAATAGTATTTCAACGGACTTTCTTTTCCGGTGGAGTTGCTGTCCTTGTGCCATATTTCGCAAGCGGGATCGTACCATAGTTCGTAGCCTTCCCTATTGATATAGGTGCACCAGTCCAGTTCCTCATAATATAGAAAATATTCTTCGGGCATCAGGCTAAGCTTGTCTATTATTGTTTTTTTCAGTAACATGGCGGCACCATGCAGATAAGGCGTTTTTTTGGGCGGGGTAGTGGCCTTTATTTATTTTCCCTTTGCCTATGGCTCTGTTTCTTAAGGTAATGGGCGAAAGTTGGGTGTATCCTGCAAATTGTATGGCGTGCGGTTCTGCATAATCACGGATTAACGGGGAGACACCTGCTATCTTGTCGGAGGACAGAAGGCGTTTTATCAACAAGGGTATGGCATCTTTGACCATACAAACATCATTGTTCAGCAAGAACAGGTATTTTCCTTTTGCAAGGTTTATACCCAGATTGTTACCTCCGGCGAATCCTAAGTTCTGCTCACTGCGTACGGCTTGGATAAAAGGATATGTTTTTTGTAGCAAGGCGGCTTCATTGGCAGTGGAACCATTGTCAATGACTATCATTTCATAACTGACAGAGAATATAGTGGCTGTCCACGAGTCGATAAATTCGCAGGTGTCGTGAAAACCGTTATAGTTCACGGTGATGACGGATAGGTCAGGCTGCCGGTAGTCCATGTATTTCTGAGTATTGTTTATCTAAATAAGGTCCTAAAAAAACAAAGGTGAAACAGGAATAAATCAAGATTCCGTTAGGAAACTGGAAATAAACCATATTGGCGTAAGAAGCTACCAGTATGCCTGCACAACCGCATAACATACCTGTCAGCGGTCCCCGGATTTCCGGATTTCGGATTTTGAATAAAAGGATGTAGGAGCCCGATAGAAATAGAATGGCATGCATACCCAAAAACACACACAGTCCCACTATTCCCATCTGTTTCCATACATCTACCAGACTGGAGTCTGAAGGACAGATGGAAACGAAATAATATTTGTTATGGGGAGGAACTACTCCGTCTATGGCTCCCATGCCTATGCCGAAGGGCATTTCATCCATGTAGGCATTCAGTGCTTTCTGGTTCTCGAAACGAGCCATCATCGATTGATCCTCTGTGTCAAAGACAGTACGCATACGACGGATCAATTTATTGTTCTCTCCGATCTTGGTGTATTTCAGCATTCCTATCCCTCCGGCAAGCAGGATAAAGGAGATGATGCCTATTTTCCAACTTTTAGACAGGAACAGAAAGAGCCCCAGCCCTGCAATGGGTACTGCTATGGCCGATCGGGTTCCCGATATTAACAGACCATAAAATCCTGCCATACCCACTATTAAATAGAAGAGTCTGAGAAATAGGTTCTTTGTATAGAAAAAAGTAAGCGTGAAAACAGTGCAGGATAATCCCATGCTGGCACCGAAAAGACCCGCGTCAGTGAAAAATGAGAAATAGCGGATACCGGAATGGATAAAATGGGTACGTGCTCCGTAGGCCCACAACCAGCTTAGCTCGGTACTGTCAAAACCTTTGTTCTTTTGCCAATATCCTTTTGCGGCAGCCAGTAGGGTCATGATACCCCATAGTATTAAAAAGTAATGGATAAAAGTGTAGCGATTGCAGTGTATGGATAGAATAATACAGGTCAGAATAGGGTATAAGGCCCAGGGTCTTAAAATACGAAGCCATGCTTCCATGTAAAATTCACCGGTTATACCATTACCTATGTTGATGATACAATATAGCAGCCAGACCAATGTGATGCAGGTATAGACGTTCAGTATTCTTCTGAAATGATGATTGCTTTGCAACTGTTTCAGAAGAATAAGGGCCAACATGATGCCGTAGAGCAAGTCAAAGATATTGGTAATGGCAATAGGGATGGAATGATATCTGTTAATTCCCATTATCAGGTAATTCAGCATAAAGGTGATGGCCAGCAGAATAGCGGGTTTGTTTATGCATATAAAAATAAAAAGCGTGGCAAAAGGTATGAACCCTATTGCAACTCCTATGGCAGGTTTCATGTTGAGGGCTGTCCATAGGCATAAGCACAGCCCGATAATAAAGCTGGCTAGAATTTGACCTGTATGGGTTATATTTATTTCTTTTGCTATCATTATCTATTTTCCTTTGTATTCAATGGCGGTCAGTCCGAGTTGAAACAGCCTGTATTCCATATTCTTAAAGTTCGTGTAAGGAGGTAATTGTCCTGTAAAATCTTCCACTGTATTTCTGTCTGCTTGTGTCAGATAGAAAAGGAGGGGTACTTCTTTTTGTTTAACTTGTAACAAATGTTCATACAGTGCCTGATCCGTATTTTTCCAAGTACGGTTGGCACGGACAACCAGCAGATTGATGGATGCTTCATTTAACAAAGCCGGAGGCAGAGGATTGCTTTTCAGGACCGGGTGTTCGATTAGAAGAATTTCATCCTTTTCCAGATCGGGACATAGTTCTTTCAAATTGTTTGCCTGTACATATTGGCTGTCTTCGCTTAGAAAATCTTCATCGTATGTAATGCGGCGGACGTTTAAGCCGATGTTGTTCCAATATTCCTCTATCAGGCGGGCGACATGGGTCTTTCCGTCTTTCTCTTCTGTACTTAACAAATTGATAACTCGCTGTTCCTGTGTATTTAGATGAGGCAATAAAGCGGTGCTGAGTTGCTTGACGGCCATTTCGTTTATGGCTTTATTATAACGTCTGTATCTTAACTTGCTTTCTTTAGGATATGCGCCGATAACTGTTCCTCCGGTGATTCGTTCTGTACGTATTTTGTCTCTGAGGGTACGGTCCAGTATTTCGATAATCAGAAAATAACCAATGATGAAAAGTAAAGTACCCAGTATGGATGCAAGTATAATCATGCGTGCATTGGTGGGGGAGGAGGTCAATGGAAACAGGGGCGGGTTCATGATTTTAATGAAGCCGAAGTCATTTCCAGATTCTTTTGTCGCAAGATGGCTGCATTTAAGGCCCCCATGGTAGACATATAGTTGCTTTCCACAAAGCCGATATGCCTTTCTTTCCGGCCCAGGGTGGCGCCGATGGGGGAGAAATAAAGGAAATCTTCATTTAAATTCTCTCTCATTATATCTCGTGCTTCCATTTGGGCTTTAGTCTTTTCGGCAAGGACTATTTGGTCAAGCCACTGGCTGATGAGTGTTTCATAAGATACATTGTTTGTACTTGCAGCTTCAGCACTTAGTTTCAGGGCGAGATTGTTGATGTTTTTGTTTCGGCGTTACTTAACATGTTTTTTTGTTCCTCCAGTTTCTTCCGGTTCTTTTCGTCCGGAGTGATTTCCATGGTTGAGATCTGAGTGTTCAATTGGGACATTTGATGAAGTTTGTCCATAAACTCATTGTTGGTACGGATCAATTTGGCCACATCACCTAATTTATATTCATAGAAATCGATCAACGCCTTACTGGTAGAGTAATTGACAAGTAAATCATTGTCCATCATCCGGTAAGCAGCGTCCATGCTTGCCACTTGTTTGGTTTGTTCTCCGTAGTTGATGATGCGGTTTTCTATATTGTACTCGATTAAAGAATCCTCGGCGGCAGTCAGCATTTTGCCTAATCTGGCCAGTTCTTCTTGAAAGAACTTGATAACATTGTCTGTTTCTCCATAGCGTAGTTCATGGTATTGTTTGACAAATTCTTCATTCAGTATCTCAAGTGTGTTATAGCTATTCCCGGATCGTTGGCACTATAAGCAATCTCGATCATATCGCTGTTTCCCAACCTGGCTACTTTTATATGTTGTGAGAGTAGAGGTACGCTGAAATAAGGGTGGGTATAATTGAGTAGTTGGTAGATAAAATTATTGATGGACGGGCGTTCAAAAGCTACCAGATTATGATAGGTTTTCTCTTCGTTTTGCTTGTCTATCAATGCCTGTAACTCTCGTGGAATGCCGGAAACTAGCTGCTGGTAATGTATGGCTGAAATATAACTGGTGTTTCTTTCGGCATCTCCATAAACCAAACAGCGGGCAAGCAGTTTCAGAGATACTATTTTCAGTGTGCGTTCCGTCGTAATGATATTCATTAAATTACTCATGTGCACAGTGGCATTTCTGGTATCGGTGGCATCTACGTTGTATCCGGAGATGATTCCTGTAAAGATGGTGGTTTTCACATCATACGTTTTTTCCAGACTTCTGGTAAGGAACCACGCTATGATACCGGCTATACATGGAAATATAACCATCCACCAACGGATACGATAGATAAACTTGATTATATATTTAAATAATTCCATGTTTCTTATTCCTTTTTGTCTTTTTTCTTACTTTGCCTCTTGTTTTCTTCCTGTTCCTGTATCGTTGTTTCTTGAACGTCCTTTTCTCCTTGTATGGTCAAGATGGGGGTGTGGGAGATTATTTCAAGGGTCAGCAGTTGGTCGTTAATAGTAGAGCGTAGTAAGGCAAAGTCTTGATTAGCGGCAAATTCCTGCTCTTTAGTCTTGGCCACATCATGAATAGAGGTACGTCTGTTTCTATATTCCTGTTCTGCAACAGCCGATGCACCTTTATATAAAGCTATATTTTCAGCTGATCTTTGCAATGTTTCTATATTAGATAAAATCTGAACATATAAATGAGCTATTTGTATTTTAAGAGTTTCGTATGCTTCCTGTTTTCTTAACTCGGCAATATCCACTTGGATTCGCTGGCGCTTGATTCCTCCCCGGAGGTCGAACAGCTTTTCAAAAGGAATACTGATGCCGCCTCCCACGTTCCACGAAGTTTGTTCTGTACCTACATACCTGTAAATAAGTGGGGTGTTGACATCCGTATTGCTGGCCACATTGTCTGCTATACCGTAAGAAGCACTTCCGCCGGCTTGGATAAACCCCAGCCAGTTCCTTTTCTCTTTCGATAGTAACTTTTTCTGTAACAGTTTCTCTTTCTCTAAAATCTGTAAGCTTGGAGTGCTGCGTGCATTCTCATAAAGGACACTTAACGGAGGCAGCTTTATCTTCGCATAATCCACATTCATATTCCCCAATATATCATCTTGTGTCACAAGAGGTTGCTGTACCGGTTGTGTTTGTTGTTCTTCCTGTTGTGCGCTTAAGTGATGGATAGAACAATACATACAGATGACAAAAAGACATACTTTATCCATATAATAAATCCCCTTTTATTCCTAAAACAAATTATTTAAACATCTCCTTTTTGGACAAAAGCTGTCAAAGTCTTGAACAGGATTTTCATATCCAGAAAAAAGGAGAATTCTTTACCGTATTTCAAATCTAATTCTTTGCGTTCTTTAGCGGATAATTTTCCGGCATCCCCCCGCTTTTCTACCTGCCACAAACCGGTCAGCCCGGCAGGCGCCATGAAGCGTTCGATACTTTCATCGTTTGTCAGACGTTCGGCTTCATAGAGTGGAAGAGGACGGTTACCCACCACAGACATATCGCCTTTCAATATGTTGACCAGTTGAGGTAGCTCATCCAGGCTGTATTTTCGTAAAAACGCGTCCTACTTTGGTGACTCGCGGGTCTTTTTCTATTTTTATGAAAGGACTTTCATCCAGTGCGTTTTGTTTGGAAATGAACTCTTCTTCCGGAATGATGAAGTCATCGGAAACCAGCATTCCGCCATTATCTATAACACCGTCATCTCCAAATATCAGCCCTTCTAATTCTTCCATCGAGAAATCTTCGGTAATCTCCGGAATACCTTCCGGCAGGTATTGGTTCTGACCGGAAAGGTCTTTCAGTTTTTTATCGGCGTCCGTATACATGGAACGGAACTTCAGGAAATTAAAAATGGTATAATTCGTTCCTACCCTTTTGGATTTGTAAATAACAGGTCCTTTGCTCTCCAGACGTATGGCTATGGCAGTCAGCAGAAAGACTGGTGACAGAAAAACTAATGCTGTACCGGAGAAAAGAATATCGAAGCAGCGCTTCCATTGGGGAAGGATAAAATGCCTGACGTCTTTTTTCTTCCAGTTATGTGCATATAGCAGTTCCTGCCGTTTATTGATGATGTCTATTTTCTGCCTTAACTGGGCGGTGGTGATGTGCAAACTGACGGTATCGTTTATTCCGCTGTTCAGATAGACTTTGCTGGCTTCGGGACTCAGCCTGTCCGTAATGAGTACGACATATGCCTGATAGAACTTTTTTCTAAAAGCACCGACCTGTTCAATATCTCCGTTCATCTCCCCTTGTTCGTGAAGGACAATGATGTTCTCACGTACTTTCAGCCTGACACAAATTGTAATGGCATCCTGGTAGTTTTGGGCATAAATCATCTGGACATTTTCGAGCTTGCTGAATTTGCGCAAAAAATCCTTGTTCTTTCCTATATAAAGCAGAAAGGTCATGCTGATTTACTCAATAATTTTCTTAATTCTTACTTTTAACTCCATGGGATTGAAAGGTTTGACAATATAGTCTTCCGCGCCTTCTTGTAACAGGCGGATGCGCTCTGTGGTACTGTCTTCGCTGCTTAGCATAATCACCGGAATGTGTTTGAATAGCTGATTGGATTTTATCCATTCCAGAAACTCGTCTCCACGCATTTCGGGCATACGGATATCTGATATAATCAAATCTGGTATGTTACCTTCCTGAAGCCATTTTACTCCTTCGATGCCATTCGGTAACCAAATACAATCATAATCACTGGCCAGATAGATTGAAAGGACTTTTGCAATTGCTATTTTGTCGTCCAAGACCAAAATTTTCTTTCTCATAGAGTAATCTTTAGATTTTAATGGGCAAAAGTAAAGAAAATTATTGTGAATAAACAACTTTATTCTATTAATTTTTTGGCGTAAAGATTGCTTTTTTTTAACCAAACGTCTGAAATAGGAGATTGAATGGAAATAAAAGTCCTTTGGAAAAAGGAAAAAAAAGAAGACGAGACAATTCCTGTATATTATATATTGTAGTGTATATGATAAGGTTAAGATATTATATTGTATAATAGGCACGATGCCGGATTCTCTCCGAAAGAAGTGAGCGACATTTTACCGCATAACGGACTGTTCTCTTTCCGCAAAGACGGAGAACGGCACGCCTGGAATCCGGAAACCATCTCCACCCTGCAACTGGCC
>OIFH01000038.1_pt1 | contig 49900 bp, 49 predicted proteins | sample 1581951 | NCBI WGS metagenome assembly OIFH01 (sample SAMN04414075, study PRJEB24778) | human gut metagenome | material: faecal | host: Homo sapiens | reverse complement strand
TGTCCTTGCGTACATGGTATTCCCTCATCTCCTCCTGCGGTGGTTGTGGCGTCCCATGATAGGGCATGAGAAAGCCTTTTTCCACGGCAAACTCTTCCCGTGGGACAAGACGGGCGGTCCCGTGCACCTTCCCGTTCCCCGTCCTTTCGAGCCATTCGAGGGCCTCCCTGTTCAGACTGTTCCTGCATGATTGATGCAGTACTCCCCGATTTGTCTGTGAGCAAGCATGTTGTACTCTATGGATTTGTCAATCTTCGAACGGCTATGATGTTGTGGACTTTTCTTTCTCCTTTGTTGTCGAATTTCTTGTTGTCGCTTGGGTGGTTGACCACTTGACCATTCACCCATAAGGTGGTAGAACCGCCTCCATCCAGATTAAGTGCGCAATGTGCCTTCAGAATTCGCAAAAGATAGGCAAGTTCTGCAATGGACATTCCATCTGCGTGCCCTTCTGCCCTTCCATCTACCGCTACCAGCATTATGTCACCTTCTTTTGTGAGTGCAATGGCACTTCTGGGATGTCTGGTCTCTGAGAATTCCCGATCTATCGTCGTGAAGTCACACGTCTTGCCGTCCTGCATCAAGAGCGGTCCGGACGCAAGTATATCCCCATCCAGCGGGAACCCTTTCTTCTCATTTTCGTCGTTCCATGGTATGATCCGGATATTGTTATCCACCATGTGTACGGCACCATTGACACGCAAATGCCTTTCTTCGGTAGTTGTCGTATCTATTACCGCTTCATTTTTACGGAGGTAACAGGTAGAGAAGCCTTCCTTGATACTGAAGTACGACCCGTTTATGGCTGCAGAAGAACGGCTTTGTTCAGCCAATTGGCTAGTGGTGGTCAGCGAGTCCGTCGTAGCAATAAAGGCTGTATAGCCTTCCGCTCTTCCAATGGTCAGGATGCTGATGGATTGCTTGCCTCCAAACAGGCCTTCTATCGAAGCTTGTTTCAACTGGATGCCTTGCAGTGAAGATGTTCTCTCCCATTTGGCCGATACGATGGCCAGGGAATCCGATGGATTGCTGGCTTTGGAAAGCTGTACGCCCGTGAGTGTGAGCACTGAAGCAAAGATGAAACTGAGATATTTATTCATGGTTTTCAGATGATTTGATGACAATGAACGAGGTTACTCTGCGTTGTCCCGCATGGTCGAATTTCTTGTTGTCAGTCGGATGGTTCACGACCCCTCCTACTCGCTGCTCTGAAGAGGCAATCCACATGGTAGTGGACCCTCCACCATCCAGGTTCAAGGCTGATTGGGGGCAGAAGTAAGTAAGTAGAAATCGGGTCAGTTCGTTTGCAGACATTCCTGCCGCCTGGGTACTTCTTCCGTCAACGGTTATCAAAAGCAGTTTCTTATGCTCTGTAAGTGCTACCGCTGTCCGCGGGTGTCTCACTCCCTGGTGCCTTCTGAAGTCTTCGTAATCAAGCTTGTTCAGGTCCATTCCTTCTACGTTTCCGGTAAAATTCAGCCCTACAGGATCGTTGTTGTCTATCAACATGGGAGCACCGGATAAAATGTTTGCTGCGGGGTGTGAAAGAAAAGTCGAGTCGCTGGCAAATCGGATGTCGATGTTCTTGTTGTCGTCATCGAACAGGAAGGCACCTTCGTGTTTCCAGTATCGAATGTGTGTGCTGTCCAAACGGTTTTGGGCAAGGAGTCTACCTCCGATTTTGATGAACGATGCTTCGGCCTCGTAGGTTCCGTTGATGGCGGCAGCCGCATTGTTGCGTTCCGCTACAGAAGATAGGGAATCCCCATGCTCTTCGTAAACAAGCTGTATATCATAACTTGGGGAGGTCAGGTCGACCTCGAGAACGTCTACATTTTGGTGCGCTTGGCTGATGGAGTCATATCCGGCGAATCGGTAATGTATCAGTGCCGGCGCAATGGTGTCTGCCACCCACCCGTCCGAAATACGCAGTACCGGGTTTGAAGCTGATCCCTTGTTGGATATTGTCATGCAAGACAAGCACAGTAGGGAAATAAAGGCGGTTTTCAGTTTTTTCATGAGAATCCATTAAAAGTTGGGCGTTGGGGTATTCCCAACGCCCGATAGTGACTATTTCCGTTGCCCTTCACATTCCAATCGAAACAGAGGTTGGCAGGCTGTCCCAACAGAAACCAACAGTATCCCGACCGAGCAGGGCAACGATGAATAACAGGGATTGGTTTATCAGTTATATTCGTTGAGGTTGGGATTGTATTGCACCTCTGATTCCGGCAAGGGAAGATAAAGGTTTGTCTTTCCGTTCATGGACACTACCTCTTCGGAAATCTTGTTGGTACGAATCAGGTCAAAAAACAGGAAGCCCTCACAGTAAAGTTCCTTTCTGCGTTCCAGGGCTACTTTCTTCTGGTAGTCTTCCTCCGAAGCAATATCCGAGTTGTTGTACGGATTCAATCCTCTTGAACGGCGCAGCTCGTTCAGTCTATTCAGTCCGTTCCGTCCTTGTGCTTCCGCACTAATCAGGTACATTTCTGCAATACGTGAAACGATGAGCGGCGTAAAATCTCTGAACTTGTTCATGATGATATAGGTTTCGGAAACGCTCTCCAGCGTAGTGATGCAGGTGTTGTTGCGCGTATCAGCCGGATCCTCGAACAGTTTCTCCGATTCGGGAGACGGGCAGAGAAACCAGCTTCCTTTCATCGGTGAGTTGTAGGTGGTGAACAGGGCGTACAAGTTCTGGCCTCCTTCGCTAGTGTTGTTGCGGAAACTGAAGATTATCTCGCTGTTGTTGGTTGTCGTGAAGATGTTGTCGTAGTTTTCGCTGAGTTTGAATTTGGGATTTGCGATCAGCGTTTCAGCCATATTTTTGGCCGTTTCCATATCTCCGGTTGTCAGGGCCAAGCGTGCCATCAGAGCTTGGGCTGCTTCGAGGCTTACCGTGAAGGGTGCGCCCGAAGTTTCACCAAAAGGTTTCAAATGTCCTTCATCGATACAAAAACTTAACTCTTCCTTGATGAAGTTGAACACAGCGGACTGTTTGTCACGCTTTACGTTCTCCAGGGTATTGTCCTTGATGATGGGAACACCATCCCAGCGTGTGGCCAGACAGTAATAGGCGTATGCCCGGAGGAAACGAGCCTGTGCCTCTATATGGGTGTTCTTTTCACTGGGCTCCAAATTGGAAAGGATGGAAAGGGTGGTATTGGCATTGTAAATGGCCTTGTAGTAACCACGCCACATCGTAAGCAGCGTACCGTTATTGGAGGGTATCTCGTTGTTTACAAAGTCATTGGAACCGCTCAGGTAGGTATTGATCAGATTCTCGCCCCGCATGTCAAAGAGTACCCAGGTGTCGCGACCCGGGTCGTTCTGTAACGAGCGGTAGGTACCGGTTAGCAGTTGTTCCACTTCACCTTGTCCGAGAATGGAGGGTGAGACGGCCGTTGCAGGTTCCAGATCCAACCAGGAGCAGGAACTGGTACCCAACGCGGTGCCCAGCATTAATGTATATATCAGATGATTTAGTTTCATGATGAATATCGATTATAAATGAATTATATTTAGAAAGTAAGATTGAAGCCGCAGACAAACGTACGCAACTGAGGAACGGTCATGGCATCCTCGCCCATTGTCTTGGAATTGTTGACTGAGTAGCTGACTTCAGGGTCATATCCAGGATAAGAGCTGATGGTCCACAGATTCTGTGCGGACAGGTACACACGCATATTGCTGATGTTCAGCTTCTGGGTCAGGTTTGACGGAAGGGTATACCCCAGTGTCACATCCTTGAATTTGAAGTATGAGCCATCATGAAGCAGGTAGGTAGATGCCTGTGTGTTGTGCGTGCTGATCATGGCACGAGGTATCGAGTTGTTTGTGCCGGGGCCGGTCCATCGGTTGGCAGCAATGTCCTTACGCATGCCGTAGTTGTTGTGTCCAACGGCATCAATACCACCCATACCGGTAGCATAGACATCGTTGCCAACGGAGAAAGTGTTGAAGATGGTCAGGTCGAAATTGCCGTATCTGAACCGGTTGGTGAGACCACCGAAGAAATCCGGAAGGGGCTTTCCGACGATTTCCTTGTCGGCGGGTGTCAAATCACCATCATTGTCCTTGTCTGCATACTTGATGTCACCGGCACGAACCCCCTTGGCATAAAGTTTTTCAGGAACCTCTTGATTATCTTGATAGATACCATCCATTTTATACATGTAGAAGGATCCGATGGGTTGTCCCACCTGAAGGACATGGTTGCCTACAGGAATGGGCTTTTCATCAATCAGTGAGGTCAGCTTGTTCTTGATCGTTGAGATGTTGAACTGTGTATCCCAGCTGAACCGGTCGTTCATGATGTTGTGACTCTCTACATTGAATTCGAAACCGGTGTTTCGCATGCTGCCGATGTTTTGGGTAATGGATGAGAATCCAGTTGTAGTATGCAGCGGGCGGTCATAAAGCAAGTCTTTCGTGTTCTTGATGAAATAGTCCATACCGACAGTGACTCTGTCATTGAACAGCGACAGGTCAGACCGATGTTTGTCTGGTCGGACTTTTCCCATTTCAAGTCCGGATTGGCCAGGGTGGTGATAGCAATGCCGTCCTGGCCGTTGTAGTTGTGTCCGCCATTTGCCAGTGAACGGGAGTCATAGTTTCCAATTCCTTCCTGGTTACCGGTCATACCCCAGCTGGCACGCAGCTTCAGGTCCGAGATGATTCCGTCTTTTGGAAAAAAGGATTCGTTGCTGATGCGCCAAGCACCTGACACCGATGGGAAGGTACCCCATTGGTTACCGTCAGCGAACTTGGATGAACCGTCTGCACGGATAGAGAAGGTGAAAAGGTATCTGTCCGCATAACCCATGTTCAATCGGAAGAAGGTAGAGATGAGTCGATTCTTTCCTCCGGTGGTAGAAGCGCTGTTGATTCTACCTGCCGCGTTGATGTAGTCAAATTGTGAAGACGGGAAGTCCTTGCCGACAATAGAACTGGCATCTGTGTTGATTTCTTGCATGGAGTACCCTCCCAATGCCGTGAAATTGAAGTCCTTGATCTGTTTGGTATAAGTCAATGTATTATCGATCAGATAATTCTGCATCATCGAACGATAGTCTGTAATCTCACCTTTCGGACTGCCGTAGGGATGGTCCTTAGTCAGCTTCAGATAGTCGTTTGAATAGCGGATGTCTCCGCTCAGGCTGAGCTTGTATTCCAGTCCTTCCAACAGTTTGATGGTCAGGTAGGCGTTGGCCAGCACTCTGTACCATTCGTTTTTGGACTTTTGTTCATTTAGGACCTGGATCCCGTTGTGTCGTGGAATATCCACGCCTCCAATCATGTATCTTCCATCTTCTTTGAACGGCACATCAAACGGCCGCTGCTCGATGGAGCGTGTAAAGATGCCGTTGCCGACGTTGTCATTGGGAACGCGGTTGTTAATGGTTTTGCTGAGTGCAATGGACACCCCAGTCTGGAAGGCGTTGGAGATGTCGTGGTCGACATTGGTGCGGAGTGAATATCTCCGGAATCGGTTCGTAAGGATAATACCTTCCTGGTCGAAGTATCCCAAAGAAGAGTAGAAACGCGTCTTTTCGCTACCGCTGGAAACCGAAACCTCGTAGTTTTGTACGGCTGCTTGGTCGTGAGTAATGAGATCGATCCAGTCTGTATCGGGTTGTCCCGGACGGGGGTTGACTTCCAGAGTCTTGTAGAGGTTGTCTCCCGGTTTCAGGTTGTTTTGGGTATTGTAGTTGTTGACGGCTTCGTTACGAACAGTAAGGTAAAGATCCGAGTCAGCCATTTCGATTTCCTTGGGAAGTGACTGCAAACCGTATGAAGCACTAAGATTTACGGTTGTCCGTTGGCCTTTCTTTCCTCTCTTGGTGGTGACCATCACAACACCGTTGGTAGCTCTCGAACCATAGATGGCCGTTGCCGCTGCATCCTTCAGTACGTCTATTGACTCGATGTCGTTGGGATTGAGCATGGACAGCGGATTCTGCACGCTACCACCAAAGCGTCCGTTGACGCCTGAATTGTCCGAGTTGCTTACAGGTATACCGTCAATGACGAACAATGGTTCGTTTGAGCCGTTGATAGACCCTACACCACGGATGCTGACACGGACAGCTCCACCGGGCATACCTGATGCGTTCGTAATGTTTACACCGCTCAGGTTACCTTGCATCATCTGGTCCAAGCTGGTTGTTACCGAAAGCTTTTTGTCGCTGGCCTTGAGTGAGGAGGTTGAACCGGTCAGTTCTTTCTTTTTCTGGACGGCGTATCCGACAACGACCAACTCATCCAGCGCAACTGCATCTTCTTCGAGCACAATTTTCTCGACCAGCTGGTCTCCTTTCAGTTCCTGTGTCTTGTATCCAACGTAGGAGATGACAATGACAGCATCCCGATTGGATAGCGAGAGCTGGTATTGGCCGTTGAAATCTGTGATACATCCGTTGTCTGTACCTTTCTCAAAGATGGTTACTCCAATCAGTGGGTTTCCATCCTTGTCAACAATGGTACCGTTGACATTCTTCTTTGTCACAACATACTCTTTGGTCAACATCTTGCTGTAAGTCTGTGATGCAAGAGCAGGATGAGACATCCCTAAGTGACAGCATGTAATACAGATAGACGATGCAATCTGTAAGTAACGTAATTTCATATAACAATATTTAATAACTAAAAATCCTTTGTTGACAAGTAGTCAATAACTCTTAAAAACGGTCGCAAAGTAAGGCATATCCGTATTACAGGGAAAGCGAAACTGGTTAAGTTCCAAATTCGAAAGCGTTAAGAAAATGTTACATAAAAAAACCGGTAAGTCAAAGATGACCGCTCGTATATATTAAGGTATCGTTGCCAAGTATGAGGAGTTCGGGGAGAGGTTCCGGGTAGGTGGATTGTAATCGATTAATGTAAAAAAACGTACTTTATTTTGTCATTGAAACGTTTCTGCCACTTAACTGCTATGTAATATGATGCCGGTATTTTTGCCACCATATCAATAACAGGCATATATCATCAAATACATGAATCATAGAGCAAAAGTCCTTTCCGGCATGGGTAGTGTGCCACTTTTATCCGTCGCTGCGCCAATGTCTTTTTGGAGAGGATGTGGATTGATGGAGCATTCAGTAATCAGCCAAATGGAACTTTGTCGGTATGCGGATAATCCTGCTTTATTGCCTCTAAACCCTGCTTGGAAATAGTAAATTCATCATTTAAATTAATAGATTATATGGAAGTAAAGAAAGTATTGGTGAGTGCATTCCTTTTGACCACTTGCTTGATGAGTGGACAGGCGCAACGCCGGAATGAAATTCAGGTTCCTGATTTGGACGGATATACCACGTTGAAGTGTGACTTTCACATGCACTCTGTGTTCTCCGATGGTCTGGTTTGGCCTACCGTGCGTGTAGATGAAGCCTACCGGGATGGACTGGATGCCATTTCACTGACAGAACATATTGAGTACCGCCCTCACAAACAGGATGTTGTTTCGGATCATAACCGTTCGTTCGACCTTTGTCGGGAACAAGCTGAGAAGTTGGGGATACTTTTGATTAAGGGCAGTGAGATTACGCGAGCCATGGCACCCGGACACTTTAATGCCATCTTCTTGTCTGATTCCAATCCATTGGAACAAAAAGACTACAAGGATGCTTTTCGTGAAGCCAAAAAGCAGGGCGCTTTTATGTTTTGGAACCATCCCGGATGGGATAGTCAACAACCGGATACGACCAAGTGGTGGCCAGAACATACAGCACTCTATCAAGAAGGCTGTATGCACGGTATCGAAGTGGCAAACGGTCATTTGTATATGCCTGAAGCCATTCAGTGGTGTTTGGATAAAAACCTTACGATGATCGGTACTTCCGATATTCATCAGCCGATTCAGACTGATTACGACTTTGAGAAAGGAGAACACCGTACCATGACGTTTGTCTTTGCGAAGGAACGCTCTTTGCAAGGTATCCGCGAAGCTTTAGACAATCGCCGTACTGCTGCTTATTTTCATGAGTTGCTGATAGGACGAGAAGACTTGCTTCGTCCCTTTTTTGAAAAGTGCGTGAAGATTGAAGAGGTAAGTCGTAATGAGCAAGGAGTGACGCTCTCTATCACCAATGTGACGGATCTTGTTTTGAAACTGAAAAAGACAGCGCATGACACTTTATTGGTGTATTTCCGGGATATGACCTTAAAGCCACATACGCGTTACACTGTCCGTATCGGGTTTAAACAGGGTATCAAAGGTGGCGATGTAAATTTCGAGGTAACGAACTTTATTGTGGCTCCCGATAAAGGACTGAAATATACCATTTCTCTGTGAGATGCTATCGATAGTAATTCATGGACTGATCTTTTGCCTGCACGCTGTTCCTACTCTTTTGAAGAGTTAGAATAAGCAATAACGGTGGCATGAATAGCCAAATAGATTGTGATGGCCATGAGTCAATTTATTGAATTTGAGGATTCATCAGACTTGTTCTTTATATTTTATCTACATTCAATCAAATTGATATCAAAAGTTTGAATATCTAATTTAAATTATAGGTTTATATAGATATAAATCAACAAGAAGGTGTGTCGTAATGCACGATGCACCTCTTTTTTGTTCATCACTATACAAATCTGTTCATTTTCTTTAAGCTGCGATCTTTTGAAGATTTCTTTGATTTATGCAGCGGGTGGAGAGAATAAGACTTTTATCGGTTCGGCGGACTGGATGCCGCGCAACTTGGATAACAGGGTGGAAGTAATCACTCCCGTTTATGATTCTCGAATCAAGGAGGATTTATGGAAAGTCATTGATTTTGGACTCCGGGGTAATTGTCAGGGTAGCGTTGTCGACGGAAGCGGTAAGAACTGCCTTTGGACAACGGATACCGAAGAATCTTTTCGCTCGCAAGAAGAACTATATAAGTATTACAAATCACATATAACGAATGACTGATAGTAAATGTTACGCAGCTATTGACATCGGCTCTAACGCAGTGCGGTTGTTAATCAAAAAGGTGAAGAATAATGAGAATCTAGCCAATAAGCGCCTTTCCAAAGTGATGCTCCTGCGTGTACCTCTACGTTTAGGCTTTGATGTTTTTTCCTTGGGAGAAGTGTCGGATGCAAAGGTGATGAAATTGCGCAGGTTGATGAAGGCTTTCCGACAATTGATGAAAATTTATGAAGTGACAAACTATAGGGCTTGTGCCACTTCTGCCATGCGTGATGCCCAAAATGGCAAGTCTGTAATCAAAAAGGTATGGAAAGATACGGGAATCAACATTGAAGTGATTAACGGTCAAGAGGAAGCACGTATGATTTATAACAATCATATCGAGTGTTTGGAAGACCGTGCCGGAAACTATATATATGTAGACGTCGGTGGGGGAAGTACGGAAATAAATTTTCTCATCAACGGAGAGTTGGTACAGTCTCTATCATATAATATAGGTACCGTCCGAATGTTGAGCAATTCTGTAAGAGAAGGTAGTTGGGAACAGATGAAAAGTGACTTGACTCGTTTAACTGCTGATTTTCAAGGTGTCAATATTATAGGTTCGGGTGGAAATATTAATAAACTTTATCGTCTTGCTGATAAAAAGGATAAGAAACAATCACGTTTGCCAATCACTTCTTTGCAGGAGCTGTATGATAAGTTAAAAGTTCTAACTCTTGAACAGCGCATGGAAGAATTTAATCTGAAAACTGACCGTGCAGATGTTATTGTTCCCGCCGCTGGGATATTTCTGATAATTGCAGGTATTGTCAAAGCTGAGTATATCCATGTTCCGGTCATTGGCTTAGCAGATGGTATTATTGACAATTTGTATGCCATAGACCTGAAAACGGAATAAAAGGAATTGTGCATAGCTGTTTTAACTAGGGATATTCAGTAAATCCTATAAAATTAGCCAACTAATTCATACTAAAAGTATTGCGAATTAGTTGGCTTTTTTGTATCTTTAGGTATTTCCCCTAAAATTTTGAAGAACGATTGACAAATGCTTCAGCGGAGTCGTTCAATGCTAAAATCAAAGCTCTTCGAAGCCAGTTAAGAGGGGTGGCTGATCTGAAATTCTTCATGTTCAGACTGGCTAGGCTATACGCTTAAAGGAAAGCTTGCCAACCGGAAAAATCCGCTGCCCCCAAGTTTGTGTTTCGGGCATACCGAAACGGCTTGCTCCCATACTACTTTAAGTAGTGTGGAGGCATATCATCCCGTTGGTCTTAATAAAACAATCTCGCTCTGCAATAATAAACTTTTTCATATTTCTTTCTTGATTTAAGACGCAATTGGTTATCTTTGCAACAGTCCTCGACTTCTTTCTAAGCTCATCCTTTCAAAAGAGGTTGTGTATAGAAAGGCTGCTCACGCCGGGCTGTCATCCCCCTAAATGGATAACAGTGGGCTATGATGGGTCGGGATTGAGGACAGACAAAATGTGAAGGCGTTTACTTGACGCTTTGTTCTTGACACATAGAAATCTGGCAGTTTCGAATTGTTAGTCAAATTCAAAGCAACGGTAGATGTCCATGGGTATGTTATATCCGATTGATTGTATGCAGGCAGACCTTGTCGGTTGTTTGCATCATATTCGTTTATATACATATCGGCGTGGGCTTCGGCGTTGCTCGTTTCGACTAACAGGGCGATGCCAGAGCCTCTATGTGTGGGACGAGTAACAAGCATGATTCCCACGCTTTTCTTTTGTCTAAATCTTTTTGTGTAACAGCAGGCTTGCCGGGAATCAAGTCCGCACTTTGACTCGGCAATGAAGCAGAATGAACGTGCTGGTATTATGCGGATAGTTTCAGACATTGTGAAAGCTGATTCTATTATCGACTTACGAGAAATTGATTACTTGGATGGAATCAAAGACAAGTACCGCATAACGAAAGATGATGAAGCTATGGGCGATTCCATGACTTTGTCCGATGCTGTTTGCCTGTTAAAGAATTTATCTCCAGGTCTAATCCATGACATTATTGGAGATTTTTACAATTTGGCCTTGTCAGACAACGCTTTTAGTCGAGAAGAGGGGCTTATTGTACTTGCCATCATAGCTTGTTTGTCTGAAAAATATTTCACACAAGCTGAAATATATTCGACAGTTTTACCCAATAACACGTTAGCCGAAAAATCACAGATACTTTATATTGAAGGGGAATATTACAAGGAGGCAAATAAAGAAATCTCTGATGCTTACAGGGAAATATCCAATGAATTCCGATTGATAGGTTTGAATTTTGTCTATCTCCCAAAGGTATGCGAGCATTATAAGTCATTGCCACAAAGCAAATTATTATCATTGCTTTCATTTCTGTATCCTAAAATTTCAGAAAAACAGATGGGAGATATGATACGGCAGTTAACCTCGTTGAATACTTCTGATTTCTGCAAGGAAGGCATTGTCGGGAAAATGAATCTCAAAGACTTGAACGAATCGTTACCGTCGATGCTTTTGTGTATAAACGATTCGCTTGTTGAAGGTAAGATATACTCAAATTTTCTTTCGATAACTCTCGAAAAGGACGCTCTCAATATAGCAAGGGATTTTACAGACTTGTTCATGAAATTGTATAAGCCAAGAGTATTGAATCCTTCTTTTGAAGGTAAGGAAAGATTTGTTTATCGCGGTTACTACAAGCAGGTATTTGACATATTTACAGATAGAAAAGGCGTCAGAAGCAGTGTTGTTATAGACCTGCTTCATGGAGAGATTCTCTTGCCTGAGGCCGAAATAAAGTTATCAAAACTTCATAGAAGAGAGAAAGCCTTGTATGCCTTATTTTTGTTGGAATCAGGAAGTGGTGGAATAAATTTCAGTAAACCAGAAAATGTAAAAGCTCTAAAAAGATTTGACCACCGTATGCAACTCATACAGCTAAAGTATGAGATGATTTATGAAGGTTTTGGCGGCGATAAATCTCGTGCACCGAAAATATATCTTTCGGAAAACAGGTTGCCAATGTTAAGTTTGATTAAACAACAAATTCGCCAAATCGGAGAATTATTAAGCAATGCCGATGACTACTTGGTTCAACGAAATCTTTTTGGCAATTACTGTGTAGCCATCCTCCGGAACTGTGTCTATGTTACGATATGCAAGCAAAGCAAATTTGCCGTTTTGAGGATTCTGCTTTTTGGAGCCGGGTATTGGCCTTATAACCTTGCAACTTTTTGCAGACGATTTTTTCCTTTATCGGGTGTAATATTGCAGATTTCTGTAAATCAAATACTTATTGCCTAATTTTGCGTAAAAATTTAAGCAAATACGATTATGGCAATTACATTGGAAAAAGGACAGCGGATAGGCATAGGTCTATCTAAAGTTAGTGTAGGTCTCGGATGGGACCCGAATGAAGGTACAGGTTTTGATTTCGATTTGGATGCCTCTGCATTTATGTTGGGAAGCAACAAGAAAATTCCCAATGACAATTATTTCATATTCTACAATAATCCGAAATCTCCAGACGGAGCGGTGGAATCTACAGGTGATGACACTACTGGAGGCAATAGTGACGGAGGGGATGATGAAACATTGAATGTTGACCTGCAAAAAGTTGACCCTTCCATTCAGGAGATTCTGTTTGTTGCTACAATTTATAAGGCAGACGAAAGGAAACAGAATTTTGGGCAGGTTAGAAACTCTTACATCCGCATCTACAATTCAATCACCAACGAAGAAATAGCACGCTATGATTTGGACGAGGATTTCTCTATTGAAACAGCCGTTGAGTTCGGGCGTTTGTATCGCCGTGGCGGAGAATGGAAGTTCGAAGCTATGGGTATAGGTAACAAAGGTGGATTGCAAGCATTGGTCAACAAATATCAATAAACCATGCCTATAAATCTTGTAAAAGGACAGAATCACGTGCTCAACATGAATATTTTTCATGTTGGGCTTGGATGGGACGTGAATGAAGGGGCATCACCATATCCATTTGACCTTGATGTGTCTGCATTCATGATTGGAGCCAATAAGAAAATACTCAATGATGATTTCTTGGTATATTATAATAGTGAACATAGAGTTCTGCCATCTAATTTGACACGGTTCGAACCTTTTTCTGCAAGTAAATATCCACCTTATACTGATACTCAAGGCTGCTATCATTCGGCTGATATGCATTGGAAAGAGGAGACAAGACCCGTTTCACCGGAATTTTCAGTTATAGGGTCAATAGATGACCAAGATGGTTCTACCTCAGAAGATGGCGATGATGAAATTATGGATATAGATTTATCAAAAGTGTCAAATGACATTCAAGAAATTGTAATCACAGTAAGCATATATGACTACCAAAACCGTAAACAAAACTTTGGTCAGGTAGAACGTGCTTATGTCCGTCTTTATAAGCAGGGGCAAGAAACCGAAGGTCAGGAAGACTTCAGATATGATCTAAATGAGGATTTCTCAATATGTGCTTCCATTGAATTTTGCAGGTTATATCGCTACAAAGGGGGATGGAAAATTCAAGCGACAGGCATTGGGCATCATGGCGGTCTTGAGGAATTAGTTGAAAAATACAGATAACTTCATTTCTATGGCTATAGTTCTTGAAAAAAGTGGCGACCAACATCGCATAAACCTTGAAAAAGGTGGGGCTTCCTCTATGGGAGAAATCATTATAAATCTCAATTGGAGTAAGGGAAGTTTGATGAAACAAATTTTTGGAAAGCCATAGACCTTGACCTCGGATGCTTTTATGAGCTTCGGGATGGAAAGAAAATGTTGATTGATGGATTGCAATTCTCTCATAACAGAGGAGGAAACCGCCATCAGCAAACAAGGCAGGGATGTTACGATTACGCGCCTTACATTTGGCATCAAGGTGATGACAGAGGTGGTAGCTCTTCTTCTGGGGAAACAATCTATGTAAACCCTAAGGGGGTCAATGTGATAAAGCGTATAATCGTCTATACTTTCATATATGAAGGCGTGGCAAAATGGTCTGAAACAAATGCCGTTGTTACGATTAAAGTACCAGGGCATGAAGATGTAATCGTTGAAATGGGAAAACAATTTTCAAATAAAACATTCTGCGCCATAGCTCAATTGGATTTTGGTGGTGATGATTCCATTACGGTTAAAAGACTGATTACGTTCCATGATGGACATAAGGATTGTGACATGATGTATGGATGGGGATTTAACTACTCGCCAGGAAGCAAGGACTAATGTTGAATAATTTATAAAGAAAATATTTTATGGCAATACGATTAGAAAAAGGACAACGCATTAATCTTGAAAAAGATAATGGTGCGAAGCTACAAAGCATCTGTGTAGGTGTCAATTGGGGTGCAATTAAGAAAAAGAATTGGTTGGGTTTTACTACAACTGAAGCGGTAGATTTAGATGCCAGTTGTGCTCAGTTTGATGCTCAAGGTAATATCATTGACAAAGTTTGGTTTAGACATCTCGCTTCTAATGATGGGGCAATCAAACATAGTGGCGATGATTTAACAGGAGATATGGATGGAGACGATGGGTTGGACAATGAAGTTATAACTGTTGATTTGCACAAAGTTAATCCACGAACAGATAAGATTGCCTTTGTATTGAACAGCTTTCGTGGTCAAGATTTTAAACTAATTCCTTTTGCGTCTATTAGAATTTATGAAGGAACTCCTACAAAGGTACGGGAAGTATTTGCTACTTATGATATTGCGAATGACCCAACTTTTGCGGGGAGTGTATCAATGGTAATGGGAATTTTCTATAAACGTAATGGGGAATGGAAATTCAACGCCATTGGTGAACCGACAAGAGATAGAGATTTCGAAAGCACTTTACAAACTGTCAAACAAAAATATTTATGAGAAGATTACCCGTTTACTTGTTATTGGATACATCTGGCTCTATGTACGGGGAACCGATAGAGGCGGTCAAAAATGGAGTCCAGACACTTATTTCAACCTTACGAGGAGACCCTTATGCCCTTGAAACAGCATATATTAGTATCATAACTTTCAATTCTGTGGCTCAACAGGTAACACCTCTTACAGAATTGTCGGCTTTTCAACAACCCCAAATTGAAGCAAGCGGATGTACTGCTTTGGGCGAAGCACTGACCTTGCTTGCACAAAAGGTTGATACCGAAATTGTCAAAACCACACAAGAAGTCAAAGGAGATTGGAAGCCTTTGGTTTTTCTTATGACAGATGGCGAACCTACAGATGATTTGCAGAAGGGGCTTGACGAGTTCAAGAAAAGAAAATTCGGTATGGTCGTAGCTTGTGCCGCAGGGCAAGGTGCTAACACGAATACGTTAAAGAAGATTACAGAAAATGTCGTTCAGCTTGATACAGCCGACAGCGCAACAATTAAGGCGTTCTTCAAATGGGTAAGCGCAAGCATCAGTACAGGCAGCCAAAAAGTTGAGGATACTCACGGCGATGTTGCATCGATGAGCGAGCTACCTCCTCCACCTCCAGAAGTAAATATCGTTGTGTAAAGAAACAAAGCAAAGTGGCACGAAACAGTTTGTGCCACTTATGCTATAAAGTTTATCAAGAATGAGACATTTACCTGTATATATTTTGATTGATACCAGCGGGTCTATGAAGGGTGAACCGATAGAAAGTGTCAAGGTTGGCTTGTCTGATATGATTGCAACTCTCCGTCAAGACCCGTATGCGTTGGAAACTGTTTGTATAAGCATAATAACTTTTGACAGGGAAGTAAATCAGATTTTACCTTTGACCGAACTTGCCGATTTACAGATACCCAATATCATCACGCCGGATTCAGGCCCGACATTTCTTGGAAAGGCATTGGAAATGCTTTGCAATCGGATTGAAGTTGAAGTTCAAAAGGGTACACCTGAACAAAAAGGCGATTGGCGTCCATTACTCTTCGTGTTAACAGATGGCAAGCCTTCCGACATTCAGGTTTATGAGAATATCATCCCCAAAGTAAAAAATAAAAATTTTGCAAGTATAATCGCTTGTGCAGCCGGTCCCAAAGCAAAGATAGAACCGCTAAAAAAGCTCACAGACCAAGTGTTTACACTTGATACAATGGATGCCACATCGTTTAAGAAATTCTTTGTGTGGGTTTCTGATGTTATAGGTGTAGGAGGAAAAAGTGTGGGAACAACGGATTCTTTGGAATTGCCAGGACCACCTGCGGAAGTGAATATAGTAATATAATTGTTTATGAGAAGATTACCGATATATTTTCTGATTGATGTTTCAGAATCAATGGTTGGAGAACCAATCATTCAGGTAGAGAAAGGCATGAGGAATATCATACAAGAGCTAAGGACTGACCCGTATGCTCTTGAAACAGTATTTGTGTCTGTCATCGTTTTTGCAGGAAAGGAAAAGGTCTTGTCTCCTTTAACTGAGTTGTACAAGTTCTATCCACCGCAGTTTCCTATAGGCGGAGGAACATCGTTAGGCACTGCTTTGGACTGCCTGATGAACGATATTGACAAGTCCGTAAAGAAAACAACTGTTGAAATGAAAGGCGATTGGAAGCCTATCATTTTCCTTTTTACTGACGGGATGCCAACCGACAATCCACAGCAAGCCTTCAACCGATGGAACGCACATTATAAGAGAAAAGCGAATTTGGTTTGTATTTCAATCGGTGACAATACTGATACTAAAATGCTTGGAAAAATCTCAGACAATGTGTTGAGATTGAATGATACAGGGGAACAATCCTTCAAGGCCTTTTTCAAATGGGTTACGGCTTCAATCAAGTCAACAAGTGTTTCTGTTACCGATATGGGAACTGATGAAATCCAACTTGCTTCCACATCGGGAATTGACCTTGAAAAGGTGGATACGACTAAAGACTGCACTGTGGATGAGAACTTTGTCGTACTGCTCGGCAAATGTTCAAATACAAAAAAGGAATATCTTATCAAATACGCCAAGCGAGTAGGTAAAATACCCGGATTAGAGCAACTTGACGTAAAAGGAATAGACTACAAACTTGTGGGGGCTTATCCAATTGACGATAAGGCTTATGAAGAATTAAGCGATGGCAAGTCCAACCGCAACATCAACACCATGTCTTTGATAGGAGTACCCACTTGTCCTTGTTGTGGCAATCAATTCGGCGTAGTCGTATGCGAATGTGGCAACATTATGTGTTCAGACGGTCAAACTACCGCTTGTCCGTGGTGTGGAATGGAAGGCTCATTAGGAGCTATTGGTGATGGCGGTTTGGATATAACACGGGGAAGAGGTTGATTATGAACATAGAAAAAGCAATAGACCTCCTAAGCAATGGAGAATCTGATGAACGCATGAGTGGCTTCATCAAATATTATGCTAACAAGCTGTGGGCTGAATATAATGAATATCTTATGAATGAAATTGTTGTGATAGAGAACAAGGTAAAAGAACTGCCTATCGTTATACCTAATGCGTCTATCAGAAAGCCGTATAATGCGATTGTATCAATACCGTGCGAAGAAATGACCGACATAACATTATCAGGTCTCACAGAAGAAGTGCAAGGGCTTATAATTGAGAAGCAGGAGGATGGCAAATCTTTTAAGATAAGTGGAACTCCCAAAGAAAGCGGAACTTTTGATGTCACGTTAAGATACAAATATCGTGGTTTATCTGTTGAGCGTCCTTATCTGGAACGTATGTTACAAATTATCATCAATCCAGACCCAAGGGATTTATGGAAAGATATTCCTGTGCCCGAAGATATAGAGTATCCGAAAGATAATACGGCAAAAGAATATGTAAAAGTTGCTGCACTTTCCGATGGAACTCCGCAAAAAGATATTGTGGCTGCAAGCAAAAGAGGCCGTTCACATGCACAAGAAGGTAAGCCACGTGATGACGATTTCCGTTTGTATCATGACGAAAAAACGAATTGGTATGTCATTGCCGTGGCCGATGGAGCGGGGTCTGCACCCTATTCCCGTGAAGGTTCAAGAATAGCTTGCAATGTAGCAGTTGAGCATTGTAAAGAACAATTGGCTGATTCTGAAAATTTTGATGATGACATCAATCTCTATCATCTTGACCAAAAATCGGAAGCGGCAGGTAAAGCTATTAGTGCGGATATATACAAAATCGTAGGTAATGCCGCCTTAAAAGCGCATAAGGCAATAGCGGCAGAGGCTCAACCAAAAGGTCGCAAGACCAAGGAATACTCTACAACATTGTTACTGGCTATCTGCAAAAAATATGATTTTGGTTGGTTTGTTGCCTCATTCTGGGTCGGCGATGGGGCAATATGTCTTTACAACCAAGATAATGAAACTGCGATGATGCTCGGTATGCCTGATGAGGGTGAATATGCCGGGCAAACACGTTTCCTTACAATGCCTGAGATATTTTCGGATTCCAATAAATTCTACCAAAGAATGAATTGCCGGATTGTTCCGGACTTTACAGCTTTATTCCTTATGACGGATGGCGTTAGCGACCCCAAGTTTGAAACCGACGCTAATCTGAAGTCTTATGATAAGTGGAATGAATTATGGGCTGACCTTAAAGAGAATGGAGTGGAATTAACGGATGATAATGAGGAAGCTGCAAATCAGTTGTTGAATTGGTTGGACTTTTGGTCACCGGGAAACCATGACGATAGAACCATTGCAATATTGTATTAAACGTAAAGCATAATGGCAAATAAAATAACTCTGACAGCAAATGACGGAAGTATCGTTGAGTTTTATGATGAAATAAAAGCTCAAGGTGGGGTTAAGGATGTTTATTTTAGTCCTGACAAAACCTATGTTGTCGCTTTCTATCGCAAGCCAATCAATGCTAATGACAGAGAGCGTATCACCAATATTGTTGGTATCTATCGCCAGCGGATTTTCGATACTCCAGAGGGGAATTATTGGAAAAATCTGTTTGCATGGCCTACAAAAATGGTAGAATGGAATGGAAAGACAGGCATCATAATGCCATTTTATGACAAAAGGTTCTTCTTTTCTTCAGGACCATTTAAAGGTAAAGAAAAAGAGGGAAAATGGTTTGCTTCCGCTAAATTGCGTAACAAATTTTTGCCTGCTGACCAAAAAGGAAATTGGCTGACTAACCTTCATATGTGTATCAAGATTGCACGTGCTGTCCGACGACTCCATGCGGCAGGATTGGCACATTCGGATTTGTCTTACAAGAACATACTGGTTGACCCGATTACAGGAAGTGCATGTATCATTGATGATGACAGTTTAGTAGTTCCGGGCAAATTTCCTCCTGAGGTTATAGGTACACCAGATTTCATTGCCCCTGAAGTCATTGAGACCAAGCATCTTGCATTAGATGATAAACAACGGAAACTACCGAGTATCTATACAGACCGTCATGCATTAGCTGTCCTGATATATATGTACCTGCTTAATAGGCATCCGTTAAGAGGCGGCAAGGTGAATGATGTCAATGACAGTGGACGTGATGAGGAATTGTCTATGGGTGCAAAAGCCTTGTTTATTGAGAATCCAACAGACAAGTCCAATAGGGTTAAAGCCCAGCAACTATCCCCTGCCGAGTTGCCACAAGGCGACCCTGCAAAGATGCCATATACTATTTGTGGCCCGTATCTGAAGAAATTGTTTGACCGTGCTTTCGTAGAAGGTTTGCACGACCCGTCAAAGCGTCCGAGTGCAGCGGAATGGGAAGATGCCTTAGTCAAGACAACCGATTTGGTACAGCCATGCCAGAATCCTAATTGTGAAGCCAAGTGGTTTGTATTTGACAACACTACCAAGCCTAAATGCCCGTTTTGTGGCCAGCCATATCACGGACAATTGCCGATATTGAATTTTTATTATGCTCCCTCACATGGCAAATTCATATCGGAAAATTATCGTTTGATGGTATATGACAAGCAAACTCTGTACAAATGGCACGCAAATAATTTAGTATCTCCAAGTGAACGGACATCTGAAGCTGACAAAAAGCCTGTTGGGGATTTTCATTTCTTCAATAATCAGTGGATTCTGATAAATCGCAATCTTCCTGACATGATGGATGTTACAGAGAAGAAGCCTATCGCTATAGGCGAATATGTGCCGCTAACAGAAGGAAGGCAGATATTGCTTGACAAAGGACAGGGAGGACGACTCATTGTTGTTCAACTTGTTAACAATTAGAACGATAATAATCATTTATAAAATCACGAAGCAATAGATATAAAGCAAAATGAAAAATCAATCGCTCTGCTAATTGGTATTGCATTAATTTTATTAGGTACGTTGACAAGAGGTAATTGGATTATCGGACTGAAATTATTGTGTGCCATATTTCTGGTTATGCTCGTACTTTATTGGAAAATAGCACCCTTTAAGCAACAGCTATTCCCTAAATATCAAAAGGCTTTTGGCATAACAGAAAGAATATTCATGAGATTGCAGAATATCTTAGGCTTTATTCCCAAAATACAAATGGGGCAACGTTTGCAACTTGACACTTCGTTGATTGTATGTATCTTTTTTACGCTTTTGATATTAGTTGTTTTGTGAAAACATTGACTGTATCAACCAAACTGGATAAATCGGAACTAATAATATGGCAAGGAAGAAAATCGTAAGAATACCGGGAGTAAGTTTTTCTTGGAAACGTGCGCTGGGCATAACACAGGCAAAACAGAAATTTGCCCGTCAAACCGGAATACCAACATCCAAGGCTGGATTGGAGCGTAAATTGGGAAAAGCTCTACTTAAAGTCCTATTTGGCAAATAATTATTAATCAATAAGTTTTTCAGTATATGCAACAGAAAAAGCATTACATTGGCTTGACAGATGCAGAAGTCTTGGAGAGCCGTAAAAAGTATGGAGTAAACATCCTTACTCCACCAGAGAAAAGAACCGTTATGGAAACAATTTTTGGAGAAGTTCACAGACCCACTTATCATCATCCTGATGATAGCGGGGCGTTTTGTCCATTGGAATTTCATTTTACGAGTATTTCGGGCTCAATGAAGGTTTTACTGTGTTCTTTGAACCCATTGGCATTTTTGTGGCAATTTTACTTGCTACCGGGTTGGCTTTCTATTTTGAATTAAAGGCGGATAAGGAGTTTGCCATATTAAACCAAGTGAATGATGACGAACTGGTTGAAGTCATACGAAACTGCAATGCAACTCAAATTCCCAAGAAAGATGTGGTTGTTGGGGATGTTGTCATCATTAATACTGGTGCAGAAGTTCCTGCAGATGGTGAACTGCTGGAATGTGTCAGTCTGAATGTAGATGAATCCACGCTTACGGGAGAACCGATGTGCCATAAGAGCGTTGACGAAAAGGATTTTGACCCAGATGCGACATATCCTACCAATCACGTTCTTAAAGGAACTAAGGTGATGGAGGGGCATGGTATATTCCGTGTGACTGCGGTCGGGGATAAAACAGAAAACGGCAAGGTTTTCGTAGCCGCGCAAATTGATGACAGTGTAAAGACACCACTCAACGAACAATTGGATGGGTTAAGTGACCTGATAACCAAATTAAGCTATGGATTTGCTGCATTAGTAGTTATCGGTCGTTTTGTTGATTTACTTTTTGGGAGACAATTCAATGGAATGGGCACATATTACGGCATATGTACTCCAGACGTTAATGATAGCCGTCACTCTAATTGTCGTTGCTGTGCCCGAAGGATTGCCTATGGCTGTAACCTTGAGCCTTGCATATAGTATGCGTAGGATGTTGAAAACTAACAATCTTGTACGCAAGATGCACGCATGTGAAACGATGGGAGCCACAACTGTAATTTGCACGGATAAAACCGGAACACTGACCCAAAATCAGATGAGCGTTGAGGAAGCTCAATTCTACGGTTTGGCTAATCAGGCATTGGGGACAGATGAAACAAGCCGTTTAATAAAAGAGGGCATTGCGCTTAATTCTACGGCATCATTGGATTTAAGTAATCCTGACAAGCCTGTGGTATTGGGCAATCCCACAGAGGGGGCATTGCTTTTATGGCTTAGAAATAATGGCATTGATTACCGCAATCTGAAAGAAGATGCCAATGTAGTGGAAGAATTGCCTTTCTCGACGGAAAGGAAATATATGGCGACAGTTGTTGACTCTGCCCAACTGGAAGGAAAGAAAATCCTCTATGTTAAAGGTGCTCCCGAAATAATCCGCTCCCTTTGCAAGCAAATCGACAAGAATGTGAATATTGCCGATATTGACAGACAACTGACGGACTATCAAAATCGTGCAATGCGTACTTTAGGTTTTGCATACCAAGTATTGAATGACAGTGATATGGCTATCGCAGACGGTAAAGTGGTTGCTGATAACCTTACTTTCATGGGGATTGTTGCCATTGCCGACCCTGTCCGTAAAGATGTTCCAGCAGCCGTGCAAAAGTGTATGGCCGCAGGCATTAATGTAAAAATCGTAACAGGAGATACTCCCGGAACAGCCAAAGAAATAGGGCGGCAAATCGGATTATGGACTAAAAAGGATAGTGACAGTGCAATAATAACAGGAGCGGAGTTTGAGAAACTTTCAGATGACGAACTTGATAAGAAAGTGCTTGGATTGAAGATTATCGCTCGTGCCCGTCCATTGGATAAGAACGTCTGGTTGAATCCTTACAAAGAAACAATCAAGTGGTAGCAGTAACAGGTGACGGTACGAATGATGCTCCTGCACTCAAGGCGGCTCATGTGGGCTTGTCAATGGGTGACGGCACTTCCGTAGCCAAAGAAGCCTCGGACATTACCATTATAGATAATTCATTCAGCAGTATTTGTCGTGCAGTAATGTGGGGGCGTTCGCTTTATCAAAACATTCAGCGTTTTTTATTGTTCCAACTCACGGTCAATGTGGCTGCATGTTTTATCGTGTTGGTGGGTGCATTCATGGGAACAGAATCTCCGTTGACCGTGACGCAAATGCTGTGGGTGAACTTGATAATGGATACATTCGGTGCTATGGCTCTTGCCTCATTACCACCTTCACAATCTGTAATGAAAGACAAACCTCGTGACCGTAAAGCCTTCATCCTTACCAAACCTATGATGAAAGACATTCTCGGTGTTGGCGGATTTTTCTTCTTGCTGCTTGTTGTGTTCCTTTATATATTCCAGCACACTGAAATCACGCAAATGACAGACCTGTTGCATTGCAAGCTCGGTGAAGCCAATGGATTGTCACCATACGAACAGACTCTATTGTTTTCAATTTTTGTGTGGACGCACCTTTGGTATATGTTCAATACCCGTTCATTTGAAACAGGAAAAAGTTTCTTCCAACTTAAGATGAGCAAAGAGTTCTTTACTATTGTCGCTATTATTTTCATTGGGCAGATAGTGATAGTTGAAGTCCTTTATGATTTCTTTAACTGTACTCCAATGAAACTTATAGACTGGGTGATAATAGTGGTTCTTTCCTCACTGGTTCTTTGGGCAAGAGAGTTATGGCACTTACTAACCAAAAGGGGATAAATTGCTTTTCAAGAAAACAAGTAAAGAGGATGTGGGGTATAAACCTATATCCTCTTTTTCAATATATACAGGTTGCCCGACTTCGGAGGAGCAGCCCGGCGGCAAGGCTTTCGGGAGTAACCCGAAAGGTTTCGAGTAACTCGAAACATACCTTGCTGCTGCCACTTTTCGGCAGTAACCGAAAAGCCTTCGGGTAACTCGAAGGACACCTTGCTGTGCTTTTGAGAGCACAAGAAATCCGTCAGCAAACGGATTTGAATTAGTGCTGTTATTTCGGATTTCAAAGCATCGTTTCCCGATGCCCAAGCTGCCCAAAAGAAGAAAGGAAATGAGGGTATAAGAGGGCATAAGAGAGTGGTTATATCCGCATGAATGCTTGCAAGCCAGACTGCGTGTGGGTTCTCGTGAATGCAAACACGTGCGGACATACACACACTGGCCTGCAAGCCTGCCCGCACTCCGACCTGCCAGCCATCCTGCTTGCCTGCCGACCGGTCTGCCTGCGTGCCTGCCTGCCGGCACACAGACAAGCGCGCAGGCAGGCTATTCGCAAACGATTAGGCTCAAATACAATGTGGAAACGGTATTGAATTAAAAGTAGGACAGTGCTACTGATTTTCATCAGCAAGATGTGCAACAAATGTACAATAATGACAAGATGTTTGATTTACTCTATTTTTCAGAGGAATAACTTTGGCAATAAGGAAGAAAAACACTACTTTTGCAAATGAGAAAAGCGTTCTTATGATTAGTGCAGAACATAGCAGAATATAGAAGCCTGCTGGTTTCCAAGTCGTTACCTGTCAAGCTGACAATCTTTGTAAGTCCCTTGTTTTCAATGAGTAAGAGAAAGTAATATGTCTTGAGCAATGAAAGGTCATGTCGAAGCCGTATGTCCGTCCCAGTTCTCTGGTGAGCTTGATGAGATACCCCCGGCAATAGAGGTTGAAAATCCTGTCACTTTTACGCTCGTGGCGGTATTTCTCGATGATCTGCAACGGCACGTTCAGCAGGCGGATGGCCGAGGGCGTTTCGGTCTTCTGGCGCCGGATGTGTATCCAGTACGTTCCGTCGTCCGACTGCGTGATGTCTTTTTCGGACAAGCGTTTCAGGTCGGCGTAGGACAACCCCGTGAAGGTAGCGAAGAGAAACCAGTCCCGCACCCGCTGGAGGTTGGGTTTATCGACGGGAGTTTCCATCAGCTTTTTGAGGTCTTCGAGTTTCAAATGGCGGCTCTTGCGCCGGGGCAGTTCCGGGTGCAGCTTCCCGTAAGGGTCGCGCCGGAGTGTACCCTGACTGACAGCCCGCTTGGTCATTTTCTTCAACCGGTAAAGATGCTCGTGTACTGTCTTGGGTTTCATTTCACGATCTGTACGCAGGAATATTTCAAAATCATCGTAGAACTCCCGGTCAAGGCTCCGCAACGCTACATCCTCCTTTTCCTTCCTTTTTTTCACGAAGGAGGCTAAAATATTATAGGAGTTCTCGTAACTTTCATAGGTTTCTTCCTTGCGATCCACGCCGACACGCTTGCGGAACTCCTCGTTATGCTCGCGGAACAAGGCAAGGAGGGTGAACGGTTTCTGCCCGATTCCTTCCACGGCGTTTTTTTTTTGACCAGCTCGGCCGTCACGAAACCGAGGCTTTTACGAATATGACGGTAATGTCCGGTGATTTTTTCGGTCAGTTTCTCTATTGCCAGGTTTACCGTTCGGGCGTTCTCGCTTCGTCCGTTCGCCCTTTTGGTTTCCGGATTCCAAAGCGATGGATCGACAAACGCGTTGATATTGATCGGGGCCGACTTGGTGTCGATGCTTACCTTGCATAACAATTTACATGTTCCGTCCTTGCGGACTTTCGTGCGGTTGATGTAGAACAGCAGGGAGAACGTGCTGCGACGTTTTATCTCTTTATTATTCGTTTCCATAATCGTTGTGAATTTGATTGTCAATGATAGATTAAATAGCTACGGAGAAGCGGTCGGCAATCTTTTCCTCTAAAGACCGGGTATCCATGTCGATCTTGTCATCGGTCACTTTGGCGTAAATCTGCGTCGTGGAAATGCGGCTATGCCCCAGCATTTTACTGACGGTTTCAAGCGGGACACCATGCGAAAGCGTGATCTCGGTGGCGTAGGTATGGCGTCCGCAGTGAAAGACGAGCTTCCGTTCAATTCCGCAAATGGCGGCAATACGTTTCAGTGTCCGGTTGAGTTCGTTGTTGCTGTACATCGGCAGCAGTTTTCCTTCCGGGGCCATATCCCGGTACTTGTCGAGGATGAGCAACGGTATGTCGAGCAACGGCACTTCATAGTCGATTTTCGTCTTCTTGCGGGCGGTCTTGATCCATACCTCACCGTCCTCGGCCACTTCCAGATCCTCCGTCGTCAGGCGGCACATGTCCCCGTAAGGGATACCCGTGTAGCAGGAGAAGAGGAACAGGTCGCGGATATGGTAGAGTTTCGGGTCGTGCAGGGGTGTGGTCATCAGCCGTTGTAACTCCGCTGCGGTAAGGTATTTCTGTTCCCGCTCGGGATGTTCGGCTTCATAACCCGCGAATGGGTCGGCAGTGATAATCCCTTCCGCGATGGCTTCCCCGACAATCGTGTTCAACCGTGTGACAAGCAACACGATAGTTCCCAGGGCAAAGCGGCGCTCCGTGCGTAGGTAGAGGTCATAGTTGTCGATGAATGAACGGTTCAGGGCCGTGAAAGGAACATCCGACAACTTGTATTTCTCCTGGATGAAAGCAGCCACACAGTTACAAGCATAGCGGTAAGATTGCGCTGTTCCCTTTTCCCGGTTCACGCCGACACGTTTTTCGAAATGTTCGATGAACGTCCGGAAATAACCCAACAGGGTTTCCTGCCCGAAAGCCCTCCCCAACAACAGATTCCTTATTTCTTCAGCCGTTACATTCTCACGGGTGGCTGACAGTTCGTCATAAATGGAAATGGCTGAAGCTCGCAAATCGTCCAGTTGCCGGTTGATTTCCCGCGCGGCGTTACTTTTACCCGTGGCACGTCCGGATGCCCACAGTGCAGCGGGTACGGACATTTTCGCACTAAAAGCCGCTTCTGAAAATTTGCCGACAACAAGTTTCGCCATGACCGGGCAATGTCCCTCGTCATTCATTTCGCTCTTTTTGAGGTAGAACGTAACCGTTACATCCGTCTGTTTCATAACTCTATTTTTTTATGTTGCAAAATTACTTGATATAGAGTTATTTACAGTTATGAAAATTATAGCGGAACAAAGAATAAAACCCCGGATGCCGGTAACATAACCTGTATTTCCATGAAAAACGGAAAAAAACGGTTATCTTTACGGGCAAAATATAGGGTTCTTTGCATGGTGAACGGTAAAACCGCGGGTGGTCAAGCGTTATTTTGCCGGATTATCCGGGGCTAAAAAAGGCAACGGATAAGTAGCAAATCTGTCTCTTAACCTTTCATTATCCTGCATTTTAGCGATTTGGAAAGGCATAGAAGAATTTGGCTTAACTCTCCTCAATACCAAACACTTACTTTATTTATCCAAATTTTGTCGTTTTTTTGCGAGTTCTTCGTATATTTGCAATCGGATTGAGACAACTCTATCCAAGACATATTTAGAAAAGAAAGAAGCGTTATGCTTATCTTGTAAATCGAAAACGTAGGAAATTTTCAGATGTAGTACAAGGAAGGCATAGTGGTTCTCACGCTATAGCGTGGGCTGCTATATCCATATCTGTACTACAGATTTCCTACGACCTCGATTTAAGACGTGGTATTTGCAGTTCACGCTTTTATTATTTAATAACAGCCTTCTAAGGACTGGGAAGACATAAAAGAACTTAGGATGATGGATAAATTATCGGTTCACGCAAAAAAGACATTTCTTTCCCAACGACTTATTGCATGGGTATGTTGCTTATGCGCTATCGGAACAGCGGCAAAAGCATACGCAAATAATGATCCTACGTTTACAGTTTCTGCTCCGGAGAATATCGAAATTAATAAACAGTTCCGGCTGACATTTATTGTATCTTTCCCGGAGAAACCTGCTACTGTTGAAATACAGAATCTTGCTGTGCCCGAATTGAAAGGCCTTAAGGTGTTACTTGGCCCCACCAAAAGCAGTGCCACCAATGTGGAAAAAGTAGATGGAGAAATAAACCGGAAATATCAAGAGTCTTATACTTATGTGTTGCAGGCATTACAGGTGGGCAGGTGTTCCATTCCCTCTGCAAGTATTGTGGTGAACGGGCATCAGCTACATTCGCAGCAACTCGCAGTGAATGTCGTACCTGACGGGAAATTACCTCCTTCTTCCGACCCACAACCAAAACCGGATGTCTTTATGACAATGAACGTATCAGAACGCTCTCCTCGTATAAATGAACCCGTCGTGTTGGAATGCAAGTTATATACCACATCCCTTGCAGATAGCCTCGCCAATATGGAACAACTCATCTCTTCGGACGATTTCAAAATAGAACCGATAGATTTGCGGGGCAGCGCATGGCAAATAGAGCATCGGAATGGAAAGAATTATCAGGTGGCGGTGTTCCGGAAGTTATTACTCTATCCCCTACGGGCGGGAGAACTTCGTATAGGAGACCTGTACATGGATGTTTATATCAGGCGGTACAATCTTTCTTCAGACCCGTTTGAAGCATTTTTTGAGGACGGCAACCACCAATTCGTAAAACAACGGGTGAACTGTCAGGGCATCACTCTCCATGCACACGAATAAACAGCTAAAACTTATGGATATGAAAACGAAAACAATTGTAACCGCAATGCTGCTGGCTACGGCGTATGTGCTGTTAGTCAATCTGATGTTCCTGTCCGGTTTCGGTAAGGATGAAATGGTAAAGGTTGGTTGGTATAGTGAGTTCGGAGGAAACAGCACGACTACCCTATATCCTCTTTATGTGTGGCTTAACTTTCCTTACACAGTTTGCTTTTATTTCTTCACGACGCTTTTCTTCGCCAAAGTGAAAGTACACGTAAACAAGTGGCTGGGCGAAACGGCTTTTGTGCTGTGGTGTGTCAGTCTCGTTCCGATTTTGGTGAATACCGTTTACGACTTGTATATGGTATCCAGTTTTGACGGAGATGAAATGTACCGTTCTTTGGAGAATTATTGGGAAACGGAAGGCAAGTCTGATTATCCTTTTATGTGGCTTCTGCTTTCGTCCCGTGTAGGGAATAATCGGAATTGGATGAACGATTTGAATTATTACGGTAATTGGGCGCTTTGGGCAGCTTTCTTGGCATTTGCCATTGTCTTTGCCTTACTGTTTAAGAAAGACAAAGTATTAGGCATTGCGGGTGCGACAGTTATGGTGGTATCTATCCTGCTGAACATGTTTCTGCTGCCATGCGGGTATATTGCCATCGACCTGTGTTGGATTGCATTATGTGCGGCAGTCTTATGGAGATTGCGCCAGTCGTCATTTGATAAACCGTTCGTTTTGCCATGAGAAGATTTTTATTAATACTGGCGGTAGTCCTTTTTGCGATGACCGCTTTTGCCGCCATTGCTCCCGGTCTATATCGGGTAAACGTTAACTCCACGCTCAATGTGCGCAATGCACCGGGTGGGGCTAAAATCGGATCGTTGTCCAATGGAGATCTCGTGCAGGTGACGGCGTGCGAAGATGATTGGGCACAAGTGTCTTTGAATGACGGTCGCACGGGCTATGTGCATGAACAATACCTTGAGCCTTTCTCCACTCTGGCTGCTCCGGCTGGAACATCTTACTCCACAGTCGGTCTTTCCGAACTCCGGCATTATACCCCTTTTGCCATATTGCTGTTTGCCGTCATTGCCTTCATCGGACTACGTACAGATACCAGATCGTTGTTCCACGCAGGTTGCCTTTTATGGGGCGGGGCTGAACTGTTCATGTTCGGAGCTGGGAGTGACAGCGCACTCGTCTGGTTCTGCGACCCTTCGGATGTAGGATGGATATTTACTATTATCAATTTTTTTGTAGCTATTGGCATCCTGTTCTTCCAGTACACTATTTACCGGGAGTTTACGGGCAGTCTTTTCGATGGCTTTTGGAGAAAACTTCTGTTTGGTATCTTTATCATTGTAGGAGTAATCCTGTTCTTAGGTATTTTTAATTACAATAGATACGACAGTATCACCCCTGATTCGCCAGAAACTCCGTTCTTTAACGAGACTTGGCATTTCGTACTTGCTTTCGTTGCCTATATGGCAGTATTGCTCTATTTGTTAAGAGATTGTGGTATTTGGATGAGCCTTTCGTTCACGGTGTTTGCTTTTGGTTTGGGAATTTCTTTTCTTGGAATGTTGAGCACCTTGATACTTGGAGCTTTACTGTGGCTGGGGCTGGCAGCATTCTCCGGCAGTGGAGGGAGCAATGGAAGTCGCGGAAATATCATAATTGAAGATTATGACGGTACGTATGAAGCCTACGAACATGGCTTTGGAATCTACAAAGATGTAACAGGTTCAGGCAAGACGTGGCGAAAGGAGGATTCTCAATATATCAGAATAAATTAAACATCGTCCATTATGAAAACGATCAGAAGTATGCTCAAACATTTATTCTTGGCTGTTCCGCTTATGCTCATAGTGTCATGTAACAGTCAACCACCATCTACCCTTATACCGCACCGTTGCGAAAACGGGAAATTCGGCTATGTCGATGAAAAAGGCAAGGAATGTATAGAAGGCAAATACGATTATGCCGAAGAATTTTCCGAAGATTTGGCAGTAGTGCAAGTGGGCAGGTACTTTGGGTACATAGACCGTAAAGGAGAAATCGTCATCCCGCTACAATATACTCAGGCTGCTTACTTCCTCCAAGGCAGGGCATTGGTGGCAAAAGAGGAACTGTATGGTTTCATCGACAAGGAAAACAGGGAAATCATTCCCTGTATTTATGAACGTATCACGCCGTTTGCCTCACACGAAGCCTATGCGGTAAAGAACGGAAAGACAGGCATCATCGATACGGAGGGTAAAGTGCTCGTGCCGTTTGAATACGATAAAATAGAACAACTGAAAAGCGGGCTATTCGTTGTTAACCAAGCCGGCAGGGAGGGTTTCCTCAATGCGCAGAAACAAATGATTCTGCCCTGCCAATACGGTTACTATACCATAGAGGATAAAGAAGGCAAGCCCCTGATAGTGCTGCGCACAAAAGACGACACTCCCTATTACCGCATCTCGTATAATTCCAGATACGGTCTGATGGACTTTGAAGGCAATGTACTGACACCATGCAAATACGAGAAAATAGGTGCGTTTACAGACGGAAACCTTGCCCATGTCATTCTCAACGACAAGGTTGGCTACATTGACTCGAACGGAAAAGAGGTCATTCCGCCCATATACGACTATTCGAGAACGCTGCCGGGAAACAGGTATGCGCTTTATAAAGACGGTCTTTGTTATCTGGTGGATAACCGGACAGGCAAGCAAGTCACATCCCAAGTTTATAACAAAATAGAGCAATATAGGGACAACCTGCTCAAAGTTTCTCTTGATGGGAAATATGGCATGATAGACCCGGACGGAAATATTGTGCTCGAACCAATCTATGATGAAATGTATGTATATGACGATTGGCTGAAACTTTATATCAAAGGAAGCGGAAAGGATGGTTTTGCCGGACGTGCTACCGTAGAAGAAGCCAAGTTGGTTATTCCTTGTGACAGATATGTCCGCATTGAAAGCTTCAACTTGGGTGGCGGCCAGTATGCCGAAGCGGTCAAAGCTGTCGCCAAATACACGTACCGGAACGGTGTTGTCAACCGGCAGGGAAAAGAGGTTGTCCCTTGCCAATATATCCACATTTACATGATAGAAAACGGAAAATGTCTTGTCATGGAGTCTGGTACTAACCAGCGAAAGTGGGTAAAATTGAATGAATAGCAACATTAAAGTATACACAATTATAATAAAAATCATAGAATAAAAAATAATTCGGCTGAATATAAAAGGAATAGAGTACCGGCTTAAACAAGGAAGCTGCCGACATAGAAAGACAACCGGAGAAATGACCGTGCAGAATAAAGTCTCCGAAACCTGTTTTACAGGATCGGAGACTTGTACTGCAAGACAATCCTCTGCCGGGGATTAGCGTTTGCCATGTGTATGTCTGCAAAAATAGTTTTGCAGGGATTGGTAACGGTTCGGAATGACCGCATTCTCATTGAAACCGTTCAGGCAATGAAGCAATGCTTTTTCGAGCGTGATGTATCGGCGACTGAAAGTCTGTACATTATCCAAGCAACAGGCTTCCAAAGCGTATTTGAACGGTGCAAGATTTTCAGGTTCTCTCCGAATCCGCACATACCACAGGAAGAACAACTGAATCGTGAAACTGTCGGATTCACCTGCTTTCATCAAATGTTCTTCATCAAGCAGCCGTCGGACAAACTCCGGGGTAAGCTGACAATCATTTTTCCGATAATACTTGCGTTTTGCCGTATTATAGGCTGCAAACTGTTCGATGTCCTGTGCCGTCAGCCTATATACTTCCGAGTAAAATGCACGTACTTCTTTACCTGTAACAACGATTTTCTCGTCTCCGAACTCGTATTCATACGCTTTTTCATCGGAGATTTCCTCTTCTGTAAAGGTCTTGAACCCGTAACATTCCGTTACGATGAACGGTTCTTTTCCGAACTTCGCCAGAGATTCGAGGGCATGGAGGCTGTTGCAGGAGAAGAACATGTCGTTTCCAATACTTTCACCGCTTTCCAGCAGCCGGATTTTTACGTCTTCGGAATCGTTGGTGTACTTCCATACTATCCGACAGCTTGCATAATGGGGATTCCTGCCGTTTGCCTCGACAAATCCGGCAAATCCGCTCTTGATGGCGGCCTTTGTCTTCTCTACATCCGTCAGGACGCTTCGTACCTTACAAGTTTCGCACCGGCCGAATTGCAAAGAATCGTCGAAATTTCCGTTATCACTTTAGTGTTGGGGTTTATCGTGGCTTCGCATACTACCTGCGTGCCGCCACATCGTGTACATATTATACTCATATTTTGATAAGATTAAAAATTAATATATCCTTCTATCCGCTATTTTGAACTTGTCGATAAGGTTCTACCAACAGCTGCAATTCCTTTTCAACCAAACAGTTTGTCCAAATTCTGCTTAAAGCATAGCATTCGGAGACACTTCCTATCCGTCCCAAATTTTCCTGTCCGTAATTTGACTAACATTTGTACGCATAATACATAAAAGTTAAATTAAACATCGTTTTTCTTTTCCCTCTCTTCGGAAGCTTTTCGGCTTTCCTTGCCGGGAGAGATTTTACATGCAAGTCAGACAGTAGGGAAAGGACGGAAAGGCAAGCAAACGACCGGGGATTTCACGGAATACCCAACCCGACAGGTACGACATGGCGGGGGACTGAAAGGACATCTCTGATTTGGGAAGGCTGCCGGGCAAATCCACGAGCCGTTAGCATGGCGGTGCTTGACGCCGGACGACTGCTGTACCTTTGCATGGAAAAATCCAACCGGCGAGAGAATGTTAACGGGAAGAAAAGGGAAAAGGGTATAGCGGAAAGATATAAAATAATTGTAAAATAAGATGTTACGCCTACAATTATATACAAAATCCTTTCATATCGAACCATCATGCCTTATTTATACCGGACGGGAGCAATGTCGCTCCCGTAAAATAATTAAGGACTATGATAATAGGTTATTTAAGGGTCAGTACGGGCAAACAGAATCCGGCTAACCAGCAAGACGAGATCCGGCGTTTCGCCGACAGTAGAAATCTTTCCGTCAGCCAATGGGTAACGGAGGTCGCCAGCGGCAAGAAGAAGGAGTGCGACCGCAAATTAGGAGGGCTGATACGGCGCATGAAGCATGGCGACACGCTGATTGTCACAGAAATATCGCGTCTAAGCCGCACGCTAACGGACCTCATGGCCATCATGGGCAAATGTCTGGAGAAAGGAATCAACCTTTACACGACCAAGGAGGGGTATTCGTTTGACAACTCCATCAACAGCAAGGTGCTCTGCTTCGCTTTCGGCTTGGTAGCGGAGATTGAACGCAATCTAATTTCGATGCGCACCAAAGAGGCGCTCGCCCTGCGGAAAGCCGAGGGTGTCGTCCTCGGACGAAAAAAAGGCAGCTACACGAAAATGAATGTGCTGATCGAAAACCGGAAAGTCGTCGTCGGCATGTTGAAACGGGACTGCACGATTGCCGATATATGTAGGCGTTTCAACATCTCGCGAGATACATTTCTGAAATTCCGCAGCCGCTATAAAGAAATAGATAAAGCCATGAAAGAAAAAGAGATAAGACGAAAAGGAATGTCACAAAAACGGACGGTATGATTTTACGTTGGTTAAATCGTTGGTTAAATCGTTCGTTTTCAGCCACAAAATTACAAAAACATGAGCTATCCACAACAAAAATCTGCAAAAAAATTGCGTTTCAGCTCTTTGAGTAGGGCGAATTTTCCCGGAGTGTCCGAATAATACGACCTTTTTTCGATAGCTTTTTTAATGAACAAATAAATCGGCATAACAGACAGTTATCAGGCTGATTATTTGTTGGTTTGGTGTTTTTTTGCCTTTAAATGAAAAGGCATGGCACGAGAGAATTGAATAAATAGCTGATATATAAATAGGCATAGACTATGACAATGAAACGAATACTGTTATTATTTCTCTTGTTCTGCGGCGGGTATGTTCATGCACAAGAGTTGGACTCGGTCCGTATCTATTACCGGCAGGGCCACAGAGAAGTGGACGTGCTCTTCAGGGATAATCGCGCGGAATTGGAGCGTTTTATCCGCATTCTACGCGAAGAATACGGGGCGAACCGACTTGAAGGCGTTGTGGTACGTTCGTGGTCATCGCCCGAAGGTGTGAACCATCTCAACGAGGTGTTGTCAGATCGCAGGGCCGATTCCCTGAAAACCTATCTCGTGCGCCACGCCGAAATTCCCGACAACTTGGTCTGTATACATGGCGAGGGCATCGCATGGGATATGTTGCGCCGGATGGTCGCCGCATCGGATATGCTCTATAAAAAAGAGGTATTGCACATCCTCGACCATACACCGGTATGGGTGTTCGACAAGGCGGGTCGCGTAGTGGACGGACGAAAAAAGCAGCTCATGGACCTGCGCGGCGGTATGCCGTACACCTACATGCTGGAGAACTTCTTCCCAGATTTACGCTCCAGCCTTTCGGTGGTCTGCTACCGGAAACCCGAACCGCCTGTAAAAGTCATTCCCCAAAAAGAGTCGGAAGTGAAAGAACCGGAACCGGTCCTGCAACCCGATAGCGTGGCGGAAACGACCTCCGAACCAGCAACGGTGCGGCAGGAAGCGACCGTGCAACCTCAGAGAGCGATGGTGCAGCGACTGGCCATCAAGACCAACCTGCTTTACGATGCGATACTGATGCCCTCGCTCGAAGTAGAGTACCGCATCGCCGACCGCTGGACGGTGAACCTTGAAGGCGAGATGGCATGGTGGAAGAACGACGGCAAGCACAGGTATTATCAAGTGGCAACAATCAGCCCGGAGGGACGCTGGTGGTTCGGGCAAAAGCAAGGCAGCCCGTGGCACGGCCACTACCTCGGCGTGTTCGGAGGCTTCACGTGGTACGACCTCGAAAACGGCAAGGAGGGCTATCAGGCGAAGCCGAAATGGTCGGAGTCAGCTACGGCTACATGTTCCCCATCCGGACGGCGGCTCTCCTTAGAAGCCGGTATCGGCGTGGGGTACATGCACAGCAAGTATGAGGTGTACGACCCGATACCTTATCTGGGCGGCACACATTACGTCTATCGGCAGACCAGCAAGCTGGACTACTTCGGGCCGCTGAAGTTGAAACTGACGCTCGTTTGGCGTTTGTGGGACACGGATAAGAAGAAAGGAGGCGCACGATGAGACGCACACCGCTATATATGGCATTATACGCCGCCACGCTTCTGTTGTTGGGCGGTTGCCGAAAGGATCTCTGTTACGACCACCCCGACCATGCTTTCTCCGTTCAGGTAAACCTCACCGCCACGTGGGAGCAGGAATGGGAACGCAGCTACCAGACCGACTGGCAGTCCGTGTGGAACCCTGCATGGCCCCAACGCTATGACGACCTTCGCCCCGACGTGCCCACCGGCATCCGTGCACGCATCTATACCGGCGGCACCGCCGAGAACGAGGGCAACCTGTCGCCCGAAGGAGGCCGTCTTTATATGAACGAAGGTACGCACGACCTGTTGTTCTACAACAATGACACGGAATACATCGTCTTCAACGACATCGCCGCACTGGCTTCCGCAAGTGCCACCACCCGTAGCCTGACGCGGGGGGCTTTCGAAGCCCTGCACGCGGGGGAACGTACCGTGAACCAGCCCGACATGCTTTACGGCGCATACATAGGCAGCTACGAGGCCCTGCCCACGCAGGAGACTGTCGGTCTGCCCGTGCGTTTGCAGCCGCTCACCTATACCTACCTCGTGCGCTACGAGTTCCAACAGGGGTTTCAGTACGTGGCCCTCGCACGCGGAGCATTGGCAGGCATGGCCGAGAGCGTCTATCTGAACGACGGACACACCGGACCGGAAGCGGCTACCGTGATGTTCGACTGTACCTGCGTGACTACGGTCCGGAGGCCACAGTGAAATCCTTCCGGCATTCCCGACTACCCCCGGCGACCACTACGGCGACGCACCCGCACCACGGAACGCTCCTACCACCTCAATCTCGAAGTGCGTCTGCACAACGGCGCGATGAAGACCTTCGAGTTCGATGTGACGGACCAAGTGAAGGCCCAGCCCCGTGGCGGCGTGATTATCGTCTCCGACGGCCTTGTCATCACCGACGAGGAAGTGCGGCAGGCTTCGACAGCGGTTTCGACATCGACGTGGAGGGATGGGGCGATTACATCGACATCCCCCTGCCATTGTAAGAAGGGTGACCTGTATAAAACAGATGTATTGATAACTAAATGATTAACCAAACAATAATGTATTTTTAATTTAAGCTTTTGCATCATGAAAAAGAGTTTATTTTTGCTGGGAGTCGCCGCAGCGGTGTTCTCCGGCTGTAGCAATCAGGAAGTGATGGACGTGGCCGAATACGCCAACCAGCCCATCGAGTTTACAACTTTTGTGGACAAGACCACCCGTTCCGGTGATGTCACATCACAAAATTTCCAGAAGTTCTGGGTATTCGCACAGAACAAAGGCACAGGCGACCAGAACTGGGCAGACGCCTTTACCAACGTGCAGGTGAGCAAAGCAGGCGACAACGAATGGCTACCCATAAACACCTACTACTGGGAAAAAAACAAGGAATTCCGCTTTGCGGGCTATGCCAACGGGGAAAGCCAGCTTAACAAGTCGATTGTCAGCTACGATGCGGGCTCGCAGAGCGGAGGATCGACCTCCGGCCTGCTGACTTTCACGGCGTACAGCACGGACGGGAAGAACGACCTCGTAGCCGCAATGGGCAACGAGTCCAACTACACATGGGACGGCACAGCGTCGGGCGAAGCCCCGAAAGTAAGCATGACGTTCCGGCACATGCTGTCCAAGCTGACCTTCACGTTCAAGACCAAGATGGCCAACACCTACACCGTGGCTGTGAACAACCTACGGATAGAGAGCGCAACGACCAAGTCCACGGGAACGTACCACAAGGCCAACGAAGGCACAATCACGTGGAGTACTGACCAGCTCTCAAACACTACGGGCACATACACTTTCGACAACATCACCGACGTGACTGCCGACGCTGCCAACGAACAGGGATACTTCAGCCAGACATGCGCACCGCTGTTCGTTATTCCGCAGACCTGCGGCACGTTGAGCGTCCAATTCACCGCAGTGGTAAAGAACGCTGCCCAAGAAACGATAGGACAGCAGGATTTCAGTGCCACATTGAGCTACAATCCGAGCAACAGCGAAACCAGCTTGCAGAAGAACACATGGACAGCCGGGTACTACTACAACTACACGGCAGAGCTGAAGATGGAAGACATCAACACCGACCCGAACGCCAAGCCTATCAAGTTTGATGTAACCGTAGATAAGTGGAAAGATACTACGCCGGGTGATGACCTTAATTTGACTGATAAAAAGAACTAAACGCTTACCGTACCAGCCAATCCGTTTCCGTGAGTTGCGCGACCCACTTCCGTGAGTTGAGCAACTCAGCGCGGCGAGTTGAGCAACTCACCATGACGAGAAACTTAACTCAGCGAAACGAGATACGCAGCTCGGCCGGTTAGGCCAATCGGACCGAAGAATACAGGCCGGGCGGGGTTGAATGTTCCCTTCCCGGCCACAATGATACAGGACAGACCGCACACATGCAGCTTTCCTGCAAGAACGGAATAACCTTTATATGATGAGATATATGAACAGAAGAAAGAACACCCTCGGAATCCTGCCCCTGCTGGCGACGGTGCTGTTGTCAGCGGCTTCCTGCACGGAAAGCGTGGTGCAGGACATGGAGACAGCCGGAGACAGCGGGGCGATACGTTTTTCGCTACCCACGCTGACACGCTCCGCCATCGGGAGTGCGGACGACCTGAACACCGACGGCCAGTCGTTCAGCGTGTGGGGCAGCTACCGCCACACCAGCGGCACGGACAACGACGTGCAGATATTCGACAACACGACCGTGACCTACGGTTCCGGTACAGGCTGGACCTACGGAGGCGGCCTGCTGTACTGGCAGTCGGGCAACACCTACGACTTCTACGCCCTCTATCCGTCCACCGGAACGCTGGGCGATGCCGTGTCCGTCGCCTGCACGGACGGCACCTTTACCGTCAAGAACTTCGTCGCCACGAAAGGGCACGACCTGATGACGGCGGAACGAACAAATATAGTAATCGAGGCAGACAAAGCCCCCGAATCTGTCAGCTTCAAATTCTCCCATCGGCTCACAAGGCTGGCCTTCAATATCAGGGCCGTGGGGCGCGGTGTAACGGTTACTTCCTTCAAAGTGAACGGCGTGACTTACAAAGGCGACCTTACTTGGAATGCCTCCGGTGGAAGCTCGTGGAGCAACACCGCCAAGACAAACGACAGCGATGCCCTGTTGGCCGCAAAGGATATTTCCATCACAGCCGGCGAGACCCGCAACATGCTGGGCGACGTGCTGTTACTCCCGCACACCGACCTGACTGGTACCGAAATCGCCGTGAGCTACCGTTTCGAGGGCGAGACCGCCGACCGGAATTCCACGGTCAACCTCTCTGGCGGGAATGCGAAACAATGGGATGCAGGCAGCCAATATGCCTACACCCTGACCGTTTCGGCCGCTTCGCTCGCAATCAACGTGAAGGTTCTCGACTGGGATGAACAGGACACCTCCGTGTCATGGCAATAAAATGAGAAATTTATAGACAACAATACATACGGTGTATGAAAGCATATATAAAACGATATTTACCGCATCCTTTCTCCCTGCTTCTGCCAGCCGCCCTCGCATGGGCTGCCAGCCTGTTGGCCGGCTGCACGGACCGAGTGGACGAATGGATACCCGACGGACGCACAGCCTCCGTTACCCTGCACGTACCAATGGCCGATATACGTTCCACGCACACCACGGACGAGGAGTACAAGGCCGCTGAAGAGAAGATAAACACCTTGCGCATATTGGTATTCTCGCAGGACAAACCTGTCATCAACAAACAGTTCAAGGAAGCCGACCTCTCCGGCGGCAGTGTCACCATCGAGGGTGTGCCGGTAGGTACTGTGGACATCTATGCCGTGGCCAACGAGGCCGCCCTCGGCAAGGACTATTCCGACATGGCAGACTTCGAGGACAACCTCGTGCAGGTCGGCAACACCAAAAAGCTTTGGTGATGGATGAACACCGCACGCACTTCCCAAAACGCTTTACGGAGCAGGAAATCGCACAACACGGCCTACCCATGAGCTGGCATCGCGATGTGCAGATAATTCCATCCGACGGCACGCCGCAGACCATCGAAGTGGAACTGGAGCGCTCGTGGCCAAGCTCAACGTCATTATGAACAACACGCTGAGCCACCCGATTACCATCACTTCCATGACTTTCGGCGAGTTCTTCGGCGACCGGCTCTACCTGTTCCGCGAGCAGACCCTTGACGTTCCCGACGACACGGAGTATGATGTTCAAAACTACGAGAGCCTCTCTGTCGAAATCGGAGGTTACGGCAGCAAGACGCTGGCCCTTTACATCTATCCCTCATACGCATGGACGGATGCAAGCAAGAACTCGCCATATACCATCGGTTTCACCACAAGTACAGCTCCCTATGACGCCATACCTTTCATCAACGAATACGGCGGCGCTCTGAACTCTATCGCCCGTAACAAGCAAGTGAACATACACGCCACACTCAGTTCGGAGGCCAACCTCACGCTAAAATTTGAAGTAAAGGACTGGGATACGGAAGAGATAACCGTTCCCCCGTTCAATTAAACGAAACTGCATGTCATTTGAGTTATGAGAACAAGACATAAAAACATATTGACCTTGCTGGCGGCCATGCTGCTGGCGGTAGGACTGTACTCGTGTACCGAGGACCCGTTGTTCGAGGAGCGTGCCCGCGTGGCAGAGGGGCTTCCCGCACGTGTAATGCTGGACTTCCGGTCCGAGAAGAGCTGCGTGGAGACCCGTGCCGCGCAGGACGCTACCAACGAGAACCGTGTGAACAACCTCTACGTGTTCATCTTCAACCCCGCCGGGGAGGTGCATTACCGCAATTTCTTTACTGACGACATCAGCTATAACGGAGACTACAGCAAAGGTTCCGTCATGATAGAGACCACCTCTCTGAACAAGGTACAGATAGTCTGCATCGCCAATCTATCTACTGAATCCGTAAGTTCCGGCTATGATGTCAAAAAATCGGACATGGAGTCTATAACATCGCGGTCAGACCTCGAAGCCTTCGTAATGAAGATGGACGAGCATACCGTGGAACGCTCCACGCAGTTCATGATGACAGGCTATGCTTACGATGATAAAAATTCCACGAGCAACCTTGTCAACATTCCCGGTACGGAAAGCGGTCCCGCCTCGCTGGAGTGTACGCTGCGGCCCGAGCGGACGGACGCGAGGGTGGAGTTCGTGGTGAAAACCGAGAAACCCTCCGATAAGAACTGGACGGCACTTGACTTCCGTCCGCGCGGCTGGCGGGTGGTGAACGTGCCGGCCCAGTCGTTGCTGCTGCCCCACGGGACAGGCGATGCCGATGGTGACGGTTGCACCTACTTCACAACCGAGGAGATGCCTTTCGAGACTACCGAGCGGGATGACAATTACCTCTACACTTCCGGTGGCTTCGTGTTCTACATGCCGGAAAACCGCAAGACTCCCAAACAGGCCATCTCCGGCGAAGGGCTTAGCGCTGCGGAACAGTACGCCCTACGCGAGGAACGCGAACACAAAAACACGGGCGACTATACGGACAAACCCGGTCAGCAGTTCGAGAACGGCGACTTTGCCTACGCCCCCGCCAACGCCACCTACGTGGAAATGTCCGGCACACTGTCCTATAAGGATGACAAAGGCAATACCGTCAATGCCGACGTGACCTTCACCGTACATCTGGGCTACGCCGACGGCAACCCCAACGACTACGACACCCGCCGCAATACCCGCTACATCTACACCGTCACCCTGCGTGGTATCAACGATATACGGCTTGAAGTGGAGTCCGATGGGGAGGAGAACGAACAGAGGCCCGGCTACGAAGGCAACGTGATATTCAGTCAAGATGGGCTGTACGAGCTGGATGCACACTACGACCGCGAGCTCATTACGATAAACCGAAGCATGGTTCCAACCATGACATGGGGCGTGCAGACAGCTTTCGACAAGGCCATCTATGCGGGCGGTTTCGGCGAAACGGACAGTCCGGAAAGTACAGGTATCCATGACTACAAGTGGATCAAGTTCGCCATCAACGAGGACTATGGCCAAGACGACGAGCTGTTCGTGAAATACCCCGGTGACCAGAACTACAAGGGCGGAAAGAACCAACCTTCGGGGTATGACGGACATGCGGGCCATTCTGACGCCCGCCTACTCGACGTACACCAGTTGCTGCAACGCCTGAAGCAGGAGTACGAGGAAGGAAAGACCACCGGTACGGTTACCGTTACCGCTTTCATCGACGAGTACGTGTACGTGCGCGAGCCGGATGACCCCAATACAGACGAGGACAATACCCCGCTTTTGTCGCAGTGGCGCCGATACGTGGAGGCCGAAGACCGCCTGCTCTATTTTATCAACGGAGACAACTCGCATTACAGTCCCGATGGCGCGTCGAGCGTGGTGGAAGCCATACAGACTTTCAAGCAGAAGTCCATACGCACGGTGTACAACGTGAAAAAGAGCGAGAATGAATTGTCCACCGCATGGGGGCTTGAAAGCCGCATGGAGGGCACGCGTTGGAAGGAAGGTGACGTGAGAAACAGTACTTCCTCCAGCAACGGCCGGCTCAATACCATACGTTGTATTCTGGGCGAAAACTATGTATCCAACAGATCCCTGCATTGGACGGAGGTGCTCAACCCCTCCGAGCACTACGGTCTGACCGATGACCACCAAGACGCCCTGCACGCTGTGCTGTTGCGTAACCGCGACCTGAACGGCGACAACATCGTGCAGCCTAACGAAATACGCTGGTATCTGGCCGCCATCGACCAGCTCGTGGATCTCTATATCGGCGAATATGCGCTGGACGACGCTTCGCGCCTCTATCCCCAAAATCCCGCGGACAGGGATTACCAGACCTATTGGCACTATACCAGTAGTTCCGCTGACGGCGACCATTCGTGGGTGTTGTGGGCAGAAGAATGTGCCGCATTGGGTAACTACGACGGCTCGCACAACACCGTGGGCGGACAATATGCCTACCGTTGCATACGCAACCTCGGTATCGGTCTTGACGATCCGAATGTTGAACCCACACCACTCATTCCCAAAGTGACACAGGCCGAACCCGACGGTACCTACCTGATTGATGTCTCCAACCTTAGCGAGAAGGCACGCCGCCTAAGCTATGAAGCCAGTTCGTTGCCCACGCATAATGACCTGTCGCCTTATAACCGACCGTATGCCAAGTTCCGGGTAGCGGCAAATGACGCAGACTATCCTACACCGAGCATAGATGTGGATGCACTAAATCGTTGGAGTTGGGAAGGCGTTCAGGATTGGAGATGGTATCAGACCGCTTCTATTACACCGAGCGGCTATCGCGTGCCCAACTTGCGCGAGCTGCTTATCATGGGTACCCGCTTACCCGATGACGCATGGCAAACGTATGAGGGTCGATGGCTTCTTTACAGACATGAGAGCAAAGCCATGTACATGACCTATACCAGCTTCAGCCGCGGAACTTATGACGGAGACGGCTCCATTTCAGGCAAGAACGGCGGTTTCCGTTTCAATGCCCAAGACCACTCCAACGGTGCGACCAGTTCAGATGCCGACGGCGGGTATGTACGCGGCGTGAAAGACGAACAATAACATAGTAAGCCAGTCGATAAAAGAAACGGCTCCGTTCCTATCATCGGGACAGAACCGTTTCTTTTATCTTGTATCTCGATTTCGAGTTAACGGAAGAAGACAGAAAGGCAATTCGCCGTCTGGACACCGGCAAGTTGAAAGTGGACCACAACAACCCTGTACTGGCAAAGTTCCTTTTGGATTACGACAAGAATTTCAATCCGGACAACTGATACGGTCTGCTTAAAGAATCCGGGATACAGCACATAACAAATAAAGAGAGTACCGATATTTATCATCGGTACTCTCTTGCTTTCTACCTGTTTACGGACGAACATTCGTTTTCTTCACATTTGCCGAAGAACAGTTCCACCCTTGTATGTCGGTTGGCTTCCGTGGGGGCGTAATCGGAAATGCCACCTTCGCCGGTCTTGGTCATCCTGTCGGGCGACAAACCCCGCTTGTTCAGCTCCGAGGCGATATAGTCGGCTCTCGAAGCACTCAAGGCATTGTTGATACCAATTGTTCCGGTCGCACTATCGGCCGCTCCCGTGACTTTAACTTTCAGACCGTATTTCTTTGCCACCCGTGCCAGTTCGTCGAGATTGACCAATTGGGAGGGGTCTGTCAGGTGCGACGTGCCGAGTTCGAAGAAAAAGAAGATGGGAGCACCGATGCATTCCCGTCCGGACTGCATCCGAACGGCATAGTCTGCCAAAGTGCTGTCGGGAAGATTCTCGAACTGTCCTGTTCCGAGACCAGGCACGCTATCCGGCCAGTGCTGCAGGCTGTCTGCCCGGCCATTCCCATTCGGGGCTTGTCCTTCCAATGGTGATTTTCCGTTCCAATGCTTGTTCTTCAACCTTGCCCGCAGGGAGTTCAGCCCGCTGTAATTGTTCCTCGGATAACCTTTGCGCTCGATAGCATCGTCATCATCGAAGAAATGGCTGTACGTGTCGAGCAATCCTTCGATTTCCAGTATCTTCTTCAGCTCGGCCAGCGTCCGGCTATCCTTGTCATGCTGTCCCGCGTAGCGGCTGTTCTGTTCCGACAGTACATTGATATAATCGACGAGCTGCCGATCGCGGCGGATATAGGGGCTTGGGTCTATGGCCCGTTTCCAGCCGACCTTGCCGATATGGAAAGAGAATCCGGCAGTGAGTGAAAGCATGTGGTCGCCTAACCGATTCGCCTTGCCATACCCGTCGAAGTCTTGGAAGGTGGTCGTACCGGAGAGTTCCATGAGGGCGCTTACCCTTTTGGAAATGCGATACTGCCCTTGTATGCCGTAGGAGATTGCAAACGGGTTATGCCCGTTGGTCGCATGGTGCAGCAGTCCGATACCCGCAAAGGGTGCCAGATGCCAGCGCACCAGTTTCTGCCGGACATAGCTACCGCCAAGCACATTCCACAGCAGATCCGCATGGAGATAATGGTACTCCTGCACGGCCAGCGTGCCGTCCTTGAACTGCAACCCGTTGTAATTTATGCGTGCACCTACCCACGGGGTAAACCACTTGCCGAGGGCAAGGCTGTACGAGGGTTTCAACCTCCCGAACAGGTCTTCGCAACCGAGCGGCGTGCCGAGAAAGGCTGTCGCACCTCCGGCGATACTGACAAACCAATTGCCGTTTCCCCGTGCCGGAACGACCACTCCGTCAAGGTATAAGGGCTGTAACGGCTGCAGCAGTTCTGTGTCATCGTAACGGTACGTGCGGTGTACAGTATCCCTTTCCGTAGGTTGTACATCCGCACGGGCTTGCAGCGAACAAAGCGCCGCAATAATGAAAATGATATTTTTCGTCATATTCTTATATCCTTAATTTGTTGTTTATCTGATTCTTTATTATAAACCTTGCCATTCAACGCTTGGGCTTCTTGCCGATGGAAGGGCGCATCATGCGGCTCGCCATCCTCATGCAGCGAAGCGCCCATGCCCGGTTGTCCTCGTCTTCATCACGTCCCCATTTGAGGTCGCTTCCGCCACCTCCTCCGCCACGTGTTTCGGCAAACGTAGTGGCATCATCGACCATACCGAGAAAGAGCATCGTGGCGCAGCGCATGACTTCCGCTCCCCGTTCCGCCACGGAACGCACGAGTGTGTCGTCGAAAAGTTGCCGTTCGGAAGGCTTCATCCGCGCCGACAGTTCCCTCCACTCATCGACCATATTTTCCAGCATGACGTCCTTGAGTAGGCTGTCCACTTTGGAGTGGACATCACGGGAGTATTCGTAGGCTTCCTCCTTGAGCTGTTCCGTGCGTTCCTCAATGGCATCCATGTTTGCCTTGAGGTCGGAAAGCTGTCGGTCGGCGGTTTGTAGCTTCTCCTGTTTGTCTGCCAGTTTCCCTTGGATAGCAGTCAGCTCTTTTTCGAGCTTTTCTTTCTCGGCAGATAGGGTCAAAGCATCACCTTTCCGGGTATCCATATCATTTTCGAGTGCCGACAATTGAGCCTCTTTTTCGCTCTTCTCCCTTTTCAAGTTTTCCACCATCGAGGTCAAACCTTTGACTCTGCGCTCTGCCAGCCGAATGTCCGAATGGAGGGCGGACAGGACTTCCTGATGTCGGCCAATCTGTTGCTCAATGGTGGTACATTCTTCCGAGAGCATACGGCGGTATTCTTCCGTCGTCCTGTGCCGTGCGCCGGTCTCGGCGACGCTCCGGCCTCTCTCCATTCCCCACTTCGTGTTGACCTCGGCGAAAAAGTCCGTATGGAGCTGTTTCATCCTCGCGCTATATTCGAACTTGTCCTTTCCGGCGAATATCTCCTTGTACGCAAACCTCCCGTCTTTGATTGGCAGAAGCGTACAATGCACGTGCGGATTTAATTCGTCGAGGTGTACAATGAAGGCGGCTATATTCTGCTCGCCGTATCTGCCGCAAACGAATGCATAGACATCCTTCGCCCAACGTTCGATGTCGCTCTTCCTTTTGATGCGGGTATTGTCCGCACCTTTTTCAAAATCCACCTTCTGCGTGCCGAAAGCGAGTTCGTGCATCCGCTTCCGCGAACCGCCGAAAATGATGTTTACCACCGTGCGGTATTTCGGTTCAACCAATCCCTCGTTGGGGTCTTTGATCCCGCGACGGCCCAATATGTCCGCTATCCGTTCCGGGATATTGCGGCTCGTGTCGATGGGGCGAACCTTGCCTCCGGGCACAATCTCGAAGTTCAGATGTTTGCGGGTGGGGTCGTAGTTGCCCTTGCTCATGGCGTACTTCTCCGCCTCTTCGCTGCGATTACGCAGGTGTTCGTTGCCTTGGGCGGCGGTGATCCCTTTCGATACCTGAACATCGAGAACCTGTTTGCATTTGCCATACTGTTTTCGTGTTGTTTCGGACAATTCCCCGTGTCCCAGCTTGCTGCTTGCTTGGACACTTCTCCCTGCGACGTCAGTCAGCAGGGGTATTAGGCTCCCCCTTCCCTTTGTTCAGTGGCAGACGGGCAAGCCCGGATGCCTGCTATAACTGGAAGGATATTTGAACCTGAACTGGGGAGAATTGCCCGTGGTTATACAATCTCTGTCCGCGAATCCCCGTTCAGCTTTCCTCCTGCGCCTTCGCCAGAAGCGATAAAAAGGGTTTGCGAAGCGATTCAAGGCGTTCCGTCTCTTCGTCCGTACCGAAGCCTGTCCCGTCCGGTTTTCCGTCGATAACAAGCTCTGCAAGCTCTTTCGAGGCCTCGATGAACGCCGCCCATTCCCCGCTGAGGTCGAGCCGGAAGAACTGCACGAGCGGCGAGCCGTCGTCGAACCTCGATTTACGCAGAACCCGCCAGAGGGCGGCATGGGCAATACATTCCAAGACGGTCTCACACAGCTGTTCTTCCGACCGGACGGTCTGTGCCGATGCCGTGTCGGAATGACTGTCCGGATAGATACGACTGTCCCGTCCGGCTATCTCCGTCAAGGTCTGGCGCATGATTTGTCCACATGATTTACCCACATCGAAAGAGGTTGCTTTGCCGATTATCCAGTCGTACAATGCTTCCTGTATTCTTGTGGCAAAGTCCGCTTCTTCCCGTCCGCTGTCCGGCATGGCAGGCGTGCCGGTCCGCAGGGGCATGGTAATGACGACGCTTTTTGCCAGCCGGATGCGTCTAACTGTCCGAGCGCTTCGAGCGTGTCCAGAAACGAGCGGACAGTAGCCCGATGCCAATGCCACTCCGATGCAAGGTCGGAAACGGTTACATGGCACTGGCAGGGAGAGAGGTCGTAGTCCTGCCTTCTTAAAAACGGGGAGACGAAACCTGCCAGCGATTTATCCAACAAATCGCAGTAGCTTCCGTTCTCGTTTTCCGCTCGCCGACTTTTTCTTTCAGGTAGTCGAACACTTCCACGTTCGCCAGTATGGCGGCGGGCGCTTCATTTCTATTTCTCATTTTCATTCTGTTTTTGATGATTCATAATGTGCGGATAGTTTCAGGTTGCCATTATCCGCATTATCGTGGCAGCCTCGCGTGATGATACTATGATAACTGTCGGCTAATGCTCCGGGACATTCCAGCCATTCGAGGAATTTGCGTATGTCTGTCTTTTCGGACATGACCCTTGCCGACGGGTAGAACAGGGCAGCCAAAAGAACAAAGGCGATTGTTACGGCCATCGTGTACAGATGCGGCACGAAGCCGATGACCAATGCCAAGAGCGCAAACCAGACGAAACGTTTCGGCCGGTCGAGCAAGCCGCGCATCCATCGGTCCGCCCGCCTGAAAGAGGCCCATGCGGCACACACGATGGTAGATGGCACGATACCGAACTCGCCGGGGTGTCCACTCGTATAGACATAATGAAACAAGAGTAATACGATAAGCAGCACATGGGCGTACAGCCTGCGGGCCTTTTCGCTCCACACCATTTTATCGTAGAATCTTGCCATGAAGCAACGCCTGCTTCTGTACAACAGTGCCGGAAGGACGACAGGCATTGCAAGAAATACGAATTGTAATATAATCCAGGTCATAACAGGTAATAGGGTTTTGAAGGTATATGAACGGGCCGTACCACGAGTTCCAATCGGACAATCCCGTGGGTGGCCAAGCGGATAATGTTCTCGGTGTCTTCGGCTGTCAGGGACGACGCGCCTTTCTTCATCCGGGATTTGAATGTGCCGTTCTGCTTACGATATGTAGCCAGTGCCGTGTCCAGATCATGCTCCGGAATCGTCCACGTCATGCCCTTTTCGTATGGACCATGCGGTTTGTAGGCCCGCAGTACCAGCGTGCGGGTCACAAGGAAGTCGGTCCGGGTGTTTCTCGAAATGACGTGTTCCTTGTAGAGGTTGTCATCGGCCACTTCTATCCACGTGCGGTACGTGTCGATACAGAAAACCATTTGGCGGTATATCGTGTTTCGCATAGGGGTTGTTTTACATGAAATCCAACAACACGTCTTCCTGATTCTTTTTGTACTTGAAGCTGCCGTTCCCGGCGTGGAGTTTCAGATCGAGACACAGGTCGCCGTACATCAGCTCCAACGAATCGTAAATGGTCGCGATGATACGGTTTACCTTGCCGTCCGCGTCTGTCCGGGCGTCATCTTGAACATCTGCCCGAAAGCGGGATTGGAGTAGGCACAGGTGCTATGACCGGATTTCTCCAGTCCGACCGGCACATGGTGGTAGAGTGTAATCAGCTCCATGTCGTCCTCGAATATGTCCATGACCTCCTCCAGATCATAGGGGTCCCGCAGCGGGAATGTGAGCAGAACATAGTCACCGTAGAACTGCGGCTCCTCCATCGTTGCCACATTGAGAAGCTGCGGCATTTGCAGGGGTACGAACGACATGAAGTCATCCAGAAAGTGTCGTAACATAATCATATATCGTTTATTTTGTGAATAGGCTTTTACAACGAGGCGATGAATATCTCCATGAGCATACCGGGCAGTTCGTCCAACCGGTCGCCCTCCGACGGCAGGATTCTGCGCAGTTTCTCGAATGCGGCGGGTGTTTCTGCGGCCATCCTGTAAAGGGTTTCCTTATCTTCCGGGGACAATAGCGTCATGCAGAGGCCGTCCAAGGAAGCGTAGGGCTGTAGAATCATCCAGACATAGGCTTGTGCCTGTTCGGGCGTTACGACCTTTCCACGGCGTATGTTGTCAAGACAGGCACGCACGTTCTGGATCAGCCGACGGTCGGTACGTAAGGCCATGTATATCGTGGCGTCCTTGTAAGTGATTTCCTTGCGCCCAGCGGCGAAAAACACCTCGGAGCAGCATTTCTCTGTGTCACGGGTGATGTCGGCCATATTCGCTTCGCCAAGCTCGTGCAACCCGGACAGGAAAGCTCGAAAAGCGGCATCCTCCCTTTCGATGAATTTTTTGAGGTCGCCGTTCCCATGTATTCCATTGTTCAGGGTTTCGGCAAGCACGTTACGATATGCTGACAGAATTTGCTCCTTGTTACCCCGACAGGCCGGACGTTATCCAATCTGCGAAAAACGGACGGATTTCTTCGGCGGAACGATGCAGTTCCACGTCTCCGGTATAGGAAGAGAAACGTTCTTTCAGAATCAGCACTTCTTTATAGGTGCGAGGTTTCGACATCGCCAGCCGAGAAAGTTCCGCACGGACGGAATCGTGCAGCAGAATGCACTCTTCACGTATGTCGGAATGTGCCCGATAGGTCGTGTCCCGGCGCATGGTTGCGGTCACGGAATCTTTCAAGGTCTGCCACTTCCCGATATACGCGGTCAAATCCTCAAAGGAAAGTTCTTTTTGCCCGCGTGTTTCGGACAGATACTCCCGATACAGACCGGCTGGAGTAGGTTGGGCTTCAACCAGTGATTTGACGTTCGAACCGTCGCACGATGTAAGTGTGAAAATGGCAATCGGAACGGCAGAAAGTCCAGCAATCGATAGTACAATTTTTAAGTATTGATTTTTACAATTCATAGTTCATTTTGTATTTTACAGCACAAATCTAAGTATTCTTTTCAAGATGACAAGCGCCGAAAATCGTTTTATAAACCATTTTTAACATTTGCACTTAATAGTTTGATTTCAATGAAAATAAGTGAAAGAAACGAAGGACACAGAAAGCCCTTCATATCATTTCGTTCAAAGTATG
>OIFH01000037.1_pt1 | contig 51412 bp, 61 predicted proteins | sample 1581951 | NCBI WGS metagenome assembly OIFH01 (sample SAMN04414075, study PRJEB24778) | human gut metagenome | material: faecal | host: Homo sapiens | reverse complement strand
TACTACAGTACTTTTTAAATGCAAGAATTAAGTGTATTCTTCAGAAAAAATCCTTCGAGTACACTTTACAGATGAGTACAAAAAAACAAGAGAATCCATAGCAATTATTGTAGCAATAGATTCTCTTGTCTAATAAGGCTTGGTTTATTTATCAGCAAATTTCAAATGAGAAAGGGTCAGAAAGTAAATCAATAGAGATTTTACAAATTTACCAATACTCGATGGTTCGTTTCTCTGTATATTCTTCTGGAGCAGTATATTCATCGCCGACATAGTTCCCATTGTCATCATACTTATCGTATTCGGTGGTGTAGCTTACCTTCCGCTCTATCCAATTCTTGTGCTTGTCGAACTTGGTATAGGTATAGCGATAAGTGGTGTTACCTTCTTCCGGGTGCTCCTGTATCATCGTGGCCGGGTATTTGCTGTCACCTTCATAGCTGTATTTCCAAGTGACGTATGCCATGTGCGAAGTAAACTGATGACTGATGATACGATTGCGCTTATCAAACATATAGGTCTGGTCAAGTTCCGTGTTGGTATCAGCATCCGGACAAATATCCGTCCGCATACCATCTTTTGATTCGATGTTCACCACATAATCTCCCCATCCTTCCACTTTGTAGGAAGTAGCTGTGACATATTGATAGGCCGCTTCGTCTCCGAACTTGTTCTGCATGGCAATCAGATTGCCCGCCTGGTCAAATTTGAGTGATTCCTCATTGCCGTTTACCGACTTGACTTTACCGGACAACCCATAAATATCCGTTCCTTTGTAGCGTAAACTACCCATTAGGACAGGTTGACCGTTTTCTTTTGCAGCTTTCATGGAAGCAATCGTTTCATCGTCCCAGTAATCAATGCTGCGGACAACTGTCAGGCTGGGAGTCTCACCCGCTTTGACAGCAGAAGAACGATCCCGATTCGATGTAAATCCGTCTCTGAAAGCCTTATAGTAGGTACGCAATGCAGGTATCTCATCGATGTTAGCCGGGAATGTAACGGTAGCTTGTGTCCAGTTTCCTTTTTCATCATATACATAATCGTAGGAGACGGTAAACGTCATGTCATCCACCCGCCAGTTGTTGCCTTTACTTTTATATACACCTCCGCTATACGTCCAAGTAGCCAAGTCTCCGTGTGAGTTATACGCAAAGCTGCTGGTACAAGTCAGTGTTTCGTTCCCCCCGTCAAATTCAACGGGAATCTTCTCTACGGCTTGTGTACACAGATGGCCTGTATAGACATAGGTTGTCACCGATTGTCCTGTCTTGTAACTGTCGATGTCTTTCAAGAACATGTTCGTGGTCTTCGGTGTTTCAAAAGACTTCAAGTGAGCGAGCGAGTCAAACTGCATCTCATGAAGCGTCACGCCCGATTCATTGACCGTGCCATTCTTTTTTTCGGGCAGGATGGATTGCAATACCCCATTACCGTGATAGGCATACAGAAAAGTGGTTGTGTCATAATGTCCCCGCCCGTTCTTGTCGCGACGTATCAACCGACCTGCACTGTCGTATGTGAAGCCGTCATCTTTTTTCCGGCGTTTGTAACGTCCGTCATCTACCGATTTGATTTGGGTCAGATTGGAATTGCCGTTATATTCATACGAAATGACATCAAATCCGGTTGCACCCACATTGAAAGAAGTGCGCCGCTGTTCGGATAAACGGCCGTTAGGCAAGAACTCGTATTGCGAGGTGCTTGTCACCCCCCATTGTGCATTGTGGTATTCGTAGGTGACCAGCTTCGGATAGTTGCGCAATCCCATCTTTGCCCAATCCGTAGGATAGTTTACGAAATAAGGCATCAGATGTTCCGCATTCATATCCACTCTTACCGGATCAAAATACACCTGAAGCGGTGTATAAGGCTGGTTGCTTTCTTCACTGCCACAGCTTGCTGCTCCTATCGACAGCAAGCAAGAAAGAGCGACAGCTTGTATGGTCTGTAATGCTTTCATGTTCCGTTATTTTTGATTTGTTGGATGATTTTCCTTGCAGGGGACCTGCTTGGTGACAGGATGATAAGAGATATTCCAGACGGGATAAGCTCCGACCTTATCTACACAGCACGAATGCAGATAACAGTTCCCGTGTATCGAGCTTTCCGAACCCAGCAATCCGGAGATGTATTTGCATCCTTTTCCCGACACAATGATTTTGCCTTCATTCACCACCTGATGGAAAGAGGAACCTCCGAAACTGCCGATTACTCCTCCGATGGCGGAAAATTCAGCCAGCAGGTCATGCTTGATTTCGATGTTGCCTGCATTGTACAGATCCAACGGATAGATTCGTTCGTAGTTGTGAGGTGTCAGTTCGCCACATACCCCTCCGATATTAAATGTAGCAGATGTATTCTGTGTGTCCAAGCGGATGTTTCCCCAATTATGGAGATGCTCTATATCAGTTTCATTGGTTTTGAAAAGTCCGACAACACCACCGATGTAGCTATGATCAGGTTGGGCATCGGCCTTCCACTGCACGGTCAAATCGCCTTTATTCTCGACGCAGACATTCTCTTTGATAAAGATTTTACCATAATTGGTGGCCCTCCCGATGACTCCACCTATGTAGGCATCACTGCACGGATTAACGGTGAGGTTGCCCTCATTGATTATCTTGCCACGCAAAGCCACTTCCACTTCGGAGCCGTAGCTATCCAGGTCTCCGACAAGTCCACCCAGACAGAGTGTACAGATACCCTTATTGTCAGCGAATGAGATATCCACCTTGCTGGTACAATTCTCGATACATCCATTCTTGAACTCTCCCGCCAGAGAACCGGCAAGCAGGCTATAACCGTCTTCTCTCTTTTGAGCGTCGATGGTCATGTCACCTGCCAATGTCAGATCCTTGACCACAGCTTCTTTTTCACCACCCATTTCTTCAAACAGACCGACATCAAATACTCCTTTGGAGCTCTCTTCAATGACCACCCGTATTCCGTCGAAGGTAATGGTATGTCCGTTGCCGTCGAACTCCCTAACCGGGAATTTAATCGGTGTCCATTCACCGCTGATTTCGATGTCCTTCACCAGTTTAATCCGCACTTCATCTGCTGGAATCTCCTTGCCTGCATCGGTGAGCAGCGTTTGTGCTTCCATGTTTTTATCCTTGATTTCGAACGTTTCGTTCAGGAAACGCAGTTCACTCTCTTTTCCGATTTCAAATACCTGTTCCGCCTCGTTGAAATGCAAGGCGGTGACTTTCTCTTCACACGATGTCAGCCAAAAAGGCAGGCAAGCGACAAGGTAAACCATTCTTTTCATGCTGCTGCTCTTTTTACATATCTGCTGCATAATTCTCGCCCTCCATGATAAACATTCCCGACTCTTTCCAGTAATACACCACATAAGGCTCTACTTTCGACATTTCATTGATGTCCTGCGTGGGCATTCCACTAAAATAGGTAAAGACCAGTGCGTTACCCTCTATTTTTCCGGCATACGACTCCACGCTTGACATAGGAATGCTTTCACCTTGTGGAGGATACATGGTCGTTTTGACCATAAAAACTTGTTCTCCTTTCTTTTCCAGTGTGAACGATGTCAGAGCATTGGCATAACTTTTTGAAAAAGCATGTTCTGGGATGGTGTTATCTTTCAAGTAAAAAGCATACTTCGGAGAAATATATCCGATACGTTTGTCTTGGGCAGAAAGCTCTACCTTGAACCATCCCTTTTCTTTCCCCAAGAATCTGAAGCTTTGTCCACGGTTGGCTTTCATTAAAGAACTACCCGATACAGGGGTGGAACGGACATTGATTTTATCTCCTCCACTGATGAATACGTAGTTACATTTATCTTTCTGCTTAAACACTACCGGCTCTGAACCGGGTGGCAAGAAGGACAGTTCCTTCGTGGTGGGATTGTACTTGAACTCCGCTTTTTGTTTTCCCATACTGCTTTCTACGGCAACCGAAGCCTCTGTATTATCAATGTGATAGACGTCTACAATACTATAGGTAAGCCCATAGCCTCCTTCAAACACATTGTAAGCACCGTAACTGCCATCTGTCGGTGTGTTGTAAAGGTCTATTTCCAACTGAATTTGGCTGTTGCCTTCCCAATATTCCCATTTGCCCACAAAGGGTTTTGTGTCATCTGCTTGTATAGACGCGTGTACACTCAAGAAGCCACAAACAAGGCTTATCAAACTTAGGCATATCAATTTTTTCATTATGCTGTTGCTTTATATGGTTAAAATTAAAGACTAAAAGTGACATATACGGCAGACTGTACCCGTACAGGCTGTCCGTCTTTGATTCCGGGTGTCCATTCCTTTAAGGACTTGACCACTCTTACGGCTTCGGTATTGAGATTGGCATGAACCTTTTTCACAGCCGTAACATCAGATACCGAACCGTCTTTCTCCACTATAAAGGAAACAAGCACATCGCCCTGAATCTTCTGCTGTTTGCAGATCATGGGATAACGTATGCTTCGGGCAATATCCGCCAGCAATGCTTGGTTTCCACCGGGGTATTCCGGCTCCTTATCCACCTCGCTGCCTTTGTACACCTTATTGGGGCTTACCTTGGATTGTGCCGGTTCTCGTCTATCTTCCTTCGGAGTGGTTGGCATACCAAATCTTCTTTCGGGAGTATCTTTGTCTGTTTCTTTTTGCTCTTCCAATTCCTGTTGTAATGTTCTTTGCAACACTTCACTGGAGATAAGAAAACCGTTGAACTTAGAAGGAGCGTACCCGGAGAATGCCGATACCACTTCGAAACTGAATGTTTTTCCCTCCTCGATACGTGGAAAATAATAAGTACCCGCTGTTTTTATCCGATTGCCCGGCATCAGGTAGAACAAGTCTATGGGCAAACTGCGGCTTGTCTTCTGTGCCACTCCCTTTATCTGAAATTTATAGCCGCCATTAGCGCGTCCCGTACAAGTAACGCTGGTAACATGCCAATAACGATCCACTCCGGCATCGCATTTGAACGGCACATTTACCGGATAACTCTTGGGAGGAATGGAAAACTTGTTTGCGCAAAAGTCGCATGACTCATGAAGAATGCCCCTAAGACAATGAGGCATAGTAAAATAGATAATCGCTTCATACGTATATCGTTTTATAGTTTTTAGATTCATCAGAGTTTAAACGTGATAGGCAGAGTGTATTCCACATTTACCGGTTTGCCATCCTGTGTACCGGGAATCCAACGAGGCATGGACTTCACTACGCGGACAGCTTCCTTATCCAAATAAGGATCTACAGACTTGGTAACACGAATATTTGAGATAGAGCCATCGCTCTTGACTGTAAATTTCACCAACACTTTGCCTTGTATTTTCTGTTCCTTGCAAACTGTCGGAAACTTTAGATTCTTTGATAAAAATTGTACCAATGCGGTGATACCACCGGGAAATTCCGGAGACACCTCTCTCTTGTTCTGGGAAACTTTTGCCATCGAAGGCAAATCATTGATAGTTCTTGCCTCATTTGCAGCCTGTGTATCCAAACAGTTGCCAATCAGCAGTGCGGATAGTAAACTGCTCAAAATAATTTGTTTTTTCATACAGTTTTATTGTTTAATTTATCAATACGTTACATTATTCATTTATTTGCGATAAAATCCGGAACTGTCGCGTCCCCATTTGCCGCCAAATTGGTCGGTGTAATCACACTCGCTATAGGGAGAATCTTGTGTAAGATGATATAATGTTCCAGAATCAGTAAAACTTGCTGTTTTCAAACCACTTGAACTGCTTGATGATGAACCGCTCCAAGACTCCGTCGCTCCCTTATGCAAGTCTTTAAAACCGAGAATACCCATAATAAGACCTATCCCGTTGCCTATACTGAATCCCCATTGGGCCATATCCCACATGGTACCAGAGTCTATCCAACCCAGCCAATCAAGAATAAAACCTACTGCCAATCCAATCGCTCCAACAATCAAACCTACAACCAGCATCAATGCGAAGAATTGTAACACAATCTTAATAATGTAGATGCTATGCCTAAAAACAGTATCCACTTTATCGCTGTGAACCAAGCCGATTCTCCTTCGGAATCAAACAACCAAGAGGTTAAGTCCCATGACTCTTCTTTGGTGGAAGTACCCGCTTCGTCTGTTTCTGTTACGGCTTCCAGATACGATGCGCTGACATAACCCTGCCAGCCATTATAATTGATATTAGCCCATCCGTTTTCTATAGATACAACATCAATCACGTTATCCTTAGACAATTGTCCTAATAGTTTTCCGTTTTTATTGGCTGAAGCTCGTACATTAAGACCGTTGGGAGCGGTCACTCGATAATGATCTGCAAAAGATTGCGTACATAGGGAAAAATTAAGGATTAGAAACAAAACCCATTTAATAATGTTTCTGCTAACGAACATATTCTTCAGCATACAAATACTTTGCTGGCTATATCTGTTCATCATAAATTAAGACTCTTGCAGTCCCGTAGAGTCTGCTTGATTAAACCACGAAGCGTGGAACTGCAAATGCCACGTTCTAAGTCGGAGGTCGTAGGAATAACCTTTATTCAGAGTATGGTAATAGCAGCCCACGCTATAGCGTGAGAAACCAATTACGCTTTTCCCTCTGAATAGTCTTGAATTTCCTACGTTCCCGACTTCGAGATAAGCATAACGCTTCTTTCTTTTCTAATATGTCTTGGAAAGAGTTTCCTCAATCCGGCACAAAGGTAGTGAAATTTCATGAAACAGGACCTTATATACCGTGATTTTCTTAAAGTTATGAGTGGATTTTAAGTCTATTGTTCTAAAACCAATATTAAATAAACTGCAAGAAAGACAAATCTATTAAATAATGGGCTAACATTTTCTGAAAAACTCTGTAAGGATAGAAAAAATGTTTGAGATGTATGAACTCTTAAGAAAGGACGAAACTAAAAAACAAAATATAGTATCTACTAATTTTAACAAGAATAGGTTTACTAATTTCCTATTTTACTATGATTAGTAAATACTATATTTAGTATCTGCTTATTTTCAGATAGTTATTATCTTATCAGAAGGGCAAATCCTCCTTTTCGTCCTGCGGAAAATCGGCGGGAGGAACGGGTACGCTGTCTGCACCGTTTACATCGTTGTCCGCTCCGGCTGCCGCATCCTCGCGTTTTCCGGTATTGATAAAGGCAATGCTTTCTGCCGTGATGGAGAGCTGTATCTGGCTCTCGCCGTTCTTGTCTTTCCACAGGGAAGATGACAGTGTACCGTCAACGAGTATGAGTCTTCCTTTCGTCAGATATTCGGACAAATGGATATGGTTGTCCTTGTTGCTGCGTACCCTTATCCAAGTGGTAGTGTTTTGTCCTCTTGAATAATCGTCAACGGCTATGTCCATAGCCATGAATGAGCCGTGTACTCCTGAAATAACCTGGCAGTCTTTGCCGATGCGTCCGATAGTGTGAACATGTAACATAATAGAAAATTGTTTGTGGCAAGGTGGTTGGTCCTGCGTTACCTAAACTGTTTATTTTTTCCCTTCTTTCGGTTCCTTTCTCTGCCTGAACCGTTCCGGGATTTTATAGATGCGGTACATGGCTGCCGGTAGAGCTTCATGCGACGGCTTTTCTTGCCAATTACTCTTCGTAGAAGGAAGAATTTGCAAGAAATGCACTTCAAGCCGCCGGATCAAGCGCGGCAGCCGACCTTTGCATCTGAAAAACCGGACGGCGACGGCAGAGAGGAGACCGTAGAGATTATACCTATAACTGATATAAAAGGAAGAGGGCTTCGCCAAAGTATAAGAGCAGGAAGGAAGAGAGAGGTATAAAGGAAGCCGACAACGGAGTTGCGGTATTTATAAACGGATATCGTGCCCTCCGCCAATGGTGTTGCCATAGGCACGATTCCCGTTTATAGCCAGTTTTGACCGGGCCGGTATCTTAAAGAGAGGAAGGCAGCAAATCCCCCATCCTCTGTTCCGGCATAGTGCAAAATCCACGAACGATAGTATCTTCGTTTACACCTTCAAGTCTGGCGAACATTTGCAACGCGTCAAATCCACAGTCGAACTGTTCCATGCTGACAGCGGGGGCAAAATGAACAATACCGTGGGGATAGCTTTTCGAGACACCTATCCACCCACGCAAATAATCATCGAAGCGTCCTTCCGCTTGTGACGCATGGAACTCTTGAGCATGGGAGCTGCAAATGCTTTTGCCGTACATTTCATCTCCTAAAATTAAAGTTCCCGTTTGCGGATTGTACATAAAACGCCGATTGGTTATCTGAAGAATATCTATGATTTCCCGTTTGACGTCGATAACCATCAGGATTTTTTCAACCTGCCGTTTTGTGCGTTTGCCTGTTTTACAGTTTTTCTTGTCCATCTCTTGTCTTTTATGTGAAACATCTGTTTTTTACCCTTTTTTCGGTTCTTTTCTCTGCCTGAACCGTTCCGGGATTTTACAGATGCGGTACACGACTGCCGGCAGGGCTTCATACGGCGGTTTTCCCGGCCAATTACTCTTCGCAGAAGGAAGAATTTGCAGGGAATGCACTTCAAGCCGCCGGATCAAGCGCGGCAGCCGACCTTTGCAGCTGGAAAACCGGACGGCGATGGCGGAGAGGAAACCGGAACAGGCCGGTAAATATGATGGTAAAAAGGGGGGTACGGCCTTGCCGGATATAAATGCAGGAGAAAATGAAATAGAAAAGAATGCGGCTTGGGCGGGTCAAGCAAGGGTCTGCCGGGGCAAACACGAACGGGATTCTCCTTATCCGCTCCACGCCTGAATTTCGACCGGGCGGAATGAAAGCGCGGGGCGGATAAGAAGTATCGCTGTTTGCCCTTGACGTGGCAGGTCACAAGGGAAAGATACGGAACAGGAGGCGGAAAGTCCGAAACCAGCGGCATAAAGACCGGTCGGGCTGTGGAATACCGTGTTGTTTCGACAGGTCGAAGCTCCGGCATGGAACGGCACGATCCGGGCTGCCGCCGGTTTGGAACGGCCTCCCGTCCCTTTCCTTGACGACTTGTTACGGCACAGACTTCCAACTGTTTACGGGGTTGGGAAAGCCGACGTATAACAGGGAAAACAGCCTGAAGGTAAAAAAGGAGATAATCGTGCTATAAAAGGTATCGGTTGCCCTGCAATCTGTCCGAAAGGCATTCGCCCTTCGGACAGACCACAGAGGTTACAGGCTTATAGTTTGGGCTTGTTCTTCGGGAGAATGGGACAAGAGAGTATTATTCTGTAAAATGACCCCAGCTCGGTCTTTACCGGGTCTTTCGATACCAAGAATGTCGCGCTCTCCTTGACTTTCGCTATATCCAAAATGGTCTTACAGATGTACTTATTCCTCAAGCGTGTTCCTCCCCTGTTGAACTGCAGCGGGAAACCTTGTTTGTCGGCGGTCTTGTGCAGAAACCATTCTTTGGGATTGTTCTCGTCATGGGCAAACTCCAGACGGTCATTCATCGTGATATTCATTTCTTTTGCCAGTTTGGTGGATAGACCCGCATTTCATGTTCAATAACTTCAGCATTCTGTCCGAACTGATAGTGGAAAACCGTACATTGGCGGAACGCTTCCTTGAGAATCTGTCGAGCGTTTACCGTTACGTCATCCAAAACTTGAAGCGCGACACCGTGCCGGTAAGCGAAGAGTTGGATTTCCTGCGTTCCTACCTCTACTTGATAGGGATGCGCTACGAGAATGCCATAAGCGTCGATGTGGATGAACAACTGGAGCGGACAGACGGCCGGATTCCCCCCGTCTGCCTCCAGCTGCTGGTAGAAAACGCCATCAAACACAACCGCTTGTCGGTACACCAACCGCTGCATATTCACGTCTTTCGGGAAGGAAACCACATTGTGGTGAAAAAACGACCTTTGCCCCGTGTCGTCCGACCTGTCATCTACCGGTATCGGACAACGGAACATCATCGAGCGTTACTTCCTGTTGTGCGAGGAAAAGCCTGTCATCAAGAAAAGCGAACATTCATATATAGTCAAATTACCTATTATACCCGACGATTATGCACATCCTGATCATAGAAGATGAAAAACGGAACTTCAACCGGCTGAAAAGGCTGTTGGAAGAAATCGACGGCACATTCCGCATCGACGGGCCGTTGGCAAGCATTGTGGAGGCGGTGGAATGGCTACAGGCACATCCTGCCCCGGAGCTTATATTCGCTGACATCCGCCTGTCCGACGGCCTGAGTTTCGACGTGCTGCGCCGGACGGCAGTGCCCTCGCCTGTCATCTTCACCACCGCTTACGACGAGTATGCCATCCAGGCCTTCAAATACAACAGTTTCGATTATCTGCTGAAACCCGTCAAGGCCGACGAGCTTGCCGCCGCCATGGAAAAAGTGCGCCGCGCAAGTTCCCCGCAGACAAACGGCGAAGAGGTGCGCCAGCTATTGGAATATATGCGGCAAAGCAATTACCGTTATCGCGAGCGTTTTCTTCTGCCTTACCGCGACGGCTATATTTCCGTGCAGGTGAAAGATATCAGCCACATCGCTTTGGACGAACGCAATACGCTCCTTTGCCTGAACAACGGCACGTCCGAGACCGTGCCTTATTCTCTCGACGAGCTGGAATCCCAGCTCAACCCCGATGTCTTTTTCCGCGCCAACCGCCAGTACCTCATCCATATAGACAGTATCTTGAGTATCAATAACTGGTTCAACTCCCGACTGAAGATTCGTTTGAAGAAGTATCCCGATGTGGAAATCATCGTAAGCCGGGAAAGGGCGGCGGAGCTGAAAGGATGGTTAGACAGATAAGCTTATGAATACACCTATATTGGAAACCTCCCGCCTGATACTGCGGAAGTTCACGGAAAGAGACATGGAAGCCCTCTTCCTGATACTCAAAGACGAAGAAGCCAATAAATTCCTGCCTTGGTATCCGGTGAAAGACCTCGAAGAAACCCGGCGGTTTTATCAGGAAAGGTATGCGGCGAAATACGGACAGCCGCAAGCCTACGCCTATGCCATCTGCCTGAAAACGGACAATTTCCCGATAGGCTACGTGAAAGTCGATATGGAGGAACACCACGATTTCGGCTACGGGCTCCGCAAGGAGTTCTGGCATCGGGGGATTGCCACTGAAGCGGGCGGAGCCGTCATCGCCCAAGTGAGGAAAGACGGTCTGCCCTACATCACCGCCACGCACGACAGGAACAACCCGAGAAGCGGAAACGTGATGCGGAAGCTCGGCATGACGTACCGTTACTCATACGAAGAACTGTGGCAACCCAAGAACTTCCCCGTGATATTCAGAATGTACCAGTTAAACCTGAATGGCGACAACGAGTTCGTGTACAGGAAATATTGGGACGAGGCAACCAATCATTTCGTAGAAGACTTGTAGCCGGACACGAAGCCTGTTGTTCCGGCGGGACAAGCCATTGCTTTTTGTATGTTTATTCTGTATAACAAGGGGGCTGGCATCCAATCCACACCAACCCCACTCTTTTTATCTATCGCCGCATAGGCATAAAGCGAAATATTGCTCCTGTTTCCGCTCAGATTAAATGATGTCCAGCTTCATACCGACGGGTCATACTGGGTTGCTCGCCTCACGGGAAACACCGTCAGGCTTGCCCGTAGCAGTCCCAACAACAAAACAAGATGAACAGTCCGACCGTGCAGAGAGAAACGGAGATAATGACGTGAAATATCAGTAGTTTGTTCAATATTGAGATATGCCGCCGAGAACAGCGTTTCGGAAGCGAAAATATTTTGATTCATACCGTGCGAAAATTTTATTTTTTGATTATTCAATATATTCACCACGAACAGCTACACCTCGCTTTTCAGCCAAGTGTAGACATCAGTATAAACCATGAAAAACAAACTGCTAAATCAGAATCCGTCTCATCCCGAAAATATAATGCTCGCAGGCATTGTCCCAGTTCGGGCTACGGGAAGAGTCATGCACGAGGGTACAACAATAGGTCAGGTTGTTCATGCGGCAAATGAGATACCGCTGTAAAGTTCGGAGAAGATGGGCCGTTTCCACGGATATGTACCGAAGATGCACCCCATTTACCTATGCGCCGGCACGGCAAGCCACATCGGGGATTTCTCCGACTATGCCTGTTATGTCGCTGTCCTTTTTTTGCCGGATAGAGTTTCTGTCATGAAATTGCAGAAAAGAGGCGTTGTCCGTATTTCGGACACAACATTCCTGCGCAGCCGCCACACCGGCCGCCGGAACATGCTGCGCACCGGAACTGCATACCAAAGCCGTCAGTACCAACGATAGAACAACAACGGACCCTTTTATGCTTTAATTTTACTTTCCATAGGGTAAGCATAGCCCCCCTTTCTTACCATTTCCATAAAATAATTAACAAAAATAAACGAGAATTATCTGTATTTTTCATCTGCAAGACTTAATGAGGAAGTTTCTCTGGATTCGGCCAGTGCCGCCACGCACTCTTCGCGTATGGACTTGATGTAATCCAGTACCATTAACGGATCGACACTTTTGCCGTCGAGCTTGCAGGAAATATGCAGGTGTTCACCGGTGCTGCGTCCTGTAGAACCGGTAATGCCGACGACATCCCTCGGCCCGATAGCAGCCCCTTTCCGGGTAAGGATACGCGACAGGTGGCAATAGCTGACCGTGTAGTTTCCATGCCGGAGGGTTACATACTTGCCGGAGGATTTGTCCTGCCCGACTTTCACTACCACTCCCGCCATCATGGCCATTACCTCGTCGCCCCGCGCATGGAGGTCGATTCCGTTGTGAAACTTTCTTTTTCCGGTAAAAGGGTCTTTCCGATACCCATAAAGCGAGTTGATTTTCATCCGGCGCAGCGGATAGCTTACGCTAAGATAGCGTTCTATCCATACGTGCTTGCAGGTGTCGGCAGACAATGCCGGGGCAGCGTCTCCTGACGGTGGTAAGGTGTCTTGGACGGAAAGCGTGTATCCGGGCAAGGTTACCGCATTATCCCTACCGGCAGAAACGACTTCAACCCTGTATCGGAACGGCACGGTCGAAACCGTATTGAATTGTGCTTGAACGGGGCCTGCGACACTTGCAGCACCCGCCATCAAAAACAGTAGTTTCTTTCTCATGCGGCAAATATAACCAGCTCTGCCCAAGATGTCCCGTTTCCACGACCTTTTTCGACCAAAGTACAACAAAAAAAAGCATTCAGAGTATGAATTTATGTGTAAAATCATACTTTGAACATAAAAATAAACACTCTTAATACACTAATATTATTCTATTATATACAGCGAAATGAAAAGAATCTATCTTTGCAAAGTATAATTCAAAATACAAAATCAATTATGAATACAGTACGATTTGAACTAATTGAATTGCCCTATCCGACACTGGCCCGATTCGGGCTTACACAGGAGATGATCGAGGACTTGCCGATGCGTGTCCTTGATGAGATTTGCGACGGTCGACACTCTCCCGTGCTTCCGGTGCGTGTCCGTGACGAGAAAGGAGAACTGATAGAGAGCCGCAGCCGCTTCGCCCTTGTCCGCAGGGACGACGGCCGACCGGACGTGGTGTTCTATCCCGTTCTGGAATCCTCGCCGCTGGAACGCTATGACGAGGCGCAACAGAAACAGCTTCTTGACGGCAAAGCCATCATTGCGGACGTGGGGACGGCGGACGGGCGGCACAGCAAGGCATTCGTGCAGATAGACGAGGGAACGAAGCAAGTGATGTATGTTCCCACGCCGATTATCGGGCGCAACCTGCAAGTGCTGGCCGAAATAATGCATCTCGGTCCGGTAGAGGTAAACGGAATGCAGAACGGCGAACCGCTGACGCTGGTCGTAGACGACGAACCCGTCACAGTGGGTATCGACCTGCACGACAAGACCGGCATCCGCTTCTGTTCGGGCGACAGCCAAAAATGGAAAGAACAACCCAAACGCGAGTGGGACAAATACACTTTCGGCGTGTACGGCTGCTGGGTGATGGACGACGACGGCAATCTCGACTACGTTCCCGAAGAGGAATATACCGAGGAACTGTGGAACGAACAGAAGAAAAGCGCCGAGCGTAACCGTGCGGCGGGACTTCACAAATAACATCTTAACATTCATCAAATATGGCAGAACACCAATATTATCCCGAAGAGGTACTTATCGAGAAGATGGAGCGCGGCCAGTACGGCTGGCTTGACTATGTGAATCATTTCTCACCCGAATGGCAGGAGGAATATACCCGCTATTGCAAGGAGCACGGTCTCATGGTGGGCAATGAATCGGCCGCCGAGTTCGTCCACTACAAGGACGAACAACTGGAAGCGGCGATGGAGAGCGGAGACGCATAACGGAAACCTTTTTAACAACGGATTATGGCGATACGAAAGAATACCAACCCCCGAATGATGGACCTGCAACCCGAAATGCAGGACATATTGAGGCGTAACGGTATGCAGGCCCACGTGGTCAGTGACGGCACGGGCTACCGGCTCGTGGTACAGGGCCACGACTCGCCGCTGCTGACCTACGACCTTACCGAGCGTCAGATGTTGGCCCTGACGGACTGGGGGACAAACTCGGCCAACAAGAAAGCCTACAACGTGTTCACGAGCATTGTAGGGAAAGACTTTTATATGCCCAAGAACTTCGTCCATACCCGTAACGCCAACGGCCGTGTCGCTATGGGATTGCACGGCTACCGTATCGGTATGGGCGAATACGGACGTGTGGGACGGCTGGGTATGCCGCCTCCGTTCCTCGGTTGGACGCCACGCCACCAGTGGGGTTTCCATCTGCGGCGGGTCGGCGGACAGCTGTTCTATCCGGGACCACCCATTGTCCCTGAACGGTGGGACGGGCGCATGAAGCCGGGCGAATTGCAATCGGGCGGCTACGGATTTTATTACAAGTACAAGGACGGGCAGCCTATACAGTCCGCACGACAGACCGATGTCCTGCAGGACTTGCAAACGGTCATCACGCCGATAGTCAGCCGTCCGCGCAGTACAGAACCGGCCCGTACCTACAAGGAGTTGATTGCTTCTCCGGTCTATTTTTCCAACGAGAAATGGCAGGAGTGTCTTGCCTCCCACGGTCTTATCGTCGATAAGGAGGCACGGACCCTGACCGTACAGTCCGAAAAGGTGGCCGCCGATATGGTCTATGACCTGACGAAAGAAGAAACGGCCGTCCTGACCTCCAACTCCATCGAGGAACAACCTGTCGAGAAACGACTGGAAGTCCTGAACGGGGTAATCAGGGCGGATTTCGCCGACAAGGTAACAATGGCGGATCTCGACAGCGAGCGGCGTATCGCCCTCGGCTTGCACCCCGAAGTGCAGGAGGAACTGACGCAACGCCAGCAACAGGAGCAGGAAATCCTCTCCCCTCTGGAAAACCAGCTCCGGCAGGAGATGCCGTATGGCGCAACCGCTTCCGTCGATGGACGGGATATTTCCGTGCTCGACGAGCGCAAGGGCTGGTATCGGGAAGAACGGCACGGCAGGGAGGTCGAGGTCGGCGAAATAGCCGTACATCCATCCCCCATAGAGGGCAAGTACAAGATGACGGCCGTCATCGACGGGCAAGTCATCACTCACGAGATCAGCCAGAAGGATTACGATAAATTCCTTGCGGTCGATGACTACCATCGCATGAAAATCTTTTCGAAGATATTCAGCGAGGTGGACATGAAGATGCGGCCGGAAGCGCAGCGCAGTCTCGGCGTGAAAATTTTCGCCGCCCTCACAGCGGGAACGGTCATCACGGCGGGCGTCGTCCACGGCTTGCGGCATCATCATCACGGTCCGGAGTTCTACGGCGAGCGTTTCGGTGGCCCGCCACACCCGTATTTCAAACCCGGTGTCGATACGCCGAGAGACGTGGCCATACGCAATTTCGAGGCACAGATGAATCAGGATATTAACGATATGAGAAGAGGGAGATAAAGACAACTATGAGAGAAGGAGACCTTACCTACGACGACTTCCTGCAAAGGCTGAACATTCAGGACGTGCTGATTGACGCGGGCTACCACCTGAACCGGCGCGACGGCCTGCGCTATCCCTCGTATGTTCGTATAGACAGCGAGGGACGGCGTATCCGCGGCGACAAGTTCATCGTGACGCAACAGGGAAAATGCTGCTTCCAAGCCCAGCAGCAGAAAGTCTATAACATCATCTCGTTCATCAAGGAGCACCCGCAGTTCTTCACGGAATACCGTGTGGGCATGTCCCCCGACCGACTGGTGAACCTCGTGTGCAACCGGCTGCTGAACCATCCTATCGAGGACCGGACAACGCGGATTATACAGCCCAAGCGGGACATCCGCCCGTTCGACATCGCAAACTACGACCTGCACAAGTTCAACCCGCAGGACCGGGAGACACAGAAGAAGTTCTATCCTTATTTCAAGAGCCGGGGTATCGACCTCTACACGCAATATGCCTTCCACCGCCACTTCTGTCTGGCGACGAAACATCGTGAGGACGGTGCGGCATACACCAATCTCGCTTTTCCGCTGACCTTGCCCAAAGGCGACGGTACGGTCGTGGGCTTCGAAGAACGGGGACGTGCAAGAATGGACGGAAGCGGCAGCTACAAAGGCAAGGCCGAGGGCAGCAATTCGAGCGAGGGGCTGTGGATTGCCAGCCCTGCCAAGACCCCACTTGCGGAAGCCAAGCGTATCTATTGGTTCGAGAGTGCCTACGACGCAATGGCTTATTACCAGCTTAACCAGAAATGGGACAAGGAACTTAGAAAGGGAGTGTTCGTCTCTACTGGCGGAGCACCGAGCCAGCAACAGTTCAAAGCCATGATAGAGGCCACTCCACACGCTTACCACCATCTCTGCTTCGACGGGGACCGTGCCGGGCAGATCTTCGCCATCAACTTCGCGCTCACCCATGCGGGCAAGACATTCACCAGTAACGTGACGAAAGACGACAAACTGCTGGTCCGTATCAGTGGCGAGGAGAACCAAAACTACGAAGTAAAACTCGAACCCTTCGACTTTCACAGGATAGTCGGCACGCTTTTACGTCCCAAAGAAATCTATCGGGAAGATGGTACGCTTGACTATCGAACAATCGGCGACGGATATTTGCAGGAGATGAGCATGGTGTGCCAAGATGAGTACGAGATGGCTCTTGCCGAGGGTTCGGCCAGTGAGGAAACGCTGGAGGGCATGAGACAAAATATCATGGCCATAGAGGATGCGATCCGTAATCTTCCCGCTCCCGGCGAGGACAGCACCGACCTTATCGTGTACGAGCCCGCTGACAAAGGCTATAAGGACTGGAACGAACAGCTCTTGGCAAAAGCCAAGCTGCAAGAATCAGTTCACGAAGAGCCGGCCAGAAGAGAAGAACCCGAACAGGAACGGCAAGCACGTTTCCACCGATGACAATGCGGCACACCCCACATGAAACAACAAAAGAGAAGACAATGAATGACAAAGAACTGACACATGACGATTTTTTGCAAAGGCTCGACATCCGGGATGTACTGCTCGATGCCGGTTATCGCCAGAACCGACGCTTCGGTTTGCGTCTCTCTTCGTTTATCCGCACGGACAGTGAGGGAAAGCGTATCCGGGGCGACAAGTTCGTCATCACACAGCATGGGAAGTGCTGTTGCCAGCCACCCCGGCAGAAGGAATACAACGTCGTTTCGTTCATCAAGGAACACCCGCATCTTTTTGCAGAATACCATGAGGGCATAAATCCGGATCGGCTGGTGGAACTCGTATGCTACCGCCTTCTGCATTACCCTATTCCCGAACAGGAAACCCGCACAGGACAACCCCAGCGGGACACCCGACCGTTCGACATTGCGGACTACAACATTCAGAAGTTCGATCCGCAGGACAGGGGTACGCAGGAGAAGTTTGCACCCTATTTCGAGAAAAGGGGTATCGACCTCTGTACGCAGCAAACCTTTCACCGGGACTTCTGTCTGGCGACCCGACACAGCGAGGACGGTCAGAGGCGCACTTGCCTCGCCTTTCCGATGACGTTACCCGAAGATGCGGATAAGATCGTAGGATTCGAGAAGCGAGGACACGCCTACACGGACGGTAACTCCAGCTACGACGACATGACCGAGGGCAACCATTCGGGGGAAGGTGTATGGATTGCCAGTCCTGCCCGGACAGCTCTTTCGGAAGCCAAGCATATCTACTGGTTCGAGAGTGCCAGCGAGGCAATGGCCTACTACCAGCTTCATCAGGCGAAAAACCAAGAGCTACGAAAGGCGGTCTTCGTCTCAACGGGCGGCGAACCTACCGAGAAACAGATGCGAGGCGTGCTTGAGCTTACGATCCCGGCCCGGCAGCATATCTGTTTCGACACCGGTCGGGAGGGGTGGAAGTTTGCCCAAACCCTGCAAAAGGAAATCTGCCGCACGATACGCTCCACCATCGAGGAGACACCGGAGCGGAAACCATATCTCGATTCCATACCGGACGGCAATGATCTGGACGAAGGAGAATTTTATCTGTTGCCCAAAGGCGGCTTGCAAGAGAGCTGCATACGATTCGATGCCGAACGGGAAGAAGCCATATCAATGAGTTCGAGCAGGTTGTGTGCCCCGGAAGATGTGCAGGACCAAATAGATACCATGAGGAAGTGTTACCGTGAGTTCCGTGAGAAATTACAGGATTTTCTCGGTATCGACAAGGAGCATGATGTCGCCATTTCCCGTGAAATGCCGGACTGTCGCTATACAGGCTGGAATGAACAATTGCTGGCAGAGCAACAGCAAGAATCGGTCCGTGAAGAGTCGGTCAGAGAGGAAGAACCTGAACAAGAACGACAAACACATTTTCGCCGATGACTATGCAGCATTCCATACAAGACGAGCGGAATATCCTTCTGCGGCCGCATACCGGGCAATTCGTCATCGACGAACTGCCGCTGATGTTCGTGTGCATGGCGGGGCTGGTGTACGGCGGCATGGAAGGTCTGCCGTTGAGCAGTATGGCGAGAATCGTTTCCTTATTTCTGCTCCTCGTGTTGCTGTATCGCTTCATCTACCTGCGTCGGATACGTTACAGGGTCGGCGAAGAACAGCTTGTCAGCGAACACGGCATTTTCATACGCAGGGTGGACTACATGGAACTGTACCGTATCGTGGACTTTCAAGAACACCAGAGCCTCCTGCAACAGATTTGCGGGTTAAAGACGGTTCGCATTCTCTCGATGGACCGGAACACGCCAAGGCTCGACCTTATCGGCGTCCGATGCGGAAACGACATCGTGGCGATTATCCGTGAACGTGTGGAAATCAATAAACGAAAAAAGGGAATCTATGAGATTACGAATCATTAGTATATGGGCGGTCTTGATACTTGCCGGTCTGCTTCCGCAACTGGCCAAGGCGCAGATTGCCGCCTCAAACCCGCTGGAATGGGCGGCGTTGGCCGAGGGCAATGAATTGATTAACGGCCAGATAGACAAACAAATCAAAGGACAGACGCAGACCGCCTTGATGCAAAACAGTATCGCAGCAGAGTTCAATCGCATACACGAGTGGGAGAAACAGTACAACAGCTACCTCAAGACGGCGAGCGGCTATGCCTCGTCGCTGAAAGCCTGCACGCACCTCTATAATGACGGTGTACGGATTTTCCTCACACTGGAAAAATTGGGCAAAGCGATACGGAACAACCCGCAGGGTATCGTCGCCAGCATGAACATGAACAACCTCTATATCGAGACAGCGACGGAACTGGTCTCCGTGTTCACGCTGCTGAACGATGCCGTGGCCAAAGGCGGCATGGAAAACATGCTCACGGGGGCGGAACGGAGCAAAACCCTGTGGGCTTTGAACGACCAGCTCGCGGCATTCAGCCGGAAACTGCATCTGCTCTATTTGAGCCTGCGCTATTATACCCTGAACGACGTGTGGAACAACATAACGGCGGGTATGATAGACCGCAGCAACGGCGAAGTGGCCCGTCTGGCCATGTCCCGCTGGCGCAGGGCGGCAGCCACCGCCCGTTGAAAAAAGGACAATAAAAAACGAAGAACGATGAAGCGGATAATCTCGATATGGATTCTGTTGCTGTGCGCCGGTATCTCGAAGGTACAGGCGCAGAACGATGCGACCCTTGCGGGAATGATTCTGGTTTATACCAACAAGGCCGAGAAGGAACTGAAAAACCAAGAGAAGGTCATGCTGATGCAAACCACAGGGCATGTGTGGACAAAAGAAGAAGTGGAAGGTACGACGGACTTGCAACGGGAGTTCAACAATTACCTGAACTCGTTCCGTTCGATTGTCTGCTATGCGGCGCAGATTTACGGTTTCTACCATGAAATATCGCAGCTTACGGACAACATGGGCGACTTCACCAAACAATTGAGCAGACATTCGACGGGTGCATTGGCTGTCGCCCTCTCCACGCGGCGCAACCAGATTTACCGGGAGATGATATTGAACAGCGTGGAGATTGTGAACGACATCCGCACGGCCTGCCTGTCGGACAACAAGATGACGGAAAGGGAACGTATGGAGATCGTGTTCGGCATACGTCCGAAACTCCGGTCGATGAACCGGACGCTGCAACGGCTGACTAAAGCCGTGAAATATACCAGGATGGGCGACATCTGGCGGGAAATCGACGAGGGTGCACGCCCTGTTGCGGACAAGTACGACATCGTGAAAGCCGCCCAAAGACGATGGCGGCAAAATGGAAGAAATGTTAGACCCTAAAAAAGAATAAAAATATGGGAGCTTGGGATACGATATTGAAATACGGCGGAAAGGCCATGAAAGGCATGGGCAAGGCCGCCAATGCGACGGGAAAAAGTGCCGGTCATGCGGTACTGCATCCCTCGCAGACCCTTCGGGGAGCCGGGCAGGCGGTCAAAATGGCCACTACCGGAGCTGCCGTCGGCTATGTGGGCTGGGAAAAACTGACCACCGACAAAAGTGTCGCACGGATCGTCAGTGAGGCCGTAGTCGGCAAATCCGCCACGGATGCCCTTGCAGGTACGACCGAAGACATGAAGGAACTGAAAGACAAAGCCGGAGAGACGGTCTCTGCCATAGGCGAGGCTGTGGGAGGCGCGGACTCGAAACTGAACGGGGTGTCGAACTTCCTGCGGGAAGCTCCGGCGGTGGGTTGTTCAACATGCTCAGCGGCTTTTTGCGAAACCTCGGAGGAGGCAATGTGTCGGGGTTGAACATTGCAGGACTGATTGCGGCGGCGTACCTCGTGTTCGGACGTTCCGGCTGGCTGGGTAAAATCGCCGGTCTGTTCCTGGGCATGATGCTTATCGGCAACAATGCGGGCGTTGTCCGCACGGTTCCCTCGGAAACGGTATCGAGGACACAGACGCCGACACTCTCTCCGGAGGAACAAGCGCAAAGCGGAGGAATGAGAAGGTAGGAACACATAAAAAATATATATCACAATGAAATATACGGAAGAAATGATCCTGCACTCGGACAGCGGTTACTGTATGCCGTTCGAAGAGCCGCGGGGAAAAGACGTGGAACTGTCGCTCGGTTACGGCGAGCAGGTACACCCGACAACGGGAGAAAAGTTCTTTCATCACGGGATAGACTTCAAAGCGCGGTACTACATACTGTCGGCTGTGGCCAGTGGCATCGTGTCGGGCGTGGGAAACGACCCGGTACACGGCATTTGCCAGACAGTCCGTTACGGCGGGTACGAGGTGACATACGGTCTTCTGTCGAATGTGTTCGCACAATTCGGACAACGGGTGAAAGCCGGACAAACGGTGGCTTTGAGCGGTGAACGGCTGCATATAGAAGTCAAATTCAAGGGCGAGGAGCTGAACCCGATAGAGTTCCTGACCATGTTGTACGGCAACATCAAGGCTTTGCAGGAAACCGACGGCAACGGCCCTGCAGGTTTTTACGATGCGGAAACGGGAGTAAAAAACGACTACGAGAAGGACCAAAGGGAAATAGAAGAGCTGATGCTCCGCTTTCTGCCGCTTTACATGGAGGATTTGCAGCGGGGAGCGTACACGGTGCCCGCACATACGGAACAGTCGCTCCGCCACATCTTCACGATGGGAGCGATGAAAGAGTATTTCTACGAGCAGATGCCGAGCATAGCCAATCCCCTCGGACTGGGGCGCAAAGCCATGCCGCTTGCCTGCAAAGTTCAGAACCTGCTGATAGCGGATTTCCTGAACTACCTTGCCCTGCGGCATGAGGTGTACCTCTCCACAATGGGCGGCGAGGTAAAAAAAAACTTCATGACGAAGCTGTAGCGGGCTGCGGACTCATCGACCCGCTGGCGGAGTTGGACATCGACATCCAGAGTTTCGACATATCGAGGATTGTCTCCGTCTATCCCGACCGCGCCGGAGTCCGCTGGTGGACAAAAGCATGGTTCAACAACAGGGAAGAAGGGGAAGCTCGGTGGAAATCGAACGGGAACAGGCGGTACGCTTCATTCAAGACCGTATCGAAAAAGATGCATGGCTCGAAGAGTTTTTCCCCAAGCAAATGGAAGTGTACCACAACGCCATCGAACAAACGAAGGAACAACTGCTGAAACAGATAAACATGATATAGAAAGATATTGATTATATGGACGAAATCAAACATAGCAGGAGGTTTGCGGAAATAGAGACCCTCATGGGCAGTTATTTCCGCCATCATCTCGTCCCCGTCATGACGCAGACGCAAACCTACCTGACCGAGAAGCAGGGCGAGGAAATGAAGGAGTATTCGACTTCCATAAGCGGCATACTCGGCATGATGGCGTCGGCGGGCCAACCGCTCTCCGACCCGTACCAAACACTCAAGGTAACGGGAGAATGGAACTCCAAAACGACAGAGGACTACATCGAGATGTGCAATAAACGGATTCTCTCGTCGGAAGAAATACAGCACGATCTCGCCTACATGGCCGGAGAGTGGCGCGATACCGTCGTGCAGGAAGTCGGACGCGAGCGTTACGACGAACTGTCGCAGGAATTGGGCTGTGACCTCGCCTACGTTTTCGTGGACTACCGCGTGGAGCAACTGATGATAGACCATCTGGTGAAGGAACGTATGCCCAAGTCCTCGGCGGACTACATCATCCGCAAAGCGGCTGAATCAAGCCTGTTGGGGTTGCCTCAGGCGTTGAGCCGCTCGCCGCTGGCCGAAGAGATAGAGAAACGCGGAGAGGCCGCCTATCGTCCGAGCAAGTTGGAAAAGGAGCAGGTTGGGTGTTGGGGGCTTCAGCCGATACCGTCATGCTGGGCGGTGCAGGTTCGTGGGCGAGCTTCGCACGGTTCATCGGAGCGGATACAGCCATCTCGGCCGTTGCCGATCACTTCGGGGCAGAAGAGACACAGACGCTCTCTGCAGAGGAGTGTATCAGCAAGGGTGTGTTCGGCAGCGAAAGCAATGTGTTCGAGGGATTCCGTAAGGAAGCAGCGGCGATTCCACCCAAAGAGAACACACTCTTGGCCGAAGCCAACGGAGAGTTACAGAAAAAGATACCGATTATAACATTCGATTTTATGGATTGGTGGAAAACAGACAGTATAAATATGCCGTGGCGGGAAGAAACTGCCGGGGAAGAACGGAAGCGGGCGGAACGGTATAAAGATGTGCCGATGGTGGTCGCTCCCGGACAGGAGGAAGCTATCTGCAAGACTTGGAAAGAGGGAATACCGAAACGGAACAAGCCGGTCAGGAATCCGAACAGAGGGAAAAAGAGGCGAAAGAAGTGCAGGTTCCACAGTCTCCACCGAGAAAACGATACGGGAAGAGCCGTCCGGGCAAGAACCGCAGACCATACAGACCAACGAGAACGGTTGGGATGGACTGACCCGTTTCCTCGGACTGGAAGGTTTCAGCGAAGTCATGAGTAATCCGGGCAGTGTGTTGGCCATGCTGCCAGACATGCTATTGGGTATATTCACAGGCAAGACGCAATCACTGGGACTGAAAGAAAACCTGCTGCCGATAGCGAGTATCGTGGCGGGCATATTCGTCAAGAATCCGATGCTAAAGATGTTGCTTATCGGCTTGGGTGGTGCGAACCTGCTGAACAAGGCGGGGCACGAGGCACTGGGAAAAGAAAGGACGGAGAGAAACGGAAATGTGGCCACGACCGACAAAAAGGTGCAGTACAGACGCTATCCCGATGAGCCGCTCAATCCACGTATTGTGAATCCGGTACTGCAAGGCAATACCCTTATTGCCACGATAGACCACGTGCCCTGCACGGTGCAGCTTAATTCCACGGTGGCGGACGCCTACCGTGCCGGTGCCTTGCCGCTGAACACGCTGGCCAATGCCGTGCTCGTCCAAAGCGACCGACTTCGCCAGATGGCTTCGCAGAACTATGACAACGGACAACAGGAGACCATCGTGCGGACACGGGGCATTCAGTAATATCATTTCGTAACCGACAAAAATTTTGGAATATGAAAGAGAAATCGCAGATAGAAAAGAATGCCGAGGAGCGACAGATAGAGTTGCTCTCCACGGCTTTGAACGAAGCATCGAACGCTGGAGGCCACTGGCTCAACGCCGCTGGCAAAGGTTTTCCAAAATTCTACCCGCGCGGTGTCGCCGTCAGCCCGTTCAACGGGTTGTTTATGGCATTGCATTCGGACCGGAACGGGTGCAAGACCAACCTGTTTACCCTTTACAGCGATGCCAAGGCTCGCGGCACATCTGTCCGTGAGCACGAGCAGGGAGTCCCGTTCCTGTTCTATAACTGGAATAAGTACGTCCATCGCAACAATCCGGAGGACATCATCAGCCGAGACGCCTATCTGAAACTGGACGAGGAGGTGCAGAAACAGTACAAGGGCATACATAACCGGGAGATCCGCACACTTTTCAATATCGACCAAACGACACTGCCTTACGTGGATAAGGAGGAATACGATATGGTATTGCTGAAAGACGGCAGTGCCGTGGAACGGGGATATTCCGAGGCCGACGAACGGCGATTGCATATCCGTTTCAACGACTTCCTGCTGAAAATGCGGGACAATCTCGTGCCCGTGCGTTCGGACGGAAGCGGAATGCCCCATTACGAGACAGACCGCGATGCGGTCTATATGCCGCGCCAACGGGATTTCGGACACTACAACGATTATGTACAGGAGGCACTGCGGCAAATCGTAAGTGCCACGGGACACCAGCAACGGCTGGCCCGTGAAGGCATGGTGATGAAAAACGGTATGGGTCCCTCGGAAGATGCCCTCAAACAGGAACGGCTAATCGTGGAGGTGGCTTCGGGAATCAAAATGCTGGAATTGGGACTGCCCGCCCGTCTGTCCGACAAAAGCCTTGAACTGGTGGACTACTGGAACCGGGAACTCAAGGAGAACCCCAACCTGGTGGACGCCCTCGAAAGCGACGTGAACAACGCCCTCGAAGTAATCCATAAGGCAGAACGGGGCGAGAAAATCGAATATGCCACGATGCGCAACCGCCGGCAGACCTCGGACATGCAGGAGCAGTTACCCAGCATTCTATTGTAGCTGACGAGATCCGGAAACACCCGAACAAGGAGGACAAGACCATTGTCATTGTCATCGACCCGTCCTCGAAATCGGCGGATGTGATACTCCCTGCCGGTGCGTCGCCGGAAGTGGACAATGAAGTGCCGGGCATGAACAAGGCCCGTATCGGCAGGGCTTTGCGAAGGGAAGGGATCGAAAACGTGCGTTTCTTCAATCCTGACGGCGCATGGGGGTATAGGCCCGATGATACTTATTTCGCCCAAAAACAGGTGTCACTGGCCCGGCTGAAGAACTGGGCGCTGGAGATGCTCTCCACATTGGACGTAACGCCTGCGGTCAAACGGGCGGACGAAATCGGCTTCGACCAAGTACAGATGATTCAGGACGACAAGAACCGCTGGGCACTGTATCTGAAGCCCGAACATCAGAGCGGGTACAGTATCTATCCCGACAAGGACGACCTGAACCGCTTCTTCTCCACCCTCAAACAGTCGATGGACAATATCGAAAATGTACGCATGGAGCTGGCGCACAAGTATTATGCGCTGGCGGAAACACAACCCGACCTGAAAGTGGACCTGTTCAGCAGCGGGGCGCAGGACATTGACCTGAACCGGATTCAGCGGGTGTCCGTGTTCAAGACCAAACAAGAAGGGACTCTGTGCGTGGCGACCATTGACGGAAAGAAATTACAACCCCGAAGCGTCACCCGGCAACAATGGCAACGCATGTGGGTGGCGGAGGACCGTGCCAAATACAAATGCCATCTGGCGGCCACGCTTTTCGCCGACGTACTGCGCAAAGGACAGACGCAGGAAGAGAGTGCCGGAAAGAAACAAGGAGAAGAGGATACCCAGCAGCAGGATAAAGACAAGAATCCTAAACAAACCGCCGGGGAAGCCCAGAAAGCCGGTTCATCCCTAAAAGAGTTGTCCATAAAAGATATGCCGGAACAACTGTATGGCAAGTATGAGCAAATCAAAGAAGAACAACCGGAAGCGGTCGTCCTTTTCAAACATGGGAACAACTATTATGCTTCCATGTATGATGCGGAGACCATTGCGAACGAACTGAACCTGCCTCCGAGCAAAGAACGCGTTCCGTATGATGCAAACAAAATCATATTGGTATTCGAGCATGACAATGAGGAAACAAGGCAGCAAATTCATGCGCTACGGGCATACGTGATGGATTGTGACGGTATGTCCAAGGCACAGCAAAACGGGCCTGCAGAAACAACCGACGAAGAGAACGAACAACGTCCAACCATGAGGAGGTAGAAATATGGCAAACAAGAATCAAGAATATACGGAACAATATGCAGACTATGCGATGGAACAGATGCGGCGGTACGGCATTCCGGCCTCCGTGACGCTGGCACAGGGCATACTGGAAAGTTCCAACGGACAGAGCCGTTTGGCGCAGAATGAGAACAACCACTTCGGTATCAAGGCCACGCCCGAATGGATTGCCGAGGGTGGCCGGTACAGCCTGTATTCCGATGACAAGCCGAACGAGAAGTTCTGCAGTTACGACAGTGTGGGCGATTCGTATGAGCATCACTCACGCTTCCTGAAAGAGAACAACCGCTATGCCCGTTGTTTCTCGCTCTCTCCCGACGACTACAAAGGCTGGACGCTGGGGCTCGAAAAGGCGGGCTATGCCACGGGCGGGCATTATGCCGACAGTCTGCAACGTATCATCGAGCAGAACGGGCTGCAAAAGTACGACCGTCAGGTCATGCAGGAGATGGAAGCGCAGGGAAAGCGGTTCGGTGTGGAAGAGAACCCGCTCCGGGAAGCCGGAAATGCAGTGGACTATTCGTTTCCGGTGGAACGGAAAGAGTTTCTTTTCGTCACCTCACCGTTCGGTATGCGGCAAGACACCAAGGACGGGACAAAACGAATGCACACAGGCATGGACATCCGATGTAACAACGGCGATGCAGTGCTGGCGACGGAACAAGGCGGCAAGGTCGTCGCTGTCGGAAACAAATCGCTCACGGTGGAATACCCCCGTGCGGACGGCTGCAAAATACAGTGTACCTACAAAAACCTCGGCGAGGTATTCGTGAGAACCGATGATACAGTACAGGCCGGAAATCGGCTCGGTAAATCGGGCAAGAGCGGGGAACACCTGCATTTCAGTGTCCGGCAAATTCATGCGGACGGTACGCAACGGGACGTCGATCCGGCAGCGTATCTGGCTGAAATCGCACAAAAGGGCAACATCAAACAACAAGTGTTGCATAACGGCAACGACCTGTTCGCCAAATATAAAAGTCCGGAGAATGCCAAGGAAAACCTTTCACCCGATGCATGGATGAAAAAACTGCTCTCCTCGGAGGACAGCGGCGTGGGACTGTCAGGGTGTAGCGACCCTATCGTGGAGATGGCCATGACCGCTTTTACCTCCCTGATGTTGCTGGCGACGCAAATCGACAGCAAAAACGAGGAAGAACAAAAGGCGGCCATTTCCGAGGCGATGGACCGCCGGGAAATCGACCTGACATCGCTGTTGCCCGGCATGAAAAGTTGCGACCTCGTGATCGGGGAAAACGGGCGGGCTGTCCTGCAAGCGGACAACGGAAGCGTCCAGGTATCGCGGGAACTGACCTCTGCCGAGTTAAGCCGCCTGTCGGTGACGCTTAACGACGGTTCTCTTTCGGAAGAAGCCAAACGACTGCGTGTGACTGGACTGTTGAACACGGTCATCCTCTCGGAGGCAGCCTCGCTGAATTTCGAGCAGGGAATGGCCGAGCAACGGGGACAGACGGAAATCCTGAAACGATAAAATCCGAAAGCCATGATAAAACGCGTGATGATACGGTTATGCGGGTATCTATTCGGACTATCCGTCTGCGTCCTGCACATTCTGCTCTGTTACCTGCTGCTGGGCTGGGTGACAACGCTCGTCGTCATGGGGGTGCAGTTGCTGATTGCAGCAGGATTCATCTACATAAGGATACGTGCTCCTGATTAGGGCCGCCACCAGTCTGTTCAACTTCAATTCATAGGACCCTGTTTGTCAGATGGTATATGTGTATCATTAAAAGACAAAAGCAAAATGATTAAATGTAATGTTACGGTATGCGGCACGATAGGCCGCAATGCTTCGGCGAGAACAAACAAGGAAGGAAATTCGTTTCTGTCTTTTCCGCTACGTGTCACGATTCCGGACCGAGACGGTCAAAACGAAGTTATCGAAATCAGTGTCAGCAAAGACGGCTCCCAAGAGGAGGCATCAGGTTATCGGAACGGTTCGCACGTGGAGATTACAGGAACGCTGTTTCTGAAACGCAGGGGTGACAAACTCTATTTCAACCTTTTTGCAGACCGTATCGATCCGGTTGCCTCAGACACGGCGGATTTTCTCAAAGGAGATATGGCATTTCGCGGTAAAGTGGGCAAAAATATCGAGGAACGGAAAGACAGGAACGACAAACCCTACACGATGTTCTCGGCATTCAGCATCAAGAAGGTCGATGAGAATTTCGAGTACCAGTGGGTGCGCTTCTTCTGCTTCGACAGGCAACGCGAAGAGTGGTTGCAACCGGGTGTCAAGGTAGAGGCCAAGGGCGAACTGACGGTCTCGGTACATAACGGGAAGCCGGACATCTCCTGCCGAGTGGAAGAATTGATGCAATATGTTCCCGAATCGGATAACTCCAATCAGTAGCAGTCATGGCCGGTTATAGAAAGCGAAATACAGAGGGACCGAACAGCGAGGATAAGGCGCTGGACCTCTTTGCCGAGATGATGATCGAGAAAATCGAAAGCATCCAGAAAGATTGGCACAAGCCGTGGTTTACCGAGGGTGTACTGCAATGGCCGCGTAACCTGTCGGGGCGCGAGTACAACGGTATGAACGCCCTGATGCTGCTCCTGCATTGTGAGAACGAAGGGTACAAGATTCCCCGTTTCTGTACGTTCGACTGCGTGCAGCGGCTCAACAAACCCGGTAAGGACGGACAAGAACTGCCAAGGGTATCTGTGCTGAAAGGCGAGAAATCCTTTCCCGTGATGCTGACCACATTCACCTGCATACACAAGGAGACAAAGGAAAAAATCAAGTATGACGATTACAAGAAGCTCTCCGACGAGGAGAAGGCGCAATACAACGTCTATCCCAAAATGCAGGTGTTCCGGGTGTTCAATGTCGCCCAGACCAACTTGCGGGAGGCACGACCGGAGTTGTGGGAGCAGTTGGAGGTAGAGAACGGGAAAAGGATCGAAAACGGCGAACATTTCAGTTTCGCGCCCGTCGATACGATGATTCGGGATAACCTTTGGATTTGTCCTATCAAACCGAGACATCAGGACGAAGCATACTACTCGATTACGAGAAACGAGATAATCGTGCCCGAAAAAGAACAGTTCCAGTCCGGAGAAGCCTTTTACGGAACGCTGTTTCATGAAATGGTCCACTCCACCGGCGCCGAGGGTGTTCTCGACCGCCTCCAGCCGACATCTTTCGGCTCGAAAGAGTATGCCCGCGAGGAACTGGTGGCCGAACTCGGCAGTGCACTGATCGCACAACGCTATGGCATGACCAAGCATATCAAGGAAGACAGTTGCGCATACCTCAAAGGGTGGCTCGATGAATTGAAGGAATCGCCACAGTTTATCAAGACGACGCTTCTGGACGTGAAAAGGGCTTCGTCAATCGTTACTCAAAAGGTGGATAAGATTGCACAGGAGTTGGAACAAAATGTTACTGAAGAGCAAGAGAACAAACACTCGACCAAGGAACGTATCTTTTACGCATCGGTGGCTTATCTCCAATCCACCGATGACACGACGCAACTGGACGAATTGAAGGACAAAGGCGACTACAAGGGATTGCTGGCACTCGCCAAGGAGTATTACGACGGCAACGGTATGGACGAGCAGCATACATTCGCTTCTCCCCTCCAGAACCGGGGAGATGATCTGCTAATCGAGGATAAAGACTTTGCCGTAGTGTACAACGGAAGTGTCGGGGGCACTTACGACATCATGCTGAAGTACACGGAACAGGAGGTGCGAGACCATATCCGGCGTTACGGAACCGACCGCGCCAGCATGATGTGAAAGAGGTGGCCAAGGATATGGCGGCGGAAGAGTTTGATGTCCTGAAACATCAGAAACTCCCGATGTTCGAGATGCCGAACGGAAAACATCTGTTCGTCTGGTATAACAGGGAAACCGACACGCTCAATGCCGGACCGTTTACCGGTACGGATATACCCGACAGACACCGCTTCGCTTACAACCATTGTCTGTCGATGGAAGCCAACCTGCAAAGCGTGAACGAGAAACTGGAGGGTATGGAAGAATACCAGGCCGAAGTGCAAGAGGAAAGCTACATCAGCGGTCTGCACCGATAACGGAAACGAGTGTGAGGTGGCGTTGAAGTGAAGCCACCTCACATTCTTATACATTACATTAAGACAACAGTTTGTCAATCATTGACTGTAGCTGTGACATATCGCAATATTGATTGATACCACCAGTATAATCCTTTACGTGCCGGGCAGTCCGTATCAGGAACGAATCAAGTTCTATCTTTACCCCACCGTCCATCCGCGCATCCGAAGAATGGCTTATGTACACGAATTTACCGTTACGCTCAATAAAGCAACTTGTAAGGTAATGCCCCTTGCTCTCGGCTACAACTGCCGCATCCACGGCTTTTGCATATTTGGATATTTCACTCAACAACGCCGTTTGGAAGTTATTGTATTCCTTTGATACATAATTCCCTGCATCTGCAAGGACAGAAGATTGCCATTTGGTATAAAAAGTCTGTGTCATATTCTTTCAATTCTAATTCTGTAAATAAATTAGGCACATAGCAATAAAAGCATTGAATTTATAGTATTCAATTAACGACATTTAAGCAATTACCATGATGTTTTCAGAGACCAAAGTTACGGAGATTTATCGTATAGCAGATGATTTTTGCAAAGAAATTGCTCAATTTCAGGGAAAATATATGGTTGAATGAATATTCCATGCCCCGCTCCTTTAATACAACTTTATTTCCAACTCCCTTTCTACCATAACAACATACTGTTTTTTGAAAGAAGCCCGCCATTGATGTATGTTTTTCAAAGACGGGCAACTGGCTATATTTGAATTATACTCACGTTAAATAGCTTTCCCAGTTCTCTTTGTCGATAGTTAATTTGTTCATTTCCCAATCGTATTCCACTTCCGGCATATCAGCATAAGGGAAATACACGGTATAGCCTATCTGTCCGTAGGAGCAATGTAATGGTATGACGCAAATATCCTGACCACAGTAAGGTTGTGGCGTACAATATTTCTTCCAATCAAAACGGCCTGCAATTATATTGCAGCAGAGTAATTTTAGAGCCATTATACCTTTCCAACTCTGAAAATCCGTCTTACAACTTGTCCTTTCCATAATGAATATCATTTAATGTGCTATGTTATAATAAATTTCGGGTTCGCTCGATATATTGTAGATGTAATTGCCACAACGTACCAAAAGGGCGTTTTTGCCATAATACAGTTCTTTCATTCCGGTGATGCTTCCTGTCTTGTGGAAATTTGGAAAGCGGCTTATTCCTGTCCTTTCCGCATCTTTTGTGTAAAGTGTTTTCATTCTCATGCTATTGCTTTTTTTAATGTTTCATACAGGGTTTCTATCATTTTCTCGGCTTCTTCCATATCGGTTACGATGTCTTTGATGTGGTAGGGCGCACCGTTTTTGCCGTGCCCGTCATTGCCTATCCACAGGTAGGTTTCATAGTCGGGGTCGAAGCTTCGTAGAAATTTTCCAATTCACACAGAAACCTGTCGAAATCCCCGTCTTTCATTTCAACAGAGACGTTGAAATCCTGCCCTTTGGGCGTATATTGCTGAAAATCGAACACCACTCTATTTTCGTACTTCGTTGTCGATGCTTGCCAGCCCAATCCTGTGGCTACTGCGATAATTTGTTCTGTTGTTGTCATCGTTTCGTTTTTTTATTTCCCTTTGTTCCGAGCTTTTCAGCCCGCCGCAGGGTCGGTTTTTATGTGCGATACCCGACGGCGGAAGCAAGAACCGCAAACAAGGAACCGCCGATGAAATTTTATGAAATACCGGGATCTGTGATTTCGGAAAGTTTTCGTCAAATTTCAGCAAGGTAGCTCTGCGATACTTGGTCAGCCGTTCGTCCGCCGTACCTTTGCACGGTAAAAACAGCCTGTGGCGGTGACGGGCTTCGAGGAAATGATAATCCGACGGTATAAAAGGGAGAAGCAAACTATAAACGTCCTGCCTGCTCATGGCATATAAATGGCTGATTGGGCTATTCAAGTGAAGATAGCTGCCTACAAAAGTATGCGGCAACGGCCGGAATATAAACAACCACCTGTCCCGATTGGCAGGTGGTTGACCGACAGCAGCCGGTATCAGGCGGTCATACGTTTTCGGACAAGTGCGATGTTCTTATGCACAAGGTTCATAATCCGTTTATGGTATTTCGTATTTTTGTTACACAGCCCTCTCGACTGCAGCACCTTGAATGTTTCGAGGCTCAACTCTACGGTCTCGACCCTCTTGTTTTCTATCCGTGCGGAGAATACCAGCGTATTCGGCTTGAGGTAATACTCGCACTGTCCTACGCAGTGATGCAACGCATTGCCCTCGTCGTAGTAGGCTTCCACGCTGTCCAGCACACGGACGACTATCGTCCCGTCCGTGAACTCCAGACCGAAGAACTTGCCTTTCAACTCCCTGAAACGTGCCTCGTTTTCCCTTGCCCGTTTCATCTGCTCCATGCGTTTTTTCTGCTCTTGGAGAATACGCACCTTGTTCTGGTACTTGTCGTGTTCGGCTTTCAAATCGGCAGGGCAAACATAGTGGGCGTTGTGCAAGTCTTTGCCGCACCTGTCGAGCATACGGAGATAATCTGTCCATATTCCCATGTCTTTTATCCGATACTTCTGGCGTAACACGATTTTGTAGGACGGCCAACAGAAATCCAAATCCTGCGGGTGGTCTATAAAATACTTGAGGTCGCGTTTGCGTCCGCTTTTGAGTATCGTTTCCACACGGCTGTCAGACAGCAGAGCTTTCATCAGCTTTTGCGGGGCGATGTCGGCGAACGAACCTTTCAAACCATTGCGTCGTAATTTCGGAATAGATGTATATCTCGGATAAACGTAACAATCCGCAATATATTTATAAACATAGTTGTCGTTCCGCAGTTCCAATCCCGACCCGTACAGAAAACAATCCAAGTAACGTCCCATTGCCCGTTGTAAGGCCGTCAGAGCAGTTTTACCGTTCTCGTCCAACCAATACCTGGCCACTTCGCACACGTCCGTCCGAGCTTTCCGGCTCTTGTGATAATAAACGGTCATTCTGAAAATCCGCTGTACCTGAAATCCGTCCTGTGTGGTGATGACGGAAAAATAACTTTTCTCGTCCGTCTTGCGGCAAAGCGTGTCTTTGAGCGTCAGTTTGGCATGGCAGTTCGGACAATGGCAATGTTTAGTTTTCGTCTCGTTCCACCGATACCCGCAATCGAGGCAGGTCGTTTGTCCGCTGGGCGTGCGAAAAGCGTAATGTCCGACGGTATGACGGAACGCCCATTCTGTTTGCTTCTCCGTGATAGGCAGTAACCGCCTGTTGGCGGCTACTACCTTATGTTGGAATTTCGTTCGTGCTTTCATGGTCAGAAATCGAAAAGTGAAAGTTCTGTTTGGTTGCTCTGTGCGGCTTTGGCAGTCGGCTTCGGCTTGCTGTGGCGTTGCTGTATCTTGCGCATTTCTTCCTCCTGATAGGCTTTCAGCGCCTCCTTTCGTGCCTGTGCCTTTTCTTCTTCGGTCAGTTCTACTTTGTGGTTGACCACGACACCGCAGCTAATGGGGTTTCCTACGTCGATGTTGTCTTCATCATAGTAATGAATGGCGAGCGACCACACCTCGTCGTCAGTCATTCCGCAACAGCCGCTTGCCTTTACTTGATTGAGAATAAACGTGATACAATCGTCCAAGTTCTTGTTTTCTTTGGCATAGGAGACAGCAAAAAGTTCGTCTGTCTGCGCCCTGCCGTCCAAGTATTCCTTGATAGTCTGTTTGAAATGTTCCGTACCTTTCATCGTTTTGCATTTTGAGGTTAAAAATGATAGTCGATAACACCGCCGATATAGAGTAGCGTGCCGGGTTCAAATTCGCATACCTGCCGCAGGAACTCGTAGGATTGCTCGGCGTGGGATTGCAACCCTCTCGTCCATGTAGAACCAGTAGGCGGTATCGAGCGGGTTTTTCAGAAATTTTTCAAGCTGATAGACCGGGCCAATCCATTCCTGTACGCTTTCGGGGGTAATGGCTTCCGCCCTGCTTCGAATGTCTGCGACAAACTCTTCTCTCCATTGTGCCGCACCGCCATTGTAGCGTATGGTATCGTCGGAAACAAGTTCGAACATGCCTTTGGGCAGAATGTTGTTTACCAAGTTGTCGATATGGTACTGGCGTTCTTCGTCGTCAATCTCGGCACAATAATCGAAAAAGCTGTCATCGCCTTGCATGAGGGTGTCCTCGTTCATGTAGTCGTCCTTGTCCACTCGTGTTCGAGTAATTTGAAAAATCTTGCTGTGCATAACCTTGAATTTTAATTTGTTGAACTTGCTTTTCTTTTCCCTCCCTTCGGAAGCCTTTCGGCTTTCCTTGCCGGGAGAGATTTTACATGCAAGCCAGACAGCGGGGAAAGGACGGAAAGGCAAGCAAACGGCCGGGAATTTCACGGAATACCCAACCCGACAGGCACGGCATGTCGGGGAACTGAAAGGCCATCTTTGATTTGCGGAAGGCTGCCGGGCAAATTCAAGAGCCGTTAGCACAGTGGTGCTTGACGCCGGACGACCGCTGTACCTTTGCATGGGAAAATCTAACCGGCGAGGGAGCGACGACAGGATAGTAAGAGGAATGTAATATGGTTAGAATAACCACATAAAAAAGTGGCAAATTGTTTGTGAATTGATATAACCCTGTTATTGTTAAATTCTGCGTACCATTTTGTTGTATGGTAATAAAGTAGTATTTGCATAAAATTAATGATTATGGTTATAACGATTAAGAATATTCCGGTTTTGGAAGGTGCTACGGCAGAAGATTTCGTGCGTAATGCAGAAAAGAATGCCGTAAAGGTAACTCCACAGTTGTCCGTGGCGGCCAAGAAACGGCTACAAAAGGTATTGGAGAAATCCCGTTCATTCCGATTCAACTAACAATGGACGGGATTTCTTTATACGATGATTGCGTCATGCCTGCCTATATAGGGAAGTGCGGGAAAAGTGTCTCCCTTTCACTTGCGGCGAGGATGATCTTGATGATTTTTTCCTTCATGATGCCGATTTATATGCGGATGAACTTTTAGGGAAAACTTATTGTTGGGTGACGACTGAATTTCCGCACCGTATTGTAGCGTTGTTTACCTTGGCTAATGACAGCATCAAGACCAAATTAATCTCTTCCAATGACAAAAATCGTTTGTAACGTAATATCGTAAACCCAAAACGTGGGCGTAGCTACCCGGCTGTACTGATAGGAAGACTGGGGGTAAACCGGGAATATCAGGGCACACCGAGCCATGTAGGACAGCAACTGATGACCTTTATAAAAAGACTGGTTCCGTCACGAGGACAATAAAACGGGATGCCGCTTTATCGTAGTGGATGCGTACAACGAGGAAAGGGTGCTTAAGTATTACGACAAAAACGGCTTCTTCCTCTATACAAGACAGAAGAGATAGAAAAGCAATATTTATGACATTCCACAAGACGCACCTTTGAAAACGCGCTTGCCATATAAAGGACTGATATAACTTGAATTTGACAGAAACGGTCTCGGAATAATCATTCGAGGCCGTTTTTTATGTGCATATTATGCAGTCGCCAAATGCGGTCATAAGGTTCAAGTTATATAATTTACTGAATAGCAATTTCTTTTCTAATCAGGAAAAGAGTTTATTGATAGTTTTTTCGTATATTTGATGCAGTTAGAATATATTTAACTGGCTATTAGTAGATTGGGAAGAACTCACACGAGAACGGGCAACGGATAAGAAATTGGAAAGTGTTTAGAACCACTATATTTCTCAATACTGTCAAATAACTCTTAATCTGAGGCAAAAATAAGTAATTCAAACGGAAGAACCAAGAGTACAAGCGGTAAAAACGAAAAAAAGTAATTACTTCATGAAAGACTTAATCGGAACTATTCGAGGAAAGGGTATTAGAGGGAGAATGGGAGGTAAGTAACTGTAAATGAGTGTGATTATCGCTATATTTCGGTGGTTTGCACAGAGGGGTAAATTAGAATTTCAGAACTACTGTTTTATCTCACACACCCGTTTTTGTAGAAATCATACCATTTGTCAATCTGCTCGGGGTTGTCGGCTCCCAGTAACAGAAGCATCTCACGGGTAAATTCCAAGTGTCCTACACCGTTTGCCGTAACGATGTTCTTATCACTGACAGCTTGTGCTTCCACATAATTTTCTACGTTAGTATAAACTGTACACCCCATTTTTTGAGTTGGTCAATACCGTTGCCCGTATGCTTTACATGGTTCAGAAAACCGTGCGAACACAAGAACGAAGCACCGTTGCATATCGCCCCGACGATTTTGTCTTTATCCAAAGCCTCTTTTACCAATGGGGCGACAAGTTCCGCTTCGGGAGAATCCCAACGGTTGCCGCCGATAAGCACCAAGGCTGCATAGTCTTTCGGCATATTCTCAAAAGAATAATCGGGCAAAGTTCTGAAACCGCCGATAGGACGGACAGTGTCCAATGTCGGTGCAACGGTATGCACTTCGTACTTGATTTCACCATCCGGTATCACGGCCACATGAAGGGCCGTGGAGAGAAAAGCCCCCCAGTCTGCGTACCCATTTAACAAGACAAATAAAACTTTCTGTTTCATTGATGTATCTATCTTCTTAGTTTAATAACTTCGCCGCAAGTTTGTAGGTAAAGAGAATTCGGGGATTGGACAACTCCCATCGCTGAACCTCATCCCGTATCAATTCTGCGTGCTCCTTGCTTATGTCTCTCAAGGCATTTCCCACGGATTTCCTTAAATACTTGCTTTCATGTGCCTTGTGCTTACCGATCAACGCAATGGCAATTGACGGATTCTCCTTGAAGAACGGACGAGTTGTCCAAATCCTCAACCCTTCAGTTACGGCACGGATAACATTCGGATTGTCGTCATTCAGCCACTCTTCGATGAGCGGTAAAGACGCTTCATATCCTCTATACTTGCAAACTTCATCGAAAGCCATTGCAAGCATTTCCTGTACACGCCAATTCTTGTCTATACTGACCGTCTCTTTCAGAAAACAAAGAGCATTATTATTCTCTGTTGCCAATCTACCCAATAGCGTTGTCGCCAGCATCCTGAATTGGTAGGCTTCATGCCTGAACAGTTCGAGGGCAAGTTCAAAAAATTGTTTCCTCGGGTATGCGGAAAGGATTTCATTAGCCCCATCAAGGATGTGGTGAAAACCATGCTCTATTTGCCGTATCTTGTTTAATAAGTTATCGATATTCATTTGTTGAGTGTAAAATTCTTCATTCTTCCATTTTTCTTATCGGGTGCCGGATCACAGTCCTTCGCTTTTCGGGAGCGACTTTCCGGGCGTCACTGAGATAGATTTCATGATGCATGCGCTTATCCGTAATGTCGAGGACGTAGCCCCGGCTCTTCATGTATTCGTGCATAAGTGCGACAGTAACCGGCTCGTCATCATAAGAACCGACATGCATGCATTGGACGCATAAGCCCTCATCACAGGAGAGAAACTCAACCTTGGCAAAATCGGTTTTCTTTTTCTTCGTTGCTTCCCGGATTGCCCACTCGAAATCTGCTTTTGTCACAAAGTCCGGAAGACGGATGACCGATATCCACTTGAAGCTTTCCTTTCGGGCATAGTCGATCCCTTTTACGCCATCCTGCCACCAGAAGCCTTCGAGCGGCGGCACGACATAATCGAAATACCCTTCGATCCGATGATCGCCTTTTTGGCTCATTTTGATGGTAAACGCGATTCCATACAAAAGCCCGATCGACTGTTTGTATTCTCCCTCCTCTGCATTCGGGTCTCCCTGTCCTCGAACGGCTATGTAGTTCATGCTTGGCACGGTAATGATACCGGGCTTGCTGGGGGGCATATAGAATTCCCTGTATTCTTTTTGTAGTCAAAAGCCATTGGTTTATTCCTCCATCTTATCTATTTGTTGCTTGTTTTGATATGCATCCTTATCTTCCTCATCGCCCAGTCGTAATGGCTTGCCGTTGTCGAAACACAGTAAGCACCGAGTGTGGAAGTGGAAGTGGAAGTGCCAGGCCAATCGAACGCCCCCTTGACAAAGAGTTCATCGTTGGAGAATTGCCCTATCAGAGTCATTACCTCCTTGTGACTCTCTTTTAAGTTCGCTTTTGCTTGTGTCAATGGCGTGCTTTGATGCTTCTTCCAAAACTCCACGTTCATTGCCGGGTATGTGTTCCAGTTGTACGGTTCGGGCAGGACGGTTTTGTACCCGCCGTCAAGCTTGGCTTTTATCCACCTTAGTAGCAGTTGATGCCACTCGTACAGATATACAAGCACATCACGCAGGTTCCTGTCCCTGCTCCAATGTGTTTCTTTCCCGGCCGTTGCCATTTCGTCGGCAAAGGCTGCCTTCTGCCGTTCTTCGCTCATACTGTCGATGAGTTTCCACATCTTGTCGAATTGTCCGTTGGCAGATGTTATCAAATCCCCTTTTGTCGTTGCTCTTGCCATAGTCGTTATTATTTATCATAGAGTTCCTTGCTAAAACTCCGGCAATGCCCGTTGGGGGCTTCAAAAGTCAGCAATTCGCCGTATAGCTCTTCTCTGATGTTGCCGATGATCTTCACATTTTTGCTTCTCAACTCATCCCGGACAAGTTCGATATCCTCCGCCTCCAACATAATCCTTGTCTTGCCGGCAACAACTTCACCTTTTCTCTCCGGTTCTTTTCAGGATGGCAAACGATGTCTCGCCCAAATCGAACTCTATCCGGTCGCCATCAATGGCTTTTATCTCAAACCCTATATTGCGATAGAATTTTTTCGACCGTTGCAAATCACTGACATAAATCCAACAGGCATATATTTTTTAATCTTCATTCTTATCGTGTTCTTTTTCCGTACTCCGTGCAAACCTTGTCGTGCAATGAGACAATGCCGCCACATTCCGTGCAGGTGTATCGAGCGGGGTGTGTTTCCATGAAATGAAATAAAATACCCCGTTTCCCTTTACAATCTCACTATTTTCGACCGGACTTTCCTTGTAACGGCTGTTGTAACTTCTTTCGAGGTTTCTTATAAGTCTACAAGGGAAGTCGCCACACTGATAGTAATAAGTAATCTCTTTCAGCAGCACGCAGTCCTTTATCCTGCCTTGCGACAATGTTCCGGTCTCCCTTTGCCTTCCCGCGTACAGCCGACGCAAGTTTTTTGCGTTTTCCGTGTATGACAATGCTTATGGCAGACCATACAGTTCATACCGCAGGGAGCGAGCATTTCTATGTCAATGCAGTCAATTCGCATATCTCTTTCCCCATTTATTCTATGCTGCAAAAATAATAATTTTCTTTGTACCGTCGTGCTTTTATTGTTCTATTAATTCCTGTATCTCGTTAAGATGCAACTCAATATGTCCCAAATATCCATCAATCACTTGGCGAAGAGTTACAGCAATACCCTCGAAATTCTGCCATGAATTTTCAAGCTTAGTATGGTCAACCGATTTTATCACTTGAATCATGTGCAGATTGTAATACTTCTACAACTGAATCGTAATATTCCAATCAGCATTTTGATAATCCTGTAAAGCGATCCACAAGTCATTATCCTGTTGATAATCGGGAAAGTCAAGTTTATCGTTGTACTGTAATCGAACCACGCGTTGGTGATTATTTGCAGCAGAATCAACCAAATGATCCAGTATCTGTTTGATAGTCCTGTTTTGTTTATTCCTCTTTTTTGTAATTGTATCACTGGTAAATCAATCAATTTTTGCTCCCAAGTATCAATATACCGTAGAATCCCATTTGTAACATTTGAAAAATCCATTTTTATTATTTGTTTTATTGAGTCAAAAACAGTAAAACATTCAACTCCTCAACGTCAGGCAAATCAGATGAGTTTGTACTTTACTCTTTGCGATGATTATTAGAATCGTCTTCATCCTAATTTCGTTGCACTTCGGTTTCTTTGCATACGAGACAACATGAGCTAGGCACAGTTTTCACCTTATATCCAATTCGCTTGATTAAAAATCACAAATCTTTTAGCAGACCATTCTCATCGTATTCGAACATAGGCCCCCACACCACCTCCCAATAATACCCGTCAAGATCGGAGAAGTAGGCATGATAACCGCCCCAGAAAGTTTCCGCGGGTTCTTTCGCGATTCTGCCTCCTGCTTTGCATACTTTTTCTATAACCACATCCACCTCTTCACGTCTTTCCACATTGTAGGCGAGTGTAATTCCCGCAAAGCCCTCGGCAATTTTCGGTGGATTCGTTTCACTGATGTCTTTGGCGAGCAGCCCCAGCGGATAAAGCTCAAACTTCGTACCTGGTGTATTGAAGAATATAACCTGTGGTTCATCTCCTTTCTCGCAGGTTTCGAAACCGAGTCCATCACGATAAAATCTTATTGCAAGGCTCATGTTGCGGACACCAAGGCAAATACAAGTAATTTTATTCATATTCACATGATATTTTAGTTATTGTGTGTCGAATCTATACTCCTGGAGTTAACAGTATTTCACTTGTTTATCCGTATATCAGGATCGAAACTGTAGTTTCGCTTGCCCTCTATAACCGTGGCTTGCAGAAATAGTGCCCTGAAACGGTCGAATGTGTTTCTTGCGACGCCGTACCTCCCGCATATCATGGCGATCGTCCGCCCGTCATTTAACAAGCCGGCTATTTCTTCTCCCGCGTCGATCAGGCGTTGGAGCTTGGTATAGCTTCCCCTCCTGCGACCCAGTATGACGCCTTGTTCCCGTCGTGCCGCCAGGGCCTCTTTGGTGCGGGCGGATATGAGGTTTCGCTCGATCTCGGCCACCAGGCCGAACGCAAAGCATAACACCTTGCTGTTGATGGTATCGTCAAAAGAATAGCGATCCTTGGTACTGTACAGGAACACGCCTTTTTCGAGCAGTTCCCCCACGATCGTCATAATATCGGTAAGCGTGCGGCTTAACCTGGAAAGTTCTGTCACGATCAACGTGTCCCCGGCTTTTAACCGCTTTACCGTTGCCCCGAGTTTCCGGTCGCGTCTTTTCTTGCTGCCGCTCACGACTTCCGTGACCCAGCAATCCACCACCATGTTTCTACTACCGGCAAATCTCGTGATCTCGTGTCGTTGGTTAGTCAGCGTCTGCCTTCCCGTGCTGACCCTTAAATAAGCTACTACCATAGTCGGAAAAATTAAAAAAGCACGAAATTGCCTTTTCCCGACAATTAAACTGGTGGATATCCTTTTTCAACATGCGCTGTTTGCGAAGTCCGGTAGCTATCTTAACGGCATTCTTCTTCAGGCAAAATCCTATCTTATCCTTAATCTCTTGTGTGAGCCGGCGAGGACGGCGTCTGGAACTGTCATACCTGGGCTGGATGGTAAGCAAATCACTCAAAGCCTCTTCTGGATTGTCCGTGCGGATGGCTGATTCGTACTTTGAAAGAATATTGTCAACGGTATGACGGCTGACATGAAGTTCACGAGAGATACGCCGTTTGCTATAACCGCATACTCTATACATGTGTATTATTGATTGTCTTTCTACCATAGTCTTCATTTTACCTTTGCATTTGGATTATACAAAGGTCATTATACTTATCCTATGGTGGCGCAATTTTCAACTGGAATATTGGCGCACTTTTCAATTAGTATCTACAGGCATAACCTTTAGGGGTACATTCTAAAAGGTGAAGATTTAACCTTTTTATTATTTCTTAACACTCAAAGAGCGGTGGTAGAGGGTATTTTCCCTCTTTTCGGTACTTTATTGATGGTTCGATGTTCCCATCTTTCCACATTGCTTGGCTCGTTCGCACAAGCCACTACAAAGGTACTACAATTTCCAATAAAGGCAAGAGGACAGCAATTCAAATCTATTATTTTTGAGGGAGTGAAATCTGCCGCTTGCCAAATTTCTCTCTGTCGAAAATAATAGTCCTCTGAAAAGAATGAAAACAGCATTGATAAAATTGCCTTATTAAGGGGGGGCTATGCTGTTTTATGCTATTATTTCGTCAGTCGTTTATCTCCGTTGCCGGATGCAGTTTTCAGCCAAGCCGATGAATAAGAAAAGGTTTTGGAGCTGTTTACTCTCCAACGGAGGACGAAACTGCTCCAAATGGTTTACCGCTTGAACTTTTCGTTTTCTAAAAGAGGTTTGGCAACCTTTGCATCCGACAAAAGGAGATAAATGACCAGATATATAACAGTAGTATTACATTAAGGTAAAGAACAACCATGGTATAGTATTATTGCAATTTAACTATTTAAAGTTTGTTTATAATCAAATCATTTAAAGATTTTTGTCCTTCTATGATTTTTTGTATTTGATAAATGTCGTAATTAAATAAAAAATATCACGCATAATGACTTTTTCTTTTTTCTAAATTTCTTCAAATGACAAATTATTGTTACCTTTGTAATGTAATATAGTTAATGGTTGCGCTTATAAAGTCCTTGGAAAGGATTTATGTATAAAAGAGGTAGATGTTTACTCTGTTCTTGCCTGGATTATCAGCATCACTGATATGAAATAACAGAAAAAAATATACAATGGCTAAGCGGACGGACAGGCAGGGAAATAGTACAGATTCCCAATCCCCCTCTTTATAATACATTGCGTATAAGATTTATTAACTGTCTGGTCTGGGGAATCTACAGAGATTTAACGAATCAAGATGGGAAGAGTCAGTCTTTGTCTTGTCATAATGTTCTTCATCTGTAGTGCTCAAAAAATTGATGCACAAGTACAGAATATCAGAGAGAAACAAGATACCATTTCGGCGACTAAATCATTAGAGCATATCAGGCCCGAGAATATCAAGAAGGGACCATTGAATAATGCTTTGGATGTATTGAGTGGTCAGTCTGCCGGTGTGAACGTCACCACTAATGGGACTGACAGGCTCGCTATGCTGAATAGTATCCGTGTGCGTGGTACCACATCCATTATGGGTGGCAATGACCCGTTAGTAATTATTGACGGAGTGACATCTGACATCGCTACGCTATCTACCATATATCCCGCAGACATCGAGAGTTTCACTATTTTGAAGAATGCTACCGAAACGGCAATGTACGGTTCCCGTGGTGCTTCAGGTGTAATTGAGATTAAGACCAAGAAAGGAACGGGGCGAGGTTTCGAAATATCATATGATGGCAACTACGGATTCGAGTCAATGTATAAACATCTGCAAATGCTCAACGGCCCGGAGTATATAGCTACAGCAGAGGCACTTGGATTAGATTACAATAATGGTGGCTACAACACCAATTTTCACGATGTAATTACTCGTACGGGCTTGATACATCAGCATCACTTGGCTTTTAGCGGTGGTTCGGAAAACTCAAACTATCGAGCATCGTTCGGTTTTATGGATCATAATACAATTGTCAAAGTTAACGATTACCGAAATTTAGTGGTAAAACTTGATGCTACACAAAAGGCTTTCGATGGTCGCTTAGTTGGCGATTTTGGTGTATATGGCTACTCGTCAAAGATACACGACATTTTCGATACACGAATGCTGTTTTACTCGGCAGCTGCACAGAATCCTACATATCCAGCAGGAACTGATGTTAATGGCAACTGGGTGAAGAACTCGGCTGCATCACACATCAGCCACCCCGGAGCACTCCTCTATGAGAAAAATGACTCCGAAGAACGGAATTTCAATACACATTTGGGGCTGAAATTTAATATCCTTGACAATTTGATATTGTCGGCTTTCGGCTCTTATTCATATTCATCTACGGGAAATGCTCAATTTTGTCCTACATGGGTGTGGGCGCAAGGCAATGTTTATCGTGGAGAGTTCAAGGGTGAAGACTACTTTACAAATGTGTCCCTCTCATATAACAATGCTTGGGGAGACTCACACCTTGATGCTGTTGTTGGCGCAGAATATCTTAAACAGGTAAGGACTGGTTTATGGGTGCAGGCAAAAGGAATAACAACAAATGATTTCTCCTATAATAACATCGGAGCAACATCATCGCGTCCTTTCGGTGGTACGAGCAGTAGCTATGAAGACCCGTCACTTGCTTCAATAATGGGTAGTGTCACATATAGTTACAAGGATAGATATTCTATTGCGGCAGCACTCCGTGGAGATGGCTCTTCAATGGTAAGCGATAACAATACTTTCGGATTCTTCCCATCAGTATCACTGGGTTGGGATGTAAAAAAAGAAGGCTTCCTCTCTGATACTGACTTTATAACAATGTTGAAACTAAGAACCGGATATGGTCGGTCAGGAAATCTTGGAGGTATAACATCCTATACAACACTTAATACCGTAAAGGAGAATGGTATCGTATCCATCAACGGTGCACCTACCGTAACAATGGGAAGTATACGCAACACGAATCCGGACCTTAAGTGGGAGACTCGTTCAACATTTAATATCGGTTTTGACTTAGGTATATGGGATAATCGGTTGATGCTTACCTCGGAATTATATTACTCAAAGACAACGGATATGCTCTATGAGTATGATGTTCCCGTTCCGACCTTTGCGTTCGATAAACTGATGGCAAATATCGGCTCGATGTCTAACCAGGGTGTCGAACTAGGAATCTCGGTAGTTCCCATTCAACGAAAGGATATGGAGATGAATATCAACTTCAATATGTCCTACCAGAAGAATAAGTTACTTTCGCTTAGTGGAGAGTATAATGGTATGCATATGACAGCTTCAGATATTACTCCGATTGGCTCGCTTTATGGTGCAGGTCAGAACGGTGGAGACAATAATGTAGTATATCAGATTGTAGGTCAGCCATTGGGGGTATTCTATCTACCTCACTGCAAAGGGCTTAAAGAAAATGAACTTGGTGGCTACAGTTACGATATTGAAGATTTGAATGATGATGGCGAGATTGATTTTAGCGATGGCGGAGACAGGTATATAGCAGGTCAGGCAACCCCCAAGGTAACTATTGGATCAAACATCAGTTTCCGTTACAAGTCCTTTGATATTGCCATGCAGATAAATGGTGCTTTCGGTCATAAGATATTCAATGGCACGGGCTTGGCTTATACCAATATGTCTATATTCCCTGACTACAATGTATTGAAGGGTGCTCCTGAAAAAAATATTATTGATCAGAATGTTTCAGACTATTGGTTGGAAAAAGGTGACTATGTAAATATTGAACATATTACCATAGGCTACAATATTCCAATGAAATCCAAGGCTGTGAAGTCATTGCGTCTTTCGGCAGGCATTAGCAACCTTGCAACAATCACAGGCTATAGCGGTCTTACTCCAATGATAAACAGTTATGTAGTAAGCAACACTTTGGGCATTGACGACAAACGCACCTATCCTTTATATCGTACCTATTCGTTAGGTCTTAGTATTCAATTCTAACCGCTTACAGTTATGAAAAGATATATAAACATATTGATGGTTGCTTTGGCAACGATGATGACCTCTTGTCTTACTGAAGACCCTAGAGATCAACTTTATGAAGAAGACATTTACAACAATGCCAACAACATATATATTAATGCAGTGGCTGTGCTCTACAATTACATTGGTGGCAGTGCAGACAGTGAGGGTTTACAGGGGACCTGTCGTGGGATTTATGACTATAACACACTTACTACAGACGAAGCCATGATACCTATTCGTGGTGGCGACTGGTACGATGGAGGTTTGTGGACGAATATGTATCAGCATAAGTGGAGTCCTAATGATTTACCACTCTACAATACTTGGAAATACCTCTACAAGGTTGTTGTGTTATCGAACAAATCTCTGCATATCATCGATAAGTATAGCCATAACCTATCTGAGGAGCAGAGAGTGGCCTACGAAGCTGAGGTGCGAGCTCTGAGAGCACTTTTCTACTACTACATTATGGATATGTATGGCAGAGTGCCCATCGTAACATCCTATGAACAACCGCAGGATGAAGTTGTGCAGAGCGAGCGTAGCGAGGTTTTCCGTTTTATCGTGAATGAGTTGCAGGAGGTTGCCGAGTTGTTGCCAAATGAGCGTAGTAATAAGATGGGTAACTACTATGGTCGTATAACAACACCTGTAGCTAATTTCCTTTTGGCTAAGTTGGCTCTTAATGCCGAGATATATTGTGATGATAATTGGACTGATGGCGTTCCACGGAACGGTAAAGAGATATTTTTCACCGTCGATGGTGAGAAACTCAACGCTTGGCAGACCTGTATCAAATATTGCAATAAACTTGCCGAGGTAGGTTATCGGTTGGAGGACGATTATAGCTATAATTTCTCTGTGCATAACGAGAACTCCAACGAAAACATATTCACCATTCCGTTGGATAAGAACCTCTATGCTGCGCAGTTCTGGTATCTCTTCCGATCACGACACTACAACCATGGCGGTGCGTTGGGGGGCTCATCGGAAAATGGTACCAGTGCCAATATCTCAACAGTCTTAGCCAACGGATACGGCACAGATGATGTAGATGCTCGCTTTGAAAAGAACTTCTATGCCGGCATCGTAGAGGTTGATGGAAAGCCTGTAATGATGGACAATGGACAGCAGTTGGAGTATTTCCCATTGGAGCTAAAGTTGAATCTTACGGGAAGCTCCTATGTCAAGACAGCTGGTGCTCGTATGGCAAAATATGAGGTTGATAGGACCTCACATTCCGACGGTAGACAACCGGATAACGACATCGTGCTATTCCGCTATGCCGATGCTCTCCTGATGAAGTCCGAGGCAAAGGTACGTAATGGTGAGGATGGCTCGTTGGAGTTGAACGAAGTCCGAGGTCGTGTTGGTATGCCATATCGAGAAGCTACGCTTGAGAACATATTGAAAGAGCGTTTGTTGGAGTTAGTATGGGAAGGCTGGCGACGACAAGATATGGTGCGTTTTGGAGTTTATCACAAATCATACGATCAGCGAGTCCAACTGGCTGATGAGAAAAATGGGTATACCACAGTTTTTCCTATTCCACAAAAAAGTATAGACTTGAACCCAAAATTGAAACAAAATGTTGGATATAAATAACTTTAGCCTATGAGTATTCAATTTGACATTGCAAAACAGATTATAGCTGAAACATGCCCTAATCGCAAACTTAAGTTGGAGAATATTCGCCTTTTTGCAGATATTATTCAGCCTAAGAAATATCAAAAAGGTGATATAATTCTAAATGAAGGTGATATCTGTAATTGCCTATTTTATATAGAAAAGGGATTTATTAGACAGCACTACCTAAAGCATGATAAGGATGTGATAGAACATTTAGCATGTGAAAAAGATGTTGTCTGGTGTATTGACAGCTATTTTAACCGAGAGCCAACACATCTTATGATGGATGCTGTAGAAAACAGTGTTTTATGGGAAATTCCGCGTGATATAATGGAAGAACTTTCTGATGCTAATGGTGATATAGCTTATCTATATCGGAGTTTTTTTGAAAATTCCTTAATGTTATCACAATTAAAGGCTGACATTTTACGTTTCGAATCAGCAAATGACAGATACGCTAGATTACAGCAACATTTTCCTGAAATAACTAGAAGAGCACCTTTGACAATGATTGCTTCATATCTTCAGATGACATTGGAAACATTAAGCAGAGTACGTGCATCAATAGCTAATGCTGAGAGCAAATAAAGCAAACTAACTATTAGGACTTAACTAACATCAAAAACAGGTCAGGATATAGCGTCCTGACCTGTTTCTTTAATAAACTTAAAAGCTATGGATTAATGAGATGTTAGTCATCGTCATCATCATCGAATTCATCCTCATCGTCGTCATCATCATATTCTATTGCTTCACTTTCTTCAATAATGTTACTAAAAGCTCCTGTTAAATCAAAATGATAGTTCTTTTTATTGTTAAAAAATTCATACGTGATAGAGCCGAAAGTATTCATAATATGTAACTGATGTTTATGACTCACTCATCTTATTCGAAAAATAAGGGCAAACTAAAAAGTGTATGTTTACTATATTGAAGTCATATCTTTTGAACGACAAAAAGTAAATACTTATATAGAACAACTTCCAACATAATAATCACTTTTTAGCATGCCGCATACATTGTTAACCTTAAAAATCTTTTTACCTGTTGCAAGTAAATCTTACATTTACTATGCATAAACTAAACCCTATTTACTTTCCTCTCTTGCTTGACTTTAAATTATAAAAGACAGGGATCATACCAGTGGGGCACACATGTACCTTGCAAATTTACACACCTCATTTTTATGTAATTTAATATATCCCACTTTTAGCAGGATATTACTTTACAGTTGTTAACTCTTTTAAAGTGTCTGTATCTTCACTCCGATTGCTAAAAATTGTTTTCCTGTTTTCCATCCGATAGCTGTTTCTTGACAGTTGTATAATCTCACAACAGTAGAGCAGTCTGTCAAGCAATGCCGCTGCGACAGCTTCCTCTCCCGGTATTGCCAGCCACTCTGTAAGGGAGTAGTTGGCTGTAACGATAAGCGATGTCTTTTCCTGAAACTCATTCACCAGTTTGAACAGCAACATGATATCTTCTCTTTTCAAGGGAAAGAGTGTGGCATTGTCAATGGCCAGCAGCTGTGCTTCATGATCCGTTTGTAGGTTTTCATCGCATGCCTGGAAACATCCCTTGTCTTCAGACAGGTCAGAAGGTCCTCCAGCGTAACCATATATGCCCTGTATCCGGCTTTCACCGCCTCATGGACAAGTCCGGCGGCAATATAGGTCTTTCCTGTTCCGGAACCGCCTGCCAGAAGCAGGTTGTATGCCTGTCCCACCCATACCAGCTCGCGCAGTTCGCGCAGCTTTCTGGAGTCGATTCCTTCCGTCCGGGTAAAGTCGTAACGGTCCAGATCATGCCTTGCAGGAAGCCCGGCCGCTTTCAAACGACACAAATATTTCCGGTTCTCCCTGGTCCGGACCTCCTCCCTGAGGCAGGCGAGTAGAAACTCCGGATAGGTCAGCTGCTTTTCCTGGGCCTGATGCAGCAGTTCCTCCAGATGTTCGGTCAGATTGCCCAGCTTGAGCATACGTGCACATTCCATGAGTTCCTTCTTATGTCTTGTCATAATCCCTGAGTATTTCGTTATAAGACTGTATCAATCCGCCTTGTCGGGGCAGGTGATCCTCCAGTCCGTATATTTCTGTTCCATTTTCCTTTCCCCTGCACACATATTCACACAGGCTTTTAACCGAGTCCCCGTTATAGATGCCTTTGTCCAGACATATCCGTATGGCCTCTATCAGTGTATTCTTGTCATATCCGGGAATTATGCGCAGGATCACCTCCAGATTATCCCTGTAATAAACGTGAGTTCGAAATAAAATCAAAAAATAGCAAGTTGTCCGTCATTGACAAACTTTACGTCAATGGCGGGCTTTTTTTCAAAAAAGCAGTATGCCGCGATAGCCGACAAGGAGTTGGCTATAAAGTTACTGAATGAACGATGTCTTGAGTGTTCAATCTGTGCGATGTTCTTCAGTTCGTCATTGACCGTTTCAATCAAGGCTCTTTTTCTTAGCAAAATCTTGTCGGCAATACTCATCAGTGAGTTCCTCATATTATTTTTAACTTTAGTAACAAGTTGTATGCCATTAAGGAAAAGGTTTTCAAACAGAGCCTGACCTATATATCCCTTGTCTGCACATAGTTTTCCTTTGATGTTTTCCAGAAACCTACCCTGTTTCAACGGTTCCCGGTCATCCACGTTTCCAGGCGTGAACATGAAATTGAGGATTTCACCCTTGTCATTGATTATCAGATGCTGCTTGAATCCGAAGAACCATCCCATAGAACATCTTCCACGCTCGGCAAGCCCTTCAAATGTCTTATGAATCAAGATTCTTTGGTTACGACATACACATAAGGGAGTGGAATCAACGAAACTGATGCCGGTACAAGTTCCCAGCAGTACTCTTTTGATGAATATGGTCATGGGAAGCAATACTTCCTTCTCCAGTTCCACAAAACGGTTATAAGAAACCTGACGAGGAAAAAGGTGTTTCAGATGTTTACAGACATACTCCTTGTAGTAATGCTTGAAACAACGGAAACCACCGGAGTGAAACAGGATTAGAATAACCATAATCTCTGCATCACTCATACGGTTGGGTTTGTTACGATGCATGGTCTTCATATCCTTAATCATATATTTTTCCTGTTGCAATGTAAATTCCTTGCAAAAATCATCGGCCATACAATAAATCTCTGTAACTTTAGACTCTGGAAACATAGTGGTAATCGTTTAAATGTTATAATTCAGCACTATAAATTTAATACTTTTATCGCTATGTTTCTAATTATAAGTGAAATATATTTATTCTTATTTCGAACTCACGTTAATAACGTTCCTTCCTCCTTTTCAGATTATCCATCCACATGGCTACCTCCCTGTTGCCCGACACATGGACAAGGATGCGTTCGGCTATCTTCACTCCGGCGTTTCTCGGTTTTCTGTGGGAGTCGTCATAAACGGTCCTTCCCTTTCTGGTACAGAGCGCATGCCGGCAGATGAGTTTCCCCGTATCCTTGTTGTACAGCTCCACATTCCCTTCCGTTTCCTGCAGCCAGACGGTTGTCTGCCCGCTCCGGTAAGTTCCGCATGGCAGGCTGTAATAATTCCCCCTGTACTGCACTGTATTGTCCTTGCGTACATGGTATTCCCTCATCTCCTCCTGCGGTGGTTGTGGCGTCCCATGATAGGGCATGAGAAAGCCTTTTTCCACGGCAAACTCTTCCCGGGGAAAAGACGGGTGGTCCCGGTGACACCTTCCCGTTCCC